>Ga0187871_10000067_pt1 | contig 86832 bp, 82 predicted proteins | sample June2016WEW_16_1_FD_132988 | JGI IMG/M metagenome (GOLD analysis project Ga0187871, IMG submission 132988) | Peatland microbial communities from SPRUCE experiment site at the Marcell Experimental Forest, Minnesota, USA - June2016WEW_16_10 | ecosystem: Environmental > Terrestrial > Soil >...
CCGTAAGGATCCTTGACGCTCTGCAAACCGGTTTCGCCATGAAGTCTATATTCCACCGCCGCCCGCACCATGGCGGAGTCCGTCAGAGCCGACAACTCCCTCGACCGGGCTTTCCGGAAATCGGGAAAGACGCATTTCATGACCGGATTGGATGAGTTTTGAAGGTCCGCGTAGAACTGTTTTATCTGGTCATCATATTCCGGCTTGGGCAAGGCTTCGATGGTGGCGAGGCGCGAAAACATCGGCTGCATTTCACGGACCAGCTTCAGAAATCCTTCACTCGTTCCGCCCGCGGCGGCAACAATCTTTGGCCAAGTATTGGTATCCGGCGGCCCGTCACCTCCAACATCCTCGAAAACACTGCGAAAGTTGTCCAACACTTTGGCATCGTCGCCGGGATACTGCTTGCGCAATTCCGGGATTTTGGCCTCCACCCAATCGGAGAAGCAATGCGCTTCCGTGGTGGCAACGGCATTGGCCATCGTGCCCCGGGGCGGGGCCGCATCGAATCCGTCCACCAATGCCTTCAACGTTTCCGGAGAAAACCGGCTGAAATTCGCCGCCAGGGTGGAATTGACGATGGCTTCAGAGGCGAATTGAACCAGCACTGCAATCAGGCTGTTGTCCCGTGAACCATTACGGGCCAGTGTATACGCTGCGAGCAAATCATCGCGGGCGTCGGCTTGACGGTTATTTTGCAATTCCCAAATTGACCGCAACTGCGCCATTTGGACGGTCGCCTTGACGCGGCTCAAATGCGGAAGCAAGGTTTCTGGCCCGGCGGTCCAATCAATGCCCCAATCGCAAGGCATCGTGGAGTGCGCCGCCCGGCGCACCAATTTGAACTGATTGTCGGATTGGCCAATAAGTTCGCCGAATCGGGCCGGGAGTGTCTGGCCCTGCCATTGATTGGTGAACAGATAGTCGTGGTCGGACTGGGGCAACTCCGCGCCCACGATAAAGGCCTGATAATAGAGCAGCGCGGGGTTGATGTCCGTGCGGTACGGCTCGGCACGTAAACCGGGCGTGGTTACCGTCAGAATCAGCGTTAAAAGAAAGATGGTTTTCGGGTTTTTCATGGTAATGGTTGTAATTGCGTCTGCCCATTAATAACGGCAGGAGGCCAAAAGGTTCATTCTTTTTTGGTGACTATGGGGTTGGCAGTAGATGCCACTCTGACTGGAAACTTTTTTCTTTGCAGGCGCCGAGGTGACGAGGCTCTGCCTAATTTACGATATTGGATTTACGATTTACAATCTTTACCACAATCCACGAGAACCGCGTAAATCGTGTATCGTAAATCGAAAATAATGAGCCTCCTCACGTCGGCTCCTTCTTCAACTGGCCGTTAGCTGGTTTTCACCAACTCCTGCCAGAGCAGCGCGCTCATCCGCTGGCCACCTTCAAAACAGTCCAGGTCGAACTTTTCGTTCGGCGAATGGGCGTTATCGTCCGGCAAACCGAGTCCCAGCAACAGGGAATCGGCGCCCAGGATTTTCTTGAATTCGTTGACAATCGGGATGGAGCCGCCTTCGCGCATCAGGACCGGTTCGCGGTGAAACGCCTGGCGCAGCGCGCGCAACGCCGCCTGGGCCTGCGGGCCGTCCGGCGAGACCAGGTATGCTTCCGCGCCGTGACCGGCTTCGATTTCCAGGCGCACCGTCGGCGGACAGATTTTCCTGAGATAATCGCAAACCATCCTGCGGACGTGAGCCGGTCGTTGGTTGGGCACGAGGCGGCATGTGATTTTGGCCCGCGCCCAGGCGGGCACGATGGTTTTGCTGCCCGCACCCTGATAGCCGCTGGTAAGACCGTTGATTTCAAACGTAGGACGCGCGCTGCGTTGTTCCAGGGGCGTGAAGCCGCGTTCACCGAACAATTTTGTCACGCCGAGCAGTTTTCGGAGTTCGCGGTCGGAAGTGGGCAGCCGTTTGAATTGTCTGCGTTCGTAGGCCGAGAGCGGGACAACGCCGTCGTAAAAACCGGGGATGGCGACGCGGCCGTTCCGGTCGCGGAGTCCGGCCAGCAACTGGCTCAAGGCCATGGCCGGATTGTCCACGGCGCCGCCGAAAATACCGGAGTGCAAATCGCGGGCCGGGCCGCGCATGATGATTTCGAACGCAATGATGCCGCGCAAGGCATAAGTCAGCGCCGGATGATCCGCATCGGGCATGCCGGTGTCGGAAACGACTACGGCATCGCACTTCAGTTCGTTCCGGTGCGACCTGAGAAATTTCGACAGATTGGCGCTGCCGACCTCCTCTTCGCCTTCGATGACAAACGTAAGGTCGCAGGGCAGGGGAGTACCGGTTTTCAGATAGGCTTCGACGGCCTTGAGATGCGCAAAGTGCTGGCCCTTGTTGTCGGTCGTACCGCGGGCAAAAATCGCGCGGCCGGCGATGCGGGGCTCGAACGGCGGCGACTTCCATAGCTCCAGCGGTTCCGGCGGCTGCACGTCGTAATGACCATAGACCATGAAATGTGGCCGGGGCTTGCCGCGCCTTAGCGCAGCGGAGCCGGGCGTTTTGGCGACCACGATGGGATGTCCCTGGGTCGGGCAGACGCGGGCGTCGAGGCCGATTTGCCGGCAATGTTTGGCCAGCCAGCCGGCGCAGGCCTGCAAATCCTTTTTATGCTGTGGCTGGGCGGAGACGCTGGGGAGACGGAGAAAATCGCACAACTCGGCCACGAAACGGGCCTGGTGGCGTTTTAAATAATCGAGCACCAATTGCATGGCGCCTAGCTAAGCGATGAAACGCGCGCTTGCCAAGCAGAACCGGTTGGAAAATCAGGCTGAAATTTTGATTTGCGGGAAACGGATTGTTACGGGTTGAGGGCGGCGGGTCGCTGGCTGCTTATTTCAGTGACGCCATATCAATCACGAACCGGTATTTCACGTCGTTCTTGAGCAGGCGTTCATAGGCCTCGTTGATTTTTTGGATCGGGATGCGCTCGATGTCGCAGGTGATGTTGTGTTCCCCGCAGAAATCCAGCATTTCCTGGGTTTCGCGAATGCCGCCAATCAGGGAACCGGAGAATTGCCGCCGCCCGATGATCAAATTGAAGACCTGGACCGGCAGCGGGGCGGGTGGTACGCCCACCTGGGTGAGGGTGCCGTCGCGTTTGAGCAACGTCAGATAAGCATTGATGTCGTGCGGCGCGGAAACGGTATCAAGGATGAAGTGAAAGCTGTTGAGATGTTTCTTCATCTCGTCCTCGTTTTTGGAGACGACCACCGCGTGCGCACCCAGCCGGAGGGCGTCCTGCGTCTTGCCGGGCGACGTGGTGAACACCACCACCTGTGCGCCGAAGGCGTTGGCGAATTTTACGCCCATGTGGCCGAGGCCACCGAGTCCCACAACGCCGACCTTCTGTCCCTTGCCCACCTTCCAATGACGCAGCGGCGAATAGGTGGTGATGCCGGCACAGAGCAGGGGAGCCGCGGCGGCCAAATCCAAATGCTTCGGCACGTGCAGCGCGAAGCCTTCATCCACGACGACACTTTCGGAATAGCCGCCGTAGGTCATGCCGCCGAGATGTTTATCGGGGCTGTTATAGGTAAACACCGCGCCTTGCTCGCAAAATTGTTCGAGCCCGTCCCGGCAGTTTTCACAAGTGCGGCAGGAATCCACCATGCAGCCGACGGCGGCGACGTCGCCTTCCTTGAATTTTTTGACCTGCACGCCAACTTTGGTTACGCGTCCGATGATTTCATGGCCGGGCACACACGGGTAGGTGGTGCCCTGCCATTCGTTGCGGACGATGTGCAAATCCGTGTGGCAGACGCCGCAGAAAAGAATCTGGATGTGCACGTCGTGCGGGCCGGGATCGCGGCGTTGAATGGAAGCGGGTGCGAGCGGTGAGGTTTGGGTCTGTGCGGAATAAGCTCTGGCCTTAAACATGACGTTATGCTTAGCACAACTCAGGCAAAAGCAAAAGTTGGAACATAACGGTCGGTTTCGGCATTGACGCCTGTAAGCGAATAAACGGAAGCGGCTGCCAGTTCACATGCCACCTTCCGGGGTGGGGCAGCGCAGAGCTGGTTTTCCCGCTTCAAACCGTGAGGAAATGGGCGATTCCCGGGCCTTTTTTGGCATAGGAACCGCTTCGCTGTTAACCAAGAAATTATTTCCATGGTTTGATTGGGCCAGTAAGTCGGTTTTTATCAGGACAGCCGCATGGGAAAGGGCGGGCTGGCACCAATTGTGATGGTTTTGAGCCGTACTGGACATTTTATGATTCATCCACGCAAACTGCTAGATGCCAGCTTCCGCGCCAAAGTGCTGGTTCCCGTGGTCGCGTGCATGATCGGGGCCATGGTGGTCGTCTTCTTCATCGTTAATTACCGGGTGTCGGAACAATCGGAAATGGAGGCCCGCAACACATTGACGACCGCGAACGCGGTCATCGGTTACTCGCAGGAACTCCGCCGGAAAAATCTGCTGTTGCGCTTTCACAACCTTCCCAACGAACCGCTCTGGCGGCAGATGTTCCTGCTGGGAGTCGGCGGCGCCCTGCATGACACCTTGAGCCACCTGATGGAAATGCAGAACGTGGATATCGTCTGTTTCGCATCAAATGGCGGCAAGCTCCAGGACAGCGTGCAGAATGATCCCCTGATTTCGGTACCCGAGTTTGTCGCGGCGGCGGCCCCCGCCATGAGTCTGGCGTTGCGCGGCAGTGAACGGGCCGACACCGTGCGGGTGGGCGACAAGCTTTACGATGTGGTGGTCATCCCGGCTTACGACACGGACCAAAAACAAATCGGCGTGTTGATGCTGGGATCCGAACTGGGCGTGGCGGCTGCGCATGAATTCAGCCAGCTGGCCCAAAGCCAGATCATTCTGATTGCAGGCGGACACGTCATCGCCACGACCCTGCCGGGACTGGATGCGAACCAAAAATTCATCAGTTTCTTTAACGTAACGACGGGCGCCTCCAACAATGGTGACGCCCCGGCGAACGTGAAACCCATGGTCCTGAACGGCGTGCATTATTATTGCACCGCCAGCCGGTTTCAATCGTTGAGCGGTGACCGCAGCCTGGGTTACATCCTGTTGAATTCGAACGAGCAGTCGTTGATTGCCAAACGTGCGACCCAGCGGGTGGTTTTGGCGGTGAGTGTGCTCGCAATTCTGGCCAGTGCCGGGGCGGTGTGGTTTTTCATCAGCCGGGTCACGGAACCGTTGCGCGAGTTGCGTGACAGCGCCGAAGCGGTCGGGCGTGGTGATTTCACCCGGCGGGTGACCGCGCACAGCCACGACGAATGCGGTGAACTCGCGAGGGTTTTCAACCAAATGACGGAGAACCTGCAAGTATCACGCTCGCAACTGGAAACCGCCCAGACCCAGTTATTGCAGAGTGAAAAATTATCGGCCCTGGGCGAATTTGTAGCCGGGGTGGCGCATGAATTAAACAACCCTCTGACATCGGTGGTCGGCTTTTCGGAAATTCTCCGGGGAGAGAATTTAAATGCGAAAAGCCAGCATTATGCGGAAATGATTTTCAAGGCCGCACAGCGTTGCCAGCGGATCGTCGACCTGCTGCTCAGTTTCGCTCGCCCGCAAAAGCCCGAACGCAAACCTGTGTCCGTAAACAACCTGGTCGAATCGGTGCTGGAGATTGTCGGCTACCCGCTACGCACCAGCAACATCGAGGTGGCAACGCGGCTGGATCCGGAATTGCCGCTGGTCATGGCGGACGGAAATCAAATCCAGCAGGTGCTGCTCAACGTCCTCAACAACGCCCGTCAGGCCATCGAAGCGAACCAGCCGGACGGACGGATCATCATCACCACCACCACGTACCGCACCAACGTGCGCGTCATCGTGCAGGACAATGGCCCGGGCATCCCGCAGGAGATTCTCCCGCGCATTTTCAATCCCTTTTTTACCACCAAGGGCGTCGGCAAGGGCACCGGCCTCGGTTTGAGCCTGTGCTACGGCATCATCAAGGAACACGGCGGCACGATCACTCCCGCGAGCCGGACCGGTAAAGGCGCAACGTTTACCATTGATCTGCCCGCGGTCGAGGCGAACGGGGCCAAAGCCGACTCGCCCGGGTTGCCGGCGCCAGAAAAGATCGACCGGCGCGAAGGGACCGGCAAACGCGTGTTGATCATCGATGATGAGGAACCCATTTTGAGTCTGGTCCGTGAAAATCTCGGGCATCACGGCTACGAGGTGATGGTGGCCCGGCACGGGGAGGCCGGCCTCAACGAACTGAAACAAAGTTGTTTTGATGTGACTTTTTGCGACTGGAAGATGCCCGGAATGAACGGCCGCCAGGTTTACGAACGTCTGCGCACCACCAATCCCCAGCTCTGCCGGCGCATGGTTTTTATCACGGGCGACGTCATCAACGAACCCATGCGCCAGTTCCTCGAATTGGAAAAGGTCCCGTGTCTGACCAAGCCGTTTGCCTTGCCGGAGCTGCGGGCCGCCATTCGCACCGTGCTCAAGGCGGGCTGATGCCCGTGGAAAACGGGTGCGAATTAGCTGGTTTAACCGGTTGATCCGGTGCAAGCTCTGACATGAGCAAAACCAAGCCTGCGCGACGGAAGCAGTTGCAACCCCTGGAAACCGGTCAAGTCTGGCGCGTGACGGGATTAAATTTCACGGTGGGCCTCATCGGTAAATGGCTGGTGCATTACAAGCTGGCCAAGCCCAACGCTGTCCGAATTTCCAATTCCGTCGGCGGCCGGACGACCATCGAGAAATATTTGAAAAAAAACAAGGCCGTCCTGGTAAAAAAGGTAAAACAAAAGCCGGTCATGGCATAATAATCGGCCCTGGGAGAATGGGTTTGTTTTGTGAGCCGGGCCGGGAATGGGTCCGGCCTTTTTTGTTTTCAAACCCCTCAACCGTGCCCCATCCTTCGCGCGGAACCCATGAACCAGGAAACCTGGACCGCGGTTGACTGTTACCTCAACGGTTTGCTCGCGCCGTCCGATGCTGCGTTGGACGCAGCGCTCGCGGCCAGCGCCGTTGCCGGCCTGCCGCCCATCAATGTTTCGCCAACCCAGGGCAGGTTGCTGCAACTTTTGGCGCGGATGCAGGGGGCGCGGAACATTCTTGAAATTGGAACGTTGGGCGGCTACAGCACCATCTGGCTGGCGCGGGCATTGCCGGACGGTGGACGGCTGGTCACACTGGAGTTTGACCCGAAACACGCCGAAGTCGCGCGCACCAACCTTGCCCGCGCGGGCCTGGCCGGGGTCGTTGAGCTGCGCATTGGCCGGGCGCTGGACACGCTGCCGCAACTCGCCGCCGAAAGCCGCGACCCGTTTGACCTGGTCTTCGTAGATGCCGACAAGGAGAGCACCGCTGATTACTTCGTTTGGGCGCTTAAACTGTCGCGGCGCGGCAGCGTCATCATCGTGGACAACGTTGTGCGCAAAGGCGCGGTGACCGACGCGACCAGTGATGATCCAAGAGTCCAGGGTATGCGTCGTTTCTTCGAGGTTCTCGCCGCCGAAAGGCGCGTCAACGCCACGGTCATCCAAACCGTCGGCAGCAAGGGCCACGATGGCTTTGCCCTCGCGTTTGTTGTGGAACAGGAGCAAAACGACCTGAGGCGGCGAAGAAAAACAGGCTTTTGAGTCGTCCGGCAAACTATCTTTTCTTCGGGTTTGAGCCATTTTGCAAGGTGTGCTAATCTGCACGTGAAGTTCAAGTCATTGTTGTTCCATTGAAAGAGCCAAACAAAATTTCCAGTCGCGAGGTCACCGATCCGGCGGTTTATTTCAATCGGCGGTCTTTCATTCGGGCCGGGGTCCTCGCAGCCAGTGCCGTGGCCACCGGCGTGGCTTATCGGCGTCTGAATCCGGTGGCCGCCGGCAAAGTGAACACGCCGATCATCCAGGGGATCACCCAACCCGCTGCGACGACAGCCAATGCCGCGGGCTTTCGGGTGGATGAGCCGGAGACCTCCCTCGAGGACATCACGCATTACAATAATTTCTACGAATTCTCGACCGACAAGGAGGGCGTGGGGCCTGCCGCGGTCGGGTTCGATACCAAAGGCTGGCAGGTGTCGGTCGAAGGCCTGGTAAACAAACCCAAAGTGTTCGATCTCGACGATTTATTGAAAATCAGTCCGCCGGAGGAGCGCATCTATCGCATGCGCTGCGTCGAAGCCTGGTCCATGGTCATTCCGTGGGTTGGTTTTTCCTTGTCCAAATTGCTTGATGTGGTCGAACCGTTTAACGACGCGAAGTATGTCGCCTTTCAAACCTTGCTGGATCCCACGCGCATGCCGGGGCAGCGGAGTGATGTACTCGACTGGCCGTATGTCGAAGGTTTGCGGATGGACGAGGCGATGCATCCGTTGACAATTCTGGCTAGCGGGATTTATGACCGGGCCTTGCCTCCGCAGGACGGCGCGCCCATCCGGCTCGTCGTGCCGTGGAAATATGGATTCAAGGGCATCAAATCCATTGTCAAAATCAAGCTGGTGGCGGACCAGCCGCGCACGACGTGGAGCGCGTATGCCCCGAACGAGTACGGTTTCTACGCCAATGTGAATCCGCACGTGGATCATCCGCGCTGGAGCCAGGCCACCGAACAGCGCATCGGCGAATCCGGCCGCCGCCCGACCCTGATGTTCAACGGCTACGAGGAACAAGTGGGTCATTTATATGCCGGGATGGACCTGCGCGCGAGTTTCTAACCGGCATGAAGGAAAACGACATCCGTTTCGCCAAGTTGCTGATTCTCGTCAACGGCGCGGTGCCGCTGGCGTTGCTCGTGTGGGACCAGTCGCATCATCGGCTCGGCGCGAACCCGCAAAATTTCCTCATCCTGACGACCGGCATGATGACGTTGATTTTCCTGATACTGACGATGGCGGTGACGCCGCTGCGCAAAGTCACCGGGTGGAACTGGCTGATTCAATTCCGCCGGATGCTCGGGCTTTATGCCTTCTTTTACGGCTGCCTGCATTTCCTGTGTTTTTTCAGCCTGGACCGCGGTTTCAGTGTTTCCAGCACGCTGACGGAAATGGTCAAACGCAAATACCTGATTGTTGGCAGCACCGCGTTGATCGTCATGATCCCGCTGGCGATTACCTCGACCAATGGTATGATCAAGCGCTTGGGCGGCAAACGCTGGCGTGCGTTGCACCGGCTGGCCTACGTGGCCGCCATGGCCGGGGTGATTCATTATTACATGCAGGTAAAAGCCGACGTGCGCCAGCCATTGGTGTTCGCGACGGTGCTGGCCATCCTGCTCGGATACCGGTTGGTGGTTTATTTGAGGCAACGCAAGCCGCCCACGCCGTCGCCAGCGGTCAAACCTGAAGCGGCGACATAGCGCCGGGCGCACCGCTTCAGACAACCGGATATCACACCGCGCGTCCCTGCCAAAAGCCAGCCCGAATTCACCTTCCTATCTGGTGTGTCAAATTTCCTTTTCTTCAACCGTTTTCCGGCTATCCTTCCCTTCCTTTTGGGAGGGTTGCCGTGCCGGCGACCCTGAATTATTTTTGGGACGGCGACACGCCGTCCCTCCCGGCAAATTTTGTAAATGGACGCAGCGCATATAAGAAATTTCAGCATCATTGCCCATATCGACCACGGCAAGACGACGCTCTCGGACCGGCTGTTGCACCGCACCGGCACCATAGCCACGCGCGATATGGAGGCGCAGCTGCTGGATTCGATGGATTTGGAGCGTGAACGCGGCATCACCATCAAGGCGCATCCGGTCACGATGCTTTACCAGGCCAGGAACGGCGAGACTTATGAATTGAACCTGATTGATACGCCCGGGCACGTGGATTTCGCGTACGAGGTGTCGCGGAGTTTAAGCGCGTGTGAAGGGGCGTTGCTGGTGGTCGATGCGGCGCAGGGTGTCGAGGCACAGACCGTGGCGAATTTTCATCTGGCATCGAAGCTAAACCTGGAAATCATCCCGGTCATCAACAAGATTGACCTGCCGCATGCCAATGTCGCGCAGGCCAAACAACAACTGGAGGAAGTTCTGGCTTTGCCGGGCGAACTGGCGATTCCCTGCAGCGCCAAGGAAGGCATCGGCATCGACGACATTCTGGAAGCCATCGTCGCACGGGTGCCGCCGCCCAAGCCGACGGGGCAGGGGAGTTTGCAGGCGCTGGCGTTTGATTCATTTTTCGACACCTACAAGGGCGTCGTTACGCACGTCCGCGTGTTCAACGGCGAGTTGAAGGCCGGCCAGCAGGTGAAGCTCCTGCATTCTGGGAAAAATGTCGAGGTCAAGGAGGTCGGCAGCTTTAACCCAAAACCGTACACGCGCGACAAGCTGGAAGTCGGCGAGACGGGTTATTTTACGGCCAACATCAAGAGCGCGCAGGAGGTGAAAATGGGTGACACCATCACGGACGCGCGGAACCCCTCGCCGGTGCTGCCGGGATTCAAGGAGGTTCATCCGATGGTGTTCAGCGGGATTTATCCGATCAACACGGCGGATTACGAGCACCTGAAATCTTCCATGGCCAAGTTGCAGTTGAACGACTCGGCCTTCGCGTATTCCGCGGAAACGAGCGTGGCGTTGGGCTTCGGCTTCCGTTGTGGTTTTCTCGGCCTGCTGCACATGGAAATTGTGCAGGAACGGCTGCGCCGGGAATACGACATGGACATCATCGCAACCTATCCGAGCGTGGTCTATCACGTCACGCTTACGGACGGTAAACGCAAGGAAGTGGACAACCCGGCGTTCATGCCGGACGTGACCTACATCGAGAAGATCGAGGAGCCGATGGTGAAGGCCTTTGTGATCTGCCCGAACGAGAACATCGGCGACATGATGGCGTTGATTTCGGAAAAGCGCGGCGCGGTGGACCACACGGAAACGCTCGACGCGAAGCGGGTGATGTTGACGAGCCTGGTTCCGTTGAACGAAATCCTGATTGATTTCCATGATCGCATCAAAAGCCTTACGCGCGGGTTTGGTTCGATGGATTACGAGCCGGCGGATTACCAGGAGAGCGACATGGTGAAGCTCGACATGCTGGTCAACGCAGAGCCGATGGATGCGTTTTCGTGCATCGTGCATCGCACGAAGGCGGAAGGCCGGGGGCGCACCCTGGCGGAGAAACTGAAGGAAGTCATCCCGCGCCAGCAGTTCCAGGTGAAAATCCAGGCGGCCATCGGCGGGAAAATTGTTGCCTCGGAGACCGTGAGCGCCTTTCGCAAGGACGTGACGGCAAAATGTTACGGTGGCGACGTCTCGCGCAAGCGCAAGTTGCTGGAGAAACAAAAAGAAGGCAAAAAGCGGATGAAATCCATTGGCAACGTGAATATTCCGCAGGAGGCGTTCATTGAGGTGCTGAAGGCGTAAAATGGAGACCCGGATTGCACCATATAATGTGGGTTTAATTTTGGGTTTTAATTTGTGTAAATTTGTGAAATCCGTGTCAAAATCACTCAATCACCTATGATCCGTTGGCTGTTCTCCAAAACGATTCGCGAGGCTCTCGCGATGCGCAAACACGTTCATCGCTGGTATTGCGCGCAGCGCGACGTGCTTTCGCCCCAGGCGATTGGCGCGGTGACGCTCGCCATGAACGAACTGGACACCGCAATCAACGAACCGAAGCCCAATCCGGGCCGGATCCGGATCAAGATGGAGGAACTGGAATTCGCCGCCAACAAATGGCTGAAGCCATATCCGAACGCCGCCTGGCGTGAGAATGTGGAGGTGTTGCTGGTGGCGATTGCCGTGGCGATGGGCATCCGCACGTTTTTTCTGCAACCGTTCAAGATTCCCACCGGTTCGATGCAGCCGACGCTTTATGGCGTGACCTCTGAACCCGACTTCACTCCGGTCTATGCAGGCCTGGATGACCAGGCAAAAATCGTGAACCAACAATTGCAATTGCAGCAGGCCATGAAAATTCCGACCGGCTGGGGACGCATCCAGGATTGGTTTCATGGGATTTCCTATGTTCATTTTGTCGCCCCGACCGATGGCGCCGTGGATGAGATTGCGAAGCCCTGGCCGCCCGCATTTTTTTCCATTTACCAGCGCATTGAGTTCGCCGGGGAGTGGCATACCATCTGGTTTCCTCCGGATTATGGTGAAGAGCCGCTGAGGTACCGGGCCGGGCTGGATCCCGGGCGGCTTTTTCACCAGGGCGATGACGTTATCAAGCTCCGGGTTCATGCCGGCGACCATTTGTTCGTGGATCGGCTGACGTATAACTTCCGCCAGCCCAAGCGCGGTGAGATTGTGGTTTTTGACACCCACGGCATCACCAGCCTGCCACCCGACCAGCAGGATACATTCTATATCAAGCGTCTGGTGGGGTTGGGTGGTGAATCTTTATCAGTCAAGCAGGATTATGAAGTTGAGAGCGTGCCGAGATTGGGAACGGTCCCGGTGGGGCATCTGATCGCGAATGGACAGCCCGTGTCAGCCTCGACACCTCATTTCACCAATTTGTATGCTTTTGCTGACGTTCGACCCGGTCAAAAGACATTGGAATATCAGCCCAATCATTATTATGGGCACGCCATGGTGGAAGCGCTGGCACCCGGCGATAGTTTTCAGGTGGAAACCAACCATTATTTTGTGATGGGCGACAACACCTTCAACAGCCTCGACTCGCGTTACTGGGGTGATTTTTCCGACGACCACGTCATCGGAAAATCCTTCTTTGTCTACTGGCCCATCTCCCTGAGATTCGGCTGGGGCAATCAATAGGACCTCCCAACCAGATGATCGGCGCGAACAGCGAGACGGTTCTGATCACCGGTGCCTCATCGGGTATTGGTTGGGAACTGGCCAAATGTTTTGCGGCGGACGGTTCCCGTCTGGTCCTCACCGCCCGCAACACGGCGGCGCTGCAATCCCTGGCTGATGAACTGCACCGCACTTACGATGTTGAGGCGGCGGTTTTGACCGCCGATCTTTCCCTGCCCGAATCTCCGGAGCGCATCTTCAGCGAATTGCAGGGCAGGGGAATCACGGTGGACGTGCTGGTAAACAATGCCGGTTTTGGCGCTTGGGGAAAGTTTTCCGAATTACCGCTCCCCAGGCAGCTTGAAATGCTTCAGGTCAACGTAAACGCGCTGGTTGAGTTGACCGGATTATTTCTTCCCGGGATGGTGCAACGCCGGCGTGGAGGGATTCTGAACGTCGCCTCTGTGGCGGGTTTTGTGCCCGGTCCGGGCATGGCGGTTTATTATGCAACCAAGGCCTGCGTGCTTTCCTTCACCGAGGCGCTGGCCCAGGAATTGGTCGGGACGAACGTGACAGCGACGGCTTTGTGCCCCGGCCCCACGGCCACAAACTTTGGCCAGGTGGCAAAGGCCGACCCGGCACGGATGGTCCGACAGGTCAGAATGTCTGCGGAGGCGGTTGCGCTCTACGGTCTTCGCTCATTCCGGAAGGGAAAGGTAGTGGCGGTCCCCGGGCTCCAAAACCGCCTGCTTATATTACTTGCCCGGTTTGGACCTCGCTCAACGGTGAGGAAAATGGCCGGCAAATTCAACGGAATCCGGCGTTAACCGGCCAAGCCAGGGTAAAAAGGTGGCAGAGAACTAGCTTAAGGGTTGGTCAAATTAAGATTAACCTGAAAACGCTGTATCGATGCTCAGTTCACCAACTATTACGATAGGAATTGCCCTCCTGGTCGCCTTCAGCCTCGTCTGCTTTGGAATCAGACGCTTGATGAAGCATTTTCAAGAGGAATTTCGCAAGGACAATCAATTCAAAGAGACTCCGTATCCTTTGGATTCGGCGGAAAAAGAACAGCCTACAAAGATTTAAATTCAACGCCAAGGAGGAGGCGTGGGCCCGTAAACAGGCAAATTAAGAGTTTTCTCTTATTTTACGGCTATAATAATAGATACACAATGTTTGTTATATTCAATGTGTGAACAAGTTCATTTGACGGAAACTTGGACATAGTGTCTAATATGTGTGATGAAGTTCTTATTGGCCATGTGTGCGCTGGCCGCTTTGGGGGTGGTTTCAAGCGCTTCTGGAATGGACCGGTGGAAAGCATTGTCCATGCTTGAAACCGGGGATAACGACTATGCAGTCGGCCGCTGCGGTGAGATCTCACGGTTTCAGATTCGTCCCCAGCTTTGGCCGGGTGGCAATCCTCAAGATACCATGGCCGCATTGACGGTTGCCCGGAATATCATGCAGGCGCGCGTGGAGCGGTTTGAGCAGACCCATGGGCGTTCCCCCAACGACTTCGAATTTTACGTTTTGTGGAATGCCCCCGCGGAGGTGGATCATCCCGTTTCCTGCGTCGTTGAGCGCGCCCAGCGGTATGTGAACCTGGTTCAACGTGATGAACGCCAGACCCAGGCCGCAACTTTCTTCAGGAAGGGAGCGAACGCATCCTGAAATTCCGGGCCAGTTCGTAAGCCTTCAGATATTCGCCCACCGCCCGTTCCCAGGAGAAAACGGTTTTCATCGCGTGACGGCGATATTGCCGCAGCAAATCCGGTTGTTGGTAAAGGGCCAGCGCCTTGCGAATGGCCTTGGCCAGCGCCCGCGCCGAGTATTCGCGGAATTTGATCCCATCGGCCCGCGTTGCGTCTTCAGTGAGATCAATCACGCTGTCGTCCAGACCGCCGGTGGCGCGAACAATGGGAATGGCTCCATAACGGAGGCTGTACATCTGATTCAAACCGCTCGGCTCGAAGCGTGACGGCATCAGGTAGAAATCACAGGCGGCTTCAATGCGATGCGCCAGGGCTTCGTCATAATCCACCCGCACGGCGACCTTGGAGGGAAAGCGCCGGGCCAGTTCGGCATAACCCCGCTCGTAGACGGATGAACCGCTGCCGAGCAGAACAAATTGCAGGTTCGCGTTCAGCATTTCCTCCAGCGCGCCCAGTTGAATATCCACACCCTTCTGATCCGCGAGTCGTGTGATGGTGCCGAACAGTGGTATGTCCCGGTCCTCCGGCAAACCCACCTCCCGCTGCAACGCGAGCTTGCAGGCGGTCTTGCCCGCCGGACGCGTCAGGGAGTAGGTGTGCGCAATAAGGGAGTCGTGGGCCGGATCCCATTCATCGTAATCCACGCCGTTGAGGATTCCCCGGAGCCGGCTCTGCCGCCGGCGCAAAAGGCCGTCCAGACCGTAACCAAATTCTTCAGTCGTGATTTCGCGCGCGTAACGCGGGCTGACCGTGGTGATGATGTCGGCAAATTCGATGCCGGCTTTCAGACAATTCAGTTGACCGTAAAACTCCGCGCCTTCAAGGGTGAAAAAGTCCGGCGGCAGATTCGTCAAGGCGAAGGTGTCCCGTGGAAAAACCCCCTGATACGCCAGATTGTGGATGGTCAGGCATGCGGGCGGCGGGCTCCCCCACCCGCCCACGCGCTGCTGGTGTTGCATCAGCACCGGTACCAGCCCGGTCGGCCAGTCATGAACGTGCACGATGTCCGGCTGCCACGGCAGGTAACGGGCGAGGTGCGCCACGCATTTCGAAAGGAAAATGAAGCGGTCGGCGTTGTCCGGATAGCTGATATCGTTCTCCAGATAAATTCCGGCGCGATCAAAAAAGCCCGGTTGCTCGATGAAATAAGCCACCAGGCCCGGTTCCATTTCCAGCGACCATAGCGCCGCCTGAACGTAGCGATCGCCCAGTGGCAAATCAAAGTGCCAGTCCACGCGTTGCATTTGGGGAAACCGCTCGCGAATGCCGCGGTACAGCGGCGTGACCAGGCGCGCTTCGTGGCCCGCGCGCGCCAGCGCCTTGCCCAGGGCGCCCACCATGTCGGCCAGCCCGCCGGTTTTTGAGAACGGATGGATTTCACTGCTGGCCAGCAGAATCTTCATTCATTTACGATTTACGATATACGATTTACGATTCGTACGCCAGTTGGTACGTCAATCGTAAATCGTATATCGTAAATAGGAAACAGGGTGGTCACGCGCGGATTTGGTCTGCTTTCAAATATGGGCGTAGCGGTTCCGGGATCAGTATGCTGCCATCCGCCTGCTGGTGGGTCTCAATCAGCGCCACGAACAGCCGCGCCAGCGCCGTGCCGCTGCCGTTCAGAACGTGCGGGAATTGGTTTTCGCCCGATTCCGAATTGAACCGTAAATTCATCCGGCGTGCCTGGAAATCCTCGCAATTGGAACAGCTGGACACTTCGAGATAGCCCCCCTGCCCCGGCGCCCAGACTTCGAGGTCGTAGGTCTTCGCGCTGGCGAATCCCATGTCGCCCGTGCACAACATCAACACGCGATAATGGAGCCCGAGCAATTGCAGGACCTTTTCCGCGTTCACCACCATCTTTTCCAGTTCGTCGTAGCCGTTTTCCGGCCGGACGATTTTAATCAGCTCAACCTTGTCGAACTGGTGCACGCGAATCATGCCGCGCGTGCCAACGCCCGCCGCGCCCGCCTCGCCACGAAAACACGGCGTGTAGGCGCAGTAACGCACCGGCAATTGTTTCTCCGCCAGAATTTCCCCGCGATGAATGTTCGCCACCGGGGTCTCGGCGGTCGGAATCAGATAAAGTTTGCCGAGCTTCTCCCGGTCGTCGCCCTCGGCCACTCCGTAGTACTGGTCCTTGAATTTGGGGAACTGCCCGACGCCTTCAAGACATTGCGGCCCTACCACGAACGGTGGTGACACTTCGGTATAGCCATGTTCCTGGACGTGCAAATCCAGCAGGAACTGAATCAGCGCCCGCTCCAAGCGCGCGCCCCAGTTGGTGTACAGAATGAATCCACTCCCGGAAAGTTTTGTTGCCCGCTCAAAATCCACCAGCTTGAGCGACTCGCACAGTTCCACGTGCGACCGGGGTTTGAAGGCGAAGACCGGTTTTTGGCCGTGAACGCGAATCTGGCGATTATCTTCGGCGGATTTGCCCTCGGGAACCGATTCGTGCGGCAGGTTCGGCAACTGGAGCATCAGCGCGCCACGCGCTGCATCCGCCTGCGCCGCTTCCTTGTCCAGTGTGGAGATCCTCTCGCCAAGATCCCTGGTTTCTGCTTTTTTTGCCTCAGCCTCGGCAGTCTTCTTTTGCCCCATCAGCGCGCCGATTTCTTTCGACACCCGGTTGCGTCGCGCCTTGAGTGATTCCACTTCCGCCAGGATTTTCCGCCGTTGCTCGTCGAGCTTGAGTAATTCATCAATCTTGGCCGCATCCCCTGCCCCGCGCGTCGCCAGGCGCTGACGCACAAAATCCGGCTTTTCACGAATCAGTTTGATGTCGAGCACCGCGGAATTATAGAAATTTTGCGGCCTGCAGCAAGGTGGAAGGCGGGCCGGCCAATTTTTGAAATTTTGAAGGTTGAGGCCCGGAGCGGAAAACCTATCCTGACATAATGAAACTGCCGGAAAAGTTGAATCGCCTGCTCCGGGTACCGCGATTGACCCGCTGGCGCATCGTCCTCGCGCTGGCCATTGCGGTGATTGCGGACGGGTTGCAGTTTCTGCTCGGTCCGTTCGGTTGGGCGTTTGGTGATCAGGTGGTTGATGTGGCAACGATGATATTGACAAGCTGGGTGATTGGTTTTCATTGGCTCCTGTTGCCGACTTTTGCCCTGGAGTTTGTTCCGGTGCTGGATGAACTGCCCACCTGGACGGCGTGCGTCATTGCCGTCATCGCCTTGCGCAAGCGCGAGCAACGTTCCCTGCCGCCACCGGAAAAAACGATAAAAATCTGATTGAGAATTTAACCGATTGCGCACCAATTGCCGCCTGCATATTGTTTTCACCGAACGTATCGCCCAGGCCCAGAATCCGAAACCCAGGCCATGACGCCGACCTTCAAGCGAGTTCAGGTTTGGGCACGCGCGCGGTTCATTCACGGTGTCCTGGCGACGATTTGTGGTTTGCTGACGGCGGAAGGTGCGCCGGCGCAAAGCATACGGTTTCCCTGGAGTGGTTACGCCCATGATCCGCAGCGCGACGCCATCGCCTCGGTCGCTTCCCAGCCGCTCAATCGTATCTTGTGGCAAACGCCGGTGGACTTGAATCCGCAATACAGGGCAGCGAACTGCGGATTCACTATGGCTCGCCTCTAATCACGCGTTCCGACAGCGTATTGGACCACCGTCACCAATGTGCCGGCAATGGTGAACGGACAAAACCAGGTGATGCTTCCCCCGGGTCCCAGCAACCAATTCTACCGGCTGGAATATTCCTAAACCGGAACCCGAACGGAACCGCCAGGCCGGATTGATTTTCAAATTGAAAATTAAGCCGACTGCGCGCACATTGGCGTCATGCAATCTGTTTTTACCGGACCGGTTTACGTGGTGCGCGACAATATTGACACGGACCAGATCATTCCCGCGCAGTATCTTACGCTGGTACCGACCATGCCCGACGAATACGAGAAGCTTGGCAGCTACGCCATGGCCGGCCTGCCCGAATCGCTCTACCCGACTCGCTTTGTGAAGGAGGGCAAGCTCGACACCGATTATGCCGTCATCGTGGGTGGGAAAAATTTCGGCTGCGGCAGCTCGCGCGAACACGCGCCCATTGCGATCGGTTCGGCGGGATGCAAAATCGTGCTGGCCGAAAGTTTTGCGCGCATCTTCTTCCGCAACTCCGTGGCCACCGGCGAACTTTATCCCTGTGAACTGACCGAGCGTCTTTGCGATACCCTGAAAAACGGGGATATTGTGACCGTTGACCTCGACGCAGCCACCGTTACAGTCAAGGCGACCGGCAAGGTCGTCAAATTCAAGCCGCTCGGCGATGTTCGCCCGGTGGTGGACGCCGGTGGTCTGTTCAATTACGCCCGGAAGAGCGGGATGATTGCCACGTAAGTTTTGAGTTTTGAATTCCTGGTTTTTAGTTGAATCTTGGGCAAATGAGTTCGGCTCAAAACTCAAAATTCAAAACCAGAATTTTGAACCTGCTCCCCTGCCCTCGCTCGCTGAAAGTTCTGCGCGGTGCGTTCACGCTGCCGAAACAGAGTGCTGATTTGATTCTGGGGAGCGCGCGCCTCTGGCGCGCACCGGTGGGCGTTGCGCCCGCCGGAATTCACTTGAATCGAGACGATTCAAGCAGCGCGCGAGACGCGCGCGCTCCCCAAAAAGAATTTTACGCGCTGTCGATTTCCAAAAATGGCATCGAGATTTCCTTCCGTGAAGCCGGTGGCGCGCGCGCGGCGTCGGCCACGCTGCGACAATTGCTGCGACAATACGGCCGCCGGCTGCCCTGCCTGAAAATCCGCGACTGGCCGGACTTTTCGCGCCGAGGCGTGATGCTCGACATTTCCCGTGGGCGCGTGCCCAAACTCGAAACACTGCTTGAACTCGCCGAACACCTCGCCGATTTCAAAATCAACGAGCTGCAGCTTTATACCGAACACGCTTTCGCCTACCGGAAATACAAATCCGTCTGGCAAAGCTGGGGCGCGTTGACCGGTGAGGAAATCCGTAAACTCGACGCGCGCTGCCGGCAACTCGGCATCGACCTGGTACCGAATCAAAATTCCTTCGGTCATCTGCGTTATTTCCTGGAAGACCCGCGTCTCAGGAAACTTGCAGAGGTCCCGGGTCCGTACGAAGACGCGAGCAAAGAATTCGTCCGTCGGCCGACGACGCTGGCGCCGAATCATCCGGGCACCCTGCCCTTCCTGCGCGGGCTGTACGATGAATTGCTGCCGAACTTTTCCAGCCGGTTCTTCAATGTCGGTTGCGACGAAACCTGGGACCTGGGCCGCGGTCAAAGTAGGAAATTTTGCGCGACGAAAGGCCAGGGCCGCGTTTACCTCGATTTCCTGAAGAAAATCCATCACGAAACCTCCCGGCGCGGCCGGACGATGATGTTTTGGGGCGACATCATTTTGAAATATCCGAAACTTATCATCGAACTCGCGAAATTTTCCCGTAGCAGCCGACGTGAGTCGGCTCACTTTAATCAGAGCGGACCTACGTCCGCTGCTATAAGCAGCATCATCGCACTTAACTGGGGCTATGAGGCAAATCACCCATTCAATCGCGATTCGGCCTTGTTCGCGAAATCAAAGATTCCCTTTTACGTCTGCCCCGGAACTTCAACCTGGCAGACGTTGATCGGCCGGCACGACAACGCGCTGGCCAATTTGCGCGCCGCTGCCCGGGCCGGACGCCAGCACGGCGCCATCGGTTATCTCATCACCGATTGGGGTGATGGCGGTCATCCGCAACCCTTGGCCGTGAGTTACCTGCCCTTGCTTGCGGGCGCCTCCTTGGCATGGAACGCCGGTGGTTTCAATGAAAAGCTCCTCCGACCGGTTTTGAGCCGCGACGTGTTTTTGGATTCGACAGGCAAGGCTGCCGGGGCTGCGTTCAAACTTGGTCTGTCCCATCGCAAATTAAAGGTAACGGCGCCGAATGAAACGCCGCTCGGCACGGTCATTGCCGCGCCTCCACCGCAGGAGCGCGAATTGTTCTGCCGGAACGGGCTGAACTGGTTCAAAAAGATTCCCGCGAAGAACATTCGTGCGGCGTTAACAGAAATTGAGGGACAAATTGCCAGTCTGGGAAATTTGGGACGGCGACACGCCATCACTTTCGAATCCAAGATTTTATTGTGCGAACTGGATTTGGCCGCGCGCATGGCGGCGCAATCCTGCCAATTCATGTTGTGGCAGCAGGCGGTGGCAAAACAAGGTAGGGTCGGCGCGCCGCGCCGACCGGACGCCGCAGCGCAGCGTCCCTACCAACAAATGGCGCAGGCTGGCATCCGTGAATTGCACAGACTGGAGAAAGATTTCAACGCGTATTGGCCGCTGCGAAACAAGGCCACGCCGAAACATTGTTCGGCGTTTCTCCGCTGGCGAATCAACGATTATCGGCAAGGCGTGAAGGCATAATCGGTCTATTGTCGTTTGGTGGGAAAATTCGGGTGCGGGCGGATGGGCGGCGGAGCGGGAATTTTAGGCGGCTTCGGCCAGTGCTTTTCGGCATAATCCCCCACCTGTTTGGTTACATCTGCTTTTGTTTCCGGTATGCCAGGCGGGGCGGTCTCAATTTTTTCGGCCTTGTGTGGCATCCAATCTCCCGTCTTTGTCGCCTGTTCGCCGATTTTGCCTTCAGGAAACTTCATCTCCCCGATATTAAAGGCGCCTTGGGAGCCGTGCGCGCCCCCGATGGGGTCGGTATTCATGGCGGCAGCGCCCGTCGCTGGCGCCTTCTGCCAGGTTTCGTAACCGTTCACCACCCAATCCAGTCTGCCGGTCTCGATGTCCAGCAACAGCCCGTGCACGGGAATTTTGGGTCCGATGAGCGGACTATGCCGGACGATGTCGCAGCCCTTGATGACATTTTGTCGTTCACTGCTGAACAAGCCGAAAAATTCGTTGAGATTGTCCGGCAACAAATGCCGCTCGACGCCCAGTTCCTTGAATTTGTCCAACAACTGCAGGGCGTTGGTTTTGCAGACCAGGCAATCCGTGTGGCCGATAATGGCGATTTCGCGCCCGCCTTTGACCGCGCAGGCCAGGGCCAGCGTGCGGGTCATCGAACTCATGGGATCAAAGATGATGTTGCCCGCGTTGCGCAGCCAGATGAACTGCTCCGCCGGCAGCGCGAGCACATTCGGGAAAAACGCGTTCAACCGCGGGTCGATGCACGTCAAGGCGATGACCGGCAGTGCGTCTGCAAAATCCGCCGGGTGCAATCCGGCTTCCGTGTCACCGGCCACTGCCCGGTGGTTTGCATCAATGATGGCTTCAAACAGGCGCATTCGATTTACGATATACGATATACGATTTACGCGCGACCCGAGGCACGGGCAGTTTTGGCCGATGAAACGACCATGGCCAGAATTTCATTGGCTTCCTTCATTAAGCCAGAGAGACGAACTCCTTTCACCAGATTGTTATCCACCAGTAATTCCATCCAGAACAAAGACTCGTCACACTCTTCCTCGACAATGCGAAGCTTGTTGATGAAGTCTGAATTGGATTTGGCTCGACAGACAGCGCGATAATTTGCACCGACCGAAGTGCCGCAGCGCAGAAGCTGTTTCCCCAGCGTTCGGGCAACCCAACTGCCCGGAAGCGCAGAGCAGAGTTTCACAATACGGTTGGCATACATCTTCGTCCGGTTTTTCATCTCTTCGCGTGTCATAGACGTTGTAATTTAACAACTCACCATTTTATCAACGGGCATATAAATCGTATACCGTTTATCGCAATTTATTTATCATCCTTGCTCATCGCTTTTTTGAGCGCGGGGACCTGTTCCATCAATTTCTCAAACTTGATTCCCGTCAGGCTTTCGAGCACGGGCGGCAACTGGCTGATGATGGTGGTCACGTCGCTGGTCAGCTTGCTCGCGCCGCCGCCCGGCCCGTTGCCGGCGTTGATGATGACCATCTTCTCGGTCTTGCTCAAGGGTTCACTGATCTTGCCCGCGATTTCCGGCATCACCCGCACAATCATTTCGATGACCGCCGCCTCGTTGTATTGCTTGAATGATTCGGCCTTGACGCGCATTGCCTCGGCAGTCGCCTTGCCCTGCGCCTCGATGACGGTGGCCTGGGCCAGACCGCGCGCCTTGTTCGCATCGGCTTCGGCCAGACCCGTGGCTTTCACGACGTCGGCGCCGGCAAAACCGGTGGCCTTGGTGGCGGAGGCGGCGCCGGCCGCCTCGGTTTCCAACTGGAATTTCCTGGCGTTGGCCAGCGTCTCCACCTTGTAACGCTCGGCGTCAGCCGGTTTCTGAACGGTGGCTTCAAGCTCGCGCTGTTTGCGCTGGATTTCCTGCTGTTGCAGTTCAATCTGTTTCTGTTTCTCAACGATGCTGACCTGCACCTCCTCGGCTTTCACCAACTGACCGGTTTTGAATTTCTGCAAATCGTACGCGAGGTCGGCCTGGGCCTTTTGCACGTTCACCGTCGCCTGATATTGCGCCACGTTGGATTGGTAATCGCGTTGCGCCTCGGCGACTTTCGTGTCAGCCAGGAATTTCGCTTCCTGCCCGGCCTGATTGGCCTGAGCCGAGCGGATGACGGAGTCGCGGTCCGCCTCAGCCTGGGCGATGATGGCGTCGCGTTTGACCTGGGCGATGCGCGGTTTGCCGAGGGCATCGAGGTAGCCCTGCCCGTCGCGGATGTCGCGGATGGTGAAGCTGACAATGCCGAGGCCCATGTTGCCCATATCGCCAGCGGCCACTTCCTGGACCTTCTGGGCGAAGGCATCGCGGTTCTGGTAAATTTCTTCAACCGTCATTGTGCCGAGAATCGCGCGCAAATGACCTTCAAGGGTCTGCATGGCGATGCTTTTGATGTCTTCCACGGCCTTGCTCAGGAATTGTTCTGAAGCCGTGGCGATGGAGACGTCGTCGCCCTTGACCTTGATTTGCGCCACGCCGTCCACGCGCACCGGCACACCCTTGCTGGTGTAAACCTCCGGTGTCTGGACATCAATGGTCAGCAGTTCGAGCGAAAGCACGTCCACCTTTTCGATGACAGGAATGACGAACGTGCCGCCGCCTTTGACGACCCGAAAGCCGCGGTACTGGACCGTGCCATCGGCCGCCACGACCGCGTGTTTGCGGCCGGAGACGACGAGCACCTGGTTCGGGCCGACCTTGGTATAGCGGCTCGCCCAGATCACCGCGAAAATGAAGAAAACGAACAGAAGCGCGCCGGCTCCCAGAACGACTGTCATCCAGGGAACACCACCGACTTCGGCAAAAATGGGAGATAGGTTCATGTATGTAATTGAGGTTAAGGTTGGGATTTGAAAATCCGTTAATTTTAATTGTTTGGTTCCACAAAAAACTGGGTTCCGACAATGCGGGTGATTTTGACGGTCTGGCCGGCGGCGATGGCGCCGCCCTTCTCCGAACGTGCCGGGGCGGTGTAACGCGAACCGGTCTGCACGTACGATATTTCACCCACGCCGTTTTGCGGGATGGGCGTGGCGATAACAGCGGGTTGGCCGATCAAATTCGCGACGCGTCCTTCGCTGGAACCCTGGGTCTTTCGGAAGACGGCATTGAACAGCCAGAGAACGAAAACAGCGACCCCCAGCCCGCCGACAAAGGAAATGGGCGCGTTGATCCAGACACTGCTGGTGGCCCCGATCTGGCAGAAAATCAGTCCGAACGCGCCAAAGGCCGTCATAAAGCTCGCCAGCACCGTCGGGCTGAAAAAGGAAATTCCCGGGACCCCATCCGAACTGAACCCGGCATCCGCCTGCCCGTCCGTGCCAACGCCGTCGTGTCCACCAAAGAAATGTCCCGCGACCGCGCTGAACAGCGTGAAAATCAGTCCGAACACCAGGCAGATGGCATAAACGGTAGTCATAATCCCTCGGTGAGTTGTTCTGGAAGCGAGTAAAATCCCAACCTGCCCCCAACGCAAGCAGGAAAGGCGGGACGATGTGCACGGAATTCCTTCATACTGTATTCAGAAAACACCAACCCGGCCCGGGCCGCATCTACAATTTGCCGGCGGATTTGTAAGACACCTCCCTGCTCAATCTTTATCCTAATCTTAATCTTAATCCTGATCGATTCATCGACGGTTGTGAACGGGTGGGAGATTGCGGTTATGACTCAAAACGCTTCCCGCTTGCCAAGCGGCCCCGGCTTTTTCATCGTCTGCCCATGCAATCCTACGAACTACTGCACGAGGTTTTTGAAAAAAAGACGCCCAAACAGGTCGCCGCCGATCTCGGCCTGTCGCTTTCCATGGTCTATAAATGGGCCGAGCCGCCGAACCACGCCTCCGGCAGTGGCACGGGCAATCCGCTCGACCGCATCGAAGCCCTGCTCGCCAGCACCGGCGATCACCGGCTGGTCCAGTGGATCTGCCAGCGTGCGGGTGGCTTTTTCATCCTGAATCCCAAAAACGCCCCGCATCCACATTATTTGATTCCGGCCACAAACCAGATTGTGCAGGAGTTTGCCGACCTGCTGCACGTCATCGCCACCGCCACCGCCGACGACAAAATCGCGCCGCCGGAGGCCAGACAAATCCGCGCCCGCTGGGAGGAATTGAAAACCGTCACGGAAGGTTTTGTCGCGTGCTGTGAGGAGGGAAACTTTGATCACATCCGCCAGCACGCCGCCCGACGGACGGCGGGAGAAATGCAGAAGGCGGAATGAAGAAGGCAGAAAGAAATTGCAACAAAACCCATTTCGCCGGCGTTCGGAGCGCCGAGCACCGTCCAGGCTTGTGGGAAAAACTCTTGTCCCGCGCCGGGACGGTGATCAGCGCTTCAGTTTTGCAGAGATTTCAGGAAGCATTCGTCTTCCAGCCCGTGCCAGCTTCATTCACCATTCTGCCTTCTGCCTTCTTCATTTGCTTTTGATATCCCACGCATCGCGCAGGCCGTCGCCGACAAAGTTCAACGCCAGCAACGTCGCCACCAGCACACCGCCGGGAAAGGCAATGAGCCACCAGTAAACGCGGATGGGATTGATCTGCGAAACGCCCTCGGCGATGAGCGTGCCCCAACTGGCCATCGGCGGTTGCACCCCCAGGCCGAGGTAACTCAGGAACGATTCGTAAAGCACGATCGCCGGCACGGTGAGCGCAATGTAGGTGATGACGACGCCAAAAATGTTGGGAATGACGTGTCGTGCCAGAATCCGTGCCGGCCCGGCCCCCAGCGAACGGCTGGCCTCCACGAACGCGCGGGTCCGCAGCGACAACACCTGGCCGCGCACGATGCGCGCCATGGTCAACCAGGAAACCGCCCCCAGACCGACAAACAGGAGCAGGATTTGTATTTCCTTCCCCCAAAATGCCGATTGCCGGACGAAGGCCGATTGTTTGACCAAGGTGCCCAGTGTGGTCAGCAGCACGATGACAAAAATGATGGTGGGCAGCGAATAGAGGATGTCCACGATGCGCATCAGCGCGCTGTCCACCCGGCCCCCGACGTAACCGGCTATGGCACCCCACAAAACCCCAATGACGAGACTGACCACCGCGCCGACCAGGCCGACCAGCAACGAGATTTGTGCGCCATACATGACGCGGGAAAAGACGTCGCGTCCGTGCATGTCCGTGCCAAACCAATGTTGTGCGTCCGGCGTCATGAATTGCGCGTTGGACAAATGGTCGGGGTCGTGGATTTGGGCAAAGGCGGCGCCTGCCGGGCCGCAGTGCCCCGCGATTTTGAGGGCTACCGGCCAGGCCACCACCAGAACCAGCAGCCCGGCGAGGTACCAGGCGCTGATGGCGGCAGGTAAATTATTGCGGAATCGCTGCCAGGCCCGTTTGCCGGGCGAGGTAAGCCGAGGGTCGTAGCTGGCCGAGAGTCGAGAGTCGAGAGTCGAGGATAAAACAGCTTCTTTCGCGCCAGATTCCGGCCCTCGACCCTCGACTTTCGTCACTCGACTGTTTTCGTCATTCATATTTCACCCGCGGGTCGAGCCAGGTGTAGGCAAAATCCACCGCCAGATTCAAGGCGATGAGCAACACGGCATAGAGCAGGGCCAGGCCGACCACGACGGTGTAGTCGCGGTTCAGGGCGCCGTTGATTAAAAACACGCCGATGCCGGGGATCTGAAAGATGTTTTCGATGATGAACGAACCGGTCAGCAAATCCGCCAGCATCGGCCCGGAATAGGAAACGACCGGCAGCACGGCGATGCGGACGGCGTGTTTGAACAACAACCGGTTTTCCCCAAGGCCCTTGGCCCGGGCGGCGGTGATGAATTCGGATTGCATGGCGTTCAGCATGCCTTCGCGGAACAGGCGCGCGACTTTTCCGGCGGAATACGCGCCCAACGCGATCATGGGCAGGATGGCCTGCGCCGGCGATTCCCACAGCGCCACCGGCAGCCACTTCAGCTTGATGGCAAACACCACGATCAGGAACGGTGCGAGCACAAAGCCCGGCACGCACACGGCCAGCGTGGCCAGAAGACCGCCGGTGTAATCCTCCCAACGCCCCCGCCGCGCGGCGGTAAAAAAGCCCAGCGGCAGGCCGATGCCCAGCGCGAAACAGAACGCAAGTGAACCCAGGGTCATGGATACCGGCAGACCCTGCGCGATGATGTCGTTGACGGTGTGGTCGCGATACTTCAGTGACGGGCCAAAATCGCCATGCACCAAACCGTCCAGGTAGCGCAGGTACTGTTTCCAGATTGGCTCGTTCAAGTGATATTTGGCTTCCAGATTGCGCTCAATTTCCGGCGAAGCCGGCGCGCGTTCGCGGTCAAACGGGCCGCCGGGCGCGATGTGCACCAGCCAGAACGCCAGCGCGCTGATAACCAGCAGCAGCGGAATCGCGAAGAACAGGCGGCGGATGAAATACATTTCAGTCGAGGGCCGAGGGTCGAGGGTCGAGAGCCAGAGACTTTGCGCGGCTAAATGGCGTTTTTGAAGTTGTAACAAAGAGTGAACGATTCAGTGAGGCGGTGCGTTTGGCCAGTCTCTCCAATTCGTCAAACAGTAGCTCAAGATCGCCTTCCTTGACGTAGCCTTCGTCGAACGCGAGGTAAAAATTGGAAGCAACTTCCATAAGCGAGCCATAGGCTTGTTCGAGGAAATGCGCGAAATCCTTGTCCGAATTGCGCCCGCAGCCTTCGGCGATGTTGGAGGAGACGGAAATAGACGCCCGGCGGATTTGCGACGTCATTGCGAATAATTCTTCGCGCGGAAACTTGCGGGTGAGCCGGTAAATGGCTTGATTGATTTTTCTGGCGTCTTGCCAGACTTCCAGTTTCTCAAAACGGAATCGTGTCCTCATAGGTTGTCCTTTCACTGGTTGTTGCCGGTTTCAGGCGCTCGTCCCTCGACTCTCGACCCTTGACCAACCTTCCGGATGCACTGCAACGGGTGATCATCGAGAATGTTTTCATAAATCCCCTGGATTTTGTTTGTGTCAAAATAATTGATGCCGACGTAAAAGAAGAGCGGGACGATGGGCACCTGGTTGCTCACCAACATCGTTTCCGCCGATTGGAAAATCTCCTCACGCTTCTTCAAATCCGTCTGCTCATTGGCCCCGGTGATGAGTGTGCCATAGGCCGCGCTTTTCCACCCGGTGCGATTATTGCCGTCGTTGCTCGTGAACATGCCGAGAAACGTCTGCGGGTCGTTGTAATCGCCAATCCAGCTCGAGCGCGCCAGACTGTAATCGAGGTGGTCCATCGCGCTCAAATAGACCTTCCATTCCAACTGGCGCAAGTCCATGTGGATGCCGAGCTGGTCGCGCCACATTTGCTGCAATTCAATGGCGATGTTCTGGTGGATTTCCGCCGCGCCCCCCGCGGCGGCGTTGAACGTGTATTCAAATCGCGGAAACCCCCTGCCATCGGGATAACCGGCCTCCGCCAGTAATTTTCGCGCCCGCGCCGGATCATAACCCAGCCCCTGGACTGGAAGATAATTGGCCGTTCCCTCCGGCACGAGGTGCGAGGCGGGCTGCTCCCCTGCCCTCGTGATTTTTCTGACAATGCGTTCCTTATCAATCGCCAGCGCCAGCGCCTGGCGGACACGCGGGTCATCGAACGGTTTTTGGGTGACGTTGAACCGGATGAAATAGGTCGCCAGATAATTGAACTGGTGGAAGTCCGGACGCTTCAGCAGCAGGTCCACCAGTTCCGTCGGCACCAGTTCCTTGTCCCAGACAATGTCCGCCTGGCCATTCATGTAAAGATTCAGCGCGGCGCTGGGCGAGCCCACCGGCAGCAGGTCAATGATGTCGGATTGTGTCTGGGCGGCGTCCCAATAACGCGGATTTTTTCTCAAACGAACCTTGTCGTTGAGCCGCCAGTAGACGAGTTCGTAAGGTCCGCTGCTGGGCAACGGCCGCGCCATGATCCAGCGGTCGCCGTATTTCTCAATGGTCTGGCGCGGCACCGCGTAGGTGATCGGCAGGGCGCAAATATCGAGAAAAAAAGGCGTGGGGCGGTTCAATTCCACACGCACGGTGAATTTATCCAGGGCGTGAACCCCGACGAGCGAGGGATCCTTGATTTTGCCCGCATTGAAATCCTCGCCGTTCTTCAAATAAAAAAGCTGCCCCGCGTAATCCGAAGCCGTCGCCGGGTTAAGCGCGCGAATCCACGAATACACCACGTCGTCCGCCGTGATGGGCCCGCCGGTGGACCAGACCAGGTTGGTGCGCAGGTGAAAGGTATAGACGCGCCCGTCGGGCGAAATTTCAAAACTGCCGGCCAGGCCCGGGATCGGGCGGGCGGTTTTGGGATCGAGCCGCATCAGGCCTTCGAACAGGCCAATGACGACGCGGAATTCGGGCTGGCCGGTAAGGAGGGCGGGGTCGAGCGTTTCGGGTTCCGCTCCGTTCAGAATGGTGAGATCGGCGGGGGGGTCACTCCGGATGCAGCCGGAAGCCAGGAGGCAGAAGCCCGACGTCAGAACGCAGAAAATGGCCTTCCACCGCAGAACACGCGCTCTCTGACTTCTGACTTCCGGCTTCCGGCTGCTGGCAGAGGCGCTTTTCAAAATGCCATGGTGTTATTTTGATTGCGGCGGCGCGGCGGGCGGATTGGTGGTGGCGGCGGGCGCGGTTTCCGGCGTCGTCAGCGGCACGGACAGCAAACTGTTTGTCCCCGTGGCCGGCAGCGGCGACGCAGTGGGCACCGCCGGCTGCTGGGCAGCGGGCGCTGTTTCCATTTGTTTCTGCTGCACCTGTTTTTCAAACGCCGAGGCACTGTTTCCATTGTGCACCTGATCCTGCAAATATCCGAGAAACAAGGCCAGCACGAAGAAAATGACTGTGGCGTATTTGGTGATCTTGGTCAGCGCATTACCCGAACCGGCGCCAAACAACGCGTCCGCCGCGCCGCCGCCGAACGCCATGCCCGCCCCGGCATCCTTCTTCGGCAACTGGATCAGCACCAGCAAAATCAGTAACAGGCAGTTGAATACCAGCAGCGCCGTCAAAATGACAATAACAAAACCCATAACCCAGCTTATATCGAGTTTTTGATGATGTCAGCAAAACTTCGCGATTCCAGCGCCGCGCCGCCCACCAGCGCGCCGTCCACATCCGGCTGGCTCATCAGTTCGCGCGCGTTCGCCGGTTTCACGCTGCCGCCGTACTGAATGCGGACTTTTTTGGCCACGGCGCCCCCGAACAATTTCACCAGCAAACTGCGGATGAATGCGTGCGCTTCCTGGGCCTGCTGGGTCGTCGCCGTCTTGCCGGTGCCGATGGCCCAGACGGGTTCATAGGCAACAATCGTCTCGGCCATCTGTTCCCTGGTCAAGCCGGACAGGCTGCCGCTCACCTGGGTTTCCAGGACCTTTTGCATCTGCCCCGCTTCCCGCTCCGCGAGGGTTTCGCCGACGCAGACAATCGGTTTGAGACTTGCCGCGTGCGACGCCGCCGCCTTTTTGGCGATGAGCGCATCGGATTCCTTTTGATACTGCCGGCGTTCGGAATGGCCGAGAATGACGTAACGCACGGAAAATTCCTTCAACATGCCCGCGCAAATTTCGCCGGTGAACGCGCCGAAATTGTTTTCGCTCATGTTCTGCGCGCCGAGCCGGATGTTGGAATCGTCAATCATGGCTTTGGAAACCGATTCCAGGGCCGTGAACGGCGGGCAGATTACAATGTCCACCTCCCGGATCTTGGCCAATTCCAGCTTGAGGTCGCTCACCAATGCCAGCGCCTCGGCCACCGTCTTGTTCATCTTCCAGTTGCCCGCAATGATCAATTTTCGTTCTTTATTCATATTCTAATCGTCCTCGTTCTCGTCGTTCGTCCTCGAAATTTGATTGCGAGAACGAGGAGGAGGACGAGAAGGAAATTTTTACTTATCCGACAGCGCCGCCACTCCGGGCAATACCGCCCCTTCCAGAAATTCCAGGCTCGCGCCGCCGCCCGTGCTCATAAACGTCACCTGGTCGCCCAGTTTGGCCTTTTTCAACGCCTTCACGCTGTCGCCGCCGCCGATGATGCTTTTGGCGCCGTGCTTCTGCGTGGCGTCGGCCACGGCCTGCGCCACGATGTTTGTGCTCGCGGCAAAGCGCGGGTCCTCAAACATGCCCATCGGCCCGTTCCATAAAATCGTTTTCGCGCCCTTGATGATTTCGGCGTAGCGCGCGGCTGTTTGCCCGCCAATGCCGAACCCTTCCGCGTCGTCCGGGATGTCGCCGCTCACCGTGCGGACGTTGATGAAATCAAAGACCGGCTTGCCCTTTTTATTGAGCTTGCCCGTATCCACCGGCGTCGCCACCACCACGTCCACCGGCAGTTGAAAATTCACCTTGAGCTTTTTTGCCTTGGCCTCGGCGTCGAGCGCGGTCTGCTTGTGGTAGGGTTCGACCAGCGATTTGCCGGTCTTTACGCCGTGCGCCAGCTTGAACGTATAGGCCATCGCGCCGCCGATCAAAATGGTGTCCGCCTTCTCCAGCAACCGGTCAATGACCTTGATTTTGTCCGAGACTTTGGCGCCGCCGAGAATGACGACGAACGGATGCGCCGGATGTTCCAGCTCATCGCCGAGGAACTTCAGTTCGCGTTCCATCAACAAACCCGCCGCGCATTTGCCGCCGCGCTTGGCGACCACGCGGGCAACACCTTCCGTGGAGGCATGGGCGCGATGCGCTGCGCCGAACGCGTCGTTCACGTAGACGTCGGCGACCTTCGCCAGCTTTTCCGCAAACGCCGGGTCGTTCTTTTCCTCTTCATTGTAATAACGGACATTTTCGAGCAGGACCACGTCGCCGTCCTTCATGGCCGCCGCGGTTTTTTCCACCTTTTCACCGATGCAATCATCCACGAAGGTGACCGGCTTGCCGAGCAGTTCGGACAGTTTGACCGCAACCGGCTGGAGCGACATGGTGGCCTCGCGCTTGCCCTTGGGACGACCGAGATGCGCGGTCAAAATCAGCTTACCGCCTTTTTCGATCAAAAGTTTGAGCGTCGGCAGCGTTTCAACGATGCGGGTGGTGTCGGTGATGACCATCTTGCCGTCTTTTTCCTCCAGGGGGACGTTGTAATCCACGCGCAGAAAAACGCGCTTGCCGTGGACATCCAAATCTCGAACCGTCAATTTTGCCATAAATTTCTCCTGAACACTAAAATTTCAGAAAAAAGAGCATAGCCGGGGGGGACTCCAAGTAAAGTGAATTCGGCGCGGAACAAGGTTTCCTAACCGTTCGAATCAGCCAGCGGTGAGGGAATTTATCTACACGTAGAGCGCGGTTTGCAGGTCGCGCACGAGGACGCTCATGAAGGGGTAACGCTTTTCCGGATCGCGCGCGATGCACCGAAGAATGACCTTTTCCAAGGCCGCCGGCAGGTCGGCGTTGTGCTGGCGTGGCGGCACCGGCCCGGACAAATCCAGTTGCCGGGCCAGAATCTCACCGGGATTCTCGCCGGGAAAAGGTTTCTGGTTCGTCAACAGTTCATAGGCAGCGACCCCGTAGGCAAAAATGTCCGCGCGCGGATCAATCGGCTGCCGCTGAAGTTGTTCCGGCGCCATGTAGGCGGGCGTGCCCGGGTTCTTCGACATTTTCTTGGGCTTCTCCGGAATCGGCTGGGCCAGGTCAAAGTCGATGATCTGCACATTGCCGTTCCGCGTCACGAGCACGTTTTCCGGCTTGAAATCGAGGTGCATGTAGCCGCTTTCGTGCACGTGACTCAAGCCCACGGCCATGTCGATGAGTATTTGTGCCACGTTTTCGAGCAGGATCGGGTCGTGTCGCCCGAACAATTCCTTCAGGTTCGCGGCTTCCACGTAGTCCATCACCAGGAAAGGAACGCCTTCCGCCTTGCCGTGTTCGACGTAGCCGACGATGAAATCGCTTTCATTGATCCGGGACAACACCCGGCAGCCATGCTGGAAGCGCCGCCGGGCCAGAAAATTAAAGCGCAGTTCATTGCGAAGTTTCCTGAGCGCGAACGGACGGCTGCGCCCGTCCGTTACCAGCCAGATCTCGGCCATGCCGCCGTTGTTCAACAATTCCTGAAGATAGTACTTTCCGAACTGCTTTTGTCCCGGTGCAATCCCCGTCATCGTGTCCAACTTGCTTGCCATGCTGTTCACTTAATAACACGCCCCGTTCGCGTGTGCGAATAAAATGTGCTTCCGTCACTTTCTTTAGACGCGGTTCAATCAAAAAAAGTTAACAGGAAATGGTCGAAATATTTTGCCGCGCCGGCGATTCGCAATTTTCCCGGCAAAGTGGACCGCTGCGCGCAACTGCGCCCCCGTTTCGCCCCGAAACAACCGTGAATTAGCGCTTGGCAGGAAATGCGGGCGGATTTAACGTCGGGTCATGCGGCCTCTGCGGGCGCTGGTCATCTACATGCTGGTGGTGTTTGTTGGCGGTGCGTTGCTGGCGCCATGGCTTTACGGGCTGGCCCAGGCGTTCGCCCATTCGTTTCCCAAAATTGCCGCCGAGCCGTTCAGCCGGTTTGTTGACCGTTCCCTGCTCCTGCTCGCCCTGGCGGGATTGTGGCCTTTGTTGCGCTCGTTGGGCGTGACGTCCTGGCGTGAAGCCGGCATGGTGCCGCTGCGCGGCCAATGGAACAAATTGCTGGGCGGATTGTTGCTCGGTTTCGTTTCCTTGGCCATTGTCGCCGCCCTGGCTTTCTTCGGCGGCGCCCGCGTCTTCACCCAAACCACGACGGCGCACCAGGTGGTCGCCATCCTTTTCAACGCCCTGGGCGCGGCCGCCGTGGTGGCGGTCATGGAAGAGATTTTATTCCGCGGCGGCGTGTTCGGCGGCCTGCGGAAATTCTTTCATTGGCCGCTGGCGCTCGTCGCCAGCAGCATGATTTACGCGCTGGCTCATTTTCTCCGGCGGGCGGATTTTGCCGGCGCCGTCAACTGGTCCTCCGGCCTCGTTATGCTCCCGCGCCTGCTGGGCGGTCTTATGGATTTCCACGCGCTGGTGCCCGATTTTTTCAACCTTACTCTCGCGGGCGTTCTCCTGGGCCTGGCCTATCAGCGCACCGGCAATCTTTATTTCTCCATCGGCCTTCACGCGGGCTGGATTTTCTGGCTAAAAACTTATGGTGCCCTTACGGCCGCGACCCCGCACGCGGCGGCGGGATTTTGGGGAACGGGCAAAATGATAGATGGCTGGCTGGCGTTGATGATCCTGGTCGCGGTTTTTTTTCTGCTCCAATTCCTGCCGCTCGGCCGCAAGAGCGAACCCTTTGCCATTCCCCAATGACTGCGCCGGCTGAAACCTTCGGGGAGTACCTCGACATCGGCCTGGCCTTTTTTTATCCTGAAACCTGCCAGCTTTGCCGGACCCAACACGCGTCGCCCGGGGACGGTTTTGTCTGTGCGTCTTGCCGGTCCCGGGTCCGGTTTATCCAACCACCGTTTTGTGAACGCTGCGGCCTGCCCTATCCCGGCGATTTCACCGCGCCGTTCGAGTGCACCAACTGCCGGGAGATGAAACTGCACTTCTGCTCCGCGCGGTCGGCGGTGGTCGCGCAGGATGTGGTGCGGGAAGCGGTCCATCGTTATAAATACCAGCGGGCGCTTTGGTTCGAGCCGTTCCTTGCCGGTTTGTTTTTGCGCGCAGCCCGGCCCGCCCTGCGGGAGCGCGATTGGGATTTCATTGTTCCCGTCCCGTTGCATTCGGTGAAAGAGCGTGAGCGCGAATTCAACCAGGCCGAACGCCTGGCGACCCACCTGAGCGCCGCCACCGGAATCCGTCTGAACGCCGGATTGCTCCGGCGGGTCAGGCCCACGGCGACCCAGACATTGCTGACGCGGCAGCAACGTGCCGCGAACATGCAGGGGGCCTTTGTCGTCCGCCCGGGCGCCGGTTTGGACGGGGAACGCGTGGTTTTGGTGGACGACGTTTTTACCACCGGCGCGACGACGAGCGCCTGCGCCGAGGCATTACTGGCGGCCGGGGCGGGTGAAGTTTGTGTCTGGACAGTCGCGCGCGGACTTTAGTATTATGGGCAGGTTAATGGGCACAACCACTTTTACCAAGAAATCGCTCGGTCTGGAATCAACCGAACCGGCAGTGACCCCGCCGTCAACCAAAGGCGCGCAGGCCAACTTCGCCAAAAAGCCCAAGCTCGGCGCGGGCAAGTCCAAGAAACGTGATATTCCCGAGGGGCTTTGGACGAAGTGCGAAAAGTGCGAAACCATGGTTTTCGACAAGGAATTGGACGAAAATCTGAAGGTTTGCCCGAAGTGCGAATTTCATTTTCCCATCGGCGCGCGGGAACGCATTCACTCCCTGGTGGAGACCTGCACGTTTGAAGAGATGGACGCGGAGATGACCAGCCTGGATCCGCTCACGTTCGTTGACAAAACCCCCTATCCCCGGCGCGTTCAGGAACATCAGGCGGCGACCGGCCTGAAAGACGCCGTCCTGACCGGCATTTGCAAGATTGGGGAACATCGCGTGGCGCTGGGCGTGATGGATTTCAATTTCATTGCCGCCTCCCTCGGTTCCGTGGTCGGCGAAAAACTCACGCGCCTGATCGAACGCGCGACGGAAAAGGAACTGCCCGTGATCATCATTTCCACCAGCGGCGGCGCGCGCATGCAGGAAGGCATGTTGAGCCTGATGCAAATGGCCAAGACTTCCGCCGCGCTGGCTTATCACGCGCAACGCCGCCTGCCCTACCTCAGCATGCTCACCCATCCCACCACCGCGGGGGTCATGGCGAGTTACGCCAGCCTGGGCGACCTGATTCTGGCCGAGCCGGGCGCCATGATCGGTTTTGCCGGACCGCGCGTCATCAAGGACACAACCCAGGCCGAACTGCCGCCGGGTTTTCAAACCGCGGAATTTTTGCTCGATCATGGCCTGATTGACGCCATCGTGCCGCGCAAGGAAATGAAGCAGCGCTTCATCGAATATCTGGATTTTCTCGATAACCGGCAAACGGCCGCCGCGTCCTGAAGCCCGTTCATCTTCGCCCGTCGTACCACAAATGACACGCCTCGCGGCTGGTCAGGATGCGACGATTGAACGCCGCGCGCACCAGGAGCCGGAAATGCTCCCGGAATGAATAAAGGTGGATTTTCCGGGCCGACGTGGTGAGCGGATGACGGTGAAGAATGACGAGCCGCTTTCCGTTTTCCCCGGCCAGCCGTTTGAGCCGCTGGCTCAATTCCAGTTCCTCGCCGGCGAATAATTCCCCGCTGAAACCGCCCAGTTCCCGGAAGGTTGTGGCCTCACAGAAAATAAATGAGCCGGCCAGCAACCGGAAGCTGCGGCTGAGCAGATTCCAGAACACCGTCACACCTTGTGCCAGCCAATGAGGGTCATCCAGACGCACCGTCGCGCCGCCCCCCAGGCAATCGCCCGAGGAAATCTGCCCGGCGACGTCGTCAAACAACCCGGCGCTGGGACATGAATCCGCATCCACAAAAACCAGCCAATCGCCGGTGGCCGCGGCGGCGGCGCGATTGCGGGCGCGGGCGATTTGATTGACCGGTTCGAAGACGACCCGGGCGCCGGCGCGGCGGGCAATTTCGGCCGTGCGGTCGGTGGAATTATTGTCGCACACCACCAGTTCAAATTCCCAGCCGCGCCGGTTGAATGCGTCCGCCGCCGATTTCATCCGGCCGAGCGATTCGCCCAGTAATTTTTCCTCGTTGAAGGCCGGAACCACAATTGAAATTTTCACCGGCCTCAACTTGCTGCATCCGGCCAGGAGTTTCAACGCCCGAATCCCCCGTCGGCGTCCGTTCATTTTCCGCGTGCTTTTCCCGGAGGAATCCCTGTATTTTACGGCATGACCATTTGGATTCTGGCTTTGGTGTTACTGGGGGCCGGCGCCGGCCTCGGCCTCCGCCAGGGCGCCATCCGCACCTCGATTACGTTTGTCGGGATCGTGGTGGCCATGTCGTTGGCCGGCGTGTTGGGAAACCTGCTCAAACCGTTGTTCCCGCATGTTGGAATTCAAAATCCCACCTTGATCTGGCTGCTCGCACCGGTGGAGGCGTTCATTATCATCCTCATCCTCTTCAAAATTGCCGGCCTGATTGTCCATCGCAAGGTTTACCTGTTTTACAAGTACAAGGCTGGCGATTTGCGGATGACCCTGTGGGAGCGGTTGAATTCGCGGCTCGGGCTGTGTGTCGGGTTGCTGAACGGGACGGCCTACCTGCTGCTGATTTCATTTGTCATTTACAACTTCAGCTACTGGACGGTGCAAATCGCCCCCTCCAATAACGAAGCCAGAACGACCCGGGTGCTCAACCGGTTGGGGCATGATCTGGAAACCACCGGACTGGCCGGCCCCGCGCGATCCATCGCGGCGTTGCCGGACATGTATTACAAGCTGGCTGATTTGGCGGGTTTGCTTTGCCAGAACCCCCAGTTGAACCACCGGCTGGCAAATTATCCGGCGCTGCTTTCCATCGCCGAGCGCGACGATATCCGGCAACTTGCCCAGGACAGCAGCCTTACCCAGGCGTTGCAGGACGGCGCACCCATGGGACAAATATTGAACGATCCGCAAATCAAGGCCCTGGTTCAAAACAAGGATTTGATCAGTGCGGTCTGGGAAACCCTTAAGGCCAACCTGGATGACCTGACGACCTATCTCAAAACCGGCAAATCACCAAAATATGATCCCGAAAAAATTCTGGGCAGTTGGGATTTCAACGTCAACGTGAGCGTGGGCACGCTGCTCATTGCGCGGCCCAACATTCCGCCGGCCGAAATAAAGGCCCTGCGAAGCCTGTGGTCCGACGCCTATAGCCAGACGATTTTGGTTGCCGCCGCGGATCATCAGGCATTTTTGGAGAATCTGCCGCGTTTCACCGTCCAAAATGGCGCTGCGGTTGTCGCGGAAAAGACAACCTTGCAGGGGCAATGGAACAATAACGGAACGGATTACGATTTGTCGCTCAACAGCAAATCCATGACCGCCCACACCGACGGTCTGCGCCTGACTCTGAAATCCGGCGTTGAGACCTTCGTGTTTGACCGCGAGTAAAAGGGCTCAAAATCCTCAGGAAAACACGCTATTCCACGAAGTTTCGGGCCTTAAAACGGCCCAGTACTTGCTTTCCCCTAGTCGGTATGCGCGGGCGTAATATTGTCGCATTAATACTGATTATCTCATCCGGTGCGCTTTTGACAGGTTGTCAGAGGAAACCGGTGGGACAGACACTTCATGCGGCGGAAATCAATCAATCCTCGATTTCCGCGACGAATTCCCTGAGCAAAAAGAATTTGGGCCTGCTGCCGCTTTCGAACCACGTCTCGACCACCATCACCATTGGCAAATACACGCAATGTACGCTGACCCCCACCCTGCTTAAAAGTGGAAATGTCCAAATCATCCTGGACATGGAAACCATGGATGCCGATGGCAGACCTCAAGGCATGAATGTGGCCCGCGTCCTCGCCCGACCCGGTGAACCGTTCGATGTTTCCATCGGCGACATCAGTCTGGCGTTCACGCCCCAAATCGACGTGCAATAGGATCGGTAAAATGGTCGGGGCGGTGAGATTTGAACTCACGACCTCTTGCACCCCAAGCAAGCTCTTGCCTATCGTCTTCGTTGTTCATAGTTGTACGTGATTGAATCCGTCTGCAATCATTTGTACGCGAAAAGCATTGTAAACGCAAGCGATTTCGTTCAACAACGTTCAATCACGCACAAGAATATGTTTGGGAATGTTTGGGCGTCGAACGGGCTTTGGGAAATGTTTGGGGGCGACGTAAACGGCCAAAACGTTTGGGGAATGTTTGGGCACAGGATGGCGTCAGAAAAATCAATAAACCGCTTCCGCCCTCTTGCACCTCGTTGCACACAGTTGAACGATTCTGCGTTGTTGTGTCGGGCAGGCACTTCGTAGGCTCGTGACTTGAGGCAATTTACGGCGGCGCTGCGCGCGTATTGCGTCCTGCAACGCGTTTCTTCCTCGAATGCATGAATGTGCGTATTGGCGTTCCAACGCGTTGTAGAGGGTTTTACGAGATTGGCGTTGGCACGACTTATTGAGGCGCTTTCTGACTCAATGTGATGTGTTTACGTGGCGTGGAGAAGGCAGATTTTGCTTGAAATCCGGGCGTGCCAAGATAAGAATTGCACATTGCAGACCATGTCAATATGAAGTTTATCAATTTCCTCATACTTACCGCAGCTGCTTATGCTGGTATATTGTTCCTCCAAACTCCAGCTTTCGCCCAGACGTGGATGGCATCGACCAATGCGCCTATTGCACCATGGTCGGCGGTGGCTTCTTCAGCAGATGGAACAAAGGTGGTAGCGGCTGTCTATGGTGGTGGCATTTACACTTCGACGAACTCAGGATTGACATGGACCTCAAACAGTGTGCCTGCCCGGCAATGGTGGTCCTTGGCTTCTTCAGCAGACGGAGCCAAGTTGGTCGCAGCAATCAATGTGCTCAGCACTGTTGGTAATGGGGGAATTTACGTGTCGACAAACAGCGGTGCCACTTGGGTACAGACTCCTGCCCCGTCATATCTCCAAAGTTGGGATTCGGTTTCTTGTTCCACCAATGGAACGAAACTTGTTGCGGCAGGGGCTTACGGGGTAACGTACCAAATCTATACTTCGACCAATTCGGGAACCACCTGGACATTAATAACCAACGTTCCTAATCTCAATTGGTATTCGGTTGCCTCTTCTCTGGATGGGACAAAACTGGTGGCATTGGCATGGCAGGCCAGTGCCGTTTATACCTCCGCAGATTCGGGTGCAACCTGGGTTTCAAATGCCATACCATACGATTATTGGTATTCGGTGGCTTCATCTGCCGACGGAACCAAGTTAGTTGCCGCCGCCCAGGGCGATGGTATCGACACTTCTACAAACTCGGGAGTCTCCTGGGCTTCCAACAACGTGCCCAACCAGCAATGGTATTCGGTGGCATCGTCTCAGGATGGAAGTAAATTGGTTGCGGTTGCCTACGGAGCAATTTACACCTCGATGGATTCTGGACAGACTTGGGTCTCGAACAATGTGCCTTTTAAATACTGGACATCAGCAGCATGTTCAGCCGATGGAAGCAGATTAGTCGCGGTCTCAGCAGTTTCCGGCGGCCAGATTTACACTGGACAGTCCTCGCCTCTTTTGAGTCTTACGCCTTCTGGAACTAACCTTGTCCTTTCATGGCCCTCTACTGTGACGGGCTTTCAATTGCAGCAGAACTTTGTTCTGGGCACTTCAGTTTGGAGCAATGTCGTGAATTCTGTGTTGACCACGAACGGCCAAAATCAGGTGATTGTTTCACCAACCAATCGGCAAGCTTTTTATCGGCTTAATAGCCAGTAGCCTGCCAGTTCGTTCTCGACCGCGACGCCTCGCTGCGCGATTCTAGGCGTAGCCGCATCTGATACGACCCGCACGCCAGAAATTTCACGTCAAACTTGCGGAACGGACTCTCCGGCGGGGTCTGGGGCGGCTGATAATCTTCCCGGCGCTGAAACCATCGTGCAGCGTTCATGTCCCGATTTTACGAGGCACCTTGGACAATGGCCGTCCAACCCACTTGGATATGCGACTGTCGGTTCGTACATCAGACAGTCGCAGCGCTGATTTCCAACGGTTTGTGAAAAGCACATTGCCGTGAAAAGCGGATTTTGATATACGAACCAATGGTCGTATAACCATAGTTAGTTCGACGCCTGAAGAGTATAGACTACTCTAAGACTAGAATAGAGTTGCGAAGCAAGATAGAAGTAAGTAGCATCAGCACTGCGAGCGGACGCAGTCGGCTCACGCTAGCGTGGAGCCACAGCGGCCCCTCGCAGTGGTAAGTAGAAGGCGAAACTATGTTGCTGATAGAAGAGAGCCGCACCCTTCGGAAGCTTGGGCGTCATTCTCAGGCGCGAACTAACAATGCGCTGCAGCTGACAAGCTCGCAGGATTATCAAGGGATAGTCCGAGCGCGCTCCAGTCGCTCGCAGCTGAGCTTTATTCGTTAGGCGGCATGAGCGCGTCACGAGATTTAACCCCAAACACAAAATAGGAGATAGATTATGAACCAAAAAATTGGACACTGGTTGCCGATAGCGGTCGTCTTGCAATTTGGAGTGCTTGCTAGTTCCGCCCAGACCGGCATATACCTGTTTACCGGGTCGGAGACGACTATCACGCTGAACCCAGGCACTTACGACATCATCGCCTACGGCGCAGGCGGCGGCGGCTTCGGCAACGGCGGACTGGGTGCAGAGATGGCCGGCACATTTACCTTCCTGGCGTCTACGCAACTCACCGTGCTAGTCGGCGGCGGTGGCTACAGCGGCGGCGGCGGAGGAGGTAGTTTCGTTGTCGAAGGCAGCACGCCACTGGTAATCGCAGGCGGCGGAGGAGGCGGCGGCAACCTCGGCGGCAACGGCGGCAACGGCAACACCACCAGCTCCGGCAGTAGCGGCTTCGGTAGCGGCGGCGGCAACGGCGGCACCGGCGGCACCGGCGGCACCGGCGGGACCGGCGGCGGCGGTGGCGGCGGCGGCGGCTACATCGGCAACGGCGGCAACGGCGCCGCCGACAACGGCGGCACCGCCTACAGCGGCGGCGGCAATGGCGGCATCGGCGGCGCCGACGTAGGCAACGGCGGCTTCGGCGGCGGAGGCGGTAGAGGTTACGGCGGCGACGCTGAAGCGGGTGCCGGCGGCGGAGGAGGCGGTGGCTACAGCGGCGGCGGAGGCGGCTACACCAGCGGTGGTGGCACCGGCTACGCCGGCGGTGGCGGCGGTTCATTCCTCGACCCGTCAGCGACCAACCCGATAGAGGTTTCCGGCATCGCCAGCCCCGACGACTCACCCAATGGCGAGGTTATTATTACCGTCCCCGAACCCACGCCTTTGGGGTTGCTGGCCGTCGGCATGTTCGGGCTAACTCTCTTGCGTCGGCGTCAGCACGCAAATTAAGAAACAAAACTCCCCCAGCCAGCGGAGCGAGTTCGCGTTGTCGTCGGGCAATCAAACCGTGCTGGCGTGAGGTGGTGAGGGCAGGCGAGTCTTGACTAAACGGTGGCCAAAGTTCAGCTTCGGTGAAATGCAGCAGTCACCATGTGCAACCCCTTTGATACCAATTTTTGGACCAATTGCCACAGTGATAGTCGGTCTATTGGTCGCATATATCGCGTGGCAGCAATGGAAAATTTCGCAGGCCAAACTACGACTCGACCTTTTTGACAGGCGCTACAAAGTCTATGATGCCACCAGAACATTTATCGGGGTAGCTCTACGAAAGACCAATTTTGATGATTCTGACCTGTTTGAGTTTTACAGAGCAACGTCTGACGCAGGATTTTTGTTTAAAGCAGACGTTGTAAATTATCTGAAAGAGGTAAGTACACACGCGAATGAAATGCGGCTTCATCACGAATTGTATCATCCTACACCAGCCAGCGAGACAGAGCGAGTCGCACACATAAACGCAGTTCATGAAAGAAAGCAGTGGTTAATCCAGCAAACCATTGCAATGTCCAAAGTGTTTGTTCCATACCTTGACTTCTCACACATAAGGTAACAGGGCAGGAGAAGCTTAGGGGGCAGCGGTGCCGTGACGTAAAACGGCTAACGCTAACACCGCGCTGGAACCAACGGCCACTGCGCTTTGAGTCTTGACTGACTCGGTTTGACCCGCACGGCATCGGTTATTTGCCATGCGTGCAATTAGCCAACCCGAAGGCAAAATAGGTCGATTGACAGGATTCTAACATTTTGAGAGGGTTGTTAGTGTTGTGAAACGTTCAAAGCCAGCGACCTTCATTCGGCGCTCTGCTTACTTCTGCAGGACGATAGACCCGCCTGAAAATTCAAAATGCGGGAGCACAGCATGAAAACGAACTTCAAACCCTCCATTCGTGCCGCGTGTCATTCATTCGGAGTGGTCTGTGCGGTTGCGGTCATCTTGCAGTTTGGGCTGCTTGCAGGTTCTGCCCAGACCAACATATATCTGTTCACCGGGTCGGAAACGAACATCACCCTAAGTCCAGGCACTTACGACATCACTGCCTACGGCGCTCAGGGCGGTAATGGCTTAGGCAGCGAAGGCGGCCTCGGAGCCGAAATGGAAGGCGAGTTTAGTTTCTCCGCATCCACGACACTTACCCTCCTGGTCGGCGGCAGCGGCGGCAACGCCGCCTCAGGCCTTGGCGTCCCTTCCGCCCCTTCCGGCGGTGGTGGTGGCGGCAGTTTCGTCACCAGTGGCACTACACCACTGGTTGCTGCCGGCGGCGGCGGCGGCGGCGGCGGCGGCGGCCCCTTCGAGGAAGGCGGCAACGGTGTCGCCGGCGAGAGCGGCGCCATCGGCGGCGGCAGCTACGGCGGCGCGGGCGGCTACGCCGGCAGCGGCGGTAGCCCGGGCGACTTCAGCGGTAGCGGTGGGGGCGGGGGCGGCTACTACGGCAGCGGCGGCGGCGGCAACGCGGGCGGCGGCAGTTACTTGAGCGGCGGAGTTGGTGGCAGCGGCTTCTACATCTACGTCCGGGGCGGCACTCCCGACTTCTACGAGGAGGGCGCTGGCGGCTACGGTGGCGGTGGCGGTGGCGGCTACGGCTACTACTCTGGCGGCGGTGGCGGCGGCTACAGTGGCGGCGGCGGTAGCATCGGCTCACAGTACTCCGGTCCATACGCTGGCGGCGGCGGCGGTTCCTACATTAACGCGTCCGCCATCACATTGGCCATGGCGTCCACGGCGGACGGGCAATTTGGATTTAACATCATTATACCAACCAACATCATTATCACGGAGATTTCCGGTATCGCCAGCCCTGATGGTTCACCGAATGGCGAAATTATTATTACCTCACTGCCCGAACCCAACATAGTAGAGGAAGCATGCACCAATCTCGCCAACCCGGTTTGGATTCCAGTGGCCACTAATGTCTTGAGTAACGGCACGATTTTTTTCAGCGATGCGCAGTGGACGAACTATCCCTGCCGTTTCTACCGGGTCAGTGAGCCGTAAACACTAAATCCCTATTACAGCAGTCCCCGTCCCCGAACCCACCACACTAACCTTGGCCGGTTTGAGCGGATTGTCCTTGTTGCTGTTCCGTCGCAAAGCACCATCACGTCTTGTTGATGCCGCCTAACCACGCGCTGGAGCCAACGCCGACTGCCCCTTGAGTTTTGGATTGAGAGAACAGTCCAGTATGACGAACGACATCCGCTATTCCGAGCTCGTATTTCTCCGCGAAGTTGGCCGGGGGGATTTCGAGTACTTTACCACGGCGAATCAAGCGCAGGTGAAAGCCGTAGGACTTCTGCCGATTTTCTACATCCAAATGGCCGCCGCACTGCTGGAGGAGCTTTATATACGATTTGATAATTCCGAAATGCAACTTTTCGTGGCCCGGTTGCGCGGGGAATTGGGGCCACGATACGACTCTACCCCATACCGAACGTTCCCAGACCATTATTGGGACAATCCTCGTGAAGCGCTCGAGACGATTCTCAGCGGCATCCACGGAACGGCACGGCTCCGCATCTGATAGTCCAGCTGCACGGTTTGGAATTCAGATTGACTTTCGTCAGGCGCGGTTCAGTTTTGCCCGTCTATAATAAACAAAGCGCATGTCTGAACACCATGTCATATTTTTGGGAGCCGGGTCTTCTTACGGTTCCGGCTATCCGCTTGCGAATGATTTGAGGCTTCTCATTTCATCGCGAAAAAACTGGGAGGAAGCCCTAGTTAAGTACGAAGACGAACACAAGCTTCCGGGTAAACCAATATCCGCCTTGGGCATAAATTATTGGGATTACCACGTCGTCGCCTTGGACCTTTTCAGAAATGGAGGATTTGCGACGGTGGATGAATTTTGCAAGCTTGCCGGAGGTTTTTCGTTCCAAAGCGAAATCAACAACCTGCGGTGTTTGTTACGTGCGGCTTTGGGGTTGTTTAATCCAGAAGAAAAGTTTGAAAAATCCGAATACTACGGTTTCATTCAGTCACTCTTTATGCCCGACTTGTTGTCTCTGCGTGATGGCGTAACAGTCCTTTCATTTAATTATGACCCTTACCTTGAATATTTGTTATTACGCGCACTGCAACATCGCTACCAAGTTACCAGAAGGACAAGCAGCCTTGTTTTGAGCAATGAAGAATCAGCAGCCCAAAAGAAATATGAAAATTCATGTTACGCCGTAACAAGCGGCTTTATTGCTCCAGCGGACCAAAAATGGCTGGGTGCCCAGAGTGATGCGCCAACTTTCTGTGTATTGAAGCTGCACGGCTCAATCGTCAGCGCGGTCAATGCGATTTCCGATTTTGAAACTCTCTTTTCAGACCGTGAAGGCAGCGCGTTGCGACGCGCAGAAAAACTTCTTGGAGAAAATAGCGGTCGAAACATGCCACCAATCTTATTCCCGTGGGAGATTATGGATAAAAACGGATTCATCGAAAAGGATGCTTCCCCGTTTCAAAATGCCCCCGCCGTACATTCTTTATTTCGCAGTATTTGGGAAAGGGCGAGACGCGCAGTTCAAACTGCTGATAAAATATCGTTCGTTGGGCTTTCGATGCACGAGTATTTGAACGATGGGTTTCGTTACTTGTTTGGTAATTTCGGAAAAGAGTCAGACCCAAAAATACGAGCCATGATTGATGCAGGCAATATTGACGAGAACAAACCCAAAGAGGTGCAAGTGGTTGTTGCAAATCCTGAGAATGAAAATTTCAAACATACTGACAAAGGGATGCATCCAGCCAGCCTGTGCGGGAAAGTGAACGTAATGCTGCGCACTGTTGCTGATAATATGAAATTTGTCCGGTCTTCATCTGAAGACGTGGGCGGGTTTCATGGTGGCCCTGAAGATGTTACAGAATTCGGTATTACTCCTAGAAATTCATTCAAAGAATTTATTGAGCGAGAAATGGATTAACCCGGCCCCGTGAAAGAAGTTGGTTCGTTCTCATGCCAAGCCGTCTCGCGTAAGCTACTTTTCCATGGTGTGATGCTGCTCATCGGCGCTTGACTTTCGGTGGCCGTTGTTCAGTTTTGGCTCGTTCAATGATTTTGAACATTCAACATCCACCGGAAGTTCCCATGGAAATCGAAATCGAAATATGCGGTTTAAGACCGGACGAACTCGGTAAGCGAAACAGACTAAACGCGCTTGTTGTCGAGCTGCAAGAGCTTGCAGGTAAAACCGAAAATGTAATGCCGAATCACGAAAATAAATGGACGCTGACTGGCGAAGATGCTTTGCCTCTACTGGCCCGCGCGCTAGATAGAGCCGAGCGCGGTCAGCTCTCTTACAAAGTTCGCTTTCACGGTCTGGAATCAGACGAGGTGGTCTGTTGGAGCCGTGTTTTTGCGAAGTAGTATTCATACACCTCTCTTTAGGCGAGGATTCGTCCACGTCTCGATTGTGAGACATGCCACTCGCCGCCCTCGTCATCTTCTTCCGCCTTGTCACGGCGATGGAATGCTCCACCTCCGTGAGAGGTGAGCAACTGTTCGTGCGCCCCGGACAACGCGTCCACGCAGTCGTCATGCTTCGAGATGGGGAAGCTCTCAAGCTCGCGCAGGAACTGGTCATTCCAGTGTCCGCGAACGAGCTTGACGTTGCCAGCCTCGCACTGCGCCGAGATGGGCTTCGCCCGCACCTCCTTCGAGCCGCTGGCCGGGGCGAACTTCACGTAGTAGCCGTCCAGCGCCCGCGCCGTCGCTTGCGCCTCCGCTACGCCTGCGCTGCCTGGGTCTTGCATGAACGAAATCGTGGTGCCCTCGGCATCCAACTTAGCGCAGCGCAGCATCTCCTTCTCGACGGCGTGAGGCGTCGCAAACAACCGCACGCAGTCCTCGACGACGTAGAGCCCTTGGCTCGTCTTGCCGAGCAGCAGGCCGACGGTCGCGTCTGGGTCTGTGCCGATGCGCTGCTCAGTCGCCGCCCTGTCCCAAAATCGGCACCGCGCGATTATGTCCGAGGGCGAGCGCTCCAGCGGCGTACCGAACCACTCGCGCCGGAAGTAGCTGCCCGCCATCGCCCGCACGTTCCAGTTGCCGTCCAGCAGCCGCGCCCGCTCGACCAGCGGCAGCGCCTTGAGGTTGGACAGGTACGACGGGTCTTTTTCCAACAAGATTCTGTTGTCCGTGACTCGCGCGGAGATGAACGTCGCGCTTTTCGGCTCGAAGCCCGCCCCGAACTTCTCAACAAGCTCGGCCCGGCTGTCGCCCCAAATCAGCGCGTCCCCGTCCCGGATGAACCAGCGCAGGACTCCGCTGCGCTCAGGTATCGGGAACCCGCTGTCCGGGTGAATCCACCACGCGAGGAAGCTCCGCAGCCACGAGTCGCTGTCTGGGTTGCACGTCGCGCGGATTCGGCTGCGCGCGCCGCTCATCGTGCGGTTGCGGCTGACCAGAAACCAGAACTGGCTCTCCTCGAACTCCTGAATCTCGTCGAACTCGATGAGCGGAATCTGTGAGCCCTGCCAGTTGAAGCGGTCACCTACCAATTCCATCCCTGCGAACTTCACGACCGCGCCGGATGGGAATGCCCACTCCAAGGAGGACTGGTTCAGCTTCGCGCCGAGCAATTGGTAAACCTGCTCGGACACGTCGAGCACGCCACCCGGCTGCCGAATCATCGGAACGGTTCGCCGGAATATCACCGTCCTAAACCCTGCGTTGCCGATGTCGAACAGAGGCTCCAGCAGCAGCGCGAAGCTTTTCCCGCTCCCCGCCGCGCCGCCGAAAAACGCAAGGTCAGCCACACTCTGCAAGAATCTTTCCTGCGGGCCTTTTTGCGGGCGAAGTTCAGTTTCCATTCGCAATTTCCTTCCGAGGCGCCGTAACGAGCGGCGAGCCGTTCCCGTCGCCGTCCTTTTGCGGCAGGTACACTGCGACCAACCCAGCGAGTGGCGCACCATCCACGCCGGTCAATTCAATTCTTTGGCGGGAGAAGTACGGGCAAGTATGTTCCAAAAACCAAAATGCACTTCGTAATCTGATATTTTCGTCCGGCGAAGTTAAGGCGTCCTCGACCACTTTCAACCTCGCTTCGATGCCTTTGGAGACAGCCTTTGACAGCGCGTCGGCAAACTCTGTGTGCTCGGCGCGATATTTAGTCAGCGTCATGTAAGTAATTCCCGCTGATGCCGCGCAGTGCACCAGCGGGAGACCCCGTTCCGCGGAACGGAGAATTTTTCGGATGGTCGCAGGCTGGAACAAACTTGGCCTGCCCTGTTTTTTTCTCATGGCTTGTGTGCCTTACCGAGCAGCCGGGTAGGTGGAAATGTTGCCACTCCTTTGCGCGCGGCTTCGTTTTCCCGCATGGCTGCGCGGCCTCTTTCCACCGCACGGGCGGCTTCGGCTGTGAAGCCGACATGCGGGACTGAATTTTTGCCGGAGTTGGCCACGTCCAGCGGATGGTCAACGGCATTCTGAATCTTCTGGAACGTGTCGGGAAGATTTGGGTCACGGATGTCGTGTGCGTTTTGGTTCTCGCTCATAGTCGTTCGTGTGTTGAGTTCAGGACGCTTTCGGGATGAACCGGGCAATCGGATTGCACGCGGGGTGTCCGAAGCCCTGTTTCATTTTCTCGATAAGCCCCGCGTTCTTGCGCTGCGCCTCTGCCGCGCGCGCCCTTCGGTTCGCGCTCGATGCCGGGTCGTTGGCGCTGGCGGCGGCATCCTGTATTATCTGTCGGCCTGCGGTCACGGATGCGTGGACAGTCTCGTGGATTGCCGGGGTTCGGGGCCTTGAAAAATCGGCCCAACTGGTTTTTTCTTTCATGGTCTGTCCTTTCGTTCGTTTGGTTTTCAGTCAGTGGAGTGTTCCCGTACGAAGTTTTGCAGACGGACGGGATAAAATTTTAGTGGCAGCAGTCCGCTCTCGCCGCGGATGAGCCGCACCGCAAGCGCAGCCTGCCATTGGTCGAGCTGCTTCAGCGCGAGCTGGTGCAGGATTTCGTCGTCGGTCTCGATTTCCGTTGCTGATTTCATGGTTTCACCATCTGCACGAGCTTGAGGAGCGCGGCGTTGCGGATGGGTGATGGCGCCAGTGCTTGAAGCTCGACGGCAACTTGGTCAGCGACCAGACGGTCTGCACCGTCAAACTCACCGCACAGAATTTGTTTGCACAAATGGACAGCGCGGAGCCGGTCTCGAATCTCGTCGCGGTGCTCGACCAGCAGCAAGAACAACTCAGACGGTATGTACGGCTCGTGGTGGCGTTCGTCCACCACCAGCAGCCGGTCATCACACGGCTCCAAGCGAAGGCCAATGTCCGGGCACAGGAGTATCAACTGGTCGGTCGTCACGGTGATACCTCCTTGGTTGCGCGGGGTTTGAGCAACTTGAAAGTCTGAGCGTGGCGGATGGGGCGTTTCACATCTAACTTTTTTAGGTTGCCGGACGAGACAAGTTTGCCGAGCGCGCGTGCCGCAGTCATAAAACTGGAACCGGCTACAAGCCCGGCGTCCCGTACCCCCAAGAAAAATTCAACGCTGTTGGCTTCTGAGCAGTGCTGACGGATGGCAAACATGATTTTCTCCTGCGGCAAACCGTCATGGGGAAAGTCCTTGTGCCGCGTCCACCGCAACCATTTTTCGGCTGCGGACTTGAACCACGGTTTTCGGCGGCACCCATCAATGCTGTCTCGAAGTTCCCGCCGATATACGTCTTGATGACAGCGGAGCAGAACGCCTTGCCGGGCGTGTTCTCCAATCCAAGCCTCGAAGGCCGCGTCCACCAGTCTAGTGGTCAAAGGCGTCTTAATACGCTCAGAGTGCAGGGCCAGCGCTTTACCTAAGTCGAGCAGGCTGTGGTGCGTCTTGGCCGTGCCATTCTCGTGGGGTGACGCGCTAGCCAAATGCCTGCCGTACCACGTCGGCCAAGTCTCCGCCAAAGTGCCTGCATACAGTGCAGGTGTTACACAGCGATTGAAGCAGACAGCTCGCTGTGTAACACCCGGTAAGTCGATTGGCAAGACTTCAGCCCCGGCGTTGAACCAAAGGCCACGGTCAAACGACACGAAACTCGCCCGGGAAATATCTTTGCCGGACACATCGGGTTCGACGCGGTACGAGCATCGGACGTGGTCCGCAACTTGCTCAAAAGCCGAGCGATGATTGTCGGGTGAGCACGGCGGAATGCGAAACAAAAGCCTGACACCTTCACCCCGGGTGGAGCGGAAAGCGGCGAGGCAGAACTTGTCCGCGACGGCGGATTGCAGGACGCCCACCGCACCGGATTCGCCCAAGCCGTCGAGGTCAACCCCGCACTGGCCGGAGTGGCGGACAAAACCGGAATTGGAACGGCGAGTGAAAACGCCCGCCCAAGTGCAGAATGGCAGCGCAATTTTGGCCGCCCTTTGCTCAGCACTGTCAGGTGGAAGTGAACGAACGAGGGAGACTTTATCTTGCCACACGCCATCGCGGATGCCAAGCAGCACATCGAGCGAGTTGCGCCTCTCAAGTTTGGCAGGCAGCCGCACGTCAGACCCAAACGATATTTCCGGTAAAGATGTCACTGTCTCTCATATTTTGCAGTGGAGTTCAGTGGCAGCCATGTGGCCGAAATGTCGCGGGTGCCGAAAGCGATACACCCGCGTTCCGCCGATGAGGGAACAGGAACCCGCGCGCGGTACGTGTCCCGCGCAGACATCGGCGAAATCCTTTTTCTCATGCGGCCTCCCGTTGCCTGCGTAGGAGGGACTCCTGAACGCTGGGCCAGTGGTATCTGACGGCATGACCGAGTTTTACAAATGGCAGCAGCCCATTCTTCCGATGGTTGATGGCCGTGCCGCGCGAAATTTTCAGACGCTCCACTAGCTCGTCTTCGGTAATGAAGCCAACTTCGTCCGATGGTGCAGTCTGCGTTGTTTTGCTCATACAACGCGAATTTTACATCGCGTTGCACGTGACTCAACGAACTCAGTCAGGAACAATTGTCGGAGTTTTCGGACGCCCCGTTTTGTCGGGTTTGAAGTGCCAACCCAATCGTTTCTGACACTCGCGGCGGAGGAAATCACGGTTCACGCTGCCTCCGAATCGGGCAACATATTCACGGGCGAATTCGTTAGCCGTCACGGGCAAGCTGATTGCGCCTTCCCTTTCATCCAGCCCGAATTTCTCCTGTCCCAAAAGAGCAGCCCTTACCAATTGTGTTTGGAACGCGCCCGATTCGTTCACCCGCCTTGTAACGTCAATGGCAGTGGCGATTGCCTTGAACGGTTCGGGGTCGAGACGGTTCAAGGCGCTGAAAATGCCCTTCCGAACTTGCGGGTCAATGCGCGTGAGAGATTCGCGCAAAACTTTAAGCAGGCTGCCTTCGAGCGAGCGCGCAGCCTTTCTGTTCGGCCAACGGGGAGAATGAAGTTTTTCCCAAAGAGCGACGACCTTGAAAACTCTTGCCAGTTGCGGATTCGCGGCGCAGTCCCCGACCGCCAAGAGGTCGATGTTTCTGTCAACAGTGTTCTCCGGCACGGCGAGTTTGGCCGCGCTGAATTTCTTGCGTCCACCTCTGCCATGTGTTGGTTTTGTCCTCATATCTTCGTGGTCTTACTGCGCAGTTGGACAATGTTCTTCGCGGCCTTCGCCGGGCGCACCTTGAACCATTTTTCCGCCTCGGCTTTCGTGGCCAGCCCTTTGTAGTGGCCGTGAATCATCGCTGGACTGTTGCCCGCCTGCTGCGCGGTCAGGTTCTCGTTGGCGTGCAGGGCGAAATGATACGTGCAAAAGGCGTGGCGCAGACCGTTTCGCTTCGCCGGGATTCCCAACTCGTCACGCAGCTTGCCAAACAGGTCGTGGAAGCTGTCGAGCGTGCCGTTCCAGACAGCGCCCTCGTTGCCACAGTAGTCTTTCAGCCACGCTGCCAGCGCGGGCACTATCTCGATGAGTCGGCGTTGCCTCGTCTTGGCTTTGGTTGCCGTGATTTCAATGTGCCCCGGCACGCGCCACACGTCAGGCCACGTCAAGCGGGCAACCTCTTGCAAACGCAGACCGGCCAGCCCTCCCAGCGCGATGACCGGAAGCAGGCTGCGGAACTTCTTCCTCTGACTGCATTCAAGCATCGCGCGAAGTTCTTTGGCCGTGTGGAATTCGACATCTCCGAAGTCCTCGACCTCCTTCGCCATGCCGTCAGCCACAAGCAGCCGGTGGTTCGCATTCAGGTAGTCGCGCTCGACGCACCATTTCAAGAGCATCTTTACCGCGTTGCGCCTGCCGTTCCTCGTGCGGGCCGATACTTCGCCGTGCCCGTTGAGGTACTTTGTGAGGTGCTCTTTGGTGAGGTCGCTGACCGAGTGGCCCGGGAACGTCTTTGCAAACTCGCGCAGCCACATGCCGATGATGTAGTGCCAGCCGGGCGACAGTTGCGGGCGCTTGCCGTCCTTCGCGACCGTCTTGAACTTCCGGCTTTCGACGAACTGCTCGACGGCTTCGGCCAAGTCCTTCCGTTTTACTGTCGCCACGGTGGTCAAAAAGCCCTCTACGCCAGCTTCAAGCGTGTGCTCTTTTAGCTTTCGCAGCGCCTCGCAGTACGCGCCAACTGCCGACCGGATGGAAATGCGCCTGCCGGTCGCTTGGTAGAACCGCTGCAACTCCTCAAGCGCGTTCAACGCGTCCGCAGCCTGCCCCGGCGACAGCGCGGATGTCCTGCCCATCGCCAAATCCGCAATCACCTTGTCGCCCTCGCGCTTGGCCTCGGCGTAAGTCTTGAAGTCCCGCATCCGGCTCTTTGGCTTGCCGTCCACACGGGCGCGCCAGTAAAGGCGGTAGATGCCCGATTGCTTGTAAATCGTCGCCAGCACCTTGCCTTTGCCGCGGTGCCTGAGTCTTTTTGGGAACTTCACCTGTTGCTCGCAGTCGGCCACTTCACTGGCAGTAACGGTTTCTCCATGCACGGCCTGCACATGGCGCGCCACCTCGGCTGGTGTCGGGCGCATCCCGTTTCGTTCCAAGTCCTCCCGGGCGCTGCGAATCATTTCGGCCCTGTCGGCCTCTAAAGCGCCCGAAATGTTTGGCGAATGTTTGGGCGAGCGCTCAGCGTCGCCTTCGTTCAGGTTGGCGACGCCTTCGCAATCGCCAATGTTTTCAATGTTGATTGAATGGTCGGGGCGGTGAGATTTGAACTCACGACCTCTTGCACCCCAAGCAAGCGCGCATACCAAGCTACGCTACGCCCCGGACCAGAAACTGATTCTATCCTTTCGACGGCGGCTTTCAATCGCGAAAACTACTCGCGTTTCCGGGACACCGTATGGGTCGCGTGGCCGTAAAACGCCTCCGCACATTCCATCAGTGTTTCCGACAGGGTCGGATGCGGATGCACGCTCCACGCAATGTCCTCCGCCGTTGCCCCCATTTCGATCGCCAATACGGCTTCGGAAATCAATTCGCCCGCGCCCGCGCCGCAAATGCCAACGCCGAGCACACGTTCCGTTTCCGGATCAATAACCATCTTCGTCACACCATCCGTGCGGTCAAAGGACAGGGCGCGTCCGGATGCCGCCCACGGAAACTTTGAGATCTCATAGCGGACACCGCGTTCCCTGGCTTCGGCCTCGGTCAGACCGCACCAGGCCAGCTCCGGATCGGTGAAGACTACGGCCGGAATGACAATCTCGCTCAACGGCACGCTGTTCCCGCCATTGATGTTCTCGACGGCGATATGCGCCTCCTTGTTGGCCTTGTGAGCCAGTAAAATGCCGCCCGCAATGTCACCGATGGCGTAAATGTTCGGGTCATCGGTCTGCTGGCGTTCGTTGACTTTGACAAATCCCTTCTCATCCAGCTCGACTTTGGTGTTCTCCAGGCCCAGATCGGCGCTGTTCGGCACGCGCCCGACCGCCACCAGCACGCGGTCGTATAATTCGGATAATTTCTGGCCGTTGTAGTCCATTTCCACTTTGATCTGTTTTCCAGCGGTGGCCATTTTGGTGACCCTCGCCTTTAGTCGGATTTCCTTAAACGCGCGTTTCGCGTTCGCCACCACCGGCCGGGCCAGGTCAGGATCGGCCCCGACGAGGATGCTGTCGAGCGCCTCCACCAAGACGATTTTACTGCCGAGGCCGGCGTAAACCGTGCCCATTTCCATGCCGATGTACCCGCCGCCGACGACGAGCAGGTTTTCGGGGATGTCCTCGACTTCCAGAGCCTCGGTCGAGGTCATCACGCGGGGATTGCCCAGGTCAAACGCCTTGGGCATTGCGGCCAGGGAACCCACCGCCAGGATCGCCTGTTCAAATTCAATGAACTGCTGGCCTTTATCCGTCTCCACGCGCAGTTTGTTGGAACCTTCAAAATAACCGCGGCCCTGGATGACCCGGACTCCACGCATCTTGGCCAGCGTGGCCACGCCGCCGCTGAGCTTCTCCAAAATGGACTCCTTCCAGGCGCGCAGTTTGTCCAAATCCATTTTGGGTTCGGTGAAGGTGATGCCGCGATGAGCCGATTCCCGCGCATTGACAATCTGGTGCGTCGCGTAGAGCAAGGCCTTCGATGGGATGCAGCCACGATTCAAACAAACGCCGCCCAGCCGTTTTTCGCGTTCGACGAGAATGACCTTTTTTCCGAGGTCCGCCGCATAAAACGCCGCCGCGTAGCCCCCCGGCCCGGCGCCGACAACAACGATTTCAGTTTTGATGGAATCCATAATTAAATCCTGCTCGTCCTCGTCCTCGTCCTCGAAACTTTGGAACAATAATCCGTCTTCCGTTCGGTTTCCGGTTTCTCAGATCGGTATTCAACCGGCTCTTCATGAAAAGTGGTTGAACCATCGAATCGGTCGATCAACCCGCAAAGCATCGAAACAATCCGTGACAGCAATTTCTTCCCTTCCGTCACACGTTCTCCGGTTGCCACCTGTTTGGCCACCAGCGCATCGAGGCATGCCGCGCATTCTGTCGCTGAGCCGCGTGCGTCGTCGAAGAATTTTGCCCGCACCTGACGCTGGCGTTTACCGTTGCCTTCTGTTGTGTTTAACAACGCGGAAAGACTGGCACGGTCCAGTTGGTCACGCACCTCACTGGTTTTACCGGTTGCACTTTGAGAAACCTCTTCCAACAACGGCGTCACCCATCCGATAAATTTTAATTCCAGACGATAAACGTCCAGTTTTTCATGATCAAACATCACAGCTTCGATTTTTCTCTCCGTTTTAGGGTTCGTTGGGTTTTCGTTCATTCGATTACGAGGACGAGCATGAGGAAGAGGACGATTACAACTTCACCGCGTCTTCCGCGAAATCCTGCAACGCCGCCACCAAATCCACGATAAACCTCGCCGCGGTGCCGCCGTCAATCACGCGATGGTCATACGACAGGCCCAGCGGCGTCAGCATGCGGATTTCAACCTTGCCGTCGCGGGCGACCGGTTTCATCGTGCCGCGGCCAAGGCCCAGGATCGCGACCTCGGGTTTGTTTACAATGGGTGTAAAATGCGCGCCGCCGATGGCACCCTGGTTGGAAATGGTGAATGTGCCACCCTTGAGTTCATCGCCGGAAACCTTGCGGTCACGCGCTTTCTGTGCGAGTTGTTCCAGTTCCTTGGACAAATCCAGTACCGACTTCTTGTCCACGTCGCGCAGGACCGGCACAATCAGGCCCTGCTCCGTGTCCACCGCGATGCCAATATGATAATACTCCTTGATGACAATTTCATTGGCCGCCTCGTCGAGGCTGGAATTGAAAATTGGATGTTTCTTTAATGTCCCCGCCAGCGCCTTCAATACCAGCGGCGTGAGCGTCAGGCGCGCTCCCTGCTTTTCGTAGGCGGCCGCGAATTTTTTTCGCAACGCGTTCAATTGCGTGAAATCGGCCTCATCGAACTGCGTGACCCGCGGAACCGCGCTCCAGCTTTCCGACATGCGCCGCACAATCACCTGGCGCAATGGCGTCAGCGGTTTTTTGGTCACCGGCCCCCATTGGGAAAAATCGATCGACTCGGCAACCGGTCGGGCCGGGGCGCCCGCCGCGCCGGCCGCCGGCCGGGCGGCGGCCTTGATCAGCCGCTGGATGTAGGCGCGCACGTCGCCGATGACGATGCGCCCGCCCGGTTCACTGCCGCGCACCCTGGATAAATCAATGCCCAATTCGCGGGCCACCCGGCGGACCGACGGTGACGCCACCGGCGCGGCGGTCGGTTTTGACGCGGCCTCTCCGGTCTCAGCGGTTTCTTCCTCGACTGCCGCCTCTTCGGGTTCCGGCGCTGCCGGTGCCGGTGCGCGTTTGGCGGCGGGCGCGGGCCCGGCGGCCGGCTGGCCGCTTTCATTCAACGTGATCAGGCGCTGGCCGATGCTGATTTTATCACCGGGCTTGACGTGGATTTTGGCCACGACGCCGGCGGCAGTGGAGGGAATCGAGGCCACCGCCTTTTCGTTTTCGAGTTCGATGATGGCCTGGCCTTTGGCGACCGGGTCGCCTTCCTTGATAAAGACATTGACCACGACGCCGGAATCGGCGCCTTCACCCAGTTTGGGAAGTTTTACATCCATAAATCAACAGGACGCGCAACATGCAGTAAAATGCCGGCACTTTCCAGAAATAATTTTCATCCTCAAATTCGGCTCACCTCGAAATCAACCCGCTCGTCCTTTTCAGCGAGTGCTGCCACCGGCTCGACGCCTGTCGTTGTCGGTGGACGGACAGAATAAATGTTTGACGGGCAATCAAACATTGGGCGTCTTCTCCGCGATTCCAGCCCGCGAAGCACCCGAAAACGCGCGCCCTTCCTCGCGATTCCCGGTGTATTGGCTTGACATAAAAGCTTTTAATCACTAAGAATAAGAATCCCTTGTTTGTCAGTTCTGAATCATCTCAACCGAATCTAAAAGTTAGGAGCACGTTATGAAAAACCATCTATTACTAACAATCGCAGGCATTCTGGCCTTAACCGCAACCGTGCAGGCGCAAAATCTGTTTGTATCGGATATCAGCGGCAACATCTATGACTTCACGCCGGGCGGCGCGCGAAGCACCTTTGCCTCCGGCTTGAACGAACCTGAAGGACTGGCCTTTAACAGCGCGGGCGACCTGTTTGAGGCGGATTTACTCGGTGGCAATATCTATGAATACACGCCGGGTGAAGTGCGAAGCACCTTTGCCTCCGGGTTGGATCAGCCTCTTGGACTCGCCTTTAACAGCGCGGGTAATCTGTTTGAAGCGGATTCCCAAAGTGGCAACATCTATGAGTTTACACCGGGCGGAGTGCGAAGCACCTTTGCCTCCGGGTTGTCTGGTCCTGAAGGACTGGCCTTTAACAGCGCGGGCAATCTGTTTGAGGCGGATATAGCCAGTGGCAACATCTATGAATTTACACCGGGCGGAGTGCGGAGCACCTTTGCCTCCGGGTTGTCCTATCCTCTTGGACTGGCCTTTAACAGCGCGGGCAATCTGTTTGAGACGGATTGGGGCACGGGCAGCATCTATGAATTCACGCCGGGCGGAGTCCGAAGCACCTTTGCCTCCGGCTTGAATCAAGATAATGGAATGGCCTTTGACAGCACGGGCGATTTGTTTGTGGCGGATTATGGCAGCGGCAACATTTATGAATTCACGCCGGGCGGAGCCAAAAGTACCTTTGCCTCCGGTTTGTCGGGTCCTGAAGGACTGGCCTTCCAATCCGTGCCCGAGCCTTCAATGTGGGCAATACTTGGAATGAGTGTCGTCGCGCTGTTCGGTTTGCGTCATAAGAAGTAAAAGTAGCGGTTGGAACTGTGGCGCACCGGACCATGGTTTTCCCATGTACCCGCCATGGCCCCGAATTGATGCCGGGTTGGTTTGAACCAGGACATCAACGAAAAACTGTTGGCCCGCAGCCGAAATTGTGTATCACCAATTCAAGTGGGGGCAAATTGCCAATCGCCTTTAAACAATCTGCGGCTGAATTTTTTCCGGGTTGACCCCTAAATCCTTGATGGCCTGTGCGACGATTTGTCTCTCGATTTCACCCTTTTCTGCCAGTGCGTAAAGCGCGCCGATGACCGTGGACTCGGTATCAATTTCGAAGAAACGGCGCAACCGCGCCCGCGTGTCGCTGCGGCCAAAACCGTCCGTGCCGAGCGTGAACAAACCGCCCGGGACCCAAGGCGCAATCTGGTCGGGCACGGTGCGGACGTTATCCGAGACGGCAATAAAGGCCCCCTGCTCTTTCGCCAGCAGCTCTTCAACGTAGGATTTCCTGGGCGGCTTCGTCGGGTGCAGCATGTTCCAACGCTGGCAGCGAATCGCATCGGTGCGGAGCAGTTTGTAGCTGGTCGCACTCCAGACATCGGCGGAAACGCCGTACTGTTCCGCGAGAATTTCCTGCGCTTTCAACGCCGAGTTGATGATCGGACCGCTGCCAAGAATGTGGGCTTTGAGCTTTTTACCCCCGGGACCAGGTTTGAATTTATACAACCCTTTCAAAATGCTGTCCTCGACGCCGGCGGGCATGGGCGGCATCGCGTGGTTTTCGTTGTAAAGCGAGAGGTAATAAAAAATATCCTCGCCTTCGACATACATCCGCCGCAGGCCATCGGCCACGATAACGGCCAGTTCAAATCCAAACGCCGGATCGTAAGGCAGGCAGGTCGGGATGGTGCTGGCGTGCAACAGGCTGTGGCCGTCCTGGTGCTGGAGCCCCTCGCCGTTCAGCGTGGTGCGACCGGCGGTCGCGCCGAGCAAAAAGCCCTTTGCCCGAATGTCGCCCGCCAGCCAGAACAAATCGCCGACGCGTTGCAGGCCGAACATCGAGTAGTAAATGTAAAACGGTATCATCGGCACGCCATGGGTCGCGTAACTCGTGCCCGCCGCGATGAACGACGCCATCGAACCGGCCTCGGTGATGCCCTCCTCGAGGATTTGCCCGTCCTTGGCCTCGTGATAATAGAGCAATGAATTTCTGTCCACCGGCTCGTACAGCTGGCCTTTCCACGAATAAATTCCGACTTCCTTGAACAAACCGTCCAAACCGAACGTGCGTGCCTCGTCGGGAATGATTGGCACAATCTGCCGGCCGATCTCCTTGTTGCGCACCAGCGAACCCAACAACAGGGTAAAAGCCTTGGTCGTGGAGACTTCACCGGAGTTGTCACCCTTGAGCAACCGGTCGAAGTCGGCCAGCTTGGGGACATTCAACGGGGCCGGCTTGACGACGCGCGCCGGCAGGAAACCCCCGAGCGCCTGGCGGCGTTCGAACAAATACTTCATCTCCGGGCTTTCCGGCGGCGGTCGGAAGAATGGCGTTTCAGCGATGACATCGTCGCTGATCGGGATCTGGAAGCGTTCGCGGAATTCGCGCAGCTCCTTCTCGTTCATCTTTTTCTGCTGGTGGGAAATATTTTTGCCTTCACCGGCTTCGCCCAGACCGTAGCCCTTGACCGTTTTGGCGAGAATGACCGTCGGCTGGCCCTTGTGCTCCATTGCCACTTTGTAAGCCGCGTACATCTTGCGGGCATCGTGGCCGCCGCGCAGCAGTTTGCTGATTTGCTCGTCGCTGAGATGGTTCACCAGTTCGAGCAGTTCGGGATATTTGCCGAAGAAATGTTTGCGCGTGTAACTGCCGGGCTCGACGGTGTATTTCTGGTAATCACCGTCCACACACTCCTCCATGCGCTTGAGCAGGATGCCGGATTTGTCGCGCGCGAGCAAATCGTCCCAATCGGTGCCCCAAATCACCTTGATGACGTTCCAGCCGGCGCCCCGGAACAAACCCTCCAGTTCCTGGATGATTTTTCCGTTGCCCCGCACCGGGCCGTCGAGCCGCTGCAGATTGCAATTGATGACCCAGATCAAGTTGTCGAGATTCTCCCGCGCGCCGAGGGTGATTGCGCCGAGGGTATCCACCTCGTCGCACTCGCCGTCGCCGAGAAAGGCCCAGACCTTTGGCTCGTCCTTCCAATTCACCAGCCCACGCGCCTGCAGGTAACGGTTGAACCGCGCCTGATACAACGACAGGATGGGCCCGAGCCCCATCGAGACGGTCGGAAACTGCCAGAACTCCGGCATCAAATACGGGTGCGGATACGATGACAGGCCGCCGCCTTCGGCGAGTTCCTGTCGGAAATTCTGCAAATGTTGTTCGCTCAGCCGCCCTTCCAGAAACGCCCGCGCATACATGCCGGGAGCGGCGTGACCCTGAAAATAAACGATGTCGCCGGGAAAGGTTTCCGTTCGTCCGCGCAGAAAATGGTTGAACGCCACCTCGTACAGCGTCGCCGACGAGGCAAACGTGGAAATATGCCCGCCGACGTTGGTGGTCGAATTGGCCTTGACCACCATCGCCATGGCGTTCCAGCGGATGTAACTCTTGATGCGGCGCTCGATCTCCCGGTCGCCCGGAAACGGCGCCTGCTGCTCCGGTGAAATGGTGTTGAGGTATGGTGTGGTGACGCCCTGCGGTGCGGAGCGCAGTTGACCGGCAAGTTTTTCGAGCAGGCGCGCCGTGCGTTCGGGTCCCTGGCTCTCCAACGCAAGTTCAAAAACCGACTGCAACGATTGACTCCATTTGTCGCCATTGCCCGCACCGGAGTGGCCGGACACACCGGAACGCGAACTGTAAATTTCTTTTTTTCCCACGCTCACTGTGTTATACACCTTTTTTCAAGCGCGACAAATGCGCACGCAGAATTAAAATCCATATCGGGGCCAGACACCAGCAAAATCGGCGTCCGCCGCCACATGAAACTGCTCGATCTCACGCTCGCCACGCCCGCCGCAAATCTCGCATGGGATGAGGCCTTGCTCAACTCGGCGGAAGCGGGTGACGGCGGGGAAATCCTCCGGTTCTGGGAACCCCAGGAATACTTCGTGGTCGTCGGGTATGCGAACAAGGTCGAAACCGAGGTCAAGGTCGCGGCGTGCACGGCCCAAAAGGTCCCGATTTTTCGCCGCTGTTCCGGTGGCGGAACGGTTTTACAGGGACCGGGCTGTTTGAACTACACGCTCATTTTGCAGATAACAGAAAATCCCCCGCTCGCCAGCATCTCCGGCGCGAACCGGTTCATCATGGAACAAAACCGCGTGGCGATCGAATCGGAAATCAGAAGCCGGACGCCGGACGCCGCCATCGCCGTCCAGGGCCATACCGATTTGACGCTGGTCACCCGCCACCCGCCACCGGTCACTCCCCGAAAATTCTCCGGCAATTCCCAGCGCCGCCACCGGCGGTTTCTCCTGTTTCATGGCACTTTTCTGTTGAACTTCGATCTCCCACGGGTCAATGAGCTTCTCCACATGCCTTCCCGGCAACCCGACTATCGCCACCACCGGGGTCACACTGATTTTCTGACCAATCTGAACCTGCCGGCGGTCCGATTGAAGAGCGCACTCGGCCGGATTTGGAACGCCGCGGAAAGGTTGCAGGAGGTCCCCGATCGGGAGGCGCAAAAGCTGGCGGCGGAGAAGTATTCAACCGCCGGCTGGAATTTCAAATCATAGCCCCGTCATTTCAGTCGTTTACTCTTCACCGTCGCTCGAAATGACAAGTAGTTTGACTAAGTGGCATCTTAACCGTAGATTTCGAACGAATGCTGGCCGTTGAATCAAAGGTGGCGAGAGCAGAAACGGCTGACTCGCCTAAAGCCAACCCGAACCGTTCCTGGAAACATATCGTGGAACCGCTGGAGCCATTTCTCCAGGCGGTCATGCAGCGATTGATTGAGCAGGTCAACGGTTTTGACCCGCAAATCGTTCCCTACGCCCAATATGCCCTCAGCGGCAGCGGCAAACATTTGCGGCCCACCCTTGTCGCCCTGGCCGCCAACGCCGTCGGCAAGGCCGGCGATGCGCATGTCAATGCGGCCGTCATCATTGAAATGGTCCACCTGGCCACGCTGGTGCATGACGACGTGATGGACGAGGCCGAAATCCGCCGCGGCCGGCTCACCCTGGCGGCAAACTGGGGTAATGAAATCGCCGTGCTTTTTGGCGACTGCCTGTTTGCCCAGGCGTTGAAGCTGGCAGCCAGCTTCCCGACGCCGGAAGTCTGTCGCGCCGTGGCCATGGCGACCAACACGGTTTGTTCCGGCGAAATCCTGCAAACGCAGCATCGCCGGAAATTTCTAGTCTCGCGGCACGAATATTTCCGGGTGATCGAAATGAAGACTGCCGAGCTGTTCACCCTCTCGTGCGATTTGGCGGGGCTTTTGGGTGAGACCACGACGGAGCATCGCACCGCATTACGACACTTTGGCGCCGCCTTTGGCACGGCCTATCAGGTCTATGACGATTGTGTGGACTTGTTCGGTTCGGAGGCGGCGGCGGGAAAATCGCTCGGCACGGACCTGGCCAAGGGCAAGCTGACCTGGCCGGTTTTGCTGGCCTGGGAGCGCGCCAACGCCGCGGACCGTGCCCATCTGGAAAACCTGGTCAAGGATTGGCAGCCGGAGAATTTTCCCGCGGTGAATGAGTTGCTCGAAAAATACGAAACCTTTGAACCGACCCGCGAGGTGGTCGCCCGCTTCCTGGACCAGGCGAGCCGGGCCTTGCGCAGCCTGCCGGAATCGAGCGGTCGTGCCGGCTTGTCAAATCTGTCTGATTTTTTGGCGCAACAAACCGCCGCCCTGGCTGTTTGTGTTAAGTACCCATGATTATGGCCGAACCAGTCGCACGTAATGACTCGGAGCCTTCCGCGCCAGCCGATGAAGACGTACTGGTGCGGCGTGCGCGCACGGGAGACCTGGGGGCTTATGACGAACTCGTGCAGCGATACCAGGAACGCATTTACGCCACGGTTTATCATATGACCTCGAATCACGAGGACGCCAATGATCTGGCGCAGGAATCGTTCATCAAGGCGTTCCAGGCGCTAAAATCGTTCAAGGGGGGGTCCAGTTTCTACACCTGGCTTTACCGGATCGCGGTCAACAAGACGATTAACTTTCTTAAGCAACGGAAGAATCGCATCCACATGAGCCTCAATGACTTGGATTTCAATGCTGAGCATGACCCCGATCTGGTTGCCCTTATTTCCGATAAAACGCCACGACGGGAGGCCGATCTGACTGAACTTCAAGAAAAGTTGAACGAGGCTCTGATGAAACTGTCTGAACCCCATAGATTGGTCGTCGTTCTGCATGATGTGCAGGGATTGTCACACGATGAAATCGCAAAAGTAATGAATTGCAATATCGGCACGGTGAGATCGCGGCTATTTTACGCACGACAGCAATTACAGGCCTGGTTGTCCGACTATTTGAAACCAACATGAACGAAAATCAGCCGAATTTTGAATCGTTACGCCGTTTGCTGGCGCTCAAGCGCCACGAAACGCCGCCCCCGGGATATTTTAACAATTTTTCAAGCCAGGTCATGGCCCGCATCCGTGCCGGCGAAACTGAAATGGCCGACGGTTGGTCAGGTCGTTTGTTAGCCTCTATGCCGTGGTTGTTGAGCGCGCTCCAAGCCGTTGAAACCAGACCGGTGTTTGCCGGCGGGTTTGCCACGGCTCTTTGCGCACTGCTCCTGTTTGGGGCCGTAATCGCGCAGCGGCCGGATTCCGCATCAACGGCATTCCTGCAACCGGTCGCAACACCGGAAGCCGCCTCCTTTGCTTCAGTCACACCTGCCGCTCAGTCAACCTCGGTGCTGCCCGCCAACCAGTTCATGGTCGCCGACAACAGCACCAACCCTGTGTTCAGCAGCTTCCAACCCGTCGCCGCTTCTTTCGGTCAAATTCCTGTCGGCGCGCAGTTTGTGAACTATTCCGGATCGGGCAATTAGCGTTGCCCTCCAGCAAGATCCAGCGCGTTGGCGCCACAAAGAACATTCCGCGCCGTTCCGGCGCTGGTTTTGCCCGTTGTCTTGTGTGTAAAATCCTGTCGCGAACGCCTCGGCGCCCCCTTTTCCCACGTCAAGTCAGACGCTTGTACACTTGAAACGCCGCCGCCCTTGCCATTAAATCAGGCGGGTGCCAACCAAAGTCATCGCGGTCGCCAACCAGAAGGGCGGCGTGGGGAAGACCACCACCGCCGTCAATTTGGCCGCCTGTCTTGCCGCCGTCGGCAAACGTGTATTGCTCCTGGACCTTGACCCGCAGGCCAATGCCACGAGCGGATTAGGGCTGGAAAAAACCGAGGGCGCCAGCGCGTATCGGATCCTGCTCGGTGAAGGCAGTCTCCTGGATAAAATCAAGCCGACCGCCTTCGAGCGGCTGGAGGTTGTGCCCAGTGAGGTGGATTTGTGCGCCGCCGATCTCGAGCTGGCACGCCTGGACAATCATCTGCTCCGCGTTGCCGAAGCGCTTAAGCCGGTCCGGGACAGCGGACGATTTGAAGTCGTGCTCATTGACTGCCCGCCGTCGCTCGGGATTTTGACCCTGAACGCCTTTGCCGCCAGCGACGGCCTGCTGGTGCCGCTCCAATGCGAATATTACGCCCTCGAAGGCATCTCGATGATGAACCGCATACTGGGACAGTTGCGTGAAACCGGCGTCAACCCGCGCCTCGATATCTTCGGCGTCGTGATGACCATGTTCGATGGCCGGACCAAACTTTGCAACGAAGTCGTCGGAGAAGTGCGGAATTTGCTGGGTGCCCGCGTGTTTGAAACCGTCATTCCGCGCAGCACGCGCCTGGCCGAGGCGCCGAGTTTCGGCAAGCCAATCATTCATTACGATAAATACAGTTCCGGCTCGGCGGCGTATGAATTGCTCGCGCAGGAAGTGCTCCAGCGGCTGGAAGCCGCACAGTAAGCTTGCTGTCGATTTCGGAATTCAATAAAGTCTTCTTTTTTTAAGACGATTATGGCCAAAGAAATTCTCGAAATGCCGATTGACTTGGCGACCATGGAGTTGCCGGATACGAAAACCATCCGCCTGAAATGGCCGGACGGATACGACCCGGATTTCAAGACCGGACAATTCATCACGCTTTACTGGCCGGACACTCCCACCTACAAGCGCGCTTATTCGTTGTCATCCTGCGCCCTGGACCGCGGCTTTTACGAAGTCACCATCAAACGTGACGGTAAAATGGGCACGCGGCTGGTGGATTGGGCCAAGGCCGGCGACAAGCTTTTTGTCATTCCGCCGGTCGGCAAGTTCCTGCCTGTCTATGAGCCGAACAAACACCTCGTTTGTGTCGCCGGCGGTTCGGGCGTGACGCCGTTTCGGGCATTTGTGCGCGAAGCCACCCGGCGCAAACTGGACACGAAGATCACCGTCCTTTATAGCGTGCGCACGACCCGCAGCATTATCTTTCAACAGGAGTTTCATCAGTTGGAACTCGAAAACCCCAACTTCAGCTTTTACGTGACCTGCACCCGGCTGGACGCGAACGACCCGTGGCAGGGACGCCGGGGGCGCATCACACCAGAATGGGTGAAGGAACACGTCCATGATCTGCCCAACACCGTCTTCTACGCCTGCGGCCCGAACGAACTGGTTGAGTTCGCCGAGGAGGTTGTGCTGCACGGCATGGGTGTGCCCAAAGAGCAGATGAAAACGGAAAAATGGGGCTGAACCGCACGCCACTATTTGCCGCGCACCAAAAGCTGGGCGCGAAGCTGATTGATTTTGGCGGCTGGGAAATGCCCGTGCAATACACCAGCATCGTCGAGGAACACCTCGCCGTCCGCAACGCCGCCGGGATTTTTGACATCTCCCACATGGGTGAAGTCACCGTCAGCGGCGCCGGCGCGGCGGATTTTCTCAACCACACGCTCACGAACGACATCCGCAAACTGGCGTCCGGCCAGTGCCAGTACACCCTGATGTGCAATGAGCACGGCGGGGTCATTGACGACCTCTATGCCTGCCGGCTTTCCGACGAGGTCTACCTGCTCATCATCAATGCGTCGCGGGTCGAACCGGACGTCGCCTGGTTGCAGGCCCAGGCCGCAAAATTTTCCCGGCCCAACGAATTACAGGTTACCGATGCGTCGCGTCGTTACGCCGCCGTGGCGGTGCAAGGACCACGCGTCCGGGAATTTATCGGGCAGTGCATTGCGGGCGGTTCAAACTGCGCGACGCGGGCCCGCTGCGTGACGGATTTGAAAAAGAACCAGATCGGCGGGTTTCCCTTCCGCGGCGGGGACGTGCTGGTTTCACGGACCGGCTACACCGGTGAGGATGGATTTGAAATCGTCGGACGCGAAGATCCCATCCGGCATGTCTGGGACGCGCTGCTTGAGGCCGGCCGGCCGTTTGGCCTGAAACCCTGCGGCCTCGGCGCACGCGACACGCTGCGCACGGAGGTCTGCTATCCGCTTTACGGCCACGAACTGGATGAAAACACGACGCCCCTGGAAGCCGGGCTCGGGTTTTTCGTTGCCCTCGACAAAGGAGAATTTGTCGGCCGAAAGACATTGGCGGAACAAAAGGCCAATGGCGTTCGCAAAAAACTGGTGGCCTTCACGATGACCGGAAAATCCGCGCCCCCGCGACCGCATTATCTGATTTGGGCGAACGATGCCAACGTCGGGACGGTGACCAGTGGCACGCAAAGTCCGTCGTTGGGCATCGGTATCGGCATGGGTTATGTGCCGCCGGCCCTGGCCAAACCCGGTGCGCAGATTGAAATTGAAATTCGCGGCAAATACTCCCCTGCCCTCGTCGTCGCCAGGCCGATTTATCGAAGATTTTAAGACGTGGAGATTGACAAATTTACCGGGTGCAAACCTGCTGCCCGGACCGGGGACGATTCAGGCTCTCCACCTTTCAGACCGTGGTAACCTATGGGGTACCGTACTGGAAGACGCGGTAGAATCTCGCGGTATCACTGAAAGGCACGGTTAGAGTGCCTGGAGGGCCGGTATCGGTCCAGCTTGCGACGGCATTCGTAGCGGTCACTTCCCCGGTCGGCGAGGTAAACCAGGAGATAAGATTGGTCGAGTATTCCACTTGATAAGTCCGGTTTGAAGTGGCCGCCCAGGCCAAAGTGAGGGTGCTTTGAGCCGGTTGCGCCTGCGCGGTCAGCGGCATAAAGGGCAGCGGGACAAAGCCGGCCAGCTGCAGACCGTTCTGGATCTCCGGATTTTGCATGAACAGGCGGCAGACGTTTTGGTTCCGGTAGTTCTCGATCATGATGACGATGGGCCCCTGGTCAATGCCCAGTTCAGCGTTATCGTACCACGCGGCGCTCAGGTTAAACGCGTCAATGAACCCGTATTGCGTCCAGAACTTCTTCTTGCCGTTGGTGTAAAAGTTTTTCAAGGACGGCAACGATATCTCGGGGGCGAAGGCCATGGCGCCGCCCGCGGCGGTGAAGGCGATCGTGCCGTTATCATTTTCGGCCGGTGGGGCGCCGTGGGCCGAATAACCGCTTGGATCATCCGAAGCGGTCAATCCCCAAATCAAGCTGTTATACCCCGCCCAGCCATCCGGGTCGGCAATACAATAAGCCTGCTGGGCCAGCGCCGCCCGATGCGAGTTCTCAAAGTAGGTGCAGTTCTCATTATTCATGTAGGTGTCCCCGACATGGCGGAAGTCCACCCAACAGTGGGAGTATTCGTGTCCGAACAAGGGCGGGAACGTGACGAACGAATAGCCATAATAGCTGGCCCAGACATATCCACTGGTCCAGTAGCTCCACGAGGCAGCTGGCAGGGAATTGCTCGTGGCACCTATGCCAAGCAAATAAATCAGCATTCCTTCGTCGTAGCCGATCCAGTCGCCAAAAGTACTGAAGCCGCTATCGGGCAGCCAGCCCATCCGCACTCCGTTGGTGCCCGGTACGTCTGGCGCCATCCAGGACCAATTCACCCGGTTGAAGATCGCACTCGCCGTTGTCTGGATGCTGGTTTCGGTGGCGTTGGTGCCATTGAAGTATTGTTTGGCGTAGAGAATACCCCCCAGCAACAAGGTGGTGTCAATCGATGACAACTCCGAGCTGCCTGAGCGTGTCGCCAAGTTCATGTCCAGGAAGTGATAGAACCAGCCGTTGTAGCCGATGTCGCCGGAGGCATTGGTGCCCTGCGGCCCGTTCCAGAAGGTGTTTAACGTGGTCAGGACCCGCGCGGCGCCCTGGTCGCGTGTAATCCACCCGTGGTCAATGGCAATCCCGATGGCGGTCAGCCCAAACCCGACCGACGCAATACTGCAAGCCGAGCCGGTCGTGGAGCGGTCCGGGATAAGGCCGTTGGCCGGATTCCCCGCATACCAGAAGTAATCAAAATTGGCCTCCTGCAGATAATCCAGAAAGGCGTCGTCACTGGGAAACGGATTGGGCAGAGTGGAAACTGTGGCTGAAGGCGGGCTGGTCTGCGACGTCGCATTTACTGCCGTGACCTGATAATAATACGTCTGGCCGTCGCTGACGTTGAGATCGCAATAACCCAAGGTCGTCAGCAGGCCGGTATTCAGCTGGGTAAAGGGACCGCCGCTGCTGAGTGAGCGATACACATTATAGCCCGCCAGATTGGGACCCGGATCCAGGTCCCAGTGCACAATGGCGCTTTGATCGCCTGAGAATGCCACCACGTTGGTTGGGGCGACGGGCTGAGCGGCAGCCACAAAGGCAACTACCAGGAATAAAATTTGGAGAGCCAGAATTCGGCGCATATACGAAACAGGGTGGCTATAATATTCATCGTATCACCCAATAAGTCAGGGTCAAGACAAATCATGGCGACAGAGATGTCACAACAGGGTCGCAAGGGGATTTGCTCCGGCAATAGAGCGGGCTTTGCCGACCAGGTTTGAAATTTTTAAGAATTGTTCTCCCTGGCTGACTGGAAACCATATGGGGTGAAGACCCCAGGATTCGGATTGCAAAAGATGTTGACAATTTCGGATCTCCTTGCAAAAGTGTTATGTACCCGCTGCCTGTATTTGTGAGGGACATTTTTTGGCAAGCGGAAAACAGTAAAACTTATGAAAAATATCATAAACTCTTCAGAGACGAATCTTCAGGTATTTCAGAACCTAAAGGAAAGAGCCAAACACACAATCTGGGTCTTTCCAGTCTGGGTTCTGGCAGCAGGCCTGGTGCTGGCCGCCTGCCCGGCTCAAGCCTTAAATCTGCTTCAGAATCCGGGGTTTGAGGTCAACTCGGGGCACTTCATTCCGACCAGCTGGACGCGTTTTGCGCCACCGACTGCCGCCATATATCAACCTTTCGGTAACTACTGGATTGAAGTCAGTGGCGTAATTAATGGAAACCTGGTCAACGCCCATTCGGGAAATGACTATTGGAAGGAATGGGGTGCTTGTTACGACGGTACAAACAACGTGGCGGGACTCTATCAGACCTTCGGCAGCACTCCGGGCTCAACCTATCAGGCCAGCGGGTGGTTCTTCATCAACAGCGGCGATGAGTTGGGAGCGGACTGCTACGTTTGGATTCAAGTTGAGTTCTACGATTCGAGCACCAATCTATTGGCCCTGGATAAATCGGGCAATTTCAACATCAACGCGGGGTTGAACGCATGGGTTCAACTCCAGGTAACCAACGCCTGCGATGTGACCCAGCCGGTTTCCACCGGCGATCCGTTTTTCAACACTTATGCGATCACCGGCGCGGTCAGCCAGTTGACGGCCCCGGCGGGAACTGCCTCGGTCGTTTATCGCTATTGCTATCTCCAGTATCAGAGCGAGGGAGGCTCGTCGTATTTCGATGACGCCGACCTGGAACAGTTAACCGGACCGTTGCCTCTGACCATCAATAATCTAAATCCCCAAAACGAGATCTTCGTGGCTCCCAGTAATGGCGTGAGTTTTGACGTCACTTCGCCCAGCGGCCATATCAACACCAACGCCATTCACCTGGTCTTGAACGGCGTTGATGTCTCCACCAACGTGACCTTCAGCGGTTCCTCCTCAAACTGGACCGTTTTCTACAACGGACTCCAATCCAACACCGCTTATACTGTTTCCATCACGGCCACAGACAGTTTCAACTTTAAGGCGAGCGCCAATACTACCTTTCAGACCACCTGGCTGGGGGTGGCGGCGCCGACCTACATATGGGAAGCCGAGGATTGGGATTTCAGCAGCGGCATGTACTATGATAATCCCGACCTCTGCAATGCCCCCGGCGGTGGCAATTGCTACTTCGGGGTTGTCGGCGTGTCCAACGTGGACGAGTACGTCACGGCTCCTCCGCCCGCGCAATTCTATCGTGGCGCTACCGACGGCATCGGCACGAAACCATCGGGAGATTACTCGCGGCCAAACCTCTTTGCCGCGGACAGGGTTGATTATTGCATCAATCCGTTCGACGGCGATCCACTGTACGACGGCGGCTGCGAGTGGGTGAACTACACCCGCGATTGGCCCGCCAGCACCAATTGGATCATCGGCCGATTCGCTAACGGCGCCAATATGGTTGGCAGCATTCAGATGAGCGTGATCAGTGGCGGCGTGACCAATGTTGTGGGGACCTTCACGATGAATCCCTACCCGGCCGCACAGCCGAGCTATACCACTTTTCAATTCGTCTATTTGCTCCAGACCAATGGCAGCGGGCAGCTGGCGCCGGTGGTCCTGAATGGCAAGGAAACCTTGCAAATGACCAGCGGTGGCAACATGCTGCCAACGTTTTACATGCTCGTCCCCGCCCAGGTTGATTTGCCGTTCTTGAGCAAACTTTATCCGGACGGCAAACATCCCTTTGAGCTTACCAACGCTTTAAGTTTCACGGTCACAACTGTTGGCGCAACGTTCCCTGCCAACGGCGTCCAGGTGATCGTGGACGGCAATGATGTCTCCTCGAACCTGGCCATCACCGGATCGGCTTCGAGTAATAATGTGGTGTATCCCGCCCTGCAACCGAATGCCATGCACACGGCGATTATTAACGTGACCAATTCACTCGGCCACGGCATCAGCATCACCAATCAGTTCGATACCTTCAGCCAGACCAATTATATGGTTGAAGCGGAGGATTTCAATTATAACGGTGGACAGTACGTTTTTTCGGCGAGCTATTCTCCGGACTGTTATGCGTCGTTCGTATCAGTCACCAACATTGATTTCCACCATACAATTAATGCAGGTGAGCCGACGGACGGTTCCGACTTCCAGTATCGTCAAAACGGTATTCCGCAGCAAGTCGCCCAGGATTACCTGCGGACGGCTTACGTCAACAGTTTTTCGAGTGATTATCAACTGTATTGGTTTGGAGGCGGTGACTGGGCCAATTACACCCGCGATTATCCGTTGGGTACCTTCAACCTTTACGCCCGTTCATCCGGGCTGGGCGCATACACCATGAATCTCGGCCAGGTTGTCAGCGGTGCGGGGACCACCAACCAGGTGCTTCAGCCGCTTGGCCAATGGAGCTCTGTCGGAGCGAACATCAACACCTTTGCCTGGGTGCCACTAACGGACGCGGGGGGAGTTGCGCCGGTCACGGTGAATATTACCGGGGTGGCCACATTCCAGGTTTCAACCCCCACCGGTGATTGCTACCCGAATTATTTTATGTTGGTTCGGACCTCGACGATTAACGCTTCGGCTGCCCGATCGGGCAGCAACATCAACATCTCATTCCCGACCCAGAACGGATGGAATTATCGCGTCTTTTACAGGACGAATCTGGTCACCGGCAGTTGGACCCTGCTGAACTCGACCGCCGGCAATGGCTCGGTGGAATCCGTGAGCGACTCCACCACCGGAGGCAATCAGCGGTTTTACAAAGTGACGTCTCCATGAAATGCACCAACAACATGCAACCCATTCTGGAAACCATTTCCGGGCGACGCCGGCTTGGTTTTACCTTGATTGAGTTGCTGGTTGTGATCGCGATCATCGCCATTCTCGCGGCCATGCTGTTGCCGGCCCTCAGCGCGGCCAAAATCAGGGCACAGGGCACCAGCGACATGAACAACACCAAACAACTGGCAACGGCGGCAATCATGTATGCTGGCGACAATCAAGATCACAACGTGCCCAACATGGATGGCACATCGCCCGGCGTAATCGCCGGCTCGGATTCACAACATCCCTGTTGGGTAGCGGGACAGCTCACACTTGGTATGGGTGGAAACAAAGACAATACCAATACCGCCATGTTGGTTGAGAACCAGGCGTATCCCAATGCTGGCTTCCTGGGGAATTACCTCAGCAAGAATTACAGAACGTTCAAGTGCCCGGCGGACCAATCGGTTTACACCCTCTATGGCCAAACCTACCCGCGAGTTCGCAGTTATTCGATGAACACTTACACGGGCTACCCGGCCGAATCCGGCACAGGTGGCAGTTTGTCCCAGCCCGTCAACCCCCAGAACGCGCCCTTGCCCTTCTCTACCCTTTCCAGCGTCCGCTCGCCTTCGCGGACATTTCTTTACCTGGACGAGCGACCGGATAGCATCAACGATGGCGTTTTCAGTACCGACGAAACGCTAGGCAACCTCCATCTTCGCGATGTTCCTGCCGCTTACATCGGTGGCGCAGCCGGCTTTTCCTTTGCCGACGGCCATTCCATCATTCACAAATGGAATCCTGGTTGGATTACTCAACCGATCCAGCGAACCCCGATCAACGACCATTATTTTTCACCTGGCGATCCTGAGATAACGGACCTGTACTGGATCCAGCAACATGCTGTGGGAGTACTCGGCCTGCCGTAGCCGTTTGCTGGCGATCGAGCTGCGATAAAAAAATCCCGGAGGTCCTCGGTTTCATGGAATTTTTCCCGACCTTGAATTATTCTGACAAGCGCCGGTGATTTGTGTTAAAAGCCGGCCTGGACAGGAACCAGAACGCGAAATGAAAAGAACCAGACTGCTTACGGTCTTGCTCGGGATGATCATGCCATGCTGCCTGCAGGCCGCACCACCGGCCGGCGACGCCAACATGAACAATTTCGTCAACACATTGATGAGCCGGATGACGTTGGATGAGAAAATCGGGCAATTGAATCTGCTGCCGCTGGGTTTCGATGTGACCGGGCCGCAATTGAGCCTGGACGTGGAAACAGAAATTCGCCAGGGCTCGGTGGGTGGGGTTTTGAATGTCTACACGCCGGGGGCGGTGCGAAAGCTGCAATCGCTGGCCATGAACGAGAGTCGTTTGGGCATCCCGTTGTTGTTTGGATACGATGTGATTCACGGCCATAAGACGATTTTCCCGATCCCGCTTGGTCTTTCCTGCACTTGGAACCTGAATGCAATCGAGCGGAGTGCGCGCATTGCGGCGACAGAAGCGAGCGCCGATGGCGTGAACTGGGCGTTCGCCCCCATGGTGGATATAGCCCGGGACCCACGGTGGGGAAGAATTGCAGAAGGAGCGGGAGAAGACCCGTATCTGGGGGCGCAGATCGCCCGGGCGATGGTGCGTGGCTACCAGGGCGACGACCTCAGCCGGAGCAACGCGCTAATGGCGTGCGTAAAGCATTTTGCCTTATACGGCGCGGCGGAGGCGGGCCGCGACTACAACACGGTGGATATGAGTCGTCTCAAGATGTACCAGTATTACCTGCCACCGTACCGGGCGGCGGTGGAGGCTGGAGCCGGCAGCGTCATGACTTCCTTTAATGAAATCAACGGGGTACCGGCCACGGCCAATCGCTGGCTGCTTGCCGACCTGCTCCGGACGCAGTGGGGATTCCAAGGCTTCGTCGTCACCGACTACTCGGCCATCAGCGAGATGACCGCGCACGGCATGGGGGATTTGCGACAGGATGCTGAATTGGCCATGACGGCGGGGGTGGACATGGACATGTTTAGCGAAACCTACCTCAAGTATTTGCCGGAGTTGGTCGCACACGGAGAAATCCCGGAATCAATGATCAATCAAGCCTGCCGGCGAATCCTCGAGGCGAAATATAAACTCGGGTTGTTTGCCGATCCGTATCGTGGCTGCACCGAGGAGCGGGCACGCACGGAAATCCTCACACCCGAAAACCGGCAGGCAGCTCGGGAAATCGCAGAGCAATCGTTTGTCCTGCTGAAGAACGACCAGCAGATCCTGCCCCTGAAGCAATCCGGAGTCATTGCCTTGGTGGGTCCGCTGGCGGAGGACCAGCCGGATGTGTTGGGGTGCTGGCACGCCGCCGGTGACGGGCGACAGGCCGTTGACGTTCTAACGGGGATCAGCAATGTGGCCGGTTCCTCAGTCAGGATACTGGTCGCGAAAGGCGCAAACCTGATAGACGATCCTGCGCTCCGGGCAACGCTGAAGGCGTATGGTGCGGAGATCCCGGTGGATAAACGTTCGCCCGAACAGATGTTGGCGGAAGCGGTGGAAGTGGCGGGCCGCGGCGACGTTGTGGTGGCGGTGCTGGGGGAACCGGCCGCCATGAGCGGTGAAGCCGCCAGCCGCAGCGAAATCGGACTTCCGGAATGTCAGGAAAACCTGTTGCGGGCGCTGGTAAAGACCGGCAAACCACTCGTGCTGGTGCTGATGAACGGCCGCCCCCTGACCTTGACCTGGGAAGCGGAGCATTGTGGCGCCATTCTCGAAACGTGGTTTGGCGGCACCGAAACGGGCAATGCCGTGGCCGATGTGTTGTTCGGCGATTACAATCCGTCGGGGAAACTGACGGCGACCTTTCCGCGCGACGTCGGCCAAATCCCGATCTATTACAATCACAAGAACACCGGACGCCCCTACCTGGGCGATCCGGGATACCGGTATGTTTCCCGTTACCTGGACGTATCGAATGACCCGTTGTATCCGTTCGGCTACGGTTTGAGCTACACCACGTTCTCCTACGGAAACGTTGAACTCAGCCAGACCAACCTCACTGGCAATGAGACGCTGCTCGCTTCAGTTGACGTAACCAACACGGGCAAGCGCGTCGGCGAGGAAACGGTGCAATTGTATTTGACCCAGCCGGTAGCCAGTGTGACGCGCAGTGTGGAGGATCTGCGGGGATTCCAGAAAGTGCCCTTGCAACCGGGTGAAACCAGGAAGGTGACATTTCGCATCACCCCGGAAGACCTGAAATTCTATAACTCGCAACTGGAATACGACTGGGAACCGGGCGAATTCATCATCCGGATCGGCGGCAACTCAAGCCAGTTGAGGTCGGCGTCGGTGCACTGGAACAGGCAGGCAGTTCCAGCTCAAACCGACTGAGCGAGCCATTCATCTGTAGATGAGGTAGTTAACGCTGACAACAGCCCGAGGGCCGTTATTTTTTGGGAAAGTTACAAAAATATGACTTGACATTTTTCTGAGCGTTTGTCATAAAGACAATGCAATTCAAGGTATTAAAAAACAGAATAAACAATTATCTCAAGGATCAGCCATGAAATCTCTCAATCGCAGCTTTTATGTTTCGGTGTTCACAGGCGTTTGCCTGGCGGCCGTCAGTCCGGTCATGGGGCAAAATTCCGGGTCAGCAGTCTTCTCGAATATCGGTATTACACCCCTAAATCCGGCGGGGTCGGCGGTCGGTACGATCAATTCAGCCATCATAATTCCGCGTGTATTCAACGACGCCCCTGCCGCTGTGGGGACGTACGTCAACGGCTATCCCGGATCCATCTCGCTCAGCGAGGCGAACGTGGCCTCGCCAAGCGGCTTCGCCGACCGGGATGTCTGGTATTACTCCAACAATGGGGGAGCCAGCCCATACAACTTCCAAAGCGGTGACTACTTCAGTGCTTCCTTCAGCCTGACGTTGAGCGGTGGCCTTCCCGGCCTGGATTTGGAGGGCGGTTTTCTGTTCAGCAATCCTAGCGGCAATTTCGGCGGCGATGACCAAATCGTCACCGTTGGGCAAGGGGGGAATGCCGGAGTGGAATTCCAAGCCGGAGGGCCTTCATTTCACCTATTCGCCCCCAACGGAACCTACATTGACGGCACAACGATTACCATGGGGTTTAACTATACGATCGACCCGATCACGACCGCGAATGCATTTCAGTATTCCGTGAACGGGGTGTACGGCCAGTCTTCACCTGGGGACACCTACTTCGATTTAGGCCCTGGTCAAGTCGTCGGCAGCCCGGGCGACTATCTGGGAGGCTATTTCCAAATCCAAACCGTTGTTGTCCCGGAACCATCCACGCTGGCTCTCCTGGGCTTGGGCCTTCTGCCGCTGACACGGCTGTTGCGCCGACGCGCCTGAAACTCAATCTCACTTCACTGACACGGCATGACGAAAGTTATGCCGTGTTTTTTCTTTCCTGGCATAAAAGTGTCGCACCGCGCCCTCATTGTGCTTGTATCAAATCCAGTCAGCGGCGAAAATGACGAGGGTTGGCACCCAGACTGAGATTGAATTCGCACAAGCTTTCCCCCACCCTTGTCGTGAAGATATTGATTTGTTAAACTGACAAATAAACCGTGAAGCCGCTCATTTTGATTTTCTCCGCCGTTGTTCTGGCTGTGTTGCTGGGCGGATGTCTGAGCCCCGAAGAGCAGGAAGACCAGACAAACCAGCGCCGCTACGACGCCATCATCAAAAAAAACCAGGAAATGATAGACCAAAATCAGAAAAAAATGCCTGATCAAAACCAGTGACCCGGCCGCAATTTTCTTGTTTCATTGTTGGGACAGCCGTCTTAAGTTGAATTAAACCAGCATGAAAATGAGATTCCAATTTATACTGACTGCATTCCCGCTGCTGGTCGTCGGTTTTTGCCTGGCTGGATGCGCGTCCGCCGGACTGAAAGGATACCAGGGCAGACCGTTTCAAGACAGCACGCATCGGGGCGGTCCGCAGAAAATTCCCGGGCGCGTCCAATGCGCCTGCTACGATTTTGGAGGTGAAGGCGTCGCCTATCACAACACGGATTCCGTGAACCACGGCAGCGGAGAACTGAATCCGGCCAATGGCTCCTATCTCAATGAGTTTCGGATGAAAGAGGGCATTTCCACGTCTTACACGAAATTCCACGATGAGATTGACAACAATCCTTACAACCTGGTGGTGCCGCCCGCGGAGCAACTGTATGTCGGCTGGACGGTACCCGGCGAGTGGTTCAACATGACCGTCGCCGTTGAACACACCGGGGTTTACACCTTTGACCTGTTATATACCTCGAACCGCGGCGGAACGATTTCCATGGATTGGAATGGCAAACCGCTCGTTTCCTCCATCAGCATCATATCCACCCGCACCGACAAGGATCCTGTTGCCTGGCGGCAATGGCATCATTGGAACCTCATGACCAACATCGCCGAAGTGAAATTGCCCAAGGGTGTGGGTGTTTTGACGCTCCACATCCTCACCGAAGGCAACATGAACCTGGCCTGTCTCGATTTTAAGCCAAAAGCGAAATAGCCCGCGTGCTCCTTCGAGGAGCGAAATTGGCTGTCTTCATCAAAATCTGCTTTGCCTCCCGGCCTCTTGCTGGTGAAATAGGCGTAATTTATGAGCAACGTTCCTTCCGACCTCAAATACACGAAATCCCACGAATGGGTCCGCGTCAGCGGCGACACGGCGACGGTTGGCCTAACCGACCACGCCCAGCATGAATTGACCGACATCGTCTTTGTCGAACTCCCCGAAATCGGCAAGCAATTCAAAAGCGGCGATGCCGCTGCCGTGGTGGAATCCGTCAAGACCGCCAGCGACCTCTATTCGCCGGTCAGCGGCCAGATTCTGGAAACCAACAAGGCCGTCGTGGACAATCCGGCCCTGGCAAATACCGAGCCTTACGCCGGCGGCTGGTTCTTCAAAATCAAGTTAAGCAATCCTGGGGAACTGGATGCCCTGCTGTCGCCGGAAACATATCAGGCACAAATCGGCAGCTGAAATTTGCCCGGAACGCATGGAAACGAAAGAAACCACAATATATTTTTCTGAAATCCATGTTCCTCTGTGTTCCTCCCCGGTTACATTTCCCAGGTGAAAACGCGTCTCTTCATCAAGTCATATTGTCCGTGGTGCCACAAGGCGATGCGCTGGCTGGATGAAAATGGCATCGAATACGAGACGCTCGATGTCATCGCCAACGAAGCGGCCTTCGATGAGATGGTGCGGCTGTCCGGGCAGGATCTGGCGCCGGTGATCGAGGTGGACGGCAAGGTGCTGGCGGATTTCGGCCCGGAACAACTGGCCAGGTTTTGGGAGAAGAATTTTAGCCACAGATAATCACAGATGGACACAGATATGGAATTTCCCGCCTGAAATAGATTTAATCTGTGTTTAATCTGTGTTCATCTGTGGCCCGGAAAAATGACGACGACTGAATTAAAACCGCGACCGCGTCTGCCGGAATGGCTGCGCATCACGTTGCCCACGTCAGACAGCTTCGCCCGCACGCGCAGCCTGCTCGATGAGCTGAAGCTGCACACGGTTTGCGAAAGCGCCAAATGCCCGAACCATTGGGAATGCTGGAGCAAGGGTACGGCGACATTCATGATTGCCGGCGACCGTTGCACGCGCGCCTGCGGCTTTTGCGCGGTGTCCACGGCCAGGCCGCTCGCGCTCGAGGCGGACGAACCGCTGCGCGTTGCCGAAGCCACGCGCCGGATGCGGCTGCGCCACATCGTCATCACCGCCGTTGCCCGCGATGATCTGGCGGACGGCGGGGCCAATCACTTTCGCCGGACGATTGACATGGTGCGCGAATTGAATCCCGGCATTGTCATCGAGGTGTTGGTGCCGGATTTTAATGACCACGACGGGTCCATCGAGACCGTGCTCGCGGCAAACCCGCACATTTTCAATCACAATCTGGAAACGGTCCGGCGCCTGACGCCGGGCGTGCGGCATCGGGCGACGTATGACCGTTCCTTGAGCGTGCTGCGGAAAGTGAAGGCCCGGCGCGGTGACACGGTTTACACCAAGTCCGGTCTGATGCTGGGCTTGGGCGAGCAGCACGACGAATTGCTGACCGCGATGCGCGATTTGCGGGCGGCGGGTTGCGACATTCTCACGCTTGGCCAGTATTTGCAGCCGACGTTACAACATCTGCCCGTGGTCGAATTCGTCACCCCTGAAAAATTTGCGGAATACAAGGTTCGGGCCGAAGAGCTGGGCTTTGTTCACGTGGCCAGCGGCCCGATGGTGCGGAGTTCCTATCACGCGGACGAGTTCACGCTGCCGTCAGGGACCCGGTGAAAACGAGTTGCGGTGGATGAGCAGGTACGCCGCAAAACCAAAACACAGGATGCCGATGGCAAAGCCGATGATGGTGATGATTTTTTTCAGCGTGCGGGCCTGTTCATAGGTGCGTTCGGTATTGCGTTTCTCCGCGGACATAAAGGCGGCAAAATCCCTGTCGAGTGCGTTGGCGATGGCCTCTTCATCCTTGAGCTGGAGCACGAACCATTCGCCGCGGATCGGCTGCCACTCCGGGGGCAGTTCGGAAAGTTTGCCGGCGCTGGCAGGTCGAAAGCCCAACTGGGACCAGAACGGGGAACTTTCCTGTGTCCACATCCGGAAGACGCCGTGATTGGACGCCAGCGTCTGGACGCGCTCCCAAAACAACTGCCGCGCCTGATCGGCATGGGCAAAATCGAAGTAACCTTCGCTGTGCAACCACGCATGTTGGCGGACAATTTGAATGCCGACGGCCCCGAGCAGCCTGCCATCGGTGCTTTCGACCACCTGAAATTCCGTCAGACGCTTCTCCAGGTCGTCGGCCGGCAACAGCATGGACTGCCAAAGCGCCTTGAGGCCTTCACGGTCATCCGTGGTCGCGCGCCGGACGCGGAGAACGGTTGAATCCATGCGCTAAAATTGCCGCGGGCGCCGGCAAAAGTCAAAACGACAGAAAACCCCCTTACGTATTTGCATTTTTGTGGACCTGTGCCAATTTCAGCGGACGGAATTAATTTGAACCATGAATCCAATAACCACACAGCAACTTGTCAACGCACTGGAATGGCGCTACGCGACCAAAGTATTTGATCCCGACAAAAAAATCCCGGCCGAACTCTGGCAGACCCTGGAGCGCGCGCTTGTGCTTTCCCCGAGTTCCTACGGTTTGCAGCCCTACCGCTTCCTTCTCATCCGGGACGCGGCCAAACGCGCGGCCTTGCTTCCGCATTCCTGGAACCAAAAGCAAGTCGTCGATTGCTCGCATTATATCGTGTTCACCGCCCGCACCAAGATGACCGAGGCGGACATCGACCGGTTCCTCGCCCTTACCAGCCGGGTCCGCAACCTCCCCGCCGAAGCCCTCAGCGCCTATCGTGGAATGATGGTGGGTGACTTGGTACAAGGCCCGCGCAGCAAAATCGCGCACGAGTGGGCGACCCGGCAGGCGTATATCGCGCTCGGCAATTTGATGACGTGCGCTGCCGTTTTGGGCGTGGACGCCTGTCCAATGGAGGGCTTTGTGCCCGCCGAATACGACCGCGTGCTCGGTTTGGAAAACAGCGATTATGCCTCGGTCGTCTGCTGCGCCCTGGGTTATCGCTCGGCCAATGACAAATACGCCGGACTCGCAAAAGTGCGGCATGAAACCGCTGATTTGGTGCGTGTGATTTGACGGGCCGCGGAGGCGCCGGTCGGGCCCCGGGCAACGTCCGGCGCAAGCGTTAAAACACTGGCCACACGGTCGCGCCCGGGTTAAACATAGCCACCATGAAACGAATATTCTCTCCCGGAAACGATTCCATGCCGACCAGCCTTGGATTGCTGGTACTCCGGCTTTGGCTCGGGCTGACGATGTTTTTCAACCACGGCGTGGACAAACTGAATCACTTCAGCGTCATGTCGTCAAAGTTCCCCGATCCCTTGGGCATAGGCCCGGCGCCAAGCCTGGCCCTGGTGACGTTCGCCGAGACGGCGGGCGCCCTGCTGCTGGCCCTGGGGCTTTTGACGCGCTTTGCCGCGTTGGCGCTGGTGATCGACCTCGGCGTCGCCTTCATCATGGTCCACAAATCGGTGACCGGGATGGGCGAACTGGCTTTCATCTATTCGGCGGGTTATGTGGCCCTGTTGCTGGCCGGTGGCGGCCGTTTTTCGATGGACCAGGCCTTGTTTGGCAAAAGCAAGACGGGTTGGACAAAGTAAGTAATCGAACTGGCGGGAACCTGCCAAAGCCTGGCCAAAGTTGCCAGCGAATGTGCGGACGGCAATTTTCACCTTGATTCGCGCCACGTTGATTTCAAACACTTCGTAAACCGGACAGCATGGCTAAGCGAGCCTGATGAAGAACTTTAGGGACACTCAGAAACCATTTGACTGACATCACCTGATTTGTTATACAGTTGGAGCGTTGGAAACAGGTCAGTCTTATGTTTTACATAAGTCCTCGACGCAAAAGGTGGTTACGGCAGTCTTCGGTCTCGCCGTCGCAACTTGTTTCATTGTCAAGCCCACCCCAGTCGTGCCCATGGCTGCTTACTTTCTCGCGACGTAACTTCAACCTTCAACCCCTGGATCCACGAAAACAAGGATACGAATGAAAACTCACAGCAAGACCAGATTGGTTTCATATTCAGTTGCAGCGTTATCGCTGTTCACCCGTGTCATGCCAATTAATGGGCAACGCGTCAAACGGCAGATTCCCGCCAGAAACAATGGCGCAATCGCAGCGCTTCTGGGTTTGACAGTCGGCACAGCGTGGCTGGCCCCGGCCCAGTATGATCCGTCGGCACAGTTCTCTGCCACCAGCAATCCGAACGGCGTTTGGACCTACGGCTTTGAAACCGTTCCAATCGGTTCTTCGTTTAATCTATTGGCAGCCCCTACTCCGGTCGCCTCATTGCCAGGTCCAGCCATTGATTCCTGGGAGTCTCCATCGTTAGGCAACTTCCTGGGTGTCTTCCATAACGGAACAGCGGCTGCCCAAACCGTAACCACCAGTGGAACGGAAGTCTCGCTGTTCGATTCAGGCATGCTGGCGATGAATGCCGGACCCAACGATGAGTACGCCATGGTGCAGTTCACCGCTCCAGTTAATGGGATCTACACGATTCAGGGAACCTTCGAGGGCATCGATACCGCCGGCACAGTGAGCACTGTGTATCTCCTGGCGAACAACGTTGTAGTAACCACTGGCAACGTGCTTGGTTTTGGACCAGGAAGCGATGTCCCGCTTTCATCTGGACCGATTCTTCTCGGTGCGGGCCAAACACTGGCATACGCGGTCGGGGGCACTACTCTCAACAGCATGACGGCATTGATTGACGCCCAGGTCGCCGCTGTCGCTGTTCCAGAGCCGTCACCGTGTGTATTGCTCGGCATCGCTCTTGTCACATTCACCGTACGCGGCGGGTTTGTCCGCAGACCCAAGGCCGCCATTGTGTGAATACGGTTCGGGGCGCGAACGCGTTCTTTGATCCATTGGTGGCCTGAGCACCGTTTAAATCAATCAACCGGGCGTCCGACGAAAGTTGGGCGCCCTTTTCTTTGGGCCATGGATATATCCGGCAACCGCGTGAATCACGTTCTTAACGAAGGGGAAGCAAATGGCGCTAATTTCAAAGATTATTTTTCTTGCTTCGATGCCTGTGGAGGCGTATTTGCAAGTCGCTTATGAATCCGGAGGTCATCGAGGAGCATCTTAAACTGGTCTTGCTGCAATGGACGGTGATCATCGCCGCGGCATGGGCGTTTGGCCGTCTCGGTAAACGCTTCTTGAATCAGCCGCTGGCCGTCGGCGAAATTGCGGCGGGCATTCTGCTCGGCCCGTCCGCTCTCGGCGCCATCTGGCCAGCGGATTGGCCGGTGCTCTTTCCCAAGGAAACCCAGCAATCGCTCCAACTGCTCGGCAAACTGGGCCTCATCTTTCTGCTCTTTCAGGTGGGAATGGAATTTGACTACAGCCATTTGCGAACGCGCTCGCGGACGGTCACGCTGGTGTCCATGCTTGGCATAGCGGCGCCGTTTTTGTGTGGCTTGGCCATTGCCCCATGGTTGCACGACCGGTTTGCCCCGGACACACCGCGATTGGGCTTTGAACTTTTCTTCTGTATCGCGCTTTCGATTTCCGCGTTACCCATCATGGGACGAATATTGCTGGAAATGAAGCTGGAACGCACCGCCATCGGAGCCATGGGTATCAGTGCGGCGGCGATTGATGATGTCATCGGCTGGGTTTTACTCGGCACGGCCACGTTGCTGATGACGACCAAATTCAATGTTTGGAGTTTGCTGTTGCAACTGGCGGGCATTGTCCTGTTTTTCGTTCTGCTCCAAAAGTTGATTGGCCCGTGGTTGCGGGCTCTTTGGCGGCGGAAGGCTGCCAACTCGAACGCCGCCGCCATGCCGAGCTCGTTCCTGGCGCTGTTGATCATGGCACTTTTTGCCAGCAGCCTCGCCACGCATTATCTGGGAATCTTCGTCATCTTCGGTGCGTTTTTGTTCGGCACGTCACTGCATCAGGAGCCCGGCCTGGTGAAGGCGTGGCGCGACCGGTTTTCCGATGTGGTGCTGGTGGCGTTTGTACCGGTTTTTTTCACCAACACCGGCTTGAACACCAAAATCGGTTCGCTGCAAACGACCGAGGCCTGGCTCGCCTGCGCGTTGGTGATGGTAACCGCCGTGGTGGGCAAACTGGGCGGCTGTTATCTCGGTGCGCGCGTCACCGGCCAGCCACCGCGCGAGGCCGGGTGCATTGCCGCGCTGATGAACACCCGCGCGCTCATGGCCCTCATTGTGATCAACGTCGGCCTCGATTTGGGCCTGCTCACGCCACCCTTGTTCACCATGCTGGTCATCATGGCGCTGCTGACCACCGCCATGTGCGGGCCGTTGCTCCGTTTGTGGCTGCCAGGTGAATTGCGCGAACCTTCCGGTAACGGTGTAAAACCATTGCTCGCAGCTCAAGGTTAGTTTTGTTGCGAATGCAAGCACCCTGCCACGGATGATGCCACTTGAGAACGTGATGCCCGGCGTGAGCCGGAATTTTTACCGCGGACAAAGCCAGGCGGCCAACTTCGCGCGCTTCTTCCGGGTTTGATTCAACCTCGTAATTATCGTTACAACATGAACGGCAAAATCAAAACCGTGGCCATCGTGGGCGGGGGCCCCACGGCCTGCACACTGGCCATCCTCCTCGTGCGCAAAGGCATCCGCACCGCCATTTTCTACGTGCCAAAACAGGCGACGCTCCTCGTCGGCGAATCCACCGTGCCCGCCATCGTCCCCATCCTGCGCCTGCTCGGCGTGGAGGATGAAGTGCGCGGTTACAGCGAACTCAAGCCCGGCGCGACCGTCAACATGAGCCCTACGCAAAATTTCTATTTTCACTTCGACCGGATCAACAACGGGCTTCCGGGATACGCCTACAACGTGCCGCGCGACCGGTTTGACGCCACGCTGCTCAACGCCGCGCGCAAGGCCGGTGTGAAAATCATCGAGACCGCCGCGAAGCCGGAAAAAATTCCCGGCACGGACAAAATTAAATTGAGCGACGAATCGCTCGCCGCCACGGAAAATTATTTCTCCGGCCAGTCGGATTTGATCGTGGACGCCACCGGCCGTTTGCGCTTGCTGCCGAAATTGCTCGGCATCGCCGGACGGGAAGGCGGACGCAAAGACACGGCCCTGTTCGCGCACGTTGACCGGGCCCTGCTGGACTTCAAAGGCCACGTCCACAGCACGCGGCTGGATCACGGCTGGAGCTGGCGGATTCCGCTGCCGGGAAGGGTTTCCGTCGGCATCGTCATCCCCTCCGAACATCTGCCCAGGTTTGGCGCGACGAAGGAGGAACGCTACGACAATCTGCTGAAGCAGGATTCCGTCCTGTCCAGGGTGGCCGGGGATTCAAAGCGGCTGACGCCGGTGATGGAGCACGCCAATTACCAACTTGTCTCAGAACGCATCATCGGCGACGGTTGGGTGCTCGTTGGTGACACGGCCGGTTTCATTGACCCGGTGTTTTCAAGCGGGCTGCTGATCGGCATGCAGGGCGCGGTGATGCTGGCCAAAACCATCCAAAAAGGTTCGCCGCGCGATTTCCAACGTTACCAGGAACAAGTCATGCGCCATCTGACAATTTGGCACGGCATCGTGGATTCCTTTTATGACGGACGGCTGTTTAATGCCGCGGTCGTGGGCGAAAATCTCAAGAAAAAATACTCGCTGTTCTTCAAGATGTTTCCCTACTTCGAAAACAACTTCGGACGCATCTTCACAGGCGCGGCTTCAAACTCCCCGTTCCATATCGGCGTGATGCGCAAGTTCATCCTTTGGAGTGCGGACAAAGAGGATTACACCGCCATGAAGATACACTGACGATAAATTTCCATATGACCAAAATGTTGCGTCGTGCCGTCAGCGAGGACATCCGTTTGCAATTCGAATCCGCCATGCAACCACTCTGTGTCCATGATTGATTGGGACATCGGCATTTGTATGCCTTCATTTGTCGAACTTAATCACTGTGAATGAATACGGTGGAAAGTCATACTCAACCTCGCCTTTTTCAAAGTTGGCTTGCCACTGTTTTTCAATTGGATGAATCCGGCCCGGCGCGGCTGCCAAATTCATCATCCTAAGCGGGCCGGCCAATTCTTCAACAGTGGCTGGCTGCGTCGGTGAATACCCGTGAATAATAATCGTTGCCACAGTGGCCCTTGGGCCAAGGTTGACCACATCCAAGACCAATGTCTTCCCGTCTCCACTGCGCTTTGCGCCCACCTTCAAGTCATTGCCAGGGGCCCTTGCCCGGCTCTCGATGAATACCGGTTCGTAGTTGTGAGCAATCATTTTTGTCACATAACCCGGCGGCTGCAACCACACTTGGGACGGATTGAGAAACAACAATCCCTGGTCCCAGCCGTTGTCATTCTCACCGTCCGGTTGCAGGCAGTTGGCCGAGGTAACAACCGGTATCCGTCCATCACGTTCCACCGCACTGATGGCCAGTGCATTGGCCAACGCCCGCCGCTGCGAATGGTTGTTTGCGTTGAGTTCAAACACCACCACTTTATACTTCGCTCCATTGGCAATCTCTCCTAACGCATTGTCATACGAAAACATTCCCGCCAGACTGCTGTCCGGCGTCGGGCCATCCGTCCAGACATGTAAATCAAACCACACTTCACGGTGATACTGTCCGGCCAGTTGCAGGATTTTTTGCTGCGCTGACAAGCTGGTGATCTTTGAATCTGCACCACCGAAATGGAAAGGGTTGGTGATCACTTGATGATATGAAAAATCTCCGACCACAAGAATGATATTGGTGTCCTCAGCCCAAATGGCCTGAGCCAATGCCTGGAATTTCTGATAGTAGGTACCGTTTACCGTCTCCTCGTTGCCCAACTCCAGATATTTCAAGCCATATGGCTGTGGATGACCGTCCGCCGCCCGTTGCCCACCCCATACCGTGTTGGTCGAACCATTGGCATATTCCATAAAATCTGCCATGTCCTGCGGCGTCTCGTTGATGTTGAAATCCAGTATCCCCAGAAACCCTGCCGCCTCACAGAAGTTCAGAAAATCAGGTATCCCCCACCCGTCTGACGAGTACGGATACCATGTCCCCGTGTAGGGCGGACGCAAGTCTCGCGGCCCGATCATATTCGTCCAGCGGTATCCTCCGGCATTAACCATTGAACCCCCATACCGCAAAACCGTGATGCCTTGATTAATCAGCCCTTCGGCCACGTCCTTGCGCACCGGCAATCCCTGGAACTGCCCCCACGCCCCCGGTTCCACAAACGCATAACCTACCACCACCGAACCGGGCTGGGTTAACGTAATTACAAATTGTCCATTGGTATTACTGGCCGAGGGCGTCAACGAAAAACTCAAGTGCTGCCAGTTGTTGCTCGTCACCAAAAGATTGGTTTGCGCATACACCGTGATCCCATTTGAACTCTCCAAAGCCAGCGTGATGGGCGTCGGCGTGTCCGCCCGCACATCCAGGCAGCCGTCATACTCGTTGCCCGCGATAAAATTCATTCCCCAATGATTCAAACTTCGGTTGGCAACCCCAAACGCTCCTGTGCCACCCGTATAAGTCACCCGCTGACTTTGCGTCCCCACAAACACATTGCTTGTCTCCAGCGCACATTGACCAGTGGCTGAACCACTCACCACTGCCGTCCACATTCCGCTCACCGCTCCGGGCCAGTTGCTCGCATCATACATAAACGGAATATTCGTGCCGTTGATTTGAAAATCCTGGAACTGCGCGCCCTGTTGGTAGTTCCTCAATCCCACTTGCCCGCTGGTTAAAGGGTATTGAGTGTCCGTGTATTGGATAAGACTGCTGCCGTTGACCAGCACGGTGATGGACGCATTGGTGTATTGCACTTCCAGGTTGATCCACTGGCCGGTCGGGACGGCACAGGACACCTGGCTGATCGGTTCCCAGTCCTGACGATGCCGCCCCAGCACCACGTAACCGGCCGGGGCCAGCGACACTTCATAACCCGTGAAGACATCCGCGCCCACCCC
>Ga0187871_10000069_pt1 | contig 86599 bp, 71 predicted proteins | sample June2016WEW_16_1_FD_132988 | JGI IMG/M metagenome (GOLD analysis project Ga0187871, IMG submission 132988) | Peatland microbial communities from SPRUCE experiment site at the Marcell Experimental Forest, Minnesota, USA - June2016WEW_16_10 | ecosystem: Environmental > Terrestrial > Soil >...
CATAGGGAACCAGCCGCGAAGACAGAGATCACGATGGCCAAATCCATGGCCGCAAATCTACGATCTGTTCTTTCGGGTGAGTGAGCGGAGACGATCACAGCGCGATCCTGATCCGATGACAACAGCGGCGACGCCGCATTGCCTATCGTATCTCGTGAACGTCCGCTTCAAGGCGGACAGCCAGGGGCCGTGAACAATCGAAGTTGGCCGATAAGCGCCAGATTGTGCACTCCTTTCCGGCCATTCGAGTTTTTCGGATTCCGGTGAATCGCAGTATATCTCAATCTCAAGTAGGCTTCCTCGTGCTCCCAGCTCTTTCTTAATGCCGGTGCCATCGCCCATTCAGCCTTCGTGGCGCTCAATGACGGGAATCGTCCCGAGTACGGCCTCGAAAATTGAATTGTTATCGCCGCGTGCCTCTGGGACTGAGAAGTTTGCGGGGCTGCACTCTGTAGCGGTTGCACCCAACGCACTGACGCGGGACTGCTGCTCAAACCCTCGGCCATTTGCTAACATTGCATCTGCAATTCGAAGGGATCTCGCAATGCGCTGGTATCAATACATCGCCTACTTCTTCGGAGGCGCATTTCTTGCCAACATGGTGCCTCATTTTGTGAATGGAATTTCGGGCAATGCCTTCCAAAGCCCGTTTGCATCGCCGCCCGGCGAAGGCTTGTCCTCCTCAACAATCAATGTCCTGTGGGGCCTGCTCAACCTTGCCGTCGCCTACCTGCTCATCTGTCGCGTCGGCAACTTTAACCTGCGGAAAAACTCGCACGTGCTCCCACTCGGAGGCGGCATCCTGCTCATGTCGCTGATGGCTGCGCATGCATTCGGACGCTTCCACGGCGGACGTTAAGCCGGCCGTTGGAACCGGCGACTCGTCGCCGCATAGCGGCCGATTTGGCCACACGCGCAAAGTGATCTGAATTCGTGAACCGATGCGAGCGGATTACAGATCAATAGGCAAAATTCTTCAGACGGTCCGGCGTCCAAATGTGTACCCGTACGAGTGGTCGTCGAAATCATCGTCGCAGTCGGCATCCGGCAAATCTCGAGCCTCTCCTGTCCTTAGCCTTGCTCCATACCGGTCGCTCAAAAAGCAGCGGAGCGGCCATTGGATTCGGCCGTTGTTGCACCTCGCTGTCGCCGCGACACCGAGCATGGATGGAGACTCCGCTGTCCGAGTGTAGGATACGCATCACCGGAGCCGTCCACGACGTTTCGGGTGCGAGTGTCGGATTCTCAGGGAGGTTTTTGCCATGAACGGAATACTAAACGCTATTGCAATCAGCGCAGTGCTCGCGGTATCGGCGCCGTCGTACGCCCAGCAGGTGACGACCAAGGATCAAATCATCGGAACCTGGAAAGTTGTTTCGCTGAAGGGCCTAACAGCGGGCTTGGTCAAGTATCCACTCGGAGAGCAGCCGCAGGGCTACGTGACCGTCACGCCGACCCGGATGTGGCTGCTATTCGTTGATTCGAGGCGAGCCGCCGCAGCCTCGGCTGCGCTGACCGATGCCGAAGCCATCGCTGCGATGAAAACGAGCGTTGCCTGGACCGGCCAATACACGATCGGGGAGCGGAGCCCGGACGGCCTTAAGGCGACGGCCCGCGTCGACACCGCATCGAGTCCGGCACTCCCCGGCACGGACAGGGTTTATTTCATGAAGGTCGAGGGCAACAAACTGACGATGAAGTCACCGGGCGTAATCGAGCCGATGACCGGAGTAACCAGCGCCCTTGTGATTGAGCTCGTGAAGGCGGACTAAGGCGCATTCGATGTCTGACAAGCCAGCTGTTCATGCGCGACGGATGCCCGCCATCCGAAAACCTGTAGATCACTGGTGACCAGCCGACCTGCCGCAGCCACCGGCACCTGATCGAGCGAGCAGTTGGTTCACAAGCACTTCATGGGGTCGCCCTCGCCGCTTGCCTACGCGATCGCAGCGTCGCGGTGCTTCTGTACCCCGTCCAAAATCATCTGCTTCGCCTTCGCCGCATCGCCCCAGCCGATGATCTTGGCCCACTTGTTGGGCTCGAGATCCTTGTAATGCTCGAAAAAATGCTCGATCTGCTGGAGCGTGATGCTTGGCAGATCGCTGTAGTTGAGACACTTGTCGTAACGCTGAGTTAGGTGCGATGACGGCACGGCGATGATCTTCTCGTCCATGCCCATGTTGTCCTCCATGAGCAGCACGCCCACTGGCCGTACGCTGATAATGGCTCCAGGGGCAATAGCGCGCGTGTTGCAGATCAACACGTCGCACGGATCACCGTCGCCCGAGAGCGTGTGAGGGATGAAGCCGTAGTTGCCCGGATAGCGCATCGAGGTATAGAGAAAACGATCAACCACCAGAGCACCGGCGGCCTTGTCCAACTCGTACTTGATCGGTTCGCCGCCGATCGGCACCTCGACGATGACGTTGACGTCATGAGGCGGATCCCTGCCTATCGCGATTTCATTGATGCGCATGGTGGTCGTCTCCAGGAAAATGCATATGTTGAGATCTTTGCAAGTGACGGGTGCGGCGCCGAAAGTGCTTGGCGGCGCAAAAGTTGGTACCGCGACCGCGCAGAGGCGCGCAAACGGCGCAAGTCCCGCGATAATCCCGACGTTTGGTCGCAGTGGGTGTCATCTTGGCCGAAAACCAAGAGACTAACCTACACCGGCGCTGCGGCCATTCGTGCTTCCCCTCGCGCACTACGAGATTTCCGAATGAATCAGGTGTGACGTCGCGATATAACGGTGTCCTCTCCTTTTCCGCGCATTAGAATGCGGTAGCAATCCGCCAGTGGGCAACATAGGTTCGGGTTGCTTGCCTTGCGTGCAAGGAGTCCCGCCGATGCTGGCACGGGTCAACCATCATGCGCCATCTGGGGTTATCCGACATTCGACAGATTTGAGGAACTCGTCGATTTCCGCGTACACGACATTCTCGTCCGCGTTCATTCCGTAAACCCCACTACTAGTGGCCAGTACTACCAGAATGCTGGGCGCCGGGGCGGTCATATGCGGATGCTGATGATCCTGATCACATTGCCAATCGCGAAAACATTGATAGGTCCGACGTTACACCCCGGCACGAAATGATTGTACCGCCGGTGTCTACCCCCAACCGTCCCCAACGACCACAATCGGGAAACCAAATAAGCCAATTGAGACCGGTTGAAAAATCGGCATTACCGGGGAAATGTAATTTTATGACGATAGCGCAATCAAAGGTCACAGCGCAGGGCCGGATCCCAGCCCCGGTCGGAGTGCAAAAGAAACACGGTATAGGTCCGGGTTCCGTGCTCGAATGGCACGCCGAATGGCAAGACGATCCCCGACGTGAAGCAGGCCATCCGAAAGCATACTCGACAACGGCATGCTCGCGATTGACACGAACGTTCTTGTTCAACTCGTCGCACGAGACGACACCACACGCTTCGCATCTAAATTTATCGGCGAACGCGAGATCATCCAAAAGTGGAAGATGCCCCCTCGCGAGTGCAGCGCAGCGAAAGCTCAATTCCCGGTGGTGTTCAGCGTCGGTTCGAAGCTAACCGTTAATGAACCGGCTCAGAATACAAAATTTCTGACAGTCCCCGACGATCGACAATCGATAACCCATGTCACTTGCTTAAGCGTCCTCGGCGGCCATGACTAAAACTGACTATTGCGCCACCCAGTAGTGCTTTGTCGCGCTCCAACGTTTCGCGGAAAGAAGCAAATTAGGAAAGACGCATGAAGACGGTGAATGCCAAGCCGCAGTCAGTTGACCCGCGATCTCCCGCGACGAAGCATGGCGACCGTGTGTCGAAAACCGGAACGGCGGAGATCCGCGGAAGGCTACACGCAGGGACCGCGAAAAGCCGCGTCTCAATCCGCTGGCCTGCGTGATGTCATCTATATCTAATCATCCAATCCCTTTCCATCCAGGATCCGCGCCAAGCACTTCTCGACCCTGGCTTCGCGCGTCTTGCTCTGTTTGGCCGTCGAGAAGTGGAGGAGGTATCCGCGTTGACGTCCGGGTGTCAAGGCATAAAACGCCGTTTTCAAGGCAGGCAATTCCTTTAGCTTGTTCTTGAACTCCTCGGGCATTTCAAACTCCGCGGTCTTCTTCAGTTCCACTTGCAGACCAGATTTCTCCACCTCAATGGCGTCATGGATGTAGGCCTTCATGACGCGTTCCATCTTCAGCACTTCGCGCAGATTGGTGAATCGGATCTGGCGCGCTGCCTGCACGTTCTTCGTCTGTTGGACCAAAATGCGATGCTCATCCTTCAGCAAAGCCCCTTTGATGAACAAAAGCGCACAGTACTCCTTGAACACGTGTATCAGCGCGATGTTGCTTCCGTTCAGCGTGTAGCACGGGCAGCCCCATTTCAATTCTTCGGTCAGCTGACAGTCGAGTGCGATCGTTCTCAGTTTCCTGAGTGCCTTCTCCCATCTCTCGTTCTTGCCGAAGTACCAATCGACCTTGGGGTTCATTGCACCGCAAGGGTGCTTCGAAGAAGATGTTGAGGACTTGGCCATGTGGATCTCGGCAGTGGTTGAGGCTGATATCCATTGTATGCAACAACGACCGGAGGTGGTGCGGTCGGGCAATGAATGCCCGCTTTGTTCCGGCCAATTCAGCGTGTTCACCGGTCGCAAACGGCAGTCTTAAGACGTTGCGATGACCGATTCTCTCAGCTGCCGTTCGGACGCCAGGGCCTTTGAGGCTCTGGTGGGACCAGATGGAGCTCTCGGTGGACGATCATACTAGGTTTGTATTGATACTGATCCGCGGTCTCGCGGCGCAATTCCTCGAGCCTTGCCTTAAGCTGTGCGGTCAGGGTTTCGTATCCGGGCTGGTCGTAGAGATTCTTATCCTCGCTCGAGTCGGTTTGCAGGTCGTAAAGCTCGAATTCCTGCGGCTCGATGAAGAAGTGGATCAGCTTGTACCGCTCCGTGCGAATGCCGCGGTGGGGACGTACATTCTCGAACCCCGGATATTCGTAGTACTCGTAAAGCCAGTCCTTGCGCCAGTCGGAGACGGATTTGCCCAGAGCCAATCCAAGAAAGCTGCGGCCCTGCATCGTTGCAGGAATCGGCAGCCCTGCAATCTCGAGCAGGGTTTCAGCTACGTCGATGTTGAGCACCATTTCGTCGCGAACCTGACCTGCATGAATGCGGTTCGGCCACCGGATCATCATAGGCACCCGGATCGCCGGCTCGTACATCAGGCGCTTGTCGTAGAATGTGTGCTCACCGAGGAAGAAGCCGTGGTCTGATGAGAGCATGATCGCGGTATCGTCCAGCTTGCCACCCGAGGCCATAGCGTCCAGTAAACGACCGACGTCCTCGTCGTTGGATTCAACACCGGCGTAATGATCCTTGACCAGCTCCTCTAGCGAGCGTGGATCATCGTCGCCGACCTCGGTGGTGCCGATCTTGTTCTCCGCCTCGGCGACGGCCCGCGATTTCCCCTTATAGTTGGCAAGGTCGTCATTGAAATTCTCCGGCACTGGAATCCTAATCCCGTTGAAAAGATCCAGCAATCGGCGCGGACGGTAGAATGGCGCATGCGGCGCATAGAACCACAACAACAGGCAAAAGGGCTCATCGCCTCGGGTATTGATCCAAGCGATGGCCTTTTCGGTAAGCAGGTCGTCGACATAGCGGTCATAAATCTTGGGCTCGCCGTACACCCCGCCACGCCCCTCGATAATTGTCGGATGCAGATAGTCGGCCTGGCCCTTGAAACCGAAGTAGTAATCCCATGGACGGTCCATCAGGGCGCCGCCGACATGCGACTTGCCAATGAACGCAGCCTGATAACCATACTGCCGCAGCACGTCGGTAAACATCGGAAAATTCGAGGGCACTTCATCTTCCTGATTCGTGGTCGCACCGGTGGCGTGCGAGTACGCGCCGCTCAGGATGCTCGCTCGCGAAGGCAGACACAGCGCATTAGTGACGAATGCGTTACTGAATATCACGCCTTCACGGCCGATGCGGTCCATGTTGGGCGTCTTGAGTATCGGATTGCCGGCAATGCTGAACTCGTCGGTGCGCAGACCTTCTCCAAGAAAGAAGACTATATTTGGACGATGCCGGTCGTCAGATTTGCCGCGGCGACCGAGCACTGCGGAGGCGGCACCGATGCCGAGAACGCTCGAAAGTCCGGCGACAACACTGCGGCGAGTGGGTCGATGGCTCATCGTTGCAAATCCCCCCGAAGTAGACCACGGCCGTTTATGGGCGGACGATTGCTGAGATGATAACTGACATGCCGAACGGCGGCTTCCTAGCCACCATTTCGGCATCGCCGGTGGCGACCGGACGGCCCGCACATCATCCCACCTCGCTGCTAAAGATCTACAATTACGGTTATCTGAACCGGATTCGGTCTAGCCGGCGTCTCGAGCGCGTCACCGGAATATCAATTTCCGCGGCACGTGCTGCTTTCCCGTCGAGCGATGTGCTGCCCGACTTCTCCTCTCCGCGGCTTAGGTAAATCGGTGCATTGCAGCGGAGAAACCGGCATTTCTTTGCACGAAGCGCATGCAACCCGCGGCTAACCGCTCCCGCCAGCGCTGCCACTTGACCAAATCGCACCAAAAATCGACTATATCAGCGACCACTGGCCAAGCCATTGTTATGCCTGGAATGAAATCGGCGATATTCCAAATCTGCAATAGGTGGTTTTATGAGCCAATCTATCAACGATGACGTTTTGAAGATTCTGGCGTCGGATTCAAATTCGAACGAGAACGAGCGGAAATTAAGTGCCGAACTGATTGTAGCGCGCGCGGCGTCGACATCTCTCGGGCACGAGCCAAAGCATCGGTCGGATAAACCGAATGAGCCTGAGTACGAAGGCGGCGAAGATGAGCACATCGACGACGATGACGATTTGCACTAAAAAACTTTGAGAAATTGGTCATGAAGACAGAGATGGCAATGGGATTTCATTTTAGTCGGGTGCGCGGCACATATTCGATCTCGAACATTGCCCTTGTTACTTGAGCTGACGCCACGTCGGAGACGGTCGCTATAACTTGCCACTCTGAATGTGAAGTGGCCGGCATGGTTGCGTCTAACGAATGATGTTAGACGTGAAGGTGAATGACCGGCGACAAACGGAACTGCCGTAGGCGTCGATGTCCTCATCGTGCGCCTCGACACTCGATGACGTGTGGGGCGGGTGGTCGTAGCGCGCCATGCGCACAACGTTAGCACGACGACCCCGTGGCCCCGCCGGGGTCGCCGGAACCTCCTCGATCAACTACGCGTGCGAGGCGCGGCCCGACAGGTAGGCATCGGCGGCCGGCACCAGTTCCTTCTTCTGCGAGTACTGGAAGCGCGCGCCCTCCATGCCCTTCTCGATGTAGTCGTTCATCTCGGCGGGCACGTGCGCGCGGATCCAGGCCTCGATCTCGTCCGGCGGCAGGCTGTTCCAGAAGAGCTGTGGCACGAACTGCGCCTCGAGCAGCGGCGCCAGGTTGCCGTACGGTGACAACAGCATCTCGGCATGGTCGCTGAAAGTGCTCCAGCCGAGCTGCGGGTGCTCCTGGCGCAGTGTGCCGATCATCGCCAGGCGCAGCTGTATGTCCTGCGCCGGCAGCTCGGAGGACAGCGCGATGCCGGACACCTGCTCGGCCAGCTTCGGATCGCGCGCTGCCGCGAGCGCCACGTACAGGCGGCGGTGCGCGGAGTCGTCCTTAGCGGCCTTGGCTAGGGCGTGCAGCTGCGCGAAGGTCGCGGCATCGGCGTGCAGTCCCACGATTTTGAGCACCATGGTCTGGTCGTCGGGCGCGATGGTCGACTGGTCCTCGACGAAGGCCGCGAAGCGGCGCCGCGCGTCGGCGATAGTGTCCGGGTCGCCCCATATCCCCAGGTTCTCGATCACCTGGCGCCGCAGCGTCTTCACGTCCGGCGTCTCGTCCACTTTGGCGTCCCAGCCGAGCTTCTGCGCCAACGGCTTGACCAGCGAGCGGGCATAGGCGGCGAACACATCGTGTCCGGGGCTGCCGCGCTCGTCGTACTCGATGATGCCCAGCGCTCCGATGATCTGCTCCCACGGGCGGGTGTCCTGATCACTGCCCATGTTCTCCGCGAGCGCCAGGTAGCTCGCCAGCGGCGCGGCCTGCGACTGCACCAGCGCCCACTGGTCATCGAGCAACGCGATGCGGTCGCCGTCCTGCAGGGTGTCGAAGCTGCGGGTGTTGGCGGCCAGCGTCGCCGCGTCGTATTGAGCGCGATAGTAGCCGATGGCGCCGGCGTTGACGCTCAGGGGCTCCTGGCACGAGCCCGCCGCCAGGCTTTGCCCGTTCTGCGTGAGGAGCACCGCGCGTGCCGTACCTTGCGCTCCGGTGCGCACCTGCAACGGCACACCCCAGTGCCCCACCTGGGCAGCGGCATCCGGCGGGGTGCGCAGGAAGAAGCGCTTCTGAGCCAGCGTCACTGTGCGCTGACCGGACCCGTCGCACTGCGAGGTGACGCTCACGACCGGGAAGCCGGCCTGTTCGGTCCAGCCCGAGGCGAGCACGCCCACGTCCTGTCCGCTGGCGGCAGACAGGCCGTTCCACAGGTCCGCGGTGGTTGCGTTGCTGAACGCGCGCGCTTTCATGTAACGGCGTACGCCGTCGCGGAAAGTGTCGGGGCCCAGATACGCTTCCAGCATGCGCAGCACCGCCTGACCCTTGTTGTAAGTGATGGTTGGGTCGAAGGCGTTGGCCGCCTGCAGCTCGTCTGTCACATGCACCTGTATGGGGTGTGAGCTGACGCGCGCATCGGCCATCATGGCGCTCTCCTTGGAAGTGTCCTCGCGCTCCCACCACTTCCAACCCGGGTTGCGAAGGTCGGTCTCCTTGGCCGCCATCCAGGACGCGAAGCTCTCATTGAGCCATAGGTCGTCCCACCAGCCCATGGTGACCAGGTCGCCATTCCACTGATGCGCCATCTCGTGGGCCTGGGTCGAGTACACGGTCTGGAGGTCGTTCAGCGAGCTGGCCTGCGAGAGCAGGAGCGTCGAGTCGGTGTAGGTGATTGCGCCCCAGTTTTCCATCGCGCCGGAGAATCCGCCGGGGATGGCGATCGAATCGAGCTTCGGCAACGGGAACGGATAGCCGAAGTAGTCGTCATAGTCGGCGAGGATCTGTTGCGCGCTGGCAAGCGCGGTACGGCCTTCTTCCTCGCGCCCGCTGACCGCCCACACGCCCTGCCTGACGCGCGAGTCGTGAGCACTTACTTCCTTCATGTCGGCGGCGGTGAACTCCACCAGGTAGGAGGGCATCTTCGGCGAGCGCTCGAAGGTCGTGGTCGCGAGCTTGCCGTGCACTTGGCGCTTCTCGATCGGCATGTTGCCGATTGTCGCCCACTCCGCCGGCACGGTGGCCGTCAGCTTGAAGGTGGCGCGAAACGCCGGCTCGTCCCAACAGGGAAACATGCGCCGAGCGTCCGTCGACTCCATCTGAGTGCTGAGCATCACCCCGCCCGGATTGCCGGCGGACTTGCCGTAGGGCTGCACGAACAGTCCCTGCGGCCGGCTCTCGATTGCGCCCGAGTAGGACAACGTCAGCTTGTGCATGCCCGCAGCGGCCTTGGCGCTCAGCGTCAGGCTGGTCAGCTGCTTGTCATTGTCGGTTGCCACGCTTTTCACGGGCTTGCCATCCAGGCGCACGTCCTTGAGCGTCAGGTTGAGCGTGTTGAACACCACCTTATCTGTCGCCTCACGGAACTTCAGCGACACCGATTCCCTGCCGGTGAAGCTCTTGGCCTTGATGTTCGGCACTACCGCGATGTCATAGCCGATCGGCACGACGTTCTTGGGGAGACGTCCTGGCGCCTTGTCGAAATCGAACGGCTCCTCCGCGAGCGCGCTCAATGGCAGCAGCAGCGCCACACCGCAGGCGGCGGCCAGCAATCCGTCAGTCGTTATCCTCACAGCAGTTTCCCTCGGGTCTGACAACGAGTGCCCGTGAATTTGGTCGGGGCCGCAATTGTACGGGTGGCCGCCGGCGCGGTACGGGTACCCCGCGACCGGAAATCAAAGACGCCCACGTACCAGCCGACCAGCTCGGCAGCTTACCCGAACTGCAGCTTCCTGAAAAATGAGCTGGCCGACCGAGCAGCTGGACTTGGCCGAACCGCACCTGATGCCCGTCCCGACGCCAATTATTCAGCACGAAAACCCGAGAACCATCCGTGAGGGTCGCATGTCAACCTATTCTGTTGAAAAACTCGGTTCCTGCGAACTCGAGATTTTCCCGATGAATCAAATTGCAGCCGAAAACCAGTCATAAATGCGTGGTCTAACATCATACGAATATTTGAGCCGGGAGATCCTCGAAAGCCGCTGGTCCTTCGGCCCGTTCGAAATTCAGCCTTTCTAAAGCCTTTTAAATTTCTGGCTTGATCTGCACACGGAGTTTTTCAACAGAATAAACCCATTTCCGCCGGTCGTCAGCGTCCGCGTTGCGGTATCAGAACAGGAGACCGCTGCACGCGTCACGGTGCGGGCTTCCGTATCCGCCAGTTGGTGGTCGGCGTCCTTCAGTTCGAGATAGTCCACCTGCTTGCCGGCCTTGCGCAGGACCGCATCCATTTCCCGCGAATTGTCGACGTCAACTTGCGCATCGGCGCTGCCATGGATCAGCAACACGGGAATCGACACTCTGTCGGCATGTTGTCGCGGCGAATCGGCCTTGAGCTTCTCGGCGTCCGACCCGACCTGTTCCTCGACGATGCCGCTGGCCTTGGTATACCACGCCTCGCGCTCGAGCAGCTGCAGGTCGCTGATGCCGGCGATGCTGGCCGGACACCTGAACGGCCTACCGTCCCGGGTCGCAGCCAGCAATGCCGCATAGCCGCCAAACCCCCAGCCGACGATGGCGATCCGATTGGGGTCGGCGATCCCGGAACTCAGCGCACGATCATCGCGACACCGCGAGCGCGCGGATCTGCGGCCGCCACCGGCGAGTTGCCGATGATCTGAATCACTTCGACGTCGCCGTTGAAGTCCTGCGCCTCGACGCGATAGCCGCGCTGCGCAAGGCCATCGACCAGCGCGGAATCGAACGGCGCGTAAGGCTCCGAGAATATCGTGTTTTCCGGCAGCAGCTGGTGGTGGAAGCGCAGCTGCGCGAGCGCCGGCTGCAGCGCCAGCCCGAAATCGTAGACATTCGCCAGCACCTGCAGTAGCGAAGTGAAGATGCGCGATCCGCCGGGAGTACCGATCACCATCGCGACGCGGCCGTTCTCGGTCAATATGGTGGGCGTCATCGATGACAGCGGCCGTTTGAACGGCGCGATTGCGTTGGCGTCTCCGCCGACGACACCGAATTGATTCGGCACGCCCGGCTTGACGGAAAAATCATCCATCTCGTCGTTGAGCAGAAAGCCCGCGCCCTCGACGACGACGCCGGCGCCGAACCAGCCATTGAGCGTGTAGGTATTGGAGACGGCGTTGCCCCAGCGATCCACGATTGAGTAATGGGTCGTCTGCGGCTTGTCGCGGCCACCGCGCTCCAATCCCGGTCGGATCGCGGCGAGCGGCGATGGCTTGGACACATCGATTTCAGCCGCGCGTCGCGTCAGATACTCCTCGCTCAGCAGCTCGCCGACAGGAACTTTGACAAAATCCGGATCGCCCAAATATTCCGCGCGATCCGCGAACACGCGTTTTTCGATTTCCGCAGTCAGGTGCATGTACTGCGGCGAATTCAAGACAATGCCACGGAATAGCGGCTCCGCGTCTTGTTTCATGCGCAGCAGCTGCAGCAGCGCAATTCCGCCGGAACTCGGCGGCGGCGCCGTTATGACCTCGTAGGAATTCCAGCGCGCCCGAACCGGTTCGCGCCAGACGGCGCGGTAGCGTGCGAGATCCTCGCGTGTGATCAAGCCCGCCGTCGGACCGTGAGTCATCTGCGCGACCAGCAGGTCCGCCGTGCGTCCTGAATAAAATTCTTGATCACCGCCCTTGGCGATGCGCTCCAACGTGCGCGCCAACGCCGGCTGCCTGAATAGTTTGCCGGCCTTCATCGCAGCGAAGTTGCGATCGAAATTGGTGATGCCTTCGAACGGAGCGCGGCTGTCATCGCGTATGCCGATCAGCTGCGCCGTAACCTGAAATCCCGAGCGGGCGTAGCGTATCGCGGGCGCCAAATCCCGCGCCCAGGATAGATTGCCGAATCGCCGATGCGCTACGGCCAAACCGCGCACCGTGCCCGGGACGCCGACCGACAAATTGCCGACGAGACTGAGATCGGCGACCGGCTCCCCGTGCGCATCCAAATACATCGTGGCGCCGGCCTTTGCCGGCGCGGTTTCCCGATAGTCGAGAAAATAGGCGTGGCCGTTGATGTAAAGCGTCATGAACCCGCCGCCGCCGAGGTTGCCAGCCTCCGGGTAGGTCACGGCCAGCGCAAAACCCGTTGCCACCGCCGCGTCCACGGCGTTGCCGCCGGCGCGCAGCACCTCGCGCGCCGCCAGCGCCCCGTAGCGATCGGGCGATGCCACTGCGCCGGCGCTCAGCGTGGCCCCGCTCGGCACCGCGCATGGCGTCAGCGCAAGCAGCGCGAGCGGCGCAAGCAGCGCGCGCATCACTCGGCACGCCGGACGCAACCGAATCATTCGCGCAAAACCCATCTTGCCCTGGACGCGGGCCCGTCCGTCAAAGTTTCGCTTGCGACGCCGGTCGACTCGCGCGTAAACGCGCGGCGACCTGCTCGGCACTCGCCATCACGCGCAGCACGTTCTCGCCCGCGAGCTTCGCGATCTCGGCATCCGACCAGCCGCGGCGCATGAGTTCTTCGAGCAGCGCGGGATAGCGGTCCACGGCCTCGAGACCGCGCGGCGCGTCCGGCACGCCGTCGAAGTCCGAGCCGAGCCCCACGTGATCGATGCCGGCGATCTGACGAATGTGCTCGATGTGGTCGGCGACTTGTTCGAGCGTCACGACGGGGCGCGGATGCGCCTGGTCCCACGTCGCGAGCGCCGCCGCGGCGCGGTCGGGCTGACCGATGTAGAGGCCACCGAAAGGCGGGCTGCTGAAGCGCGCTTTCTCGGCTGCGCGATCCGCCTCCCAGCGATTGCGCTCCGCGGAGACATAGCAGGGGCAGAAGTTCACCATGACGACGCCGCCGTTCTTCGCGACGAGCGATAAAATGTCGTCGGGCACGTTGCGCGGATGATCGACGAGCGCGCGCGCCGAAGAATGGGAAAAGATCACCGGCGCCTCGGTGACGTTCAGCGCCGCTCGCATCGTCTCCGGCGAGACGTGGCTGAGGTCGACGAGCATGCCGAGCCGGTTCATTTCGCGGATCACTTCCTGTCCGAACGCGCTCAAGCCATGGTGCGCGGGCGCGTCGGTTGCGGCATCGCCCCAATCGGTGTTCAGAACATGCGTCAAGGTCATGTAGCGCGCGCCGAGTTCGTACATCTGACGCAGTACCGGCAGCGAATTGTTGATTTGATGGCCGCCCTCGATGCCGATCATGGACGCGACCTTGCCGTTCTTGTGGATGCGGCGCACATCCGCGGCCGTATACGCCATCTCCAGATCCGACGGGTAGCGCGCCGCGATGCGCTTGACCAAATCGATTTGCTCGAGCGTCATTTGCACGGCCTCGTAGCCTTTGGTCTCGACCGGAATCCAGACCGACCAGAATTGGCCGCCGACCATGCCGGCGTGCAAGCGCGGAATATCGGTCATCAATGCGGCATCCTCCGCGCGCCGCGGCAGCTTCGACGTATCGGCGGATAAATCGATGGCCGTCAGGTCGTTCTTGAATCGATCGCGAATCTCCCACGGCAGATCGTTATGCCCATCGATGAGCGGTGTGGTTTTGAGCACGCGCACGACGCGTGCGTGATAATCGGAATCCGCGGCGGCGCCGATCGCAAGTATGCTGATCGACAGCGCCAGAATGCCGCTGATGATTCGCGCCGCAGCGATTCCATAGCCGCGCGGTCCCCTGACGCCGGTGACGCCGTTTCCGATTTTCCTCTGCATCGTGATTTGCTCCGCTTGATTGACGATCATCCCCAGACCTCGGGACCGAATACCGCGACGTGCCCGCCCATATAGGTCATTGCGGGGAGGCGGTCCGTCTTCTGCAGCAATGGACCGTCGATGTCGACGAGATCGCAGAGACAGCCGACGACGAACGCGGGCGCCATTGCGAGCGATCCACCCGCCATGCAGCCCACCATGAGCCCCAAGCCGCGCTCACGCGCGGCGCGCGCGAGCTCGAGGGCGTGCGTAAGACCGCCGGTCTTGTCGAGCTTGATATTGATCATTTGATAGCGACCGGCCGCCTGTTCGAGTTCGCCGAGATGCAGGCAGGATTCGTCGGCGCATAGGGGCACCGGCGAGCGATATCCCTCGAGCGCCGCATCATCGCCGCGCCGCAGGGGCTGCTCGATCATCTGTATCCGAAGTTCGGCGCAGGCCGGCGCGAAGCGCTGCAGCTCGGCGAATGCCCAACCCTGATTCGCGTCCACGACGATGCGCGCGTCGGGCCGCGCCGTGCGAATCGCGCGCAGCCGTTCGATCGGCCTATCGCCGCTGAGCTTCACCTTGAGCAGTCCGTGACCGGTCGCGGCAGCGGCTTTTGCCGCCATTTCCTCAGGATGCGCCTCCAGACCGATCGTGAACACGGTCTCGAGCGGCTTCGCGGTGACCGCCGACAGATCCCAGACCGTGCGGCCGCTGCACTTGGCGTCGAGGTCCCAGAGCGCACAGTCGATCGCGTTACGTGCGCCGCCCGGCGGCAACAAGAACTGCAGCGCCGCGCGGTCGATGCCGGCTAGGATGCGATCCGCGATCCCCTCGATCTGCGCCATGAGGCTGTCCATGGTCTCGTCGAGATAATAGACGCCGAGCGCCTCGCCGCGACCGATTTTGCCATCGCGCGACAGCTCGACGACGACCGAGTCAAACGTATCCCAGACGTGCCCGGTGATGCGAAAAGGACGGATCGCGGGCCAACGTTCGATGTGGGCGCTGAACTTCATCGCGGAAACTCCCTGATCATTTTGTCGACGATCGGGCCAACCCCCTCGATCAGCGGATCGACACAGGGCAGTTGCGTTTCATCGGCGTACCGCGCAATCAGCCGCCCGCGGTCCGCGGCGGGAACCTTCGAGGTATTCAAGCTGATTCCGACACAGCGTATCGCCGGATTCGTCAGACTGCCGATCAATACGGTTCTTTCGATGAGGGCCGGGATCGTCGGCAACGCAAATCCCGGCCATCCGGAGATCTCGTGGCTCAAGGGATCGTGACAGACGACGAACGCGTCCGGTTGGGATCCCACGAGCAGGCCAACCGTCACTTGCAAATAGCCGGGATGGAACAGGCTGCCCTGGCCTTCGACCATGTCCCAATGGTCGGCAGCACCATCCGGCGACAACAGCTCCGCGGCGCCGGTCAGAAAGTCCGAGACGACGGCGTCCATCGGCAACCCGCGGCCCGCGATCATGATTCCCGTTTGGCCCGATGCACGAAAATCGCTGCTGCGGCCGCGGGCGCGCATTTCCTTGTCGAGCGCGAGCGCCGTATATTTCTTGCCGCAGGCGCAGTCGGTGCCGACGGTCAGCAGCCGCAGTCCGGTGCGCTTCCGACCGTTTCCCACCGGCAAGCCCGGCGGCGGTATGCGCACATCGATGAGCCGGGCGCCGCCGACCCTGGCGGCGTCGGCGAGTCCGCGCAGACTCGCCAAACGCACGTGCAAGCCGGCGACGATGTCGATGCCCGCCGCCGCCGCCTCGCAAAGGGTTGGGACCCAGTGCTGCGGCAAGCCGCCGCCGACCGCCGCCGAGCCGATGATGAGGCTGCGCACACCGGCCGCTTTCGCGGCTCCAACCGACAGATCCGGCACGCCCGCATCGACACGGCATCCCGCGAGGCGCACCTGTCCGGCGCAGCCCTCGGGGCGCCACTGCACGAGACCGAGCCCGGTCTTACCCCAGATGTCGTCGTCGATGTCTCCGAAATACACCACGAACGGCGTGGCGAATTCAATGGCGTTACCGCTCATGCTGCGACTCCAAGTTGAGCAATCCTTCGGTCTCGATGAACTCGATGACCGCTTTGAGACCCTGCTGCGTCTTCAAATTGGTAAAGACGAACGGCCGTGTCGCGCGCATCTTCCTGGCATCCCGCTCCATGACCTCGAGCGACGCGCCGACGTAGGGCGCGAGATCGATTTTGTTGATGATCAAGAGGTCCGATTTGGTGATTCCCGGACCGCCTTTGCGTGGAATTTTATCGCCCGCAGCAACGTCGATGACATACAGCGTCAAATCGGAAAGTTCCGGACTGAAGGTGGCGGCAAGATTGTCGCCGCCGCTTTCGACGAAGACCATGTCGAGCCGCGGGAACCGCTGGCTCAAGCGCGCCACGGCTTCCAGATTGATCGACGCATCCTCGCGGATCGCCGTGTGCGGGCAGCCGCCGGTCTCGACGCCGAGAATGCGCTCGGGCGCCAGCGCTTCATTGCGCACCAAGAACTGCGCATCCTCTTCGGTATAAATGTCGTTGGTGACAACTGCGATGTCGTAGCGCTCCCGCAACGCGCGACACAGGGACAGCGTCAGCGCGGTCTTGCCCGAGCCGACCGGGCCGCCGATTCCGACGCGCAATGGCGAATTGAAGTGCTTCACGTCAGGACCGGAACAGCCGAGAGTACTGGGTTTCGTGCCTTGCGCTCGAGATCGCAAGTCCCGGCGCGAAGTTGGAGCGCGGTCGCGCACCGACGCAAGGCATTTCGAGCTGCAGCTGCGCGATGCGCGCGCCGATTCTCATGAGCACGCGTTGCCCCGCAGATTGGCCCATCGGCAGGGTCTTGACGGCCGCCAATACCTGATTTTCCGCCCAGGACCATAGATACGCGCCGGCCGCATCGCCGGGCTCGATCGACCAATGGATCGCCGCGCCGCTCCAGGCCAAAGGCAGGCTCGGTTCCTGCATCGCACTCAATGCTCCGGTCAAACCGGCCGGAATATCCGGCAAGACGCTCAGCAGTGCGCGCATCGAGTAGCCCATTTGAACCGTCGCGGCGCGCAATTCCGCCGTTTCGCGCGCCGCGAGAAACTCGTCGTTGAGCCGCCGCAAGGCACGCAGGTCCCCGGCGGACCAGGCTTCGCACATCTCCAGCAGCACCGCAAGCTCGTACGAGGCCATGCAGAACACGAGGACGTCCTCGATCCATGCATGCACACTGGCTTCGCTGTGCACGATGCGCGCCTCGATCGCCGATTCGAGGCCTTGCGAATGACTGTAGCCGCCGATCGGCAGCGATTGGCTCGCGAGCTGCAGCAGACGCATGCCGGCCAATTTGTTCATGGCGACGAAAACTCGTGAATCTTCGGACGGGCGAGCGGCATTTCGCTGCCGTGCGCATGATGTTGACCGTACGCCCCGCCCTCCGGTTCGAATGGAGCGAGGAGCGTCGAGACGTTCAGCCCTAAACCCTTGACCATCTCGCCGAGCACGTGATCGGCCAGAAAACGCAAGCGGCCGTTCAGCAGCTGGACCGCGACGTGCCGATTGCCGAGATGGTAAGCCGCCTTGGCGATCAGCAAGGCATCGTCGCTGCGCGCTTCGAGCAGCGATTCATCGGCCGCGACGATTTCGATTTCCCGTCCGTCCTCGAGACGCAGCCGATCGCCGCCGCGCAGCACGCGGCCGCGCTCGACGATCAAGGCGGCCTGGCCGCCGCCCTCGAGACGCACGAGCAGTCGACTCTTGCAGCGCGCGTCGAAGTTCAGGCGGATCCTCTCGGGGGCAACGTGGGCGTTCAAAACAGAAAATACCTTTGGGTCATCGGCAGCGTCGCAGCCGGTTCGCAGACGAGCAATTCGCCGTTCGCGCGCACCTCATAGGTTTCCGAATCGACTTCGATACGCGGCAAGGCGTCGTTGTGAATCATTTGGCTCTTGCGCACCCGGCGCGTATCCCGAACCGGCTCGAGGCGCCTGCGTAATCCCAGCGCTCGAAAGCCGGGATCCGCGAGTGCGGCTTGCGACACGAAGGTCAAGGATTTCTCGATCGCGCGCCCGAAGCACGCGAACATCGGGCGGTAGTGTACCGGCTGGGGCGTCGGAATCGAGGCATTGGGATCGCCCATCGGCGCCGTGGCGATCATGCCGCTCTTGATGACCAGACTCGGTTTGACGCCGAAGAACGCCGGCCTCCACAACACGAGATCCGCCAACTTGCCGGCCTCGATCGAACCGACCAGGTGCGAGATTCCGTGCGTGATCGCGGGATTGATCGTGTACTTGGCGATGTAGCGTTTGACGCGCGCGTTATCGTGCCCGCTTGGACCCGTGCCCAGCGGGCCGCGCTGCTCGCGCATTTTGTGCGCGGTTTGCCAGGTGCGGATGATCACTTCGCCGACGCGGCCCATGGCTTGCGAGTCGGAGGACATCATCGAAAATGCGCCGATGTCGTGCAGAATGTCCTCCGCCGCGATCGTCTCGCGCCGGATGCGTGATTCAGCGAAGGCGATGTCCTCGGCTACGCCCGAATCCAGGTGATGACACACCATCAACATGTCCAAGTGTTCGTCGATCGTGTTGATCGTGTAGGGCCGCGTCGGATTGGTCGAACTCGGCAGGACATTGTCGTAGGAGGCGGCCTTGATGATGTCGGGTGCATGACCGCCGCCCGCCCCTTCCGTATGGAACGTGTGGATCGTGCGCCCGTCGATTGCCGCGATCGTGGCCTCGAGGAATCCCGATTCGTTCAGCGTGTCGGTATGAATGGCGACCTGAACGTCGAATTCGTCCGCGACGCGCAGGCAATTGTCGATGGCGGCGGGCGTGGTTCCCCAATCCTCATGCAATTTCAGCCCGATCGCCCCTGCCCGGATTTGCTCGCGTGCGGGCTCCGGCAAGCTCACGTTGCCCTTACCCAAAAAGCCCAGGTTCATCGCGAAGCCTTCCGCGGCGAGCAGCATGCTGTGAATGTGCCATGGACCCGGTGTACACGTGGTGGCGCTCGTTCCCGCCGCAGGTCCGGTGCCGCCGCCGATCATCGTCGTGATGCCGGAGGCCAGCGCTTCCTCGATTTGCTGAGGACAGATGAAGTGGATGTGCGTGTCGATGCCGCCCGCGGTCAAGATCAAGCCCTCACCGGCAATGATCTCGGTCGCGGCGCCAATCGGAATCGTCACGCCGGGCTGCACGTCCGGATTGCCGGCCTTGCCGATGCGCCAGATGTGGCCGCCCTTGAGTCCGACATCGGCCTTGACGATGCCCCAATGATCGACGATCAGCGCATTGGTGATTACCGTGTCGGCGACGGATTCGCTGAGGCCCTGACCCTGGCCCATGCCGTCGCGAATAACCTTGCCGCCGCCGAACTTCACCTCTTCTCCGTAGACCGTGTAGTCCTTTTCGACTTCGATGATCAGCGCCGTGTCGGCCAGCCGTATCCGGTCGCCGACCGTCGGGCCGAACATCTCCGCGTAGGCTTGGCGGGAGATCTTCACCGCCATTTCAAAGGCTCCCCATGATCTTGCCTTGAAAGCCGAACACGCAGCGCAAGCCGCCGTATTCGACCAACTGCACCGTGCGCGTTTGCCCCGGTTCGAAGCGCACCGCCGTACCCGCCGGTATGTCGAGGCGAAATCCTCGGGTGAGGTTGCGGTCGAAGCGCAAACTCGAATTCGTCTCGAAAAAATGGTAGTGCGAGCCCACTTGAATGGGCCGGTCGCCGCCATTATCGACCTTGACCGTGATGGTCCGGCGATCCGCATTCAATTCGATATCACCGGCCGCCGCGAATATTTCACCGGGTATCACCGATGTCTCCTCGTCAAACGACCGGATGATGGACGGTCACGAGTTTGGTGCCGTCCGCAAATGTGGCCTCGACCTGGATTTCGGGAATCATCTCGGGCACACCCTCCAACACCTCCGCCCGCGAGATGATCTTGGTACCGTAACTCATCAGTTCCGCGACCGTCTTGCCGTCCCGCGCGCCCTCGAGGATGGCGCCCGTGATCAAGGCGACCGTCTCCGGGTAGTTGAGCTTCAAACCCCGGGCGCGGCGCCGCTCGGCCAATAAGCACGCAGTAAACAGCAACAGCTTGTCCTTTTCTCTTGGCGTCAACTCCATATCGAATCCTCACTGCTCCCGGGTCATGTGGCCCAGAGGCGGGGCGCGCGCGCCTCCGTGCCCAGCACGGCCGGACGCAGTAGGCTCCAGAGCGAGCGAAACCACAGGAAGGCGTGCTCCGATGATCGGCCCAGATAGCGGGCAACCAAGACCCGCGGGAGGGTCGTGATGCCGCGCTGCGCGTCGTGCTCGGCGTCGCCCTCATAGGTCGTGCGGCACGCGGCGAGTAAACCAGGCTCGCAGCTGAATCCCGCCGCTAAAAAAGTCCCGCTTACGGTACAGCCGGCAAGGCCCACCGGCGATTCCAAGAAGCCGCTGTCGGCAGTCAAATTTGCGGATTCGGTCCATAGCAGACCTCCCTCGGTGCTGATGCGCGTATGAAACGCGACGCTGCCGCTACGCCATTTTTCCCCATAGGCCGCGCGCCCGAAACACAGGATTTCCCACCCGAAGAATTTCGCCGCCGGTCCCAAGCTCAGCTCGAGGCTCATTGCAACCCGCGAACCGTCGAAGAGAATGGTCTCACGCGGCAGCCATTCGAGCACGGTATGCCCCAGCAGGCAAAACCTCAGCTGCTGCTCCGCCAGAGCGCCCGCGGATCGATACCATTTGGACGCACCCGGGGTCGTCAGTAGCGCCCGCGCTCCGGGAGCCAACGCCGCATCGACGATGAGCCGATCGCCGCCGGCGACCCCGCCCGGGGGATGCAAAATGGCCACGTGACACACCGCCGGGCTTTCAGGATACAAGGCCTTTTGCACCTGCAAAGGCCCTATGTGCTGGTTGTGGGCGAGGGTGCTGCGCTCACCGCGGCATTCGAATCGCAAATCCAAGCGGGCATTCCATGGCGATGTGCTCCGCTGTCGGTCGATCTGGCTCAATGGCGTCGCGGCAGGCATATTTTGGGAAATCGTACCTGGTTGCAGGACGCTTGGCGATTCCTCGGCCGAGGCATGGCTTGACTGCGCCAACTTGTCTGACGCGCCCTGTTTGGCGCAGCATGCGCTCATGGACAAACTCTTTATTTCGGCTGACTCCTTGCTCCGGGACTCGATGGAATTGGCGAGGCGGATCATCGCCAGCGGATTCAGACCCACTTTTCTGGTAGCGATGTGGCGCGGCGGCACCCCAATCGGAATTGCCGTACAGGAAGTGCTCGAATACCACTCGATTCACGCCGATCACATCGCGATTCGGACTTCCTCGTATACCGGCATCGACACTCAAGACAAGACGGTCAGGGTTCACGCCTTGGATTATCTGGTATCGCGCTTGACGTTCGAGGACGAACTGCTGCTCATCGATGACGTCTGGGACTCCGGCCGCAGCCTGGATGCCGTTCTCGCGGAGCTCGAGCGGCGCTGCCGCCGCAACCTGCCCGAAAAAATCCGGATCGCGACGGTGTATTACAAGCCTTCGCGAAATCGTAGCATCCTCGTGCCCGACTACTACATCCATGAAACGGACCGCTGGCTGGTGTTCCCGCACGAGATTCAGGGCTTGACGCGGGCGGAGATCTTGGCGAGCAAGCCCGTCAGCGAGAATTTCTTCGATCCGGCCTAGGTTGATGTTTATGAGGCGGCGCGGGCGAGGTACGCGCGAGCCAAGTTTTCGGGGCGTATAATCGCCAACAGCGGGACCTCACAGGACGCAATAAAATTCAAGGGGGAACCTATGCAGACGGTGCATCAACTACTCAAAGCCAAGAGCGCTGAATTGTTGCAAATCGGGCCGAACGAATCGGTTCTCCGCGCGCTCGAAGTCATGGCGACGCATCAAATCGGCGCTCTGGTGGTCATCGACAATGGCAACTTGGTTGGCGTCATCTCGGAGCGGGACTACGCCCGTAAGGTAGTGCTGATGAACCGCTTATCGCGCGACACGCCGGTCGCCGACATCATGAGTTCGCCCGCGATCACGGTCAGTCCCGACGATACCGTGCGCCATTGCATGGAGCTGATGACGAACAAGCGCATCCGGCATCTCCCGGTCGTGAAGGACCGACAAGTACTGGGGATATTGTCGATCGGCGATCTCGTGAAGGCCGTCATCGAAGATCAATCGCATCAGATCGAGGAACTGCAAAAATATATCGCCGGCTGAGTGCGCGGAGCTTTGCCGCGCGATGCCGTGCTCCCGCTCGAGCGATCCGGCGCCCGGTGCGGCTCGCTCAGGATGCGCAGTGAAAACTGCGCCCGAGCGCGGCCGGTCGATTCATGAGGATCGTCTTAGGGTCGCGGCAGATGACGACCAGGACCACGATCGTCACCGCGTAGGGCAGCATCGAGAGAAACTCGCTCGGAATCCGGATGCCGAGGCTCTGGGCGTACAGCTGCAGCACCGTCACCGCGCCGAACAGGTACGCACCGCCAAGTGCGCGCCACGGTTTCCAGGTCCCAAATACCACGAGCGCAAGCGCGATCCAGCCGCGCCCTGCGCTCATTCCCTCGACCCACATCGGCGTCAGTGCCGTCGACAGATAGGCGCCGGCGATGCCGCTCATCGCACCGCCGAACAACACCGCGAGATAGCGGATGCGCATGACCGGCTGCCCCAGTTCATGCGCGGTCTCCGGCGACTCGCCGACCGCGCGTATACGCAGTCCCAGGCGCGTGCGGCCGAGCATCCACGCGATTGCCGCGCACAGCACAATTGACAGGTATTCCGGCAGATCGTAATGAAACAACAGCGGACCGATGAGCGGCAGGTCCGTCAGAAGCGGAATGTGCAATTGCGGCACTCGCGCAATCGGCAGGCCGACGAAGCTGCGGCCGACGAACGCGCTCAAGCCGACGCCAAATAAGGTCAGCGCGAGACCGGTCGCAACCTGATTGGTCTGCAGACTCAAGGTCAGCACCGCGAACAACAGAGACACGAGGGCGCCGGCCGCGGCCGCCGCGAGGTAGGCGAGCCATAGATTGCCTGTCGACAAGCCCACGGCGAAGCCGCCGATTGCGCCCACCAGCATCATGCCTTCGACGCCAAGGTTCAGGACCCCGGCGCGCTCGGCGACGAGTTCGCCGAGCGACGCGTACACGAGCGGCGTAGCGGCTGCGACCGCGCTGACGACGATGGCAGTCCCGGTGCCCGCGCTCAACGCCGCGACCTGCACAATCGAAAATGAATGAACAGCTCTGCCGCGAGCAGAAAAAACAGCAGCGCGGCTTGAAACACGCCGCTCACCGACGATGGCAGCTGCAGTTCGATTTGAGCCGACTCGCCGCCCAGGTAGAGCGCCGACATGAGCAGCGATCCCAACACGATGCCGACGGGGTGCAGCCTGCCGACGAAGGCGACGATGATCGCCGTAAAACCATAGCCCGGCGAGATCACGGGCTGCAGCATGCCGATCGGGCCGGCCACTTCGAGCAGTCCGGCGAGCCCCGCCGCCCCTCCGCCGATCATCATCGCGAGCCAGATATTTCCGCGCGCGCTGAAACCCGCGTACGTCGCAGCGCCGGGCGCCATGCCGCTGACCCGCATTCGGAAGCCCGCGGCGGTCGCCGAACCGAACCACCAGGACAACGCCGCCAACCCCAAGGCCATCAGCAGACCGCCGGTGACGCGCGCGCCGTCGAATAGAGCCGGCATCATGGCGTTATCGGCAAGCGCTTGCGATTGCGGAAAATTCTGTCCGGCCGGGTCGCGCCAGGGGCCATGCACCAGATACGACAGGAACAGCTGTGCGATGTAGACGAGCATGAGGCTGACGAAGATCTCGCTGGTATTGAATCGCGTACGTAACAAGGCCGGAATCGCCGCCCATGCCATGCCGCCGATGATCCCCGCGAGCAGCATCGCCGGCAACGCCCAAGCCCCGAGTGCGCCACCGCAAAACAAGCCGACGCCGCTGCCGGCAATCGCGCCGATCGTCAGTTGGCCCTCCGCGCCGATGTTCCAGACATTGGCACGATACCCGAGCGCGAGGCCCAACGCGCAAAGCATCAGCGGCGTCGCCTTGAGCAACAGCTCGCCGATACCGTAGATCGAATTGAACGGCTCGATGAAAAACACGTTGAAAGCGGCCATTGGGTCCTTGCCGAGCACGCTCAAGGTAATGAGGCCGGTCAACAGCATCAGTACGGCCGCGAGCGGCGAGGATGCGATGCGCATGATCGCCGAAGGCTCGGCGCGCCTCTCCAGGCGCAGCGGCCAACTCCAATGCCGGGGCGGCGGCGCCGCGCCGCTAGAGGGCCGCATGGCGCGTGGCCCCCGGCGCTGCGGCCGCGTCGAATACGCCCGTCATCGCCAGGCCGACCGATTCAACGGTCCATTGTGAGCGCGGCATCGCGGCCGAGAGGCGTCCACACGCGATGACCGCAATCCGATCGCAGATCGAAAACAGCTCCTCGAGCTCCTCGGAGATCACCAACACCGCGATGCCCGCATCGCGCAGATCGATCAGTGCCTGCCGGATCAGCAGCGCGGCGCCGACATCCACGCCCCAGGTCGGCTGCGCGACCAGCATCACTTTCGGTTGCAATCCGATCTCACGGCCAACGATGAATTTCTGCAGATTGCCGCCCGAGAGGCTTTCAGCCAGTGCCAACTCCCCGGCGCATTTCACCGCAAATCGATCGATCGTCGTGCGCGCAAACGCGCGCGCCGCGCGGGTCTGGACCAGTCCGTGCCGTACGAGTCCGCAATCGGCGCCGGTCAGCACGCTGTTGTCCGCGAGGTTCATCTCCTCGACTGCACCGCGACCTAGGCGCTCCTCCGGAACGAAGCGCAGCCCCAATCGGCGGCGGCGCACCGGGCTTGCACGGCCGGCATCCACGCCGCAAAGGCGCACCGCAGCGCTGTTTGCGGACAAGGCCTCGCCGGATATTGCCGCCACGAGTTCCTTTTGACCGTTGCCCGATACACCGGCAATGCCGACGATTTCGCCGCCGCGCACGCCGAGGTTGATCTCGCTCAAGGAAGTGCCGAAGGGATCCGTGCTCCGCAGCGTGAAATCGGTCAGCGCGAGCCGGATTTCCCCGGGCTCACGCGCGAGCAGCACGCATTCCTTGAGTTCGCTGCCGACCATGAGCCGCGCCAAACTCGCGTTCGATTCATTGCGGGGAATCGCGGTACCGCTGACTCTGCCGTTGCGCAGTATCGTCGCTACGTCGCAGAGTTCGCGAATCTCGTCGAGCTTGTGGCTGATATAGAGGATGCTCAAGCCCTCGGAAGCCAACTGGCGCAGCGTCTGAAACAGCACGCGCACTGCCTGCGGCGTCAAGACGGACGTCGGTTCATCCATGATCAACAATTTCGGCCGCTGCAGCAGGCAGCGCACGATCTCCACGCGCTGCCGTTCGCCGACCGACATGCCGTGCAGCAACTGTGCCGGATCGATCGGCAAGCCGTAGCGCCGCGAGACCTCCTCGATGCGCGCTGCGAGCTTGGGCGCGGGCATGCGCTCGTCGAGCGCCAAGGCGATGTTCTCGGCCACGGTCAGGGTTTCGAACAGCGCGAAGTGCTGAAATACCATGCCGATGCCGAGCCGCCGCGCCTGCGCCGGACTGCGGATATCCACGATCTCGCCCTGCCACTCGATGCGCCCCGCATCGGGCCTCGTCACGCCGTAGACGATTTTCATGAGCGTGCTCTTGCCGGCGCCGTTTTCGCCGAGCAGCGCATGAATTTCGCCGCCGGCGACATCGATATCGATACGATCATTGGCGAGCACGCTGCCGTAGCGTTTGCTGATGCCGCGCAGAGCGAGGCGCGGCGCGGCCGCGTCAGCGGGCATCATCGAGAGGCGGCCGTCATGGCGATGCAGCCGCCGGCACGCCGTTCTGCCATTGATCCCAGTGGCGCACGATTGCTTCGACGAGCGGCATGCCGGCATGCACGAGATTGTCGGCGGCAATGCGCCCGGCGCCCGCCAACGCAAGCTGCGCACGCAGCCCCTCGAGCACGCCCTGGTGTACATAGGGCCGGTCGAAATCCGAGCCGCTGCGCAAGATCGCGACTCGGCGCAGATCGAGCAGGCCGGAATGGGCGCCGCGCGCCAATGCGCCGAGCGTCGCATTATCCTCTTGCTGCGTCGTGCAATAGACGCCCTTGCCGTCGGTCAACAATCGGGTCCAGCGGCGCGCGTGCTCGCCCAAGCGCTTGCCCGTCCACCAGGTGTCGCCCCCGAGCGTATCGCACTGAATCACCGCGGGCGGCTGATTGGCAGGCGCTGCACCGTAGTGCCGCCGATACGCGGCGACATCGTCGCTGTCTTCGAGCGTGGCCGAACGTGACAGGATGAGCGCGCGTTGCAGAAGATCCTCGTCGAGGCGGAACATCTCGGTGCGATATTCGAACTTCGGCACGCTGTCGGGGGAATCGGTAAGAACGCCGAAATAGCCGTCGCGCCAGCCCCGCGGCAATTCGCGCGCGTCGATTTCGTGCGCGATACCGCTGTCCACCGCATATCGGGCCCAGGCCGCGGAGCCGATCGTGCCGCGCTCGGGATCGATGCCCGCGATGCCGGCGATCAGGAAATAGGCCTCATGCAAATCGAACAAGCCGCTGTAGAGCAGCGCCATCGTCGAGGCTGCGGCATTGGCATGGCCCATGCCGGTCGTCATTTGGCAAACGGCGTCGGCCGTGCAGTGCACGGACGGATAATCCTCGTCAAGGCCCGGCACGCGAATCTCTTCGCTGGGCTGCAGGGCAGCGAGCCATGGCGCCGCCTCGGGCTGAAACATATTGATGATCAAGACTTTGACGGCAAGCGGCACCGCACGAGCGCCGGCGGGGCCGGCCGCAGACGGATTCGTGACCGTGGAAGTCGCGGCGGTCGTCGGCGCGGGCGCAGCGGCAGCGGCAGCGCCCCGTGCGTGGCCGGAGCGCGCGGTGCCGAGCACCAGCAACAGCATCATTGTGCGCAAAATGCCGCGGCTCAGGATGCGCGTCAATCCAGGGCGTCGACGCCCAGTCGGGTGATCATTCATGTCGATGGGCGTCCCAGGCAGGTGGCACGGCTTTATCGTACACAATGCGGGCCCTGATCGGCAGCTTGACGCCTCATCACGATTGAGGCTTCATCATGGATCTGCTCTCATGAGGATTGATTGGTATGCGAAACCAGTTTCGCGCGGCGCTCGCCGGCGCCTGCCTGTGCGGCCTGTTGGCGCTGAGTGCTGCGGCCGCGCCGCTGAAGATCGCATTCGTCTATGTGGGCCCCGTTGCCGACGGCGGCTGGTCCTACCAGCACAATCTCGGGCGACTTGCGATCGAGCGCGAATTCGGCGCCAAGATCGAGACGACCTACGTGGAAAGCGTGCCGGAAACCGCCGACGCCGAACGCGTCATCCGGCAATTGGCCGCCAAAGATTACAGCTTGATCTTCGCGACCTCGTTCGGCTACATGGAGCCGACGCTCAAGGTCGCGAAGCTGTTTCCTAAAGTTCACTTCGAACATGGCACCGGATACAAGACTGCTGCCAACGTGGTGACCTATGAGGCGCGCTTCTATGAAGGCGCCTATCTGCTCGGCGTGCTGGCCGGACGTATGACGAAAACCAACACGTTGGGCTACGTCGCCTCATTCCCGATCGCCGAGGTGATTCGCAACATCGACGCCTTCACGCTCGGCGCGAGGAGCGTCAATCCGAAGATCCACACCAAAGTCGTCTGGGCGGATACCTGGTACGACCCGGGCAAAGAGCGCCAAGCGGCCGAGGCGCTGATGGCGCAAGGCGCCGATATCCTCTGTCAAAATACCGACTCCCCCGCCGTGGTCCAGGTCGCTGAAGAGAAAGGCATCCACGCATTCGGATGGGATTCCGACATGTCGAAATTCGGGCCGCACGCCCAATTGACCGCGAACACCGAAAACTGGGGCGTCTACTACATCGACGAAGTAAAAAAAGCCCTCGACGGATCGTGGACCGGCGCGCGGCAGGCACACTGGGGCATCAAGGAAGGCGTCGTCGTGCTCACGCCGCTCAATCCCGCGGTGCCCGCCGATGTCGCACGTGTTTTCGAGGCCAAAAAACAGGCGATCGTGGACGGCACGTTGATGCCGTTCGCGGGCCCGATCAAGGACAACGCCGGCAATCCAAAGGTGGATGCGCATGCCGCGCTGTCGAGCGCCGATCTGCAATCGATCAACTGGTTCGTCGAGGGCGTAGACGCCTCTATTCCGCAGTGACGAGCACGACCGGCACATCGACGGCGATCTCGTCGCAATTTTCGCCCGCACCGCCGCGATCGATCACGAGAAAACTCGAGGTGCGGCCGAGCGCAATCAAGGAATGGTGCCAGGTATTGCGGCGGTAATTGACGCCCTGGCGGCCGGAGCTCAAGTAAACGCGGATGCGGGCCGCAATCGGCGCCGGTCCGTCGGCGGCGACGACGATCAGGAATGGCCGCGCCTGCAATGGAAAAAACGCCTGACTCGATCGCGGATGGCGCTCGAGCGCTCGAACCCGCAAGGGCAGCGGCCGCGCGGCGGCCTCGAACACGCTGATCAACGGCCGGCCGCCGTCCTCCAAGACATCGACATGCGCCAGATCGTCGTAGCGTTTACAGGTATTGTCGTTGATCCAACGGAAATCTCGCCCCTCGATTTCGATGACGTCCCCAAACTCAGCGAAGCTCTGCGCCGTCAGCGGCGTTGCGCGCAGCAGGATCTGGGGTTCGTTCACGGCTGTTCTTCAGGCTCGCGCGGGCTTGCCGATGAGCCTGACCCGGCTCAAACCGCCGTCCGGATGGATATTCACACGCACGTGCGACACCGCCCCCAGATCGCGTATCTCGGCCGCGAAAATCTGCACCTGATCGGCGTGCAAGAGCCGCGGTTCCAACAGCACGGGCCAGTACAAGCTCTCGCTGCGCAAATCGCCTTCGGCATTGCCGCTGAGCAGCGCGGCATTAATCGATACTTGATGGGGAAAGTTTCCCTTGAAATGAGCGGTATCGATTTCCACGGCCTGGACGCGGCCCGCCGTGCCGAGACGCACTAGGACCCAGTCGTAGCCCGGCTCTCGCCGCCGGCGCGTCTCCCAACCGTCCGCCATGCTCGCGCCGCGGCCCGGCAACAGCAAATTACCCATGGCCCCATAGTGCTGATCGCTGCACGCGAGCGCGCGGCCGCCATTCAACGCCGCCGCGAGATCGACCGCATCGCCGGCAACAGCACCGGTCCAATCGCGATGCACCGCCCCATAGGCCCGCAGGCGCGCAATGCCGCCGTCCGGATGAATATTGAGTTTCAGGTGGGTCCAAACTTCGGCGGACGAAACTTCGAAAAAATTGCGGTGATCACCCTGCAGGGACACGCGCGGCACGAGATCGGTCCAGGCGGTGCCGGCATCCGGTTGCCCCGTCATGCGACAGGCTTGGACGGACGCAAACGGCGGATAGTTGCCCGTGAAATGGCGCGTGTCGATTTCCAGAAGCGCGAGCGTGCACGGCGCCGCCAAGCGTACGATGCAGTGGTCGAAACCTGGGCCGCGGCGGCGGCGCGTCTCCCAACCGTCCATCCATTTGCCATGCGCGTCGTAAACTCCGGCACGCCATTGCGGATCGCCGGCCTGCAGCATGCGTTCCGCCGCCCCGAAAAATTCGTCGGTTGCATTGAGCGCCGCGGCACCGAGCCGTTCGTCGGCCATATTGATGTTGCGGCTCATGAGCTCCGCATATTGGGGGTGGACGTCTCGGTTTGATTCAGTCATGGCGGGGACACACTCGCAGTTGGACCGGTAGTCGGCCCTTGTTGTAGCAAGAAATTCGCGAGCATGCGCGCCGCGAGTTCGAGACTGCGCTGATCCCGCGTCTCCTCCGCACAATGAGCAAGGCCCGCGGCCGAGGCCACGATACGCAATTCGCAGGGCGCGCAAACTCCGTTCTGCCTGAACTGCTGGATGACTGCGATGCCCAACAGGCAGCCCATGGGGTCCGCATAATGCAGCGCAGCGGCATTCGTTTCCTCATGCCCGCCGACGACCACGGAACGCGACTCCAGGGCGCCCCCGGGCGAGCGGCCGAGCAAATTGCCGCCCGCGTCGGCCGACACGTCGATCCCGGCGACAAGCATCCACTCGCGCACCAGCGCGACGCGTGCGCTGCCCACGTCGGTCGGCGCGACGTGGCAGCGCACGAGGCGCTCGCGCATCGCGACGATCTCGGCTCCGGCCGGCGTCGAGACCGCATCGGCAAGCCGGTATTCCGCAATCAAGCCGATTTCCCGCAATGCCGTACGCCGTTCATGCGCCAAATCGTTGCCCAGGCGAGCCTCGACGCTTTCAATGATGGACGCCGGCTCGTGGCCGCGAACCGCCAGAATGAATGGAAACGAAAATTTCTCGCTATAGTCGTCATTGAGCCTCTGCAGCCGCAGAAACTCCTCATCGGTGCATGCATCCAAGCCGGCGCGCCGCTGTTCGCCCGCGGACGCCGCAGTCAAATCGCTGCGGTTGCGGCCTCGCGCGCCGAGCTTTGGATGGGCTCTGATCAACGCCAGCTGCTCCGCAAGCGGAGCCGCATGTACGGCCGCTCGCATTGCATCGAGCAGCTGCAAGCGCGAGCTGAAAGGTCGCAAGGCCTCAATGCGCTGCGCCACCCACGCGGAATGCTCGAATATGCCGCCGAGTGTCGCCACGAAATCGCTCGGCGGCAGCGCATTCAAGTCCTCGAGCGCGATCATGGCATCGGCCCGCACGGATGCGCGGCAATCCAATGCCGCGCGATGTCGATACGGCGGCAGATCCAAACCTGCTCGTGTTTCAAGACATGCTCGAGGAATCTCTCGAGCGCCGCGATTCGGCCCGGCCGTCCCGCGAGGCGGCAGTGCAGCCCGATCGAGAGCATCTTTGGCGCATCGAGTCCCTGTGGATCGCCTTCCCGGTACAAGATATCGAACGCGTCGCGCAAATAATCGAAGAACTGGGTCCCGGAATTGAACCCCTGGGCGGTCGCGAAGCGCATGTCATTGGTGTCCAGCGCGTACGGGATCACGAGATGCGCCAATGTTTGTCGTGCGCCGTCCTTGATCACGGGCACACGGATCCAATACGGTAAATCGTCGGCGTACGAATCCGAGTCGTAAACGAAGCCACCGTGCTCCACGACGAGGCGGCGCGTCTGCGGGCTGTCGCGCCCGGTATACCAGCCGAGCGGCGCTGCGCCGAGGATCTTACGCAGGATCGCGGTGGCCTCGGCCATGTGCGCGCGCTCGTTCGCCTCGTCGACTTGCTGGTAGCTGATCCAGCGCAGTCCGTGGCAGGCGATCTCATGGCCGAGTTCCTTGAAGGCGGATGCCGCCTCCAAGTTGCGCTTCACCGCTGCAGCCACCGCAAAGATCGTCAGCGGCAAGCGATGGCGCTCAAATGTCCGCAACACGCGCCATAGGCCCGCGCGCGAGCCGTATTCATAGAGCGACTCCATGCTCATGTGGCGCATCGGAAACGCTTGCGCACCCACGATCTCGGACAGGAAAACCTCGGACGCGGCGTCGCCGTCGAGCACGCAATTCTCGGCCCCTTCCTCGTAGTTCAATACGAACTGCAGCGCGATTCGCGCGCCCGCGGGCCAGCGCGCGTGCGGCGGCAGTCGGCCGTAGCCGCGCAGGTCGCGCGGATAATTTGAATCTTGCGTCATCGTCGCGTCGTCCTCATCGTTTCCACGGTCGTCGCACTAGTGGTCGTCCGCATGTCCGATCCACAGCAGCAGCGTCGTCCGTTCGTCCTCGCTCATCTGCGTAAGATTGCCGAGCGGCATCAAGCGTGACGCGACTTGCATCTGCACCTCGGGCAGATGCGCGCGCACACCCGCTATGGTCTCGAAGACGAGGCCCATCGGAGCGGCATTGAATCCGGCTTGCGTCGGCTTTTCGGCGTGGCATGGCGCACAGCGCTGCGCGACGATCGCCTGTACCCGGTCGAGGTCGATCGCGGGCGCTGCGGCCGGCTCGGATGCGCTGAACAAGCTGCCCAACGGCGCAAGCGCGATGACGACGATCGCGACGGTTACGAGACCGAGAACGGCCGGCAGGGCTGCTGGCAATGCGCCGCGCTGCGCCGGCTTGTGTCTCGCGACGAACCATGCGCGGATGGACGCGCCGGCGAAGCTCATCGCGATCAGCACCAGCCAGTTCTTCGCGGCGCCGTAAGTCATCGCATAGTGGTTGCTGATCATCACGAACAACACCGGCAGCGTGAAATACGTGTTGTGCACGGAGCGCTGTTTTCCGCGCAGGCCATATACGGGATCCAGCGGTCGGCCCTCGCGCTTCGCGCGGACCATCTCGCGCTGGCCCGGGATGATGACGAACAAGACATTCGCCACCATGATCGTGCCGAGCGCCGAGCCGAACAGCATGAAGGCGCCGCGGCCGCTGAACAATTGACAAAGTCCCCAAGCTTCGGCGCCGATCAGCGCTACGAGCACGGTCGCGAGCGCGCGTGCGCTGCGACCCAGCGGCGAGCGGCAAAGCCCGTCGTAAATCAGCCAGCTTGCGGCCAGAAATCCGAGGCCAATTGCGATCGCTGCGGACTTCGCGAGCGGCGCAACCGCGGCGTCGATCAGATACGCCTCGGCCCGCCAAAAATACAGCAAACAGAGCAGCGCAAATCCCGACAGCCAGGTGGTATAGGCCTCCCAATAAAACCAATGCAAAGTCGGAGGCAGTGTTTCCGGCGCCACGCGATATTTTTGCGAGCGATAGAAGCCGCCGCCGTGCACGGCCCACAACTCGCCGCCGACACCGGGATCCGTGCGCTGCGGGTCCAAGGGCGCCTGCAGGTGATTATCGAGCCAGACGAAATAAAACGATGCGCCGATCCACGCAATACCCGCGATGACGTGCACCCAGCGCAGCAGCAGCGCCAACCAATCGAGTAGATAAGGCATCATGGACCGCAATCCGCGCAATCGCGCTCGTTGCAGCGCGGCGCGGCGCGCAGCGCCTGCGCGCCCGGACCCGTCGCCTCTGGCACTGCCGCGATGGGCACTGCCGCGATGGGCACGGCCGCGTGCGGCGCGCCGCGCGTATCCAGGGCGCCATCGGCGCCCAAGCTCAGATCCTGCAACACTTGCGCAGCGACGCCGACCGCAATCGCCGCCGGCCATTTGCTCGAAATCCCGCCGATGCCGATCGGGCAGATGAGGCGCGCGATGCTTGCGAGCGCAAAACCCTCGCGCGCCAATCGCGAGCGAAAACGCGCTGCCTTGCTCTTCGAGCCGATGAGCCCGGCCCAGGCAAAATCTCCGCGCGCGAGTATCTCGCGACACAACGCATAGTCGAGAGCGTGACTATGCGTGAGCACGAGGAAACGCGTGCCGGCCGGCGCCGCAGCCACGGTCGCGACCGGATCGGCGCCCGGCGGACTCCGGATCGAATCGGGCAGCAGCAAAGGGATCAGCCCGTCGCGTCCGTCGATCCAAGTCAACGACACCGGCAGCTCCATGAAAATTCGCGCCAGCGCCTGCCCGACATGACCTGCGCCATAGAGCCAGAGCGGCGGCAATTCATCGTCCAAGCGCTCGATCAGCGTGAGCTCACCGCCCGGATCGCCGATAACGAGCGGCACCGCCTGCACGCGCGGCCGGCGCAGCAGCAGATCGGCCGCCGCGCAGCTGCCGATGCCGCGTACGATGCGATGCTCCACGATGCCGCTCTTGAGCGTACTCAGGAGCACGGCACCACCGGCGTGCGCGCTATCGCGCGCGGCATCCCGCAGGTCACCGACGAGGCCCAAGTTCTCCCGCGTATAGCGTTCCAACCAGACTTCGACGACGCCGCCACAGCACTGGCCGAGATCGGCCGCCAGCACCAGGCGCCGCAAGCTTGCGGGGACCGTCGCATCGTCGAGCAGGGCGCGAGCCGCCGCCAAGGCCTCCCATTCGAGTTGTCCGCCGCCGATCGTCCCCGCGAATGCGGCGCGGCCGACGAGCATTCCGACGCCGGGCTCGCGCGGCGCGGAGCCGCGCACGGCGGCCAGCACGACGCGCACGATCACGGGCTCGCGTTGCAGGGCGCTGATCAGCCCCACCGGCCAATCGCGGAGCGGCGTGAACCAACTCATGCGATCGGCTCGGCGCGTGCGGCGCCGATCGCGCGCAGCACCGCCTCCGGCGTCGCCGGTGCGTTCAGGCGCGGCAACGAGCGAGGCGGCGCGCAGTGCGCGATCGCATCGCGGATCGCATGCAATACCGAAATCGCCAACATCAACGGCGGTTCGCCCACGGCCTTGGAGCGATAAATCGTCTCCTCCCGGTTGCCCGCACCGTCGAACAATCGCACCTCCGCCTGCGCCGGCCAGTCGCGGACCGTGGGAATCTTATAAGTCGACGGCGCATGCGTCTTCAGCTCGCCCTGATCGCTCCACCACAGCTCTTCCGAAGTCAGCCAGCCGGCGCCCTGCAGAAATCCGCCTTCGATCTGACCGATATCGATTGCGGTATTGAGCGAATGGCCCACGTCGTGGAGGATGTCGACTCGCATCAGCTGCGTTTCGCCGGTCAGGGTATCCACGGCAACCTCGCTGACTGCCGCGCCATAGGCGAAATAATAATACGGCCGCCCGCGCATCGTTGCCTTGTCCCAGCCTATCTTCGGCGTCCTATAGTAGCCCGTCGCAGAAAGCGAGATCCGCGCGCGGTACGCGCGCTCTACCAAGTCGGCGAATGTGAGTTCACGCGGGCCGACGGCGACGTAGCCATCGTGAAATCGCACGGCCTGGGCCTCGACACCAAAGCTTGCGCAGGCGAAATCGACGAGGCGCTGCCGGATCGTCTGCACGGCCGCCTGCGCCGCCTTGCCATTCAGATCCGAACTCGCCGAAGCGGCGCTCGCGGACGTATTGGGTACCTTGGAGGTATCGGTGCACGAGACGCGTATTGCGGACAGCGGCAGCCCGAGTTCAATCGCGACGACCTGCGCCACTTTGGTGAACAATCCCTGACCCATCTCGGTACCGCCGTGATTCAGCAGCACCGTGCCGTCGGTGTAGACGTGCACCAAGGCCCCCGCTTGATTGAACATCGTCGCGGTGAACGAAATCCCGAACTTGACGGGCGTCAGCGCGATGCCGCGTTTGACGATGCTGCTTTGCACATTCCACGTCGTCAGCATCTCGCGACGTTCGCGGTAATGGCTGCTGACCTCGAGCCGATCGACGATCTCGCCGAGGATGTTGTCCTCAATCGTTTGGCCATAATGCGTCACGTTGCGGCTGTCGATGCCATAAAAATTCGCGCGCCGCACGGCCAGCGGATCGAGTCCGAGCGTGCGAGCGATCTCATCGATGATCTGCTCGATGACGATCATGCCTTGCGGTCCGCCGAAACCGCGGAACGCCGTGTTGGACACGGTGTGGGTCTTGCAGCGATGCGAAACGATTTCCACATGCTCGAGAAAATACGCGTTGTCGAGATGCATGAGCGCGCGGTCGTTGACCGGCCCGGACAAGTCGGCCGAGTAACCGCAGCGGGACGCCAACATGACGGTCAGCGCCATGATGCGGCCCTGCGCGTCGAATCCGACGTCGTAGTCGGCGAGAAAATCGTGCCGCTTGCCCGTCACCAGCATGTCGGCATCGCGATCGAGGCGCAGTTTGACCGGGCGCTGCGTCTTGTGTGCGAGCACGGCCGCGGCCGCCGCAATCAGCGCGGGCTGCGTTTCTTTGCCCCCAAACCCGCCGCCCATGCGCCGGCACTGCACGACGACCGCGTTCGCGCGCATCGCCAACGCGTGCGCAACGATTTGCTGCACTTCCGACGGATGCTGCGTCGAGCTATGGATCAGCATGCCGCCGTCTTCCTGCGGCAAGGCCACGGCAATTTGGCCCTCCAAATAAAAATGATCTTGGCCGCCTACCGTCGCCGTGCCCTGCAAGCGATGCGGCGCCTGGGTCAGCGCCTCCAGCGGGCGGCCGCGCACGACGCGCTCGGATGGCAGAACATAACTCTTCGCGGCGAGCGCCGCGCGAACATCGAGAATCGCGGGCAGCGGATCGACCACCACGCGCGCGCCCGCGGCGGCGCGACGTGCCTGCGCGTATGAGGCGGCCGCAACGGCGAACAGCGGCTGGCCCGCATATTGCACGAGATTTTCGGCGAAAATCGGATCATCGTGGTGCGTGCTGCTGTAATTGTTTTCGCCCGGAACATCGGCGGCGACCGCGACGGTGGCCACCCCCGGAAGCCTAAGCAGAGCCGCGAGATGCAGCTCGCGAATGCGGCCGTGAGCGATGCTGCTGAGCCCGAACGCCGCGTGCAGTACATTGTCGGGCAATGGGATGTCGTCGGCGTATAGCGCCCTGCCGCTGACGTGCAAATGCGCGCTCTCATGGCGCGAAGCGGGTGCATGGAGTGGAGCCGACTTCAAATCTTTTGGCCTCACACCGACGCCGCAACGACGGCGGCGGTTCGCACCGGCGCCGACGCGCCGCCGTGCTCCAAGTAGAAACGGCGCAACAAATTGCGCGCCGCCCGCAGCCGATAGCCGCTCGTGGCGCGCAGATCGGTCAATGGCTGGAAATCCTTGTCGAGCGCCGCCGCGGCTTGCTCGATGCCCGCGGCTTTCCAATCGGCGCCGATCAAGGCGCTTTCGGCGGCGTGCGCGCGCGCCGGGATAGCGGCCATGCCGCCGAATGCGATGCGCGCCGTGTGGACGCGTCCATCGCGGACTTGCACGGCTAAGCCTACGCAAACCGCCGAAATATCCTGGTCGAAACGCTTCGACAGCTTATAGCTTGCGACCCATTCCCCCGCACGCGGCAACGGCACGCTCACCGATACGATGAATTCGCCGGGTGCGATGTCCTTGCGCTGGTAGCCCAAATAAAACTGTTCTAGAGGCAGGCGTCGCGAGCGCGTACCGCGGCGTAATTCGATCTCGGCGCCGAGCGCGATCAATATCGGCATCGAATCGCCGATCGGCGATCCATTGGCGAGATTGCCGCACAAGGTGCCGGAATTGCGCACCGGCGGCGATCCAAATCGTTGCGCGATTTCGGCAAGCTGCGGATAAGCGCCGACGATCGCGTCCCAGCCATCCGCCAGCGAAACTGCGGCTCCGATGACGAGGCTGCCGGCCTCGCTGCGCACCTGCTTGAGTTCCGCGACCTCTCCAAGGTAGACGATGGAGGGCAGGTCGCGCACCAACTTCGTCACCCAGAGCCCGATATCGGTGCCGCCGGCCAACACCAACGCCGAGGGCTGCGCTTCGAGCGCCGCGGCCAATTCGTCGAGGCTGCGCGGCGCGTGGAAACCCGGTAGCCGCAAGGCTGATTCGCGCCGCATGCCGCGCAGCAACTCGAGCCGCGCCTGCAGCAACGGTGCCTCGCGGTCCCAATGCGCCGGTGGCGGATACCCGCCCATCCGGCAGCCCGCTTCGATGATAGGGCGATAGCCGGTGCACCGGCACAGATTGCCGGACAAGGCTTCGAGCACCTGCTCGCGAGTCGCGCTCGGTGTTTGCAGATACAGTGCGAACAGCGACATCACGAAGCCGGGCGTGCAAAATCCGCATTGCGAGGCATGTTGCTCGACCAGAGCTTTCTGCACCGGATGCAGGCTGCCGTCGGCGGCCTGCAAGCTCTCGACGGTCACCAATTCCTGTCCGTCGATCGTCGGCAGCAAGCGGATGCAGGAATTGACCGCGCGATAACCGACGCGGCTCGCATCCGCGGACAGTTCGCCGAGCACGACCGTGCATGCCCCGCAATCGCCTTCGGCGCAGCCTTCTTTGGTTCCGGTCCGGTGCAGGACCTCGCGCAGATATTCGAGCACCGTCGTGGTCGCAGATGCGCCCGGCGCGGCGACGAGCCTCCCATCGAGTAAAAAGCGAATCTCACTCGACACGCTCTTCTATCCTCCTCGATATACCGAGTAGCTCCACGGCGAAATCAGCAGCGGCACATGGTAATGCTCGTCCGGATGGGCAATGCCGATGTGGATCACGGCATCCTCGAGGAACGCCGGCACCGGCAAGATCAGACCGCGGGCCCGGAAATACTCAGCCACATAGAATGTCAGCGCGTAGCGGCCAGCCTGAAACGCCGCGCCCGCGAGCAGCGGTGCGGGACAGCGGCCGTCCTTACCCGTGGTCACGTTCGCAAGCAGCGTCGGTACGGGCGAATTCAGCGCTTGCAGCTCGATGCGCACGCCGCCGGCTGGCAAGCCGGCGCTGGTATCGAGCACGTGTGTCGTTAACTGTCCCACTAGCCCAGATCCTATAGACAATTCGGAGTCCGTGGCAAACAAAATCCCGCCGAGTCGTATACAGTAATCGTATGCAGGAATACATCCGGGGACTACCCAAGGCGGAATTGCATCTGCACATTGAAGGCACCCTGGAGCCTGATTTGGCATTCCGTCTAGCGAAGAAGCACGGCGTGCCAATGCCCTATGCGACCGTCGATGAATTGCGCCGCGCTTACCGATTCTCGAATCTGCAATCCTTCCTCGACATCTACTATGCGGGCGCCGACGTATTGCTCGAGGCGGATGATTTCTACGAGTTGACCAAGGCGTACTTGGAGAAGGCTCACGAACAAGGCGTCGTACACGTTGAAATTTTCTTCGACCCGCAGACCCACACGGCGCGCGGCGTGACTCTGGATGCGGTACTCGAGGGTATGCGTCGCGCGCTGCTGCAGGCCGAACGCGAGCTCGGGATCACGTTCCGGCTGATCTTATGCTTTCTGCGCCACTTGAGCGCCGCGGATGCGATGCGCACACTCGAGGAGGCGCTCCCGCACAAACACGCGTTGGCGGCCGTGGGGCTCGATTCATCTGAATTCGGTCACCCGCCGTCGAAATTTGCGGCAGTGTTCGACCGAGCGCGCGGCGAAGGCTTGCTAACCGTTGCACATGCCGGCGAGGAGGGGCCGCCCGCCTACATCCGCGAGGCGCTCGATATCCTCAAGGTTCGGCGCATCGACCACGGGGTGCGCTGCGAGGAGGATGCGGATTTGGTCCGACGGCTGGTGCGTGAACGCATGCCGTTGACAGTTTGTCCCCTGTCGAATGTCAAGCTCAAGGTCTTCGCGAGCATCGAGAATCACAACCTCAAGCGCTTGCTCGACCAGGGCGTATGCGTCACCGTGAACTCGGACGATCCGGCCTATTTCGGCGGTTATGTCCTTGAGAATTTTCTCGCGGTCCAACGAGGACTCGCCTTGTCGAAGGCGGACCTCAATGCCTTGGCGCGCAATTCATTCGAAGCCTCGTTTTTGCCGGAGGCCGCCAAGCGCCGGTGGATGCAGTCCGTCGATGCCTATGCCCTGCTCAGCGACGCCGACTGAGGTCGTCCTCCCTACCCCTGATTCGCCGCCGGACCGATCGGGTCGCGCGCATCGCCCATTGCACGCCGATTTCCCGAGTATTCAGTGCTTCGGTGCCGACATCAGGGCGACGAACATCCGAATGAATCTCGGCAAATCGAGATCGACCTGGGCATGTACGAGTTGCAAGGACACCACCGGCTTCAAGGACTCGTCCCAAGTCAAGGTCTCACCATAGGCGGGTCCATGGCTGACATCGACGTCCATATAGAGCTCTCGCCGCTTCGTGATGATGCTCGGATCGAGCCACGCGCAGGCCGCGAGTTCATCCCATAGGTAGTAGCGCTCCTCGGAATAATTGGCGATGTAGCGCGCGGCCGGGCTCGAAGATTTCGAAATCTCGTCGAGCATCTCCTGTGTGAACATCGCCTTGATCGACACATCCACGGTCGTGACGTCGATGCGCGGCCAGTGCGCGCGCAGGGAAATGCGCGCCGCTTCCGGATCGAACCAGAAATTGAATTCATGGCGGGGGCTCGTCGCGAATTCGGGATCATCGGTTTGCGGGTTCAGGCTGCCGCCCATGATGACGATGCCTTGAGTCAATGCGGCGAACTCCGGGTCAATGCTGACCGCGAGCGCGATATTCGTCTGCGGCCCTGCGGCATAAATGGTCACCTGATGCGGATGCGCATGAACCTGGCGTATCAAGAAGTGCGCCGCATCTTCCGCAATCGGCTTGGTATGTGGCTCGCCCTCTTGTAGCGGCGGCTCGTCCCAGGGACCGGGCAACTTTTCTAGCGCCGCGCCGCCCTGAAGGCCGCTCTTCCGCCCCCAGGCCCCGAGCCAACCGACGTGGCCGACCAAAGCCGTCGCCAGTTGGGTCTCCTGCTCGGTGCGCACCAACGGAAAGACCGCGCCCAACGCGACCGGGACGTCGCTGCGGCCGATCAACTCCAGCATCCGCAGCGTGTGCCGCGCCTCATCATTGCACCAGGCGTTGCCGGTCACCATCGTGATGCCGAGTACCTCGACCTGCGGCGCCTGCAGCAGCACCATCATGGCCATTTGATTCGATCCACCGGGGCCGGACCCGTCCTGATCGATGAGCACCAGGCGCCGTGGCGCCGCTTCCGACGCCGCTCCCGACGCCGTTGCAATGAGCGCAGTCAGCCAAAAAGCAAAACGGACCTTCTGTTTCATCGCCTGATTTCTCCACCCTGCGTGTGCACCAATCGGCCGCCGACCCAGACATCGCGAATATTGCTGCGCGCGGCGTTGTAGACGATTTTTTGCAAGATCATTTGCGGCGTATCTGCCGCATCGATGCGCAGATTGCTGCCTGCGACCTTGGTATCGATGACGATCGCGTCGAACGCGTAAGCCGGCTTGAATGCGCCCAACGGCAAACCTAAGGCGACGCCGCCGCCTGCGGTCGCCAACCAAAAAGCCGTGACCGCGTCGATGCGCGACGCGGGGCGCCCGCGGCGCTCGCGGGGCAGTGCCGGGTCGACACCGGTTTCGAGGCGGCGTGAGGCGATCACCGCATGCCGAGCGTTTTCGAGGATCGACGGACTCGCTCCACCCGCGATATCCGTGCCGAGACCGACGTGCACGCCGCGATCCAGCACATGGCGCAAGGGAAAAATCGCGTCCGAGAAATAGACATTCGACAGCGGGCAATGCGCAATGCCCGTGCCTGCAGCGAGGATCCGGGCAATGTCCGCATCGCCGATGAAGTTGCCATGGGCGAGTATCGTACGCGACGACAGGAGTCCGAATCTCTCGAGCGCCTCGGTGTCCGTGACGCCGCAGCGATCCCGTACGAAGCGATGCTCCCAGTCGCTCTCCGAGCAATGGGTCTGCACATAACAGCCGCTCTCGCGCGCAAGCGCGGCGAGCCTGCGCAACAAATCGTCGGTACATGCGGGAATGAAGCGCGGCGTGATGACCGGCTCAATCAGACCGCCGGCGTTTCCCGGCATGGCCCGGACATAGTCGATGAACGCGCGCGTATCGGTCTCGGCGCTGATCGCCGAGGCATCGCGATAGTAAACGGGAGATTGCGCGGGGTCGTCCATTGCGACGCGCCCGATCAGCGCACGCTGGGATCGCCGCAGGCAAATGTCCGCGAGTTTTTGGGTCGCCGGCAGATGCACGGTGCCGTAATACAGTGCCGTCGTCGTGCCGTTGGCGAGCAGCGCCTCGACCAGCGATTCATAAACCGCAGCCGCAAAGTTCACATCCGCGTAGCGTGCTTCGAGCGGGAACGTATATTTTTGCAGCCACTCCTCGAGGGGCAGATCGAGCGCCTTGCCGAGCTGCGGCCACTGCGGGGCGTGCACATGCAAGTCGATCAAGCCCGGCAACAGAAATTGGTCCGCGTCGAGCACGACCAGTGCGCCAGCCTCTGCGTAGCGTGCCGCGAGCGCCGCGGCATCCGGAGAGCCTTTTGGATGGACCGATTCGATGAGCCCATCGCCGCCACAGACGATGAGTGCGCCCGCAAGGTATTCCAACTCCCCACGTACGGGAGTGTGCAATGCGGTGCCGAGAAACGCACGGGGTGCGGCGGCTTGCGGGGGATTAGGAGCACTCATCCGACTGCTGGCGCCGCTGTTGCGGTCCATAGCGCGCAGAGGACCGACGCGCAGACGCAAGTCACAACGACTAATAGCGGCGCCACCCGCGCGCGGCTGAGCAGCAGCAAGCCGCCGAGCCCAATGAGCGCATCGACGGGCGTAAGTATCGAAGTGGTCCACACGGGATTGCAAAACGCCGCCGCCAAGACTCCCACGACTCCGGCATTCATGCCAGCGAGCGCGGGGCCGACGCCGTGCAGCTTGTTCGCATGCCGCCAGAGCCAAAATCCAGCGACGGCCAGCAGTAAGCCGGGTAGAAACAGGCTGACGACCGCAATGGCCGCCCACAGCACGGCAACGGATCCGGGAGGCGCGCTCGCCGCACCCAAGTAGGCGGCCACTGAAAACAACGGCCCGGGCACTGCTTGGGCGGCTCCATAGCCATTCAGGAATACGGCATCGGATATCCATCCGCGCGGCACCAAGGCATCGCGCAACAGCGGCAGCACGACGTGGCCACCCCCGAATACGCAGGCGCCGGAGCGATAGAAAATTTCGGCCAACGCCAATGGACCGTGCGGCCATCGCGCGGACGCAATCGGCAACAGCAACAAGAGCGCGACAAAGGCGGCGCACGCCGCCGCTGCGGTCGTGGCGTCAATAGTCACGGACCGCTGCAAGGGTGCGAGCCGGGCGCTGCGGCACAGAATCAATCCGGCGAGTGCGCTCGCGGCGAGGGCGAGAAGCTGCATCGCCGAAGTAGGCATCATCAACAAACACAGCGCAACCACGATTGCGATCATCGCCCGGCGCAAATCCGGGCACAATGTTCGCGACATATTCAAGACCGCTTGCGCCACGAATGCCACGGCCACCAGCTTAAGCCCATGCAGCACGGCCCGCTCGATCGGACCTTGCCAACTCGCTTCGAGTATCGCGAACGCAAACATCAGTATGGCCGCCGGCAGCGTAAAACCGATCCATGCCGCGATGCCGCCGCGCCAGCCGGCCCGGTGCCATCCGATCAGAAATCCTACCTGGCTGCTGGTCGGACCCGGCAGCAATTGGCACAGCGCGACGATACCGGCGTACTCCTCGCTGCCGATCCAGCGCCGCCGCTCGACATAGTTATGTTCGAAGTAGCCCAGATGCGCGATCGGTCCGCCGAACGCGCTGCATCCTTGCCAAAACGACGCGAGCAGCACCGCGACCGCGGAGCCGTCGCCTCGCGCGGCGGCCGAATCCACGGTCAGGCACCAAGATTGAGCAGCGTTGCGTTGCCGCCCGTCGCCGTCGTGTTGACCGTCAGCGTACGTTCGCTCGCGTAGCGCTGAAGATAATGCGGACCGCCGGCCTTGGGGCCCGTGCCGGACAGGCCCGTGCCGCCGAACGGCTGCACCCCGACGACCGCTCCGATCATGTTGCGATTGATGTAGGTATTGCCGACATTCGTGCGTTCGAAAACTTCGCGCCAGAACGTCTCGAGGCGCGTCTGCACCCCGAGCGTCAAGCCGTACTCGCTGGCACGGATCGCCTTCAGGACCTGATCGACGTCGTCCGCCCTATAGCGAACCACGTGCAGGATCGGGCCGAATTGTTCGCGCGTGAGCTGGGCGGCGCCGCTCAGCTCGATCAGAGTCGGCGCGAAAAAACTGCCCTGCGCGTGCTCGGCGCCGAGCGGGCAGACTTTCAGAATACGCGCCTCGATGCGCATTTTGGCGACGTGAGCGGCGAGATCGGCGGCGGCGGCCGCGCTTATCACCGGCCCGACGTCGGTCTGTAGCGCGGCCGGATCGCCGATGACGAGTTCATCCATTGCGCCCGCGATCATTTCCAGAATCACATCGGCGATTTCCTCCTGCAAGAACAACAAGCGCAACGCCGAGCAGCGCTGGCCCGCGCTCAAGAAAGCGGAGCTCATGACATCGTCGACGACTTGCTCGGGCAGGGCCGTGGAGTCGACGATCATCGCATTCAAGCCGCCGGTTTCCGCGATCAGCGGCACGATCGAGCCGCCGCGCGCCGCAAGCAGGCGATTGATCGTCAATGCGGTCACCGTCGAGCCCGTCATCGCCACCCCCGCGAGGGCCGGATGCGCGAGCGCGACCTCGCCAAATAGCCGTCCCGGCGCCGGCGTGAGCTGCAGGACTTGCGGTGAGACGCCGGCTTCGTGCAACAGCTCGACGAAGCGCGCCGCGATCAACGGCGTCGGCTCCGCCGGTTTGGCGACGACGCCGTTGCCGGCGGCCAATGCCGCGGTGATCTGCCCTGCAAAGATCGCGAGCGGGAAATTCCACGGACTGATGCAGGCGAATACGCCACGGCCGTGCAGCGACAATTCGTTGGTTTCCCCGGTCGGTCCGGGGAGCCGCGTGGGGGCCCCGAACGATGCGCGCGCCTGCACCGCGTAGTAACGGCAGAAATCCGCCGCCTCGCGCACCTCGGACAGCGCATCGGGCACGGTCTTGCCCGCTTCGCGCACCGCGAGCGCCATGAAGTCGAGGCGTCGCTCCTCGAGCAAATCGGCGGCCCTATCGAGACAGGCGGCGCGCGCCGCGCCGCCGATCGCATTCCACTCGTTCTGAGCCCGGGCGCTCGCATCGAACGCAGCGCTTATTTCCGCCCCGCTGGCATCGCGTGTACTACCGACCACGTCGCGCCGATCGGCCGGATTCGTGATTGGACGCTTGTCACCCGCCAAGGCGATGCCGCCGATGATCGGGCCGCCGGTCTGCGGCGCGGTACGGCGCCTCGCAATGCCGATGGCCAGCGCCTCGAGTTCGCTGGGGTTGCCGAAGTCGACGCCGCTGGAATTGCGGCGATCCGGATACAGGGCGATGGGTATCGGCAAACGCGGATTGGCGTAGCCTGCCAGGCGCTCCAGCTCGGCCGCGGGATCGCGCACGATTTCATTGACCGGCACCTGCTCGTCCATGAAGCGATTCACGAACGACGTGTTGGCGCCGTTCTCGAGCAATCGGCGCACCAAGTACGCAAGCAGGTCCTTGTGTTCGCCGACCGGCGCGTAGACGCGCACCCGCGGAAAGCCGGCGATCTGCCGCTGCGCCTCGGCGTATAGGAGACCGCCCATGCCGTGCAGGCGCTGAAATTCGTAGTCGACACCGGGCTGCGCGAGCTCGAGAATCGATGCGATGCTATGCGCGTTATGCGTCGCGAACTGCGGATATATCCAATCGGCATGTCGGAACAGGCGATCCGCGCAAGCGAGGTAGGAAACGTCGGTCGTGAGCTTGCGCGTATAGACCGGATAGCCATCGAGGCCGCGCTCTTGGGCACGCTTGATTTCGCTGTCCCAATATGCGCCCTTGACGAGCCGCGCCGTCATGCGCCGGCCGCTGCGCTGCGCGAGCGCGGCGACCCAATCGATCGTGTCCAGCGCGCGTTTACCGTAAGCCTGTACCGCGAGACCGAGCCCGGGCCACGCGCGCGTCGCGGGATCGCACGCGAGCGCCTCCATGAGGTCCAAGGATAGATCCAATCGATCCGCTTCCTCGGCGTCGATCGTCAGCTGAATACCGGCCTTGGCCGCCCGCTGCGCAAGCGCCACTGCGCGCTCGCCTAAGCGCTTCAGCACGCGCGCTCGCTGCGTCAGCGAGTAGCGCGGTTCGAGCGCCGATAGCTTGATCGAAATGCTCGACGCCAGTTGCGGTTCTCGGCCGCCGGCCGCGGCGCCGATGACGTCTATCGCGTGCTCGTATGACTCGAGGTAGCGCTCGGCATCGCGCCGCGTGCGCGCGCCCTCGCCCAGCATGTCGAATGAGCAGAGTGCGAGCTGCGACTCGGCTGCGCTGCGCTTGAGCGCCTCTTCGATCGAGCGCCCCACGACGAACTCGCCGCCGATGATGCGCATCGCGCGGCGTACTGCGAGCCGCACGACGGGTTCGCCGGCCTTACGCGTGAATTTACGCACCCACGACGCGGCGTCGTTCTTGATCGCGGGCTCGAGTTCCAGGATTCCGCCGGTCAGCATCAGGCCCCAGGTCGAGGCATTGACGAACAGGGACTCCGATCTGCCGGAATGCGCCGACCAGTCGCCGTTGGCAAGTTGTTCGGCGATCAGCCGGTCGGCTGTCGGGTCGTCCGGAATGCGCAGCAGCGCCTCGGCGATGCACATGAGGGCGATGCCCTCTTGGTTGGAGAGCCCGAATTCCTGCAGGAACGCGTCCAAAAACGGCCGCTCGTCGCGCCGCGCGCGCGCGCCCTCGACCAAAGCGCTCGCGACCGCAACTGCGCGATGCCTGGCTCCGCCGGTGAGTTCCAAGCTGCGCAACAGACGCGTGACCGCGGCGTCCTCGGACCCGGCGCCGTGCTCCCGGATCGATTGCCGCAGCCCGGCCAGGGTCGCGCCATCGTCTGCCTCATTGGGACTCGCGGACATTGCACTCTCCTCGATCAATGCCTTGATCAGGCATCATAAAAGTTGGCTAGGAAGACGCGCGCCGGCGTGTACTCCTCGAGCGATTGGAGCATCGTAACAAAGGCGGTCGATCGAATGACTACCGCAAGATCCCAGGGCGAGAGTATCACGGTCTCCCCACCGGGCCCTTGCACGCTAACGCCGCCCGACGCCGCGAATATCACGAGCGATTCCCCCGCAAGCGACTCCACCGCGAGCGGCGACCGCACGCTCGCCACCCGAGCCCTGACATCGGCGATCGCGTTGCATACGATCAGATTCAGATCGGTACAAGCCCCCGCGAGTAACTCGCATTGCGCTGCAAGCGCGCCGTCGAACTGCGCCAGATCGCCGGTCTCACGTAAGCAGGCCTCCCCGTCATTCGCAAATTTCAAACGCAGACCGGCACCGCGAAGCAGCATCATCGTGCGGCGATAGCCGGAAAAATCCGAAAACGGACCCGACCTGTCGACTTCCGCGACGCTGATACGCCAGCGGAACGGATCTCCCTGCGCCGGCACACGCAGTGCCTCGTGCGTCACACCGCCGCCGTTTTTCCACGGCGTCGTCTTGAACGAGGATTTGCGGACGACTTGCAATGCCCGAACGCGGCGCCGCTAGGCTTGCGCTGCAATCGCCGCGATCTCCACCTTGAATTCCGGCGCCGCGAGCCTGGCGCTCATGACGGTTGCGCGTGCCGGCGCGGACCCCGCCGCGACCCAGCCGTCCCAGACGCGATTCATTTCCGCGAAGTTCGCGATATCCGTGAGCCAGATCGTCGCCGACAGCAGCCGGCTCTTGTCCGTATTGGCCTCGGCCAAGAGCGCATCGATCTTCGCCAAGATTTCCTGAGTCTGGGCAGCAACGCTGCCGCCCGGCGCGCCGGCGGCGACCTGTCCCGCGAGGTACACGGTCTTGTTGTGAATGACGGCCTGGGACATGCGTGGCCCGGTGTGCAGACGCTTAATGGTCATAGCGAACCCCGAGAACAATGGCAAGTGATTGAATTCGCATTGGTTCCGAGATTAGCACAGGGGCTCAATTGCTGGCGTCAAAAAAAGACCCCGGACACTTGCGGGTCCGGGGTCGCTTCGTCGAAAGGCAGTCTATTCGCGTTCAGCGCGTGTTTATTCCGCTGCCTCGGTGTCCCCCGCCGGAACCGCATCATCCGAATCGCCCATGCCGCCGCTCACGTCCATGAAGCTGCGCCGGCGCGTATCGTCGAACGCGCGACGCCGGCGCGCATGATAGGCAAAGCCCGTGCCTGCCGGTATCAGACGACCGACGATGACATTTTCCTTGAGGCCGCGCAGATCGTCCTTCAACCCCCGTACCGCCGCCTCGGTGAGCACGCGCGTGGTCTCCTGGAACGAGGCCGCCGAGATGAACGACTCCGTCGCCAGCGACGCCTTCGTGATGCCGAGCAGCAACGGCTCCCAGGTCGACTGATGCTTGCCTTCGGCCTTTTGCTTGGCGATGACGTCCAGCAGGCGGCCGCGATCCATTTGTTCGCCGCGCAGCAACGGCGAATCGCCGGCATCCAGCACTTCGATCTTGCGCAACATCTGCCGCACGATGACTTCGATGTGCTTGTCGTTGATCTTCACGCCCTGCAACCGGTAGACGTCCTGGATTTCACGAACCAGGTAATTCGCCAGGGCCTCGACGCCTTGCAGGCGCAGAATATCGTGCGGGTTCGGCTCGCCGTCGGCGATGACCTCGCCCTTCTCCACCTGTTCGCCTTCGAACACGTTGAGATGCCGCCACTTCGGAATCAGCTCTTCGTACTTGTCGGTTTGCTCATTGGTGATGATCAAGCGGCGCTTGCCTTTGGTTTCCTTGCCGAAACTGACCGTGCCGCTGCGCTCGGCCAGAATCGCCGAGTCCTTCGGCTTGCGGGCCTCGAACAGGTCCGCGACGCGCGGCAGGCCGCCCGTGATATCGCGGGTCTTCGAAGACTCCTGCGGGATGCGCGCGATGACGTCGCCCACCGAGACCTTGACGCCGTCTTCCAAGCTCACGATCGCCCCGGCGGGCAGCGCATAGACCGCCGGAATATCCGTGTTGGCGAACGTGACTTCCTTGCCCTTCGCATTCGTCAGGCGCACGACCGGGCGCAGATCCTTGCCGCCCGAGCCGCGCTGCTTGGGATCGAGCACCACGGTGCTCGTGAGGCCGGTGACATCGTCCACCTGACTCGTGACGGTAATGCCGTCGACGAAATCCTGGAACTTGATCATGCCGGCGACTTCGGTCACCACGGGATGCGTGTGCGGATCCCAGTTCGCGACCGATTGACCCGCGGTCACGACGTCGGCGTCGTTGACCGTGATCGTCGCACCGTACGGAATCTTGTAGCGCTCGCGCTCGCGGCCGAACTCGTCGACCACGCCCAATTCGCCCGAACGCGACACCGCGACCAGATGGCCCTTTTCGTGGCGTACGGTCTTGATGTTGTGCAGACGGATCGTGCCCTTCGACTTGACCTCGACGCCGTTGGCCGCCGCCGCTCGCGAGGCCGCGCCGCCGACGTGGAACGTGCGCATCGTGAGCTGCGTTCCGGGTTCGCCGATCGATTGCGCCGCGATGACGCCGACCGCCTCGCCGATATTGATGCGATGGCCCCTTCCTAAGTCGCGGCCGTAGCACTGCGCACAAACGCCGTAGCGGGTTTCGCAGGTGATCGGAGAGCGCACCTGGACCTGATCGATGCCCATTTTCTCGAGCAGCTTGACCAATTTCTCGTCGATCAAGACACCGGCCTTGACGAGCACCTCGCCGCTCGAAGCGACGACCACGTCTTCGGAGACCACGCGGCCCAGTACGCGCTCGCCCAAGCCCTCGACCACGTCGCCGCCTTCGACGATCGGGGTGATCGACAAGCCGTTCGTCGTTCCGCAGTCGATCTCGGTGACCACGAGGTCCTGCGCCACGTCGACGAGCCTGCGCGTCAGATAGCCAGAATTGGCGGTCTTCAAGGCCGTGTCGGCGAGCCCCTTGCGCGCGCCGTGAGTCGAGATGAAGTACTGCAGTACGTTCAAGCCCTCGCGGAAATTCGCGGTGATCGGCGTTTCGATGATCGATCCGTCGGGCTTGGCCATCAAGCCGCGCATGCCCGCGAGCTGACGAATCTGCGCCGCCGAGCCGCGCGCGCCGGAGTCGGCCATCATGAAGATCGAATTGAACGATTTCTGGCGGACCTTGTTGCCCTTCGAGTCGGCGACCTCGTCGGTGCCGAGCTTTTCCATCATCGCCTTGGCAACTTGATCGTTGGTGCGCGACCAGATGTCGACGACCTTGTTGTAGCGCTCGCCGTTGGTGACCAATCCCGAGGAGAATTGCTCCTGGATCTCCTTCACCTCACGCTCCGCGGTCGCCAATATCTTGGTCTTTTGCGTCGGCACGACCATGTCGTCCACGCCGATCGACACGCCCGCGCGCGTCGCGTAGTGGAACCCGGTGTACATCAACTGGTCGGCGAACACGACCGTCTCCTTGAGCCCCACGGTGCGGTAGCACGCGTTGATCGTCGCGGAGATGGTCTTCTTCGTCATATCCTGGTTGATGGCGTCGAACGACAAACCCTTGGGTAGAATTTCCGAGAGCAGCGCGCGTCCCGCCGTCGTATTGACGACGCGCACGTGTTCGGTCGCGGGACCGCCTTTGACGTCGCGCAGCCACTCGGACAAGCGTACCTTGACCTTCGCCTGCAAATCGAGATGGCGGCTCTCATAGGCGCGATGAACCTCGGCGACGTCGCTGAAGGCCATGCCCTCGCCTTTGGCGCCGACGCGCTCGCGCGTCATGTAGTAGAGGCCGAGCACGACGTCCTGCGACGGTACGATGATCGGATCGCCGTTGGCCGGCGACAAGATATTGTTCGACGACATCATCAAGGCGCGCGCTTCGAGCTGCGCCTCGATCGACAGCGGCACGTGCACGGCCATCTGGTCGCCGTCGAAGTCCGCGTTGAACGCGGTGCAAACCAGCGGATGCAGCTGGATCGCCTTGCCTTCGATCAATACAGGCTCGAACGCCTGGATGCCGAGGCGGTGCAGCGTCGGAGCGCGATTCAGCAGCACCGGATGTTCGCGGATCACCTCTTCGAGAATGTCCCAGACCTCCGGTCCCTCGCGTTCGACGAGGCGCTTCGCGGCCTTGATCGTCGAGGCTTCGCCGCGCAGCTGCAGCTTGGAGAAGATGAACGGCTTGAACAGTTCGAGCGCCATCTTCTTCGGCAACCCGCACTGGTGCAGGCGCAGCGTCGGGCCGACGACGATGACCGAACGGCCCGAATAATCGACGCGCTTGCCGAGCAGGTTCTGGCGGAAACGGCCTTGCTTGCCCTTGATCATGTCGGCGAGCGATTTCAACGGGCGCTTGTTCGTGCCCGTGATCGCACGTCCCCGGCGGCCGTTGTCGAGCAACGCGTCGACGGCCTCCTGCAGCATGCGCTTTTCGTTGCGCACGATGATATCGGGCGCGTTCAACTCGAGCAGCCGGCGCAGGCGATTGTTGCGATTGATCACGCGACGATACAGATCATTCAAGTCGGAGGTCGCAAAGCGGCCGCCGTCGAGCGGCACGAGCGGGCGCAAGTCCGGCGGAAGCACCGGCAGCACGGTCAATACCATCCACTCGGGCTTGTTGCCCGACTCGATGAAGGCTTCGATGAGCTTCAAGCGCTTTGAGAGCCGCTTGATCTTCGTCTCGGAGTTCGTGTTCGCCATGTCCTCGCGGACCTTGACGACTTCGGACGGCAGATCCATCGACTTCAGCAGTTCGTGCACCGCCTCCGCGCCCATGCGCGCATCGAATTCGTCGCCGTGCTCTTCGATCGATTCGAGGTACATCTCGTCGGTCAGAAGCTGGCCGCGCTGCAGCGAAGTCATGCCCGGATCGACGACCACGAAGGCCTCGAAGTAGAGCACGCGCTCGATCTCGCGCAGCGTCATGTCGAGCATCAAGCCGATGCGCGACGGCAGCGATTTCAAGAACCAGATGTGCGCGGTCGGGCTCGCGAGCTCGATGTGTCCCATGCGCTCGCGGCGCACCTTGGACTGCGTGACTTCGACGCCGCACTTCTCGCAGACGACGCCGCGATGCTTGAGGCGCTTGTACTTGCCGCACAGACACTCGTAGTCCTTGACCGGCCCGAAGATCTTCGCGCAAAACAGGCCGTCGCGCTCCGGCTTGAAGGTGCGGTAATTGATGGTTTCCGGCTTCTTCACTTCGCCGTAGGACCAAGAGCGAATCATGTCCGGCGAAGCCAGACCGATCTTGATCGAATCGAAATTCTCGACCGGAACTTGCTGCTTGAATAGCTTGAGTAAGTCTTTCATGTCTTTAAGCCTCGCTCTCGAGTTCAATATTGATGGCCAGGGAACGAATCTCCTTGACCAGCACGTTGAACGATTCCGGCATGCCGGCTTTCATTTCGTGGTTGCCGTCGACGATCGCCTTGTACATCTGCGTGCGCCCGTTGACGTCGTCCGACTTGACGGTGAGCATTTCCTGCAAGGTATACGCGGCGCCGTAGGCCTCGAGCGCCCACACTTCCATTTCGCCGAACCGCTGGCCGCCGAATTGCGCCTTGCCGCCCAAGGGCTGCTGCGTGACCAAGCTGTAGGGGCCCGTGGAGCGCGCGTGCATCTTGTCGTCGACCAAGTGGTTCAACTTCAGCATGTACATGTAGCCCACGGTCACCGGCCGCTCGAAGCGCTCGCCGGTGCGTCCGTCGTGCAGGATCGTCTGGCCGGAGGTCGGCAGATCCGCCAGCGCCAGCATGTTCTTGATCTCGTCCTCGCTCGCGCCGTCGAACACCGGCGTCGCCATCGGCACGCCGTGGCGCAGGTTGCGCGCGAGCTCGAACACCTCGCCGTCGGTCATCGACTTGAGGTCCTCTTTCTGGCCGCCGGATTCGTTGTAGACCTTGCCCAGGAATTGGCGAATCTCGCCCGCGGCTTGCTGCGCCTCGAGCATCTTGCCGATCTTGGCGCCCAGGCCCTTTGCGGCCCAGCCCAGATGCGTCTCGAGAATTTGCCCGATGTTCATGCGCGAAGGCACGCCCAGCGGATTGAGCACGATGTCGACCGGCGTGCCGTCCGCCATGTATGGCATGTCTTCTACGGGGACGATCGAAGAGATCACGCCCTTGTTGCCGTGGCGGCCGGCCATCTTGTCGCCGGGCTGCACGCGGCGCTTGACGGCCAGATACACCTTGACCATCTTGAGCACGCCCGGCGCCAAATCGTCGCCAGCCGTGATCTTGGCCTTTTTCTCTTCGAAGCGCTTCTCGAACGCCTTTCGCTGTCCCTTCAGGCGCTCGGATACCGTCTCGAGCTGCGCGTTGGCATCCTCGTCCTTGAGGCGAATTTCGAACCACTGCTCGCGCGGCAGATCGGCGAGATACGCTTGATCGATCGGCGAACCGCTCTTGAGCTTCCTCGGACCAGCCTCGGCGGTTTTACCCTCGAGCATGTCGCGCACGCGCAGGAACAAATCGTCCTCGAGAATACGCTGCTGGTCGGCCAAGTCCTTGCGGACCCGCTCGAGTTCCGTCTTCTCGATCGACAGCGCACGCGTATCCTTCTCGACGCCGTCGCGCGTGAACACGCGTACGTCGATCACCGTTCCGTCCATACCGGGCGGAACGCGCAGCGAGGTGTCCTTTACGTCGGAGGCCTTCTCGCCGAAAATCGCGCGCAGAAGTTTTTCCTCCGGCGTCAGCTGCGTCTCGCCCTTCGGGGTGACCTTGCCGACGAGAATGTCGCCGGCGCGCACTTCGGCGCCGATGAAGGCGATACCCGCCTCATCGAGCTTCGCCAAGGCCGAATCGCCGACATTGGGAATGTCGGCGGTGATTTCCTCGGGGCCAAGCTTGGTGTCGCGGGCAACGCAGGTCAGCTCTTCGATGTGGATCGTCGTAAAACGATCCTCCTCGACGACGCGCTCGGAAATCAGGATCGAATCCTCGAAGTTGTAGCCGTTCCAAGGCATGAACGCGACCAGCAGGTTCTGGCCGAGCGCGAGTTCGCCAAGATCCGTCGACGGACCGTCCGCGAGCACGTCGCCCCGCTTGATCGCGTCTCCTGCCTTGACGAGCGGACGCTGATTGATGCAGGTGTTCTGATTCGAGCGCGTGTACTTGGTCAACGAATAGATGTCCACGCCCGGTTCGCCTGCCGTCGTTTCGTCGTCGTTGACGCGCACGACGATGCGCGAAGCATCGACCGAATCCACGCTGCCGCCGCGCCGTGCGACGACCGTGACTCCGGAGTCGATCGCGACTGCGCGCTCCATGCCGGTGCCCACGAGCGGCGTCTCCGAACGCAAAGTCGGCACCGCCTGGCGCTGCATATTGGATCCCATGAGCGCGCGGTTCGCGTCGTCGTGTTCCAGGAACGGAATCAACGAGGCCGCAACGGAAACGATTTGTTTCGGCGACACGTCCATGAAGTCGATCTTGTCGGGAGCAGACAGCGTGAACTCGTTCTGCGTGCGGCACGAGATCAGATCGTCGACGAATTCACCCTTGTCGCCGAGCGTTGCATTCGCCTGCGCGATCACATACTGGCCTTCCTCGATCGCCGAGAGGTAATCGATCTGATCGGTGACCTTGCCGTTCGACACGCGACGATACGGCGTCTCGAGGAACCCGTAATCGTTGGTGCGCGCATACACTGCGAGCGAATTGATGAGGCCGATATTCGGACCTTCCGGCGTTTCGATCGGGCAGACCCGACCGTAATGTGTCGGATGCACGTCGCGCACTTCGAATCCGGCGCGCTCGCGCGTCAATCCGCCTGGGCCCAAGGCCGAGACGCGGCGCTTGTGGGTCACCTCGGACAGCGGATTGTTCTGGTCCATGAACTGCGAGAGCTGCGAGGAGCCGAAGAATTCCTTGACCGCGGCCGCCACCGGCTTCGCGTTGATCATTTCCTGCGGCATGATCGGTTCGCTCTCGGCGATCGTCAGGCGCTCCTTGACGGCACGCTCGACGCGCACCAAGCCGATGCGGAATGCGTTCTCGGCCATTTCGCCGACGCTGCGCACGCGCCGATTGCCCAAGTGATCGATATCGTCCACGTGGCCGTTGCCGTTGCGGATATCGATGAGCGTCTTCATGACCTCGATGATGTCCTCCTTGCTGAGCACGCCCGATCCCGTGATTTCCTCACGACCGACGCGCCGGTTGAACTTCATGCGACCGACCGGCGACAAATCGTAGCGCTCGCCGTTGAAGAACAAGTTCTGGAACAAGTTCTCCGCCGCGTCCTTCGTGGGCGGCTCGCCCGGGCGCATCATGCGATAAATCTCGACCAGCGCCTCGAGGCGGGTCTTGGTCGGATCGATGCGCAGCGTGTCCGAGATGTACGGACCGCGATCCAGATCATTGACGAACAACGTGCGAATCTCGGTGATGCCGTTTTCGATGAGCTTCGCGACCGTGGGAACCGAGAGAACCTCGTTCGCCTTCGCGAGAATCTCGCCGGTCTCCGTGTTGACGATGTCGTGGGCCAATACCTTGCCCTGCAGGTACTCCGTCGGCACCGGGAGGCGCTTGACGCCGGCCTCTTCGAGCTCGCGCACATGGCGAGCCGTGATGCGGCGGCCTTCCTCGACGATGATTTTCTTGCCGACGCGAATCTCGAAAGATGCGGTCTCGCCGCGCAAACGCTGCGGAATGATTTCGAATTCGATTTCTTTCTTCGACAGATGAAAGACGTTCTTCTCGAAGAAGATATCGAGCACCTGCTCCTCGGTCAGGCCAAGCGCGCGCAGGATGATCGTTACCGGGAGTTTGCGCCGGCGGTCGATGCGCGCAAAAACGCAATCCTTCGGGTCGAACTCGAAATCCAACCACGAGCCGCGATAAGGAATTATGCGCGCCGAAAACAGCAACTTGCCGGACGAATGCGTCTTGCCGCGGTCGTGGTCGAAGAACACTCCGGGGCTGCGGTGCAGCTGCGAGACGATGACTCGCTCGGTGCCGTTGATGATGAAAGTGCCGTTCTCGGTCATGAGAGGCAGTTCACCCAGATAAACTTCTTGTTCGCGTACGTCCTTGACCGGCTTCTTCGCGCCGCTCGCTTCCTTATCGAGAACGACGAGCCGCACCTTTACCCGCAGCGGCGCCGCGTAGGTCAAACCGCGCAGCTGACACTCTTTGACGTCGAATACCGGATCGCCCAGGCGATAGCTCACGTACTCGAGGGTCGCGTTTCCGGAATAGCTGGAGATCGGGAAGACGCTGTCGAAAGCGGCATGCAGGCCGATTTCGTCGCGTTTGGATTCCGCGACATCGGCCTGCAAGAATCGCCGGTACGAATCCAATTGGATCGCCAACAGATACGGCGTCCCGAGAATGCTCGGGCGCTTGCCGAAATTCTTACGAATGCGCTTTTTTTCGGTGAACGAATAAGCCATGTCTTGCCTTCCCAGGCGCTAAAGCGCCGAAGTTAACGGGGTCTTGGCGACCCCGCCCGATAGTTGCCCGCCGCGCGGGCAAAGGATCATAAAATCTAACGCGCAGCCGTCAGCCGTCGCGGAAATCGCGACGGCTGACGGCGTGCACTCACCAGCGCTGATCACTACTTGATAGCAGCCTTGGCGCCGGCGTCCTCGAGCTTCTTCTTGATCGCATCGGCATCCGCCTTCGGAATACCTTCCTTGACGGTTGACGGGGCGCCTTCGACGAGGTCCTTGGCTTCCTTCAACCCTAGGCCCGTGATCTCGCGGATGACCTTGATGACGCCCACTTTGTTGGCGCCGAACTCGGTCATCGTCACGGTGAACTCGGTCTGCGCTTCCGCAGCCGGAGCCGCCGCAGCACCGCCGCCCGCCGCGGCAGCCGCCGCAACCGGGGCAGCCGCCGTGACGTTGAACTTCTTCTCCATGTCGGCAATCAGTTCGACCACTTCGATAACTGACATCTTCGAAATCGCGTCGAGGATTTCGTCTTTCGTAACAGCCATGATCATCTCCAAATGTCTAAAGAGGTCTTGCGACCCGAATCAGGTTTAATTCGTCGCCGCCTGCGCTTGCGCTGCTTTCTTGGCTTCAAGAACAGCAGCAAGCGTCCGAACCAACTTCGAGTTGGGGGCAGCCAACGTACCAACGAACTTCGCAATCGGCGCCTTCATTACACCCAACAGCTGCGACAACGCCTGCGCGCGCGTGGGCATCGAAGCCACGCGTTCGATGTCTTGGGGCTTGAGCATTTGCCCGCCCAGAGACACGATCGTCGTCACCAACTTGTCGTTGTCTTTCGCAAACGCCTTGACGATGCGGGCGGCCGCGCCCGGATCGTCGTTGGAGAACGCGAGGACAATGGGTCCTTTGAGCGCCGGAGAAATGCACTCGAAAGCGGTGCCGGCAACGGCCTTGCGCGCGAGTGTATTCTTGACGATCCTCAAGTAAACCCCTTCCTTGCGCGCCTTCGCACGCAGATCGGTCATTTGAGTTACCGTCAAGCCACGGTTCTCCGCGCCCACGACGGACAGGGCTTTCGCCGCTACCGCGTTGACTTCTGCCACCACGACTTTCTTCTCTTCTAACTTGAGTGCCATCCGGTCCTCCCGGTCAGAAGCGTCACACACACGGGCAAAGGGACCGACCCTCTGCCCACCCTCGAGTACGACCGCGTACTCATTTGGTGCGACCTTCACCAGGTTGTCCTGATTAGGGTCCCACCATCTGCGCAGGCATCTCATTTAAGAGCCGCGCGTCTCCTCAATCTCGGGGAAACGTCGGCTCGCCTGCGGTCTTCGACGGTGAGTGCGCTCGGCCTTCCGGCCTCACGCAGCCCTCCATCTATTCATGCGCTTCGCGCAACTTTCCACGGGGTCGAAGCGACCCCGCCCGATACAGAATAATTAACCCAGCCCCAAGCTGGCCTGGTCGACCGTTACGCCCGGACCCATCGTCGAGGATAGCGTCAGCTTCTTGAGGTAAATTCCCTTGGACGTGGCCGGCTTGATCTTCTGCAGATCGGCGACCAGGGCCAGGAGATTTTCCTTCAAGGCGACGGGTTCGAAATTGGCCCGCCCGATTTGCGCGTGCACGATGCCGGCCTTGTCGGTGCGATATCGGACTTGGCCGGACTTCGCGTTCTTGACCGCGCCCGCGACGTCCGGCGTGACCGTGCCGACTTTCGGGTTCGGCATCAGGCCGCGCGGGCCCAAGATTTGGCCGAGCTGACCCACGATGCGCATCGCATCCGGACTCGCAATCACGACGTCGAAATCGATCTGTCCGGCCTTGACCTTCTCGGCCAGGTCCTCGAAGCCGACGATGTCGGCGCCGGCGGCCTTCGCGGCCTCCGCGTTCTTGCCCTGCGTGAACACCGCGACGCGCACGGTCTTACCGGTGCCGTGCGGCATGACGGTAGAGCCCCGGACCTGCTGGTCCGACTTGGTGGCGTCGACGCCCAAATTGACCGAGACGTCGATGGACTCGTTGAACTTCGCGGTCGCGAACTCTTTGACGAGTTTCAGGGCATCGTCGATCGGATAAGACTTGCCCGGCGGAAGTTTCTCTTTCCAGGTCTTGGTGCGTTTGACTACGGCTGGCATGTCACACTCCCTCCACGTCGACGCCCATGCTGCGGGCACTGCCGGCGATCGTGCGCACGGCGGCGTCCAGACTCCCGGCGGTCAAGTCCGGCATTTTCATCTTGGCGATATCCTCGAGCTGCTTGCGCGATATCTTGCCGACCTTCGCCGTGTTGGGCGTCGCGCTGCCCTTCGCCAGCCCCAGCGCCTTGGCGATGAGGACCGACGCCGGCGGCGTCTTCATGATGAACGTGAAACTGCGGTCGCTATAGACCGTGATCACGACCGGTGTCGGCAAACCCTTCTCGAGCGACTGAGTCTGCGCATTGAACGCCTTGCAGAACTCCATGATGTTCACGCCTTGCTGGCCCAACGCAGGGCCGACCGGCGGGCTTGGATTCGCCTGACCTGCAGGGATCTGCAGCTTGATGTAGCCCGTCACTTTCTTCGCCATTTATCGCTCCTGTGGGTTCAAGCGCCATCCTCGCGAACAGCTCCCCTTGTCAATGCGCTTACGCGCAGAATCTATGGGGTCGCGCCGAGCGCGACCCCGTCCTTTAACCTTTCTCCACCTGCGAGAAATCCAATTCGACGGGCGTAGAGCGCCCGAGGATCTGCACCGCGACCTGCAGCCGGTTCTTTTCGTAATTCACCGATTCGACGACGCCGTTGAAGTCGTTGAACGGACCGTGGGTCACGCGCACGACCTCGCCGGGCTCGAACAGCACTTTGGGCTTCGGCTTGTCGACGCCCTCTTCTACGCGACGCAGGATCGACATCGCCTCTTTGTCGGTGATCGCCGCCGGCTTGTCGCTGGTGCCGCCGATGAAGCCCAGCACCTTCGGTACTTCCTTGACCAAATGCCACGTGTCTTCGTCCATTTCCATCTGAACGAGCACATAGCCCGGAAAGAACTTGCGATCGGACTTGCGCTTCTGGCCGTCGCGCATTTCGACGACCTCCTCGGTCGGAACCAGGATCTCGCCGAATTTGCTTTCGAGACCGGCGCGCTTGACGCGCTCCTTGAGCGACTCGGAAACCTTGTGCTCGAAATTCGAATAAGCGTGAACGACATACCATCGCAAGGACATAGCAGCTCCGAATTCGTCAGGCGGATTGACCGGTCATCAACCGGGTCATCCAGGTGAGAACCCAGTCGAGTCCCCAAAAAAACAGTCCCATCAAGACGGCGAAAATGAACACCACATAGGTGGTCTTGATCGTCTCTTCGCGGTCCGGCCAAACGACCTTGCGCAATTCGATGCGCGAAGCCAGAGCGAACTGCCAAAACTCTCGGCCGTACCAACTCATCCAAGCGAGGCCCGCAGCGATACCCAAACCGGCCACGACCATCCCTATGCGGATCGGAAGTGCCTGGTCGTCGAACCAATAAAACGCGCCTATGCCACCCAAAATGGCGAGGATCGACAAGCTCACCAGGGCTGTATCTTTCGCCGATGCGCCCGGAGATGTTTGCACTTCTGCCATATGTACTTGCCGTTAACCTAAAACCCTGCACGTTTGGCAGGGCAGGAGGGAATCGAACCCCCAACCTGCGGTTTTGGAGACCGCCGCTCTGCCAATTGAGCTACTGCCCTAGACTTGCCAGGCGCTACGCGCCGAAATCAACGGGGCCGCCGCGGCCCCGACTATAGATCGGGGTCGTCCTCGACCCCGTTGAGAGTTGCGCGAAGCGCATGAAAATCTGCGCGAAGCGCATGAAAATCTGCGCGAAGCGCATGAAAATCTGCGCGAAGCGCATGTCAAGCGATCACCTTGGCGACTACACCTGCGCCGACGGTCTTTCCGCCTTCGCGGATTGCAAAGCGCAGCCCCTGCTCCATCGCAATCGGCGCAATCAGCTCCACCACGATCTTGATGTTGTCCCCGGGCATCACCATCTCGGTGCCCTCCGGCAACTCCACCGCTCCGGTCACATCCGTCGTGCGAAAGTAGAACTGCGGCCGGTAGCCCTTGAAGAACGGCGTGTGCCGCCCGCCCTCTTCCTTCGTCAGCACGTACACTTCGGCCTCAAACTTGGTGTGCGGATTGATGCTGCCGGGCTTGCACAAAACCTGCCCGCGCTCAACCTCTTCTCGCTTGGTGCCGCGCAGCAATACCCCGACGTTGTCCCCCGCCTGACCCTCATCCAAGAGCTTGCGAAACATCTCTACGCCCGTGCACGTCGTCTTCTGCGTCGCGCGTATCCCCACAATCTCCACTTCGTCGTTGACCTTCACGACCCCGCGCTCGATCCTCCCCGTGACCACCGTGCCTCGGCCCGCTATCGAAAATACGTCCTCCACCGGCATCAAAAATGCCCCCTCCACCGCACGCTTGGGCACCGGTATGTACTCATCGAGCGCCTTGACCAGCCGAATCACCGAGGGCACTCCAATCTCGCTCATGTCCCCTTCGAGCGCTTTGAGCGCAGAGCCCGTGATGATCGGCGTCTTGTCGCCAGGAAACTTGTACAGCGTCAGAAGATCCCGCACCTCGAGCTCCACCAGCTCCAAGAGCTCCGCGTCGTCCACCATGTCCGCTTTGTTCAAATACACCACGATGTACGGCACGCCCACCTGCCGCGCCAGCAAAATGTGCTCGCGCGTCTGCGGCATCGGGCCATCGGCCGCCGAAACCACCAAAATCGCCCCGTCCATCTGCGCCGCACCCGTGATCATGTTCTTCACGTAGTCCGCGTGCCCGGGACAATCCACGTGCGCGTAGTGACGCGCCTCGCTCTGATACTCCACGTGCGCCGTCGCTATCGTGATGCCGCGCGCTCGCTCCTCGGGCGCCTTGTCAATCTGGTCGTAGGCCTTGAACTCCCCGCCATACTTCTCCGCCATCACCTTCGTCAGGGCCGCCGTCAAGGTCGTCTTGCCATGATCCACATGCCCAATCGTCCCCACGTTCACGTGCGGCTTCGTTCGCTCAAACTTACCCTTCGACACGGCAGATACCTCTTAAAGTTGAAATTTTGGCGTTATTGTTCAAGAAGCTTTCTTCATGACGGCGTCGGCGACATTGCTTGGTACTTCCATATACTTTGCAAACTCCATCGTGTAGTTCGCGCGGCCCTGGCTCATCGAGCGCATTGCGGTCGAGTATTGGAACATCTCCGCCAAGGGCACGTCGGCCGTGACCACCTTGCCGGACGCCGAATCTTCCATGCCGATGATTTGACCGCGTCGGCGATTCAGGTCACCGACGATGTCACCGTAATAATCTTCGGGCGTCACGACTTCGACCTTCATGATCGGCTCGAGCAGTACCGGCTTCGCCTTGCGGAAGCCCTCTTTGAATCCCATCGAACCCGCGATCTTGAAGGCCATTTCGTTGGAGTCGACGTCGTGGTACGAGCCGTCGAAAATCGTGACCTTGACGTCCACGATCGGATAACCCGCGATCACGCCGGTTTGAACCGCCTCTTGGATTCCCTTGTCGACCGCGGGAATGAACTCTCGCGGCACGGCGCCGCCGACGATGCCATTGACGAATTCGTAGCCTTTTCCGGCGGCGAGCGGTTCGATCTTCAGCCAAACGTGGCCATATTGGCCGCGGCCGCCCGACTGACGCACGAATTTTCCTTCCGATTCCACGGTGCCGCGTATGGTTTCGCGGTACGCGACCTGCGGCTTGCCGACATTGGCGTCGACTTTGAACTCGCGCTTCATGCGATCGACGATGATCTCGAGATGCAACTCTCCCATGCCGGAAATGATCGTCTGGCCGGACTCTTGGTCGGTATGCACGCGGAACGAGGGATCTTCCTTGGCGAGACGCTGCAGAGCGAGACCCATCTTTTCCTGGTCGACCTTGGTGCGAGGCTCAACGGCGACCGAAATCACGGGCTCCGGGAAGTCCATCTTCTCGAGAATGATGACCTTATCCGGGTCGGACAGCGTATCGCCGGTCGTGACGTCCTTGAGACCGACGGCCGCGGCGATGTCGCCGGCGCGCACTTCCTTGATCTCGGACCGCTCGCTCGCGTGCATCTGCAGCAATCGGCCGATGCGCTCGGTGCGGCTCTTGTTGGGGACGAACACCTGATCGCCGGAATTCAAGGTACCGGAGTAAACCCGGAAGAACGTGAGATTGCCGACGAACGGGTCGTTGAGGATCTTGAATGCAAGCGCCGCGAACGGTGCGCTGTCATCAGGCTTACGCGTCATCGGTTCGCCGCGTTCACTCTGGCCTTTGACCGGCGGCACGTCCTCGGGCGAGGGCATGTATTCGACGATCGCGTCGAGCACCGCTTGCACGCCCTTGTTCTTGAACGCGGAACCGCAGGTCACGAGGCAGACCTCGTTCTTGAGCGCGCGTTCGCGCAAGCCCTTCTTGATTTCCTCGTCGGCAAGCTCGCCGCTCTCGAGATATTTGGTGAGCAGTGCATCATCGCCTTCGGCAGCCGCTTCGATCATCTTCCCGCGCCACTCGATGCATTCAGCACGCATGCCGGCCGGGATCTCGCGGTATTCGAACTTCATGCCCTGGGTTTCTTCGTCCCACCAGATCGACTTCATCTTGACGAGGTCGACCACGCCGACGAAGCCGTCTTCTGCGCCTATAGGCAGTTGGATGGGTACCGGATTACCGCGTAGCCGTGTTCTGATCTGGTCGACGCAGCGCAAGAAATTCGCTCCGGCGCGGTCCATCTTGTTGACGAACGCAATGCGCGGCACGCGATACTTGTTCATTTGGCGCCAGACGGTCTCAGATTGCGGCTGAACGCCGGAAACGGCGCAATAGACTGCAACGGCGGAATCCAGCACACGCAGACTGCGCTCCACCTCGATCGTGAAATCGACGTGACCCGGCGTATCGATGATGTTGATGCGATGTTCGGGGAAGCTCTTGTCCATCCCCTTCCAGAAACAAGTCGTCGCAGCGGCCGTTATCGTGATGCCGCGCTCTTGTTCCTGTTCCATGTAGTCCATGACCGCGGCGCCGTCGTGAACCTCGCCGATTTTGTGGGACACGCCGGTGTAGAACAGAATACGCTCGGTTGCGGTGGTCTTACCCGCGTCGATATGAGCGGAGATACCGATGTTGCGGTAGCGCTCGATTGGCGTAGTACGTGCCACTAACAGTCCTCAAACTTGACGGCCCGAACGCGCCGACTAAAGGTTACCAGCGATAGTGCGCAAACGCCTTGTTGGCTTCGGCCATACGGTGCGTATCTTCCCGCTTGCGAACTGCCGCGCCGCGGTTTTCCGAAGCTTCCATGAGTTCCGCAGCGAGCCGATGCGCCATCGACTTTTCACTGCGATCCGTGGCGGCTTCGATGACCCAGCGCATCGCGAGCGTTTGGCGGCGATTGGCGCGAACTTCGACCGGGACCTGATAGGTGGCGCCGCCGACGCGCCGCGATTTGACTTCGACGACCGGCTTTACGTTATCGAGCGCCTGCTGCAACACGTTGATTGCCTCACCACCGGCGCGGCCGGTCTTGTCGCCGATGCGATCGATCGCACCGTAGACGATCTTTTCGGCGGCGGACTTCTTTCCGCGCTCCATGACCATGTTGATGAATTTGGCCAACATGTCGTTGCCGAACTTGGGATCCGGAAGAATGGTGCGATGCGGGGCTGCTGCTCTACGGGACATGGGCTTCTCTATTCTTTAGTTCATTTCTTGGGACGTTTGGCGCCGTACTTCGAGCGGCCCTGACGCCGATCGCTGACACCGGCGCAATCGAGCGCGCCGCGTACGGTGTGATAACGAACGCCCGGCAGATCCTTGACGCGACCGCCACGTATCAAGACCACCGAGTGCTCTTGCAAATTGTGACCTTCGCCGCCGATATAGCTCGACACTTCATAGCCGTTCGTGAGGCGCACGCGGCAGACCTTGCGCAGCGCCGAATTCGGCTTCTTCGGCGTCGTGGTATATACGCGCGTACAGACACCGCGCTTCTGCGGCGACGCGGCCAGCGCCGGCACCTTGGATTTCCAAGCGGGCTCGTTGCGGCCGGTGCGGATTAATTGTGTCGTCGTCGCCATAAATACCTTTTGGGGGTCAGCCCACAAGGGCGACCGTCAGTTGAAACAAATCTTGCGCGCGGGGCGTTCTGCCCGGCGACAAAGGCCGGCGATTGTAGGAACCAAGCGAGCGGGTGTCAAGGATATTGCTGCTATGCAGCATCACTATAGCGCAATCTTTCCGCAATCGATCTAGCCGCAATCGATCGGCAATCTCCCGACAATCCCTGGGCGATGTTGGCAATCCCTGGACGATGTTGGCCCAAAACGCTGCGTCACCGCATCGTCGGCATGACAAATGTCTTATCGCCTTCCTCGGGAGCCGGCCAGCGCTGGGTGACACTCTTCATGCGCGTATTGAACCGGATGCTCTCGAGGCCGTACATGTGATGGTCGCCGAACAGGGATTGCCGCCAGCCGCCGAAACTAAAGAAGGCCATGGGTACCGGAATCGCGACGTTGATGCCGACCATCCCCACCTCGATTTGTTGTGTGAAGGCGCGTGCCACCTCGCCACTGCGCGTGAACACGGAGACGCCGTTCGCAAACGCGTGAGCGTTGATCAAATCGATCGCGGATTGCAAGGAGTGCACCCGCACGACACACAGCACCGGCCCGAATATCTCCTCCTGGTAAATCCGCATGTGCGCTTCAACGCGGTCAAATAGCGTCGCGCCGAGGAAGAAGCCCTTGAGCTTTGCGCCTTCCTGGAATTTGCGCCCATCCACGACCAGTCGCGCTCCTTCGCGCGCGCCGACGTCGATGTAACCAAGGACGCGCTCGCGGTGCGCCGCCGTCACGAGCGGACCCATCTCGGTGGCCGGATCGTCGGGAGCGCCTATTTTCAGGCTCGAGATCCGCGTAGTCACCTTGTCGATCAGGCGATCGGCCACTTCATCTCCCACCGCCACCGCGACCGAGATCGCCATGCAGCGCTCACCGGCCGAGCCATAGGCGGCGCCGACCAAAGCCTCGACCGTTTGATCGAGATGGGCATCGGGCATGATCACCATATGATTCTTTGCGCCGCCCAAGGCCTGTACACGTTTACCCGCGGCGGTACCATCCAGATAGACGCGCTTGGCGACCGGTGTCGATCCGACGAAGCTGATCGCGGCGATGCCGGGATGCGCCAAAATGGCATCGACGGCCGCTTTGTCGCCATTGACGACGTTGAGCACGCCCGGCGGCAAACCCGCTTCGTGCATCAATTCCGCGAGGCGCATGGGAGCCGACGGGTCGCGCTCCGAGGGCTTCAGCACAAAGGTATTACCGCAAGCGAGCGCCATCGGAAACATCCACATCGGTACCATGATGGGGAAGTTGAACGGGGTAATGCCCGAGGTAACTCCGATTGGCTGACGCAAATTGAACGCGTCGACCCCGGTACCCACGTTCTCGCTGAACTCGCCTTTCAGCAGATGCGGCGCGCCGCAGGCGAATTCGACGACCTCGAGGCCGCGCGTGACTTCGCCGCGCGCATCACTGACTGTTTTCCCATGCTCGCGCGACAGCAAGCGGGCGAGTTCGTCGGCATGTGCTTCGACCAATTCTTTGAAGCGCGACAAGATCCGCGCGCGACGCAAACTTGGGGTCGCGGACCAGGCCGGATATGCGGCGGTGGCGGCGCGAACCGCCGCATCGACATCCGCGGCTTCCGCGAGCGCAACTCTCGCGATCACGGCGCCGGTTGCCGGATTGAAAACCTCGGCCGTGCGCGCGGCCGCGGGGCTGACGCGCCGGCCACCGATCCAATGACCAATGGGAGAGACCAGATCGACGACGGGGTTTGTACTCATAGTGGCGCGGATTTTCCGCTTACAGGCATCCGGGCACAAGGGGAGCGGGGTCTCTTGCGAGACCCCGCATTAGCTCAAAGCCGCGGTGCGGCGGGTGCCCTCAGACGGACATGAGCGGTCGCGCCTCGCTTCGGTTCAGTTCGTCAGCACCGCAATCAGCGTATCGACCGACAGTGTGCCTATGCCGCCCGCCGTCGCGTACGAACCGACCGCATTCAACTGTACGAGTGCCGTCGTACCGTTGAAGTCCGCCGCCAAGGCCGTTTCGAAATCGGCGAAGTTGCTGTATGTGTCGATACTCCAGGTCGCTCGGTGGCCGATCACGTAGACCGACGTGGTCGCCGCCGTATCGGGCGTGAGTTCCAGACCGCCGCTCAAGGTCGAAGGATCGATCGTCTCGAATCCGATCCTCACGACATGCAGCGCGCTCGCTGCGAGCGTGGGTTGACTGATCAACAGTTCCGTGCCCGACTCGGTCTCGAAAGGAGCGGTCACCCCGGTCTGAGAAAAAAAGATTTGCAGCTGCGCGAGCGTATTACCGTAATTCGCGACCGATGCGGCCGCGAAGTCCGGCGGCGCCTGCCCAAACGGCGTCACGAAGCCGGTGAAGCTCGCCGGCGCGCCGACGCCCGGCACAGTCGTCAGCGCCGCGGGAACCTCAACCGTGTACGCGCTCGCCGTCGCATCCACCATGGTCGACGTGCCCGTACCGGCAAAGTCGAACAACGCGGCGGGACGCCCGTCCAGCGTCTTGACGTTCAAGGTCACGAGGTTCGTCGCGCTCGCCGTCACCATGCCCGTGACGCTCGTCGCGATCAACTCCGCGCTGCCCGCCGTCGCGTCGAGCGTGGCCGCCGGCGGCATGGGCGTCATGCCGGGCGACGGAGACACCGGATTGCCGATATCCAAGGTTCCTAAGACCTGCAGGTGTTGCCCGACCGAAATGTCCTGGATCGTAAACGGTCCCGGTTGCCCCTGTTCGGTCACGGTCGTATTTGCGCCAACGGTCACGGTGACTTGGGGCGAGAAGCCGAATTGGCCGCCAAACGCGCCGGAATCAGCGCGCGCGATCAAGCCGTAGCCGAGCGCCAAGGTATCACCCGTGCGCGACAGCACGGTGCCCTCGACGCTGTCGAGTCGGCCGCCCGCCACGCTCGAGCCGGCCAGCACGCCGGTCGCCGTGAAGGACTGGGTGCTCTGATCCCAGATGCCATACGAGGCGACCAGAGTTCCCGCGGCAAGCGTCGCGAGCTGCGCGAGACCGGCGCTCCCCGTAAACGCGGTGCCGTTGATCGCGAACGTCGTCGTCGCGGTCGTGTCGATCGTGAACTGGCCGCCGCTGCCCGACACATTATTGAACGGACGCACGTTGATGATGAAATCGCTCGCGCTCGTACTGGCACTGACGAAGGTGCCGCGCACACGCGTCTGGCGCGTCGTGTCGGGGACGAGACTCGCGGTCAACACGGGATTCACGGTGACCGTCGTCGGTGCGGTCAGCGACGGCGTGATGCTATTGGACGCGGCCAGGTTGAAGTCGAGCGCGAGATTCGCGACCACGTTCGGCGTGACGATGAGCGGCTTGTTCGGATCCAGCATCAGCGTCAAGGTGACCTGCGTCGGATTCGGGCTCGCGAGCGGCATCGAATTCGCGCCGTTGATGATTTTGGTGATCGGCACCGGGCCGCCGCTGCCGTCGACGACGATCATGGCGCCCGCGTAATCCAGAGTCATCGACGCCGAGACGTATTTGCCGACCGGAATTTCGGCCGCGCTCACGAGCTCGGAGAGATTGACGAGTTGCGCAAAGTCGACTTGCGTAGTGCTCGGCACGACCTGCACGGTCGTGCCGTTGGCGTTCGTGAGCAGCAACGAGTCGAGGGTGACGATGTAGCTGACGAAATCTCCGGGAGCATCCGTGAGCGTCACGAGTGCGCCCCCTTGGGTCGCTGACGTCGGTGGGGACGTGGACATCGACGATCCGCCGCCGGAGCCGCAGCCGCTCAACAAACTCGCGCCCAGCAGCAACAGCGCGGGCAGAATATGTAATGTCGTTTGGCTCCAAGCGGAGCGCGGAGTGATTGCCGTTTTCATAGCATGTGTCTCCTTCGCCTTTGATCAAGATCCATATGCGCGCAGCCATGGATTTTCTATGTTTGTTGGAGTTTCCGCTCGCACTCATCGCCCGGCAAAATGTCGCGCATCGACGACAGAACGTCGCGCATTCACGACATCGATATGACTTATTGCAAGCGTGCGCTCAATGTCGATCCGCGCGAAAATACCTGTCGAGCGATCGCGTCAATGCGTCGCGCACTCGTCAATCTTGCACGCAGCTCGAGGCTCGCTCATTCATACTGACTTGGGAGCGGCGCCACGCTGCCGCACGGAGAAAATCATGTCCACGGAAAAAACCACCGGCGCGTCCGACGCATTCACGCTACAGCGCCGCCGCGCCGGCGGCGGCACCAAGCCGCTCACCGATTGGGGATTTCGCAACGAGACCGACGCGCTCACGGACGTACTGCTCGGGCCTGCGGATCATCTGCGTCACATGGCGACGAGCTCCCTGTCGCGCAAAACGCTGCGCGAACACCCAGCCGATATTCTGGTCGCCAAGGCGCAGCACATGGAGCTGCAGAGCGCCTATAGGCACTTCGATGTACGCATACATTCGCACCTCGCGGAGCCGGAACTGCCCATGCAGGTGTATGCGCGCGATTCGAGCGTGATGACACCCTACGGCGCCGTCATCACGGCGATGGCCAACTGGTGGCGCCGCGGCGAAAATTTTGCCGCGATTCGCACCTACGAGCGGCTCGGCATCCCGATCTACGACATGGTGACGGCCGGCACGTTCGAGGGCGGCGACTTCAACGTGATCGAAGACGGCTGCGTGCTGATCGGCTGCGGCGGCGCGCGCACTCAAGAGGAAGGCGCGCGCCAGGTGGAAGCGTGGTTCAAGAAGGAGGGATGGGAAACCCGCCTCGCATTCTTCGACGAGTACTACGTGCACATCGACCTGATGGTCGTGCCCATCGCCAGAAAACTTACGGCGGTCTGTCTCGCGTGCACGGAACCCGGCATCGTCGCGTGGCTCAAATCAAAGGGTCACCAAGTCGTCGACGTGCCGTTCGAAGATACGATCAATCTCGGCTGCAATTTCATGTCGCTGGGCCGCGACCGCGTCATCGTACCGAAATCCAGCCGCAAGCTGATCGAGCAATTGCGTGCGCTGGGATTCGAAGTCGCGGAGGTCGACATGAGCGAAATCTCCAAGACCGGAGGCGGCATCCATTGCATGGCGCAATCGTTGCGCCGCGTCGCCTGAAGCGCTCGCCGCGGAGTCGGTCACGCGCGTGCCCTGCCGTTCTGCACGACGCCGATGCATGGGTTCGCGCCGAGGCCATAGCAAAGTTCCGCAGGTCGATCGATGCGCCACAGCGCAAAGTCCGCACGCTTGCCGACGGCGAGCGTGCCTCGATCGTGCAGTAGGCCCAAGGCGCGCGCAGCCTGAACAGTTGCTCCGCTCACGGCTTCGGCCGGTGTCAGACCGAACAAGGTGCAGGCCATGTTCATCGACAGCAATATTGAAGTGCACGGCGACGTGCCCGGATTGCAATCGGTCGCCACGGCCATCGGCACGCCGGCCGCGCGCAACAGAGGCACCGGCGGCGGCGTGGTCTGGCGCAGCGTGAAATAAGCGCCGGGCAACAACACCGCAACGGTGCCGCTGCGCCCCAGCGCCTCGGCGCCCGCAGCGCTCAAGTACTCGAGATGATCCGCAGACAGCGCCGCATAATTCGCGGCCAGCTCGGCCGCGCCGATGTCGCTCAATTGTCCCGCGTGCAGGTGCATCGGCAAATGCAAGGCCTGTGCGGCGCGCAGGAATTGCTCGGTCTCTGCGCGACTGAACGCGATTGATTCACAAAACGCATCGACCGCGTCGATGAGCCCATCAGCCGCCAGCGCCTCCAGCCATGGCCCGCTTGCCAAATCGATAAAAGCGCGCCGGTTGGAACGAAACTCCTCGGGCAGCGCATGCAGCCCGAGATAAGTCGTCGCGATCGAGACCGGCAACTCGCGCTGCAGCGAGCGCGCGACCTCCAGCAGACGCCGCTCCGCCGCGAGTTCGAGGCCGTAGCCGGATTTGACCTCGATCGTCGTAACGCCCTCGGCCATCAAACTCCGCGCGCGAATGCGCGCAGAGGCCCGCAGCGCCTCGGCCGAGGCCGCGCGGGTGGCCCGAACGGTCGACTGAATGCCGCCGCCGGCTTTGGCAATCTCTTCATACGAATCGCCGCTCAAACGCCTTTCGAATTCCGCGACTCGATTGCCGCCGTAGACGAGGTGCGTATGGCAATCGATGAGTCCTGGAGTGATCCACGCGCCCCGCAGATCGTGGCTGGGGATGCCGTGCATCGCCGCCGCCCGCGCCGCGGCATCGGCCGGACCAATCCAAGCGATGCGCTCGCCTTGAGTCGCGATGGCGCCGTCTTGCAGGATGCCATAGGGTGCAGTGCCCTCGGCCATCGTCGCGATGTGAGCGCCCACCCAGACCCGGGTCCAGGTCTCGCCCAATTCCGCTGCGGATTCATCGCTCGCTTGTTTCACAGGACGGCCGCCTTTTCCATTTGAGATCATGGTCCGATTGATGTGCGCTGAATGATAAGGCAAGCTAAGTTATATATACAGGTATAGGCAAGCTGGGGAGCCCGCTGCGATGACACGACGATACTCGATTGAATCGGTGCTGTTGCCCCAGGGTTGGGTTGAGGATGCGGTCGTGACCGTATCCGACGCCGGCGTCGTGGCCAAGATCGAATTTGAGGCCGCGGCCGCCGGCGCGCAGCGCATCGCGGGTATCGTCGTGCCCGGCATGCCCAATGCTCATAGTCATGCGTTTCAGCGCGCGATGGCGGGCGCCACCGAGTACCGGCTATCGGTACGTGATAGCTTTTGGACCTGGCGTCAAGCGATGTACGCGCTCGCCAATCGCATTGAACCCGAGCAACTCGAAATCGTCGCGACGCAATTGTTCGTGGAAATGCTCAAAGCCGGATACACATCGGTCGCTGAATTTCATTATTTACATCGTCAGACGAATGCGGCTCCCTACCTCGGGACCAACGATTTGTGGAACGCGACTGCGGCCGCGGCGACCGCCGCAGGCATCGGCTTGACTCTGTTGCCGACTCTCTATCAAGCGAGCGATTTCGGCGGAAAACCGCTCAAACGCGAACAGGCGCGTTTTGGAATGCAAACCGATGAATTCCTGCGCGCCGTCGGGGAGCGCGTGAGCGCCGAGCGACGCGCCGGCCAGGCCGCGGGCCAGGGCGCAATGGTCCCGGGCACAATGGTCCCGGGCGCAATGCGCACCGGTGCCGCATTTCATAGCCTGCGCGCGGTCGGCTACCCCAGCTTGCGCGAAGCGGCGCTGCAACTGAAGGATATCGACTCCACGCTTCCCGTGCACATTCACGTCGCCGAACAACTGCGCGAAGTACGCGCCTGCAAGCGCGAGACCGGACGCCGACCGATCGAATTATTATTGGAGTCCGGGCTGCTGACCCACCATTGGTGTCTGGTGCACGCCACCCACGCGACGCCGGCCGAACTGCAAGGAATCGCGGGCCATGCGGCGACGGTCTGCGTGTCGATCAGCACCGAAGCCAATCTCGGCGATGGATTTTTCGACGCCAAGCGCTTTTTGCAGGCCGACGGACGGCTCTGCATCGGGTCCGACAGCCAAGCGACGGTCTGCCCGGCGGAGGAATTGCGCTGGTTGGAATACCAGCAGCGGCTGCGACGCAAGCGGCGCGGAGTGCTTGCGAGCGCAACCGAATCGCATGTGGGGACCCGACTCTGGCGCGATGCCGCACTCCATGGCGCGCAGGCCATCGGTCAAGCGGTCGGCGCGATTGCGGTAGGCCGGCGAGCCGATTGGCTCGTTCTCGACCGGGCGCACCCCACGATGGCCGGCAGCGCACTCGATGGCGCACTCGATCATCTGGTGTTTGCAGGAGGCAGTGCCGCAATCCGCGACGTCATGGTCGCCGGCCGGTGGGTCATCAAAGATTTCCGGCATGCGGCGGAAGCGGCGCTGCAGCCGCGTTTCGCAGCTCTCATGCAACAGCTCGGGAGCACCGCGGCGAGGTAGCGCATGCGGCGCCAGACGTGGCGGCATAGCGGCATGGCCACGACACCGGGAAATCTTACTTGACTATACCTGTCTATACAGGATAATCTTGCGCGCATGCTTAAGCCAAGCCTCGCATCAAACGATTCGGCGGTGCCGCTCTATTTACAGGTCAAGCGCCACATCCTCGACAATATCGGCTCAGGGAAATGGGCCGCCTCGGCGCGCGTGCCAAGCGAGAGCGAGATCGTGAAATCGTTCGGTATTTCTCGCATGACGGCGAATCGTGCTTTGCGCGAATTGCGCGACGAGGGCGTGCTCGTGCGCGTCGCCGGCGTCGGCAGTTTCGTGGCTGACACCCAAGCGCGTGCCCACCCGTTGGAAATCCGCGGCATTGCCGATGAAATCCAGCGTCGTGGCCATGTGCACCGCGCCGAGGTCATCACGGTCGAGCGCGTGCGTGCGCAGGGATCCCTGATCGAAGATTTTCAGGTCGCGGCGCGCACCGAGTTGTATTTTTCATCGATCGTGCATTACGAGAACGACCGCCCTGTGCAGTTGGAAGATCGTTATGTCTCGCCGCAACTCGCGCCGGATTATCTCGATGTGGATTTCACGCGCACGACTCCGCACGACTATTTGATCAAAGTCGCGCCGCTGCAGGAGGCCGAGCACGTGTTGCGCGCCGTGATGCCCGACCAGCGCACCCGCAAACTGCTCGATATGAAGCGCGACGAGCCGTGTTTATTGATGAATCGCCGCACCTGGACCTTTGGTGCGATCGCCTCGGTGGCGAAACTCTATTACCCCGGTTCTCGATACGAAATGTCCGGGCGTTTTCGCCCGTAAGGAAGTGCAGTCATGCTGGAAAAAGTCAGACCCCGAGTCATTCGCGCAGCGCGCGGCGGCCAGTTGAGCGCACGTTCCTGGACCACCGAGGCGCCGCTGCGGATGCTGATGAACAATCTGGACCCCGAGGTCGCGGAGAATCCCAGTGAACTCGTCGTCTACGGCGGAATCGGCCGCGCGGCGCGCGACTGGAATTGCTTTGACCGCATCGTCGAGACGCTCAAAGTCTTGACCGAAGAGGAAACGCTGCTGGTGCAGTCCGGCAAACCCGTCGGTGTGTTTCCGACGCATGCGGACGCGCCGCGCGTGTTGATCGCGAATTCGAACCTCGTGCCGCATTGGGCCACGTGGGAACACTTTCACGAACTCGATCGCAAGGGTCTTGCGATGTATGGCCAGATGACCGCCGGCTCCTGGATCTATATCGGCAGCCAGGGCATCGTGCAAGGCACGTACGAAACCTTTGCCGAGATGGGACGCCGCCACTTTGGCGACAATCTCGGCGGCAAATGGATACTGACGGCGGGCTTGGGCGGCATGGGCGGCGCGCAGCCGCTCGCCGCGACGATGGCCGGTGCGCACCTGCTGGCGGTCGAATGCCGTAAGGACCGCATCGCGAAGCGTCTGGAAACCGGCTACGTCGATGTCGAAGCCCTCTCGATCGACGACGCGCTCGCGCGATTCGATGCGGCGACCAAGAGCGGCAAGGCCATCTCTGTCGCGCTGCTCGGCAACATTGTCGATGTGCTCCAAACGCTGCTCGAGCGCGGCATACGTCCCGATGCGCTCACCGATCAAACCTCGGCGCACGACCCGGTCAACGGCTACCTGCCGCAGGGCTGGACCCCATTGCAATGGGACGAGCGCCGCGTCGCAGACCCCGAGGGCACGAGCGTTGCGGCGAAGCGCTCGATGGCCAAGCATGTCGAGTTCATGCTGCGATTCAAAGACATGGGCGTACCGGTGTTCGACTACGGCAACAATATTCGTCAGGTTGCGCGCGACCAAGGCGTGACCCGTGCGTTCGACTTCCCGGGATTCGTGCCCGCATATATCCGGCCACTGTTTTGCCGCGGCGTCGGGCCGTTCCGCTGGGTCGCGCTCTCGGGTGATCCGGAGGATATCTACAAGACCGATGCGAAGGTCAAGGAGCTGATTCCAGACGATCCGCACCTGCACCATTGGCTCGATATGGCGCGTTCGCGGATCCAATTCCAAGGCTTGCCGGCGCGCATCTGCTGGGTCGGCCTCGGTCAACGGCATCGATTGGGATTGGCCTTCAATGAAATGGTCGCGAGCGGCGAACTGTCTGCGCCGATCGTCATCGGCCGCGACCATCTGGACTCCGGCTCCGTGGCGAGCCCCAATCGCGAAACCGAAGCGATGCTCGACGGCTCGGATGCGGTTTCCGATTGGCCTCTGCTCAATGCATTGCTCAACACGGCCGGCGGCGCCACCTGGGTCTCGCTGCATCACGGCGGCGGTGTCGGCATGGGCTACTCGCAACATGCCGGCGTCGTGATCGTTTGCGACGGCACGGCCGCGGCCGGGCGGCGCATCGCGCGCGTGCTCTGGAACGATCCGGGTACCGGCGTCATGCGCCATGCAGACGCGGGCTACCAGATCGCGATCGATTGCGCACGGGAGCAGGGTTTGAACCTGCCGATGATCGGGCGGGCGTGATGGAGATCCGCGCCGGCAAGTTGACGCTGCCGACACTGCGGCACATATACGAGCGCCCGACACCTTTGCGCCTCGGGGCCGCGGATCGCGAGCGCATCGCGGCGGCCAGCCGTCTCGTCGATCGAATCGTCGCGGCGGGCGACGCCGCCTACGGCATCAACACCGGCTTCGGACTGCTCGCTCAGACGCGAATACCGAACGAGCAGCTCGAGCAGCTGCAGCGCAATCTGTTGCTTTCGCATGCCGCGGGCATCGGCGATCCGCTGCCCGATGCGATCGTACGCTTGATTTTAGCGCTCAAAGTCAATGCGCTCGCACGCGGTTACTCTGGGATCAGTTTGGAGCTCGTCGAAGGCTTGCTGGCGTTGCTGGCTCACGAAGTCTATCCGGTGATTCCTGCGCAAGGCTCGGTGGGCGCCTCCGGCGATCTCGCGCCGCTCGCCCACCTCAGCACGGTGCTGCTCGGGATCGGTCAAGTCCGTGTCCAAGGGCGCGTGCTGCCCGCGGCCGAGGGCTTGGGCTTGGCGGGACTGCGGCCGTTCAAGCTGCGGGCCAAGGAAGGACTCGCGCTCATCAACGGTACGCAAGTCTCGACGGCGCTCGCGCTCGCGGGATTGTTCGGATGCGAAGACTTGTTCGCCGCAGCCGTCGTTGCGGGCGCGATGTCGGTCGATGCGCTCAAAGGCAGCGACTCGCCGTTCGACGCACGCATTCACCAAGCGCGCGGCCAACCCGGCCAGATCGCGGTTGCGCGAGTCTACTTGGATCTGATCGGGGGCAGCGCGATCCGCGCCTCGCATGTCGATTGTGCGCGGGTGCAGGATCCTTACTCGTTTCGCTGCCAACCGCAGGTCATGGGCGCCTGTCTGGATCTGATCAACAATGCCAGCGCGACGCTCGCGATCGAGGCGAATGCGGTCACCGACAATCCGCTGCTGTTCGTCGAGCAGGGCGACGTTCTGTCGGGGGGCAATTTCCATGCGGAGCCGGTCGCGTTTACGGCCGACACGCTCGCGCTCGCGATCGCCGAAATCGGCAGCCTCTCGGAACGCCGCATGGCCGTGCTCGTCGACCCCAAAATGAGCGGCTTGCCGCCCTTCCTCGTCGAAAACAGCGGCCTCAATTCCGGGTTCATGATTGCGCAAGTCACGGCTGCGGCCTTGGTGTCCGAGAACAAGACGATCGCTTCTCCCTGCAGTGTCGACTCGATCCCGACGTCCGCCAACCAAGAGGACCACGTCAGCATGGCCACACACGCGGCCAGGCGGCTCGGGCGCATGCAAGAGAACGCCGCGGCGGTCGTCGGCATCGAGTTGCTGGCCGCGGCCCAGGGCATCGACTTTCATCGGCCCTCGCTGTCCTCGCCGAATTTGGAGCGCGTGCATGCGAGCATCCGCGGCGACGTCCCGTTCTACGCGGCGGATCGCTACTTTGCGCCCGACATCGAATTGGCAAAGGCCTGGGTGACGACGGGACGCTTTGCGTCTTTGGCAGAGCGGCTGTTGCCGTCGCGGGCAAAGGCGTGAGCCGATCGGCGCCCGCGAACGAGCCGCCGCAGTCGAGGCCGCAAGCCGTGGACAGGCCGATCTACGAGTTCGTCGGCGGAGATTCACCGCTGCTGATCAGCTTTCCCCACTCCGGCACGCATGTTCCGCCGGCATTGGCGCAGCGATTGCGGCCAGAAGTTCTGGATCTGCCCGACACCGACTGGTTCGTACCCGAGTTATATGAGTTTCATCGCGAACTCGGCGCATCGGTGCTGCGCGCGACACATTCGCGCTATGTCGTCGATTTGAATCGGCCGCCGGACGATACGCCTTTGTATCCCGGTCAACGCGGGACCACGGTCTGCCCGGCCGAAGCCTTCGACGGGGCGCCTCTCTATGCGCCCGGCGCCGCCCCGACGCGCGCCGAAATCGACGAGCGCTTGCGGCAGTACTGGCAGCCATACCACATGCGCCTCGCGGAACTGACGACACAGCTCGTGGCGCGCCACGGCCACTGCGTGCTCTGGGATGCGCATTCGATTCTTTCGACGGTGCCGGGGTTGTTCGATGGGCGCCTGCCCGATCTTAATCTCGGAACCGCCGACGGCCGCAGTTGCTCGCCTGAGCGCGCGGGTCGACTCGCGGAAAAGTTGAGCGCTCAGTCGAAGTTTTCGTCCGTGGTCAACGGCCGCTTCAAAGGCGGCTATATCACCCGCCATTACGGCAATCCTGCGGCACGCATCGATGCCGTGCAATTGGAGATTGCGCAGGCGGCATATCTTGCGGAAGCGCGCACACCGCAGTTCGATCCGGATCGCGCCGCGCCGCTGCGCACGCTGTTGCGGGAGCTCTTGCGCGCAGCGCTTTGACCGCCCGGCCGCGCGGTGGCATGCCGGTTGTTCGATGATGTTACACACTCGGAAGGGGGCGTCATGACTAGATTACGCGTTCACGGCTTCGCCATTTCTATCGACGGTTACGGCGCTGGTCCCAACCAGGACCTCGCCAACCCGCTCGGTGTCGGCGGCCTGGCGCTGCACAATTGGTTCTTCCCCACACGAACGTTCCAGCAGATGCATGGAGGTCACGGCGGTGCGCTTGGCATCGATGACGACTTTGCGGCACGCGGTCTCGCCAATATCGGCGCTTGGATTCTCGGTCGAAACATGTTCGGGCCGCTCCGCGGGCCTTGGCCGGACGAATCTTGGAAGGGGTGGTGGGGCAACAACCCGCCCTACCACACCCCCGTGTTCGTGCTCACCAACTACCCGCGCCCATCAATCACGATGGACGGCGGCACCGTCTTTCATTTTGTCGCCGACGGCATCAAAGCTGCACTGACCCGCGCCACCGAGGCCGCCGATGGACAAGACATCCGACTCGGAGGCGGCGTTGCAACCATTCGACAGTATCTTCGTGCTGCGCTCATCGATGAGATGCACTTGGCGATATCGCCCGTCCTACTCGGCTCCGGCGAGCACCTTCTTAGCGGAATCGACGCGCCAAAGCTCGGCTACCAATGCACGGAACACGTTGCGACCGAGAACGCCATGCACGTTGTTCTGACGAGGCGCAAGTAATTGCCGCTCGTGGCATCGCTACCGCAAATGAAAACGCGGCCCTGGTTGTGGATCGAATTAATGCCACATGTTATTGAGAATTGACCGGCACCGGGCCCACGGTCCAGATTTCATCGCAATATTCGCGGATAGCGCGATCGGAGGAAAACTTACCGCTGCGCGCGACGTTGAGTATGGACATGCGCTCCCAGTGCTCCGTCTCCATCCACGCCGCGCTCACCTGCTCCTGGCAGGCCACGTAGGCCGCGTAATCGGCCAATACGAGGAATGGATCGGAATAGCACAGATTATCGACGAGCGGCCGGAACACCTCCGCGTCGCCACGCGAAAAATGGCCGCTCGCGATGAGGTCGAATACGGCGCGAAGTTCCGCATTGGCTTCGATGTAAGCCGCAGGCCGATACCCCTCGCGCCGAACGCGCTCCACATCGGTCGCAGTGAGACCGAAGAGGAAAAAATTATCCGCGCCGACCTCCTCCCGCATCTCCACATTGGCACCATCGGGCGTCCCAATGGTGAGCGCACCATTGAGCATGAATTTCATATTGCCAGTGCCCGAGGCCTCTTTGCCGGCGGTGGAGATCTGCTCGGACAAGTCGGCCGCGGGATAGATGAGATGCGCATTCTTGACGTTGAAGTTGGGCACGAAGGCAACCTTCAAGCGCGTGTTTACCGTCGGATCATTGTTGACCGTCTCGGCAACCGCGTTGATGAGTTTAATGATGCGCTTGGCCATGTAATAACCGGGCGCCGCTTTACCGCCGAAGATGAAGGCGCGCGGCGGGATGTCGAGCGCGGGGTTTTGCTTCAGGCGATGATAGAGAGTGATGATGTGCAGCACATTCAGATGCTGGCGCTTGTACTCGTGGATACGCTTGACCTGGATGTCGAACAGCCACGTCGGGTCGAGTTCGACCCCGGTATGCTTGCGCAGGTAGGCAGCCAGTCTTTGCTTGTTTGCCTGCTTCACCGCGCGCCAGCTCTGCCGGAACGAGGCGTCGTCGATAAACCCTTCCAGCTTCTTGAGTTCGTCCAGATGCGCCACCCAGCGATCACCGAGTGCACCGGTGATCAGCTCGCGCAACCCTGGATTGGCGAGCGCCAGAAAGCGCCGTGGCGTCACGCCGTTGGTCTTGTTGCTGAAGCGCTCCGGCCAGAGTTCGAAAAAATCCTTCAGCACGCTCGTCTTCAGCAAATCAGAGTGTAGCGCCGCAACGCCGTTGACTGCGTGGCTGCCGACAGTCGCGAGATGCGCCATACGCACGCGCTTGTCCCCTCCTTCATCGATTAAAGACATTCGCGCCACACGCGCCTCGTCGCCCGGGAAGCGTGCGCGCACCTCGCCGAGAAAGCGGGCGTTGATTTCATAGATGATTTCCAGGTGCCGCGGCAGCGATTCCTGGAACATGGGCAGAGGCCAAGTCTCTAGCGCCTCCGGCAGCAGTGTGTGATTGGTGTAGCCGAAGGTTTGCACGGTGATTCCCCAAGCCTCGTCCCACGCTAGCCCGCGCTCGTCCACCAGCAGCCGCATCAATTCGGCGACGCCGATCGACGGGTGCGTATCGTTGAGTTGCACAGCGTAGCGCTCGGCGAAATTTTGCACCGGTTTACCCACGATATCGAGAAGATGCAGCATGTCCTGCAGCGAGCAGGACACGAAAAAATACTGTTGCGCGAGACGCAGCCGCTTGCCGATGTCCGGCTCGTCGTTGGGGTATAGCACCTTGGTGACGGTCTCCGACAGCATTTTTTCCGCTACCGCCTGGTAGTAATCGCCCGTGTTGAAGGCCTGGAAATCGAATGACTCGACTGCCTCGGCGCTCCACAGCCGCAGCGTATTGCAGGTCTGGACGCGGTAACCTTGGATCGGCGTGTCATAGGCGGTACCCTTCACCTCCCGGTATGGCACCCAGCGTACGCGATAGCGACCTTGGTCGTCGTGATAGGACTCGGTGTGACCGCCCCAATTGACGTAATAGGCTACCGCGGGCTTAGCGATCTCCCAGGGATTACCGCGGCGCAGCCACTTGTCGGTCACTTCCGCCTGCCACCCGTCGCGGATTTCTTGGCCGAAGATGCCGAATTCATAGCGTATGCCGTAGCCGATCGCGGGGCGCTCCAGCGTCGCGAGCGAATCGAGGTAACAAGCGGCCAACCGCCCGAGACCGCCGTTGCCCAACCCCGGCTCCTCCTCTTGATCCAGAATCACGCTAAGATCCTGGCCGAGTTCCGTCATCGCCGCCCGCGCGGGCTCCTCGATTTCGAGGTTTAGCAGGTTGTTGCCCAGTTGCGGCCCGATGAGGAATTCCGCCGAGAGATAACAGGCGACCTTCATTCTCTGATCAAAATAGGTCTGCGTGGTATTCATCCAGTGATCCTGCATGCGATCACGCACCGCGAGTGCCAGCGCGCGGTAATAGTCATGTGCGTCCGCGACCGCGGGCGGGTAACCAACGGAATAGCGCAGATGATCGGACACGGCCCTTGTAAGGCCGGCAACGCTCAGACTCGTGAGGCCGCCTCTGGCTAACGGCGTCGGTAGCTCATTTGCCTTCGAGATTGTAGTCATGCTCGTCCTTTCCTCGAAAAAACTTGCCGTGCCGTTACCCGGCGGAAATCTTCATTCTGTCGGCGTCGACCGGGTTTACCCCGTTTTCGCTGACCGCGTCATCACTAGATCCGGATCCCTAGTTTGAGCCACTTCGTTGACTTATCGCGGACGGGCTTCAGGGCCGTGTATTCGGGGTCCTGCGAGCAAGAGCTTTGCCGCAACGTTCATTGGCATTTCCTTGATGATGTGATTTTTCGCACTAGTCTAGTCCATCGATTCGCGGACATACGACCGGTAGACTTCGGTAGACGTTGCAGTCGAATCACCGGTGGACCGAGCCTCAGTCCGATAGCAGCGATATGCGAGCTCAACCCAAAGCCTATCACCAGTGGCGATTTTGAGTGCAGGAAGCCAAGAAGACCCGCATCAGTACGTGCATGGGCAGCGCTAGCGAAACCGCATGCTGCGGCCGCCAAGAACGATCCGGCGCGTGTCGATTGCGGATTTTTCCGCTATATCGGGCCGCCGTACGAACGCGACCCCGGCATCCGCATCCTCCAACACGTGGCGGATGGAAAATATTCCTGGACTGCCTCAAGCTCCCCGGTAATGCAAGGTCAACACGTTCCAGCCGAGAATCGAACGAGCAACCCTTCTGCCATCCTGTCTTCTTTTTCTATTCTCCGGCTATGGTCGTCCAGGCGCCTCGCGTTGGCAACCTACGGGCAGTCATTTGAGCACGGCGAACCCAGCTGCCTTTGCACGACGACACCGGTTTAATCATCCGAGATTGGACGCTCGGCTCCCGTATCCCGATGGCCGCCGTGAAGAAAATGACGGCCATACGTTCGCCCAAGGCATCAAGCGCTCAGAACTTGCCGCTGATGCTCAAGTCATAACTGCGCGGCGGAACTCGCGTCAGAAAATCGTTGGCGTAAAACGGAATATCGTTGATGAGATTATGGCGGTCGGTCAGGTTGTAGATCGTGAACTTGACCGTATATTTCTGGAAGCTGTAGAACGCCGCGGTGTTCAAGGTGTACTGCCACGGTATCGTGGGCGACTGGTAATACCCGCCGTTGGCATTGAGCAAGGCCACGATGGATGCGGGAACGGGCGGGAAATTCGAAGCCGCCGTGGTTGCCGCCATGTTCAGATACCCGGACTGAGTGGTTTCGACGGGTCCCGTGACCTGAATGTTCGCCTGACCGCCGAAGCCGGATTCATGCTTGTAGTTCGCGAGCACGTTAAACAGGTGCTCCGGCACGCCCGGATCCAGGAACGTCTGGTTCGGCTTGAACACCGCGTCCAATCCGGCGCCATCGTAGTTGATCCCCGGCTGCGCCGGGAAGTTGTAGAAGTCCTGCGGCGTATCGAGAACGGTGCGCAGATACGAGTAGCTTGCGGTGGCGAAAAAATGCGGATCAGGCTGGTAGTTGAGCTCGATCTCGGCGCCGGTCATGTGGGCCAAGGAATGCTGCTCGCCGCCCGGGCCGGCGGGCACGGCACGGTTCTGCTTGAAAATCGCGGCGGAGATGAACAGCGCCTTGTCGAGCAGGTCGAATTTCATGCCCGCTTCCTCGAGCAGCGTGCCTTGCCGCAACTGAGTCGTTGGATCCACGCCCCATACAGCGACCGCACCGTCATTGGCAGTGGGGAGCACGTACTGCGCCTTGTTGTAGGTAAGATATGTGGAGATCTGCGAGGATGGGGTGTACACCACGCTGATGTTGCCGTTGTACAAGCCATACCAATTGGTGGATGCACTCTGGGGTAATGGGGCCAGGCCGGGGGGCGCGCCGTAATCCGGGCCCCCGAGCGGGTCGGAATAGTTCAGCTGCACCAGATCGCCACGCAGGCCATACAGCACGCTCCACTGCGGCGAGAACTGCATGCGGTGTTCGAGGAAAATCGCGGCGTCCTGCAGGTTCGAATCGACGGTACCGTTGAGGAAATCTGCGACAAAATACCCATCCGGGCCCGGGGGCCCCTGAAAACGTCCCGGAAGCCCCCACTGCGGATGATTGAAGGCCGCATTGTAGAGGAACGCCCCGGCGGGAGCCTCCAGCGAGGCTGGGAAGATCCAAGTGAGCGGACTTTGGGACAGATCGAAGATGCTCACCGGCTCGTTGACGTAGTTCTGGATATCCAGCACATGAGCGTAGCGGTACGTGAAGCCGGCATCGACGTCGTGGTTGACAGCACCGGTCGCGAATTTGACCTTGAAGTCGGTCTTGTTCTCGAGCGTAAAGCTGCCTATTGCCGTGTCGGCGTAGTAATCCTCGGTTTGGTTGTAGCGGTTCATGTAGTCGTAGAACGTATTGTTGACGATGCTGAAATTATCCGAAGCCTTGAAGGTCTGGATGATCTGCGCCTTGATGTGCAGCGAGTGCGCGCCGGTACCCGGCGGCTCATCGATGATGATTCTGCCGTTGAGCGGCACGGACCCGGTCAGGTCAATCTCCGACCCGAAGCCCAAGATATTTTCGGCCCCACCCACCACACCGCCGGTGAGATACGTGCCGTTGTCGATGAGTCCCTGATTGACTCGATTGACGCCGTCATTTTCGCGGTAGCGGGTGTCTTCGACGCCTCCGGTGACCAGAACGGAGTAGTTGGGCGTGAACTCAGTGAGCACCGATGCAAACAGCGATTGCTGATGGAAATACATGTCGTAGTAATAGCTGCCGCTATCGTCGCTGGTAAAGCTCACGCGCGCAGCCACGTTCGATGTCAGCGGGCCGTCGATATCGAAGGATGCGCGCCGCTTCTGCTGCGTGTCGACCTCCACATTAAACGCCTCCGTGCTCTTCACGAACGAGGGCATCTTGGTGGTGATGTCGATTGCACCTCCCACCCCCGCCCCGGGACCCGCTTGGACGCTAGCCGGTCCCTTGATGATGTCGATGGAATCGACGCTGTTGAAACTGATCGGGGCGCCGTAGCCATTCAAGGTGAAGCTGTCGCGCATCCCATTGAAGAACATGTCGGCGTACTGGCCGCGGATACGCGGTATGTTCGGCTCACCGAACGACGCGTCGGAATAACTGCTCGATGTCAGATAGGAGAAGCCGCCCGGATTCTGGACATTGAGGGCGTCGAGCTGCGCCTTCGACAGCAGCGTGTTGTTGCGCGGCGTGTCCATTACGCCGAGGTCCAGCCCGTATGCCGAACTGGAGGATACCTGGGTCGGGAGGATGAGCTCGCCTCGCCTGATGCCGTTCACGACGATTTCATCGAGATCGCCTTGCGACGCGGCCGGTGCGGTTGGTGCGGCCACGGCGTTCGACGACTTAGTGGTCTGTTGTTCGGCATCGCCATCCGCGAAAGCCGGACTCAAGGGCAGTAGCGCCATCACCAAGATCGCTGTCAGTATTCGATTCATATTATTAGCCCCTAGCCACTTTAGTATTGCGCGGTGACAGATTCGGTCCGCGATTTGTTAGCAGCGATGCATCTTTTGTACCAGCCAGATGACGTTGATAGCCGTCATCGCGGCGGCTATCGAGAAAGGCAAGAATGACTGCGAAATCGAATAAATCCCGGGCCCCGGCTCGGGGCCGGGTAGCCCGATGCGGCGCCCGCGCCGGCGGCGTTGGTAGCTAGGCTCCACAAAATGGTGCACCCCCCTCAACTACCGCACAGTTTCCGTGCGTCTGCACTTGCCGTAAGGCCCTGGGGCTCATGCTCGAATTAGGCGTCAGCCTTACATTTTGCTGATCAAGTGCCCCCCCAGACGGTCAGGATTACGGACCTGGAATCCTCTGTCAATTACTTTCGCCCAAAAAAGAGAGCGACGCCGCGCGACTGACGGCAGTTACGTTTCTGCAATACCTTCCGATTATCGAGTAGACCAGTCGCTCGAGACCCGATGCCATCGATAATTCAGCACGAGGGGATTGAGTGGAGCCGAGCGCCCGCACGCCCACTGCTGCCGGTTGCGCCCGACGGCTTGCAAGCGCTCACTTTATACTTGCCCGCGCACAGTTCTATTAGAAGCTGCAGCCGCGAGATCGGCACATCGTGATTTAGAATGGCTCTCGCACATTGTGGGTATCAGCCAAGCCTGAGGGACACCGATGTCTACGACAGCTCTTCATTACCAGAATCACCTTGGGCCTGTATATACATGGATGGTTGGCGATCTCGACGCGGCTTTCGCGAGAGGCCGCGCGGAACTCGATGAACTTGGCCTTCCTTCCTCAACGGACGGAGCCGCCATCGACCTCGGAGCGGGATTTGGCTTGCACAGCATTCCTTTGGCCGAACGAGGCTACGCCGTCACGGCAATAGATGGCTACGAGCCGCTGCTGCACGAGCTTCGAGTGCGATCGACATCGCTGCCAATTAAGACGATCGTCGGAGATCTTTCGACTTTTCGGACGTGGGTACGGCAGCCGGTGAACGTGATTCTCTGCATGGGGGACACGCTGACACAGCTGCCGGATTTCGCGGATGTCGATTTGCTATTGGATAACGCCGCCGCCGCTCTGACGTCAGGAGGCGTATTCGCCGCCACTTTTCGCGATTACGTTTCCAAGACCTTGCAAGGAGATGAGCGATTTATTCCGGTCCGCAGCGACGACAATCGAATTCTGACCTGCTTTCTTGAGTACGGCAAAGATCGAGTCACCGTCCATGACTTGCTTCATGAAAGGGAGCAAGGTAGGTGGCGGCAACGCGTTAGCAGTTACCTCAAATTGCGACTTTGTCCTGAACGGATTGTCGAACGATTGGCGAATCTCGGATTCGTCGTGAGCGTCGACATCGGAATCAGCGGCATGACTCGCGTCATCGGCGTTCTGGCTTGACTTGCAGGCACAAATACGCTTTCCCGTAGAAGGACTTGTGCGCGTCGCGAGAAACTACCGTCATTTAGTCGATCGTGATTTTGCCAGTGCATCGGCTGTCGCCGCGCGCCATTCATCGATCATCCTGGAATAATGCCCCGTCTCGAGGAATTTGCGCACAAACGCACGCCCCGCCTCGCTCAGGGCAGTGAGTGTGTAACGCACACTGACGTCGGTTCCGCCTGCGGCCGGTTCTGCGCAAGCCACGTCGACCAGACCGATGTGCGACCCGAGCGCGGTACTCGCGTAGCTGACTCGGCCTTCCAATGGCTTATATTCCGTGACAATCCAAATGGCTTCCTGGCCGTGTCCGTTTTGTGTACGAAAGACGCTGCCTCGCTCCTCGGCACCGCTCAATATCTCGGGGTTCCATCCCGGCACCCATGCACGTTCGCCCTGAGCTGTGAATAGGGGGAACACCTGTGAACGCGGCGCGTCGAGATGGAAGCTACGAATCTGAGTTAAGGGCGGTGCTGACATAACGGAATCGCTGCATAGAAAAGAGGGAAGGAAGATGCACAACCGCGGCATGCCGGGAGCGAAAGATGAGCTGCGCATATCGTGCCCATGTTGTTACCCCGGTACCATGGTACGTCATATGCAAAGTTCTTGCAATCGTGCGATGCTGTGTTTCGCTCTGTTGATTTGGAAGTCTCTATGGCTGGAAAAAAGTCGTCCAAGCAGGTTCCCGTGCGCGAGGTCGAGCGCATCCAAACCGGCGTTCGCCTCGAGAAGCGTCTGTTGAAGGTGCTGAAGGGTCTGGCGGAATACCTCGACATGTCGTTAGGCGATTTGCTCGAAGGCATCGCATTGCACGCGCTAGAGAACAAACCGCCATTCAAGCCAATGACGCTCGAGAAGGCCGCGCAGCTGCGACGCGTCTATAGCTTGGACCTCGTTGCGGCGGACAGCCATCGCTTGCGCGACAAGGACAGTTCGGACGCGCAACGATAAATCCGCAGCGTCGTCGATGACCCTTGAGGCTGGAGCTGAAGCCTTCGAGTGCGACCTGGCAATGCCGATTGAAGATCGTGAAACACGCGATCAGCCAGCGATTACGCGCCTCGCTGACTATTTCCGTCAGAGGCGACCGACAGCATTGGTGAGTGATTGTACTAGAGTGCCGCCCCAAGCATTTCCGGTGACTGCTGGAATCACAGCAATCGCGTAGCCGGACGCAGAGCTGGTAAGAAAGCCTTCCAGGCCCTGGCCTACAAGCAGGTGAATGCCTCCATTAAAGATGGCGAATGCGAGCACGCCGGGGGCGAGCCAACCACATCCACTATGGCCAAGCATCATGTTCACCTTTCTGGCGAAGTAAATCCCGAAGAAGCCTTCAAGAAATCCCCAAGTGAATACGGTAACTATCAGACCCGCGGCACCAAGCGGGAAACCGGCCGCTACCGACATACGGACAGCGGGTTGACGCTGCAGCGGAATCCACATTGCGGCCCCGGCGTGCCAGGAAAGCACGAGGTCATAGAACAGGGCGAACGCCAACCCCAGAACCAGAGACCACCCGACATTTCGCCGAATGAATCCATAGTCGGAAAAAGGCTCTCGCCGCAGCGCCATGAGCGTGAGGGGCGCCAATCCCTCGAGCAGAAACTGAAAGGCGGCCGCGGCGAAAACCATGATCAAGCCGTGTCCATTTCGCAAGATCGGATTCAAGAACGGCACACATAGGGAACCAGCCGCGAAGACAGAGATCACGATGGCCAAATCCATGGCCGCAAATCTACGATCTGTTCTTTCGGGTGAGTGAGCGGAGACGATCACAGCGCGATCCTGATCCGATGACAAC
>Ga0187871_10000070_pt1 | contig 86535 bp, 71 predicted proteins | sample June2016WEW_16_1_FD_132988 | JGI IMG/M metagenome (GOLD analysis project Ga0187871, IMG submission 132988) | Peatland microbial communities from SPRUCE experiment site at the Marcell Experimental Forest, Minnesota, USA - June2016WEW_16_10 | ecosystem: Environmental > Terrestrial > Soil >...
GCTACGATTTTCAGTCATCCCTGATCTGAAGATTCTCCTCTGTTGGCGGAGCTAGGTCCCCGAACGAGTTGTATTGTGCGCCGCTTCCCGGCGCTGCAATCGCAGTCTCGCAGTTGTTGTTCAAAGGAGCATCAACATGGAAGCTCAGACCTCTTCCCGCACTCTCCACAGTGTTCTGCAAATGGCACTCTGGTTGGTCCTTTGTGCAGCTCTGTCACACTCGGCTTTCACCCAGACAGGGAAAGGTACCCTGGTTGGCCACGCAGCCGATACTGGAGGAGCCTTGCTGCCGGGCGCGAGAGTGCGAGTCGATCCGGGCAATGTTTCGGTCGTTACCAACCAGGTGGGAGAGTTCACCGTAATCGACCTTGCTCCCGGCGACTACAAGGTCACAATTTCTTACGTAGGCTTCCTCCCCTTCGCCGCGGATGTGAAGGTGGTTGCCGGCCAGTCTACGCGCGTGGATGCCATGCTTAAGGTTGAGGCAAAGGGAGAAGCGATTACAGTTGTAGCTGACGCTCTCGGCGTGGCGGAAGACATTAACGTGCAGCGCACATCCGACAATATTCTCGATGTAATGTCGGAGGGCGTTATTCAGAGCTTGCCGAATGAAAACATCGCCGACGTGGTTGGCCGCATGCCGGGCGTAAGCCTGGAGCGCGACGAGGGTGAAGGCAAATATGTGCAGATCCGCGGCACCGAACCACGGCTGAACAACACGACCGTGGACGGCGTCGAGCTTCCCGCGCCGGAGGACAACGTGCGCCAGTTCAAACTGGACACCATTCCCTCCGACATCGTCGAATCGGTCGAAGTCAACAAGACTTTGGCCGCCAATCAGGACGCTGACGCCATCGGCGGAACGGTAAACCTGGTCACCAAAAAAGCCGGCGAATTGCCGACGCTGAAACTCGAAGGAATCGGCGGCTTCACTCCTATCGTAAACACACGTTACATCGGCTTGGTTACCGGCACTGCGGGCAAGCGCTTTGGACACGACAAACGATTCGGCGCGCTCTTTTCGGGAAGCTACGACTATAACGGCCGCGGCATCGACGACATCGAACCCTCGCCCAATGACACGGCGTTTCCCTCCTATGGCAGCATGGACGTCAGGGAATACAGGTATCATCGCAAACGCTATGGATTTGGCGGTTCGCTCGACTACAAGCTCAAGGACCCTGCTTCCGGTCTCTATCTTCATTACTTCGATTCTGATTTCAAAGACTACGGCGACAAGTGGGTCTACACCCTCAACGACCAAGGCTCTCCCCAATTCTCAACTTCCAGTCGCGTGCCGGACTTTGGAGCAGCCAGCATAGCGATCGGCGGCAAGCATGTCTTCAGCGGCTCTTGGTTGAGCTGGGAACTTTCGGCGGCACGTTCACGCGAACTGGGCGCAGCCGGCGATCCGGGAGCGACCTTCGACCCAGTGCCAGGCAGCGCCCTCAGTACCCTTGCCACATGCGTCAACACTGTGGGCCCCGATTTTCATCTGCCGCAGTGGGATCCGTCTTGCTTCGGATCTCCCACCTACGATCCATCGCAATATACCTTGACCGCGTACAACGGCACTCAGGGAATAACTTCGCAAGTGAACCTGCAAGGCGCGATCTCGTACGCCAGGGACTATCATCTGGGTTCGCACTTCTCGACTTTTGAGTTTGGCTTCAAGGCACGCAATGCCCATAAGGGGCAGGACGCGTACTCGCCGACCTACGACCAGGCATTTATCGCAAATCCCAGCAATCCGCCGGTCTCGCTAATGACCAACTACCTCAGCGGATTCACCAACCCTCACTACTACTTCGGCGCTTATCCACTCGGCCCCGTCACCAACTACAACACAATTGCCGACAATCTGAACAATGCGATTAGCCAGGGAGTCCTTGCGCTCGACCAGCCGGCTACTGCCTTCGGTTCGGATGCCAGCAACTTCGACTTAACCGAAAGAGTATCCGCCGGCTACGCAATGAATACCATTGAGTTCGGTCGCTTCCGCTTGCAGACCGGCTTACGCGTCGAGGCCACGCAGTTGGATATCCTTGGATTCAATGTGGTCAATAACGCCACCAGCACCCAGGCAACTGTGACCCCGCAGCAGGCGGACACTTGGTATTGGGATCCTTTGCCGAGCGTTCAGCTCCGCTACCGGATCACGGATGACTCTGATATTCGCGCCGTATACGCCCGCGCAATTTCCCGTCCGAACCCTTACGACATGGTGCCGTACATAACGCTGGATAACAGCACGAACCCACTTACTGTCGCGGTCGGAAATCCGAGCCTTAAGCCCGAGCACGCCAATGACTACGATGTGCTCTACGAGCACTACCTGAAGCCCTATGGCGAGTTCCAGGCTGGCTTCTTCTACAAACAATTGAGCCAGCCCATTTATTATCTTGCCGATCCCAACTATGGCGGAGCGCAATATCCGCAGTATCACGGCGACATTCTTGACTACATTATTAACGGAGTTAACGCCAAGCTCTACGGCGTCGAGTTTTCCTATATCCAGCACCTCGGGTTCCTGAAAGGCGCCTGGAGCGGCTTCGGCATCATGGCGAACTTCAGTAAGACGGGTTCGAACGCCGGCACACTGCCGCTTCGAACCGACAATCCGGCACTGCAGCGTCAGACTCCGACGATATGGAATCTTAGTCCCAGCTACGACCGGGGTCGCCTTTCGGCCCGGCTGGGAGCCACTTACAACAGCGCGAGTATCTACCAGTACCAGTGGGAGCAATGCACCCAGGCACAGGCGGGCGCTGGTGGTTGCGAAGATCCCGCCTTTCTTGGGCCAAAGGGCCCGCTCGGAGACAACTACTTGTATCCGCACTTGCAGGTCGATGCGCAAGCGAGTGTCCGCGTGCAACGGACTCTAACCGTGCTCTGGCAGGGGCTGAATCTTACTGATCAGGTCTTCGGCTTCTACAACGGCAGCCCCTGGTACGTTACGCAGCGCGAATACTACAGGCCTACGTATTCCCTCGGCCTGCGCTGGGAGCCACGCCGAGAGTAGCAAGGAAGATGCGCTCCAACGAAGCTTCGCAATGGTTTCAGGCGAACTTCAGATTGGCTGCGTAGAATTCAGTTCCAGTCGCGTACCCATTTTGTGCCAATGAAAGAAAGAAGGATTCGCATGCAAAGGAACAACGGCGTTCCGTGCCGCAACACTTCGACCAGGAGGCTTACGGTTTTCACGGTTGTCTTGGTTTTGGCGACCACCCTTGCTGGCATCTCCGCTGCATCAGCCGCAGAATTTTCAATTACCAGGAAGATCTCGATCCCCGGCCAGGGCAGCTGGGACTATCTCACCGTCGATGAGGCAGCGCGCCGTTTGTATGTTTCCCACGGAACGCAGGTAGAAGTGATTGATGTGGATTCGGGGAACATCGTCGGAACTATCCCCAAGACGCTCGGGGTGCATGGAATCGCGATTGCTCCGGAGCTTGGCCGTGGATTCGTAAGCAACGGCCAATCCTCTACAGTCACTATTTTTGATTTGAAAACCCTTAAGCCTATCGCCGATGTTCCTACGGGACAGAAGCCCGATGCAATCATCTTCGATCCCGCCACTTCGAGAGTCTTCGCCTTCAACGGCGCGAGCAATAGCGCGACCGCCATCGATGCCGCCACCGGCAAAGCCGTTGGAACGGTGGACCTCGGGGGCGGGCCGGAATACGCGACCGCCGATGGCAACGGCTTCGTCTACAACAATCTGGAAGATGAAAGCCTGGTGCTGAAGATCGACTCCCGCAAGCTCACTGTCGACAAGCGCTGGCCCGCCGCGCCTTGTGCTTCGCCCTCAAGCATGGCAATCGATCGTGCTAACCACCGGCTGTTCATCGGCTGCCGCAGTAAAGTAATGGCCGTCATGAACGCCGATACGGGTCAGGTCATCACTACGTTGCCAATTGGCGACCATGTGGATGCCACTGCCTTCGATCCCGCGACGAAGCTGATCTTCAATTCGAATGGCGAAGGAACGATCACCGTTATTCGTCAGGATGGTCCGGATAAATACTCCGTGGTTGAAACCGTGAAGACTTTGCCGAAAGCCAAGACGATGGCCCTGGATCCGAAAACGCACCGGCTGTTTCTATCGACTGCGGAATCGGGGCAATTCGAAGTGCTCGTCGTAGGAAATTAGTAGTCCGCTCCGCTGGGCGTAAGCTCTTACTATGAGTTCACCATACCGCTTTGTCGCACATTCGTTTTCTCTGCTCTGCGTAACGGCTGCCCTCTTGGGACTGGCTTGCTGCACGAAGGCCTCGACCGCGCAAACTTCGGTCGATCTGCAAGCCAAAGCCGGCACGCCGTTGCGCTTCGTGGCTTACGGCGATACGCGTTTTCACGATCCGAAAGATACGGAGGCCGCGAATCCTGCAGTGCGCGTGGCTTTGGTGCAAGCCATTGCTGAGGTGAATCCCGCATTCATTTGTTTCACCGGCGACATCGTCTATAACGGCTACGATGAAGACGATTGGAAAGTATGGGATAAGGAGACAAGCGTCTGGCGCGATAAGAATATTCCGGTCTATCCGGCGCTCGGCAACCACGATCTGCACGGGAGCGAGAAGATTGCACTGGGCAATTACTTCCAACGCTTCCCTGATCTCAAGAACAGCCGCTATTATTCAGTGCGCGCTGCGAATACGCTCATCCTGGTGCTCGACAGCTCTCTGGATGAAGTCTCTGGACCGCAGGGCCAATGGCTGGCCGGCAAACTCGACAACATCCCGGCGGACGTGGATTTCGTCTTCCTTATGTTTCACCATCCGCCATACACCAGCTCCTCGGATATGAAGATGCTTGGGGGTGGCCACTCCGCCCGGTCGACGGAGAAAGCTTTGGCGAAGATATTGGAGGATCGCCAAGCGCATACCCGTGCCCGTTTCGTGGTGTTCTCCGGACACGTGCACAACTATGAGCGCCATGAACGCGGAGGCGTCACTTATTTTGTTTCCGGTGGAGGAGCCGCCCACGCTTATCCCATCGAGCGTGCCCCGAGCGATCCGTTCCAGAGCAAAGAAGTGAACTACCACTATCTGCTCGTGGAGGTCGATCATCAGCAATTGAAGATCACGATGAATCGCATCGATCTGTCCAGCGGGAAGGCGGTCTGGACGCAGCCTGATTCTGTAAAGATCACCACACCGGCAGCCGCCTCCACAGCGGCTGCGCGCTGAACCTTCTGTCAGAAAATACAGCCTTCGCCGAAACGCATTACGGTTCGAGCCCAAACGAGCCCTTCACCCGAATGTCCCGCGACGAGGACCCGACTAGCACGTCGAACTGGCCGGGCTCTGTCACCCAATCTTTCTTCGCAGTGCTGTAGAACGCCATCGCAGCTCGGTCGAGCGTGAAGCTCACGGTCTTCGATTCTCCGGGCGCAAGCTCAACTCGGCGAAAGCCTTTCAACTCCTGAACAGGGCGATCCACGCTCGCGTGTCCGTCGTGTACGTAGAGTTCCACCTCCTCGGCGCCCGCCCGAGATCCGCTGTTGCGGACTCGCAGACTCACCTCTACCGGCTTCCCCGACGATGTTTCGGTCGGCGAAATTTTCAAATCACTGTAATCGAACTTCGTATAAGAGAGACCGTAGCCAAAGGGAAACAGAGGCTCTACCTTTTTCGTATCGAAATATCGATAGCCCACATAAATTCCTTCCGCGTACTCGACCTGCAAGTTCTCGCCGGGATAGTGCCCGTACGCCGGTGAATCCTTCCACTCCTTTACAAACGAAACCGGGAGCTTTCCTGAAGGGTTGGCCTCGCCGAAGAGAACATCCGCGATTGCATTCCCGCCTTCTTGTCCGCCATACCACATGTCAACAATGGCGGGAACCTGCGCAATCCATTTCGACATAATGACCGGCCCGCCTGCGTTGATCACCACGGCGGTATTCTTATTGACCTTCGCCACGGCTGCGATGAGTTCGTCCTGCCCGGCCGGGAGATCGAGCGACTTAATATCAAAATCTTCTGACTCAAGTTTGGGATACCTACCCACCACGATGATGGCAGCATCTGCTTTGGCCGCAGCGCTCACGGCTTCTTTTCGAAGCTGCTCCCGTGCCTCCGGAGTATCTTTGCTTGGATCCTCGCCCTCCATGCTTACGCCCAATGCATAACTCACTTGCAGATTCTTACCCGCTCGATCCTGAATCCCTTTCAGCGGACTGATCGAATACCTGGGAGTCACCAGCGAACTACCGCCTCCGCCGGTTCTAGCCATCGCGGCGTTGGGGCCGATAACGATGAGCGAGTGAATCTTCGAAGGGTCGATCGGGAGTAAATCGCCGGCGTTCTTGAGCAAAACGATGCTCTCGGTTGCGGCTTTGCGTGCCACGGCGCGCTGCCCAGGCGTATCGATCTCGCCGGTCGCGGTGTGCGGCTTGTCGAATTGCCCGCTGACGAACATCACGCGCAGCATGCGGCCTACGTTGTCATCAATTGCAGCCGTGGATATCTTGCCAGCTGATATTTCCGGAAGCACCTTCTCCGGAACCAGCCAGCCCCCGCCGTTGCCGGCCTCCTGCGTCTTCGGTCGTTTCAGCCATGCTTTCATCGGCTCACCGCCGGGCATCTCCAAATCCATGCCGGCATTCACCGTAGCTACTGTGCTGTAGGTGCTGCCCCAATCAGAAACTACAAAGCCCTTGAATTCCCATTGTTTTTGCAGTACGTCTTTCAGCAGAAAAGGATTTTCAGCGCAGTACACTCCGTTGAGTTTGTTGTAGGCCGACATCACCGACCACACGCCGGCCTCCTCGATTGCAGCTTTGAACGCAGGGAAATAGATTTCGTGCAAAGCACGCTCATCAATTACTGCATTGATCCGGTGTCGCTCGAACTCCTGGTTGTTCGCGGCAAAGTGCTTGACCGTCGCGATCACACCTTCGCTCTGAACCCCCTTGATGTAAGCCACTCCCAGACGGCTCGTAAGATATGGATCTTCGCCGTACCCTTCAAAATTTCTACCCCACAGAGGAGTGCGATTAATGTTCACCGTCGGTCCCAGAATCATGTCGCGGCCCAGCGCCTTCACCTCCTGACCGATTGCCTGCCCCTCGGCCTGGACCAGTTCCGTATCCCAGGTGGCAGCCATGGCCACTCCTGCGGGAAAAGCAGTCGTCATCACTTTTGTTTTTGAGGTCGGCGCACTGGTCTCGGCCGAAGGGCCAGCCCACGACCGGATACCCAACGGGCCATCCGCCATTTTTATGGAAGGGATACCCAGCCGCTCGTTCGGGACGCTCTGCATCCAGTCCGCCCCGCTCAACATCGCAACTTTTTCCTGCAGCGTCATGCGGCCCAGCAGGTCTTGAACGCGTTGCTCAACCGGCACGCTGGGATTCTTGTACGGCGGGAGATTGGAGCCGCTTTGGTTCTGCGCAATGCCAAATACGGTGGCAAAGAGAATCCAAACCAGACAAAGCGAACGTCTTACTGCCCGAGCCCCTGACATCTCTCTTCCCGACATGTGCATACACCTCCCGAGGGCACAATCGGCCCGGATAATTCTATCTCTATTTTGATTTGAGGAGGATTGTCGGCTGTCAATCCGTGTGATGAACAATCTCGAAGTGCGTCACCGTCTCATCAAAATCGGTCAGCGCCGCTCGCGCTTCTGGTTCCACCACGGCTTTCTCCGGCTTCACTCCGGCAAACTTACCGACCGCCTCCATCGACTCCCAAAGCGTGAGCACAACAAGTTCAACCACGCCATCCACCGCGCGACGGAGCAGATATGCTCCGCGATGTCCTTCGATGGCTCGAAGCGCCGGGAAAACCGTTCCCGTGGCGTGCTGAATATATCTGTCTGATTTCTCGGCGGTCGAGCGCGCCTTCCACATTCGCAAGATCATCCCCCTATCTTGGGATGAAGATCCTCCGCTCAATGTGTTCGCCGACTCACTCGGCGCGTTCTTCGTCGCAATTACTACGCGCGGCCTGATGGGTTTTGCAGCGTCTTCTCCCGCGACTGTCATCCATTCCCGCACGTGCCACCGCTTCACTGCCCCACTGGTCACATATGGATCAGCGCGGGCGAACTTCTCCGCGACTTCCGGCGAGTCGCCCTTAAACAACAACACGGCGCCATCCACGGGATTGGCAAGCGCGCCACCCAGCACGAGTTCACCCCGCGCGCTTGCCGCCCAAGCCTTTTCCAGATGCGCCTCCCGAAACTCCACGCGTCTTGCAACGTAGTCTTCACCAACTTCGTAAAACAGAAGGTAATGCATTCCGAACGTCCCTTTCGTTTCCTGTCAGATGCTCTGGACCCAGCCGTGTAGATCAGGTGCGCGGCCCGTCATCACAGCTAGCAATTTTTCTCGTACTTCAACGCCCACTTTTCGTTGTTCAATCGGGGGCAATTCAAGAGTTCGATCCTTGTATCGAATTCGTCTGACATGCGTCACGGTCGCTGCCGTTCCAGTTCCGAAGCACTCCCGAAGTTCGCCACGCTCGTAGCTTCTGACCAGTTCATCGATCGAAATACGATCTTCTTTCACGCGATATCCCAGATCGCGCAAAAGAGCGATCACGCTATCGCGAGTGATGCCGGGCAGAATCGTGCCACTCAGAGAAGGCGTAACGACCTCTTCCCCCAGAACGAAAAATACATTCATTACGCCGCATTCTTCCACGTAGCGGCGCTCTTGAGCGTCCAGCCACATAACGGCGTTGAATCCTGCCTCGCGCGCTTCCTGATCCGCCAGCAGTGCGGCGGCATAATTCCCTGCGGGCTTTATGTCACCGGTTCCTCCTGGAAACGCACGCGCGTAGCGCTCGCTCACCAGTACATCTACCGGCGCAGAAAAATATGCGCCAAAAGGAGACGTCATAATGATGAACTGATATCGATCCGCCGGCTTCACCCGGAGCGATGGATCGATCGAAAACAACACTGGCCGAATGTAAAGTGCTCCGATCTCTGCCGGAGGAATCCACGCCTGGTCCAAGCGAACCAGTTCCCGCAGGCCATCCAGAAACAAGGATTCAGGCACGACTGGCATGGCCAACCGGGCCGCCGAGCGCTGAAATCGGCGCGCGTTTTCACCGGCGCGAAACAAGAGTGAGCGACCATCGGCTGCCTTGTACGCCTTCATGCCTTCGAAAACAGAGACTCCGTACTGCAGCGCGCTGACACTCGGAGCGATAGGAATCGGGCCGTAGGGACGAATCAGTCCGTCACTCCAGCGACCCTCATCGAACTCCGCGGTGAACATGTGGTCGCTAAAGACACTGCCAAATGCAAGTTTTGCAAAATCGACCTCCTGCAACCTGGAGTTCGCCACGCGCTCAATACGAAACGGAACCGTCTCCATCTGATTGTCCCTATGCATCAGGAATTCGCTCCTTTGTGAGGTCGATCATTAGAACTGCGCTGACTTCGATATGCTATCGGTTGCCGCCTTTTACCGTCACTCTATAAGCGGCTATAAATGAATAAATACAATCGGAACGGCGCGTGGGGGAATCTAATGCACCATGCGCGCTCGAAGGGGCTTACTTGGTTTTATTGTAATTGTTCAGACCGTTCTTTTTTCGGCCCATCTTCTTCTCTATCAGACCTGGACGTTCTCGCCCGCAGGAAACGACCCTGCCGGTGCGCTCTGGATAAAGCTGATGCTCGGCTTGTTGTCGGTAAGCTTTGTTGCCGCCTCGCTCCTTGCCTTTCGCTACACCAACCCCGCTGTGCGAGCGTTTTATAAGGCAGCTGCAGTTTGGCTGGGCCTGCTCAGCTTTTTCTTCGTGGCAGCGGTTTCTGCCTGGATTATTTTCGCTGTTGCGTGGCTGGCTGGGGCAGAAGTGAACTTCCATCGGATCGTGGAATTGTTCTTCAGTGTTGCTGCGATGGTTGGCGTATACGGCGTCTTCAACGCAGGCTGGACGCGAATTACGCGAGCCACGGTGCGGCTCGCGAATCTGCCGGAGGCGTGGCGTGGGCGCAAGGCGGCTTTGATCAGCGATGTGCACCTGGGTCACGTGCGAAATGGAAGTTTTCTGCGCCGCATGGTGGTCAAGATTTTGCAGGAAGCGCCGGACGCCATTTTTATCGCTGGCGATTTGTATGACGGCACGGCCATCGACGCCGGACGAGCTGCCGAGCCGTTAAGCAAGCTTACGGCCCCCCAGGGCGTATATTTCGTCGCGGGAAATCACGAACAATTTGGCGATGACAGCAAATACCTGAACGCCATTGCCGCGGCCGGAGTGCGCGTCCTCAGCAATGAAAAAGTAGAAGTGGACGGTTTGCAGATTGTTGGCGTGCCCTACCGCAACGCGGTGCAGGACGAGCAGTTTGCGTCGGTGCTGCACGGTGTTCGTTTGGATCGCAACCGCGCGAGCATTTTACTGACCCACGCCCCTGACAATCCGGAGATCGCGGAGGCCGCCGGCGTTTCTCTCCAACTATCCGGGCATACTCACCTTGGACAGTTCATCCCCTGGAGTTGGATGGCGCGTCGCATCTACCGCCAGTTTGTGTACGGCTTGAGCCGGATCGGCAAGATGCAGGTTTTCACATCAAGCGGAGCAGGAACATGGGGACCGCCGCTGCGGTTGGGATCAAATCCCGAGATCGTAGTACTCGAGTTCGAGTAAAAGCAATCGAACCTTCAATCCACTGTCACTTCGGCAAAACTTCTGCTCTTTCCCTCAGCGTTCCGACAGCGCGAGCAACCGATTCCAGTTTCCGCAGATCGTCGGGAGTAAAGTCCGGTCCTGCCGCGGCCGGGCGCGGGGCCTTGCGCGAGATTTGAATCACGCCGATTACCTCTCCATCGTTGGCCAGAACGGGCGCAGACATGAGCTTCTGGATCACTTGGTCGTCCAGTCCCGTGTCCCCCAGTTTGACCAACTCAAACACGCTGAAGTGCTTCACTTGCGCGAAGCCATTGAAAAGCTCGGCCTGCTTGGTCCTCGCGGTACGGGCAGCTACGGCTGAACTGGAGAGAGGGATCGCCCCGGCCGTTCTCAACTCACAGGGATAAAGGAAGTTCAGCAGACTACCAGTCAGCTCCAACAGAGCGACTTCCGTTTCCGTCACGCGGAAGATCTTGGCTACGCAGGCGCAAATCGAGTCCGGACTTCCATCCGACCCTTCCAAGGCCGCAAATTGGTCGATTCCATCCATCTTCCGGAAGCATGACCGAGAAGATGAGGTGCGGCAAGGTAACTAACGTGGCCCTCCTTTCTACTTCCATTTCAATAGGTTGGCGGCAGTCGACGGTTCTAATGGTGATTTCTGATGGCCATCGACTGGGCCTGACAACCGTCTGCCGTGCCGGCCGAACAGCGCCGCGCGACGGTCATGTCCAACGTAACTTGGGACGGTTGGGGAATAGTCTCTATCCTAGACATTGGAAGATCGCGTCCGGCGGCGTGAGCTGGGCGAATATTCGCCGGGAGGACTATGTCTCCGCTTGTCCAAAGATCGCGAATCAACACCCAGCGCAGTGACGACACCCAGCAACACTGGGGCATGCTGGTGTTCGAAAGCTTGTCCGCGGGGGCGATGGCTCTCTTGGTCGGAATCGTGGCCGTAATGACGGTGGTGGGAGTCTACGTAATCTTCATCTGGCCTCTGACGTTTTGGGATCTCTCGAATACCGGACTGGAAAAATACGCTGCCTGGTCGAATGCAGCATTGTGGTCCGTATTCGCAGGCGGGACTCTGGTGGGATTCTGGGCTTTCAGCGGAGCAGCCTTCAGGCGGAAGAAGCAGATAAACGGGCGGAGCAATTCGTAGTGTAGAAGCCCCGCATGACCTGAATCTCCTGCTGCTAATCGTTGAACGGATGGCTCGTTCCGTCGTTAAGCCGAGCGTCGTAGTGCCGGACATAATCCGGAACGATAACACCGTCGATCAATCTGTCGTCCGGTATCGGCATCCGCGATTTAATTTCAAGCGGTAATACCCCAGCCCACACCGGCAACCTGTAATCGTCCTCGTCGTCCAGCGGCGGTCCGCTGCGCACCTTCGAAGAAGCCTCCTCGATCGAGAATTCCAGCACCGTCGTCGCTTTCAATTCCTTCTCGCTGGGTTGGCGAACATCCTCCCATCGCCCGGCGATGAGATGATCGGAGATAACACGCAAAGATTTCACCTTCTGTTCGGGATCTTCGATCTTCCGTGCAATTCCAAAGGCAACTACCGAGCGGTAGTTCATCGAATGATCGAAAGCGGATCGCGCCAGGACCAATCCGTCTACCAGCGTCACCGTCACACAGGCCGCGATGCCGGTTGCGAGCTCCCGAAGCGTGCGACTCGCGGCCGAACCGTGCAAATAAAGTTTCTCCCCATCGCGGCCATACAGCGTCGGAATGACAAACGGCTGGCCCTCCACACAGAATCCGACGTGAGCGAGAAAACCCGCGTCCAGTATCCGGTCAATCGTCTCCCGATCATGCGATCCTCGATCGGCGAGGCGCCGGAGTTCAGTGCGCTTTGTCAGATTCATCGCTCACCCGCGTCTGGTCCGTGATCCAGTTGACTTCCCAAGTCTTGCCTCCATCGTCCGAGAAGGATTGTTCAAAGTGAGGCGTCGTGTCGGTATTCGACCAGATAAATCGCACCAGGATCGCTCTGCCATTAGGACCCGATGGTTCCGTGTCGAAGAACTCGCCGCGTCCATTCTTGAATTCGCCAATCGTGGGCGGACCCATGGCGCCGCTCTTGCTGGTCCCCCAATAGAGGCTCCACTGGTGAGTTTGCGGATCGTACAGGCGCAAAGTCAGACCTTCAATATGGCCGCCGCCCGGACTATCCGTTTCGAACTCCTCCAGTTGAGCGCGGCCATCCCATACCTTTCTGGTAACAGAAGTCCCATCAAATTCGACCCAGGTACTGGAGCCAGCTAAACGTTGCTCAAGGCGCTTTAGATGAATTTTCCATGTCCCGATCTCGAAATCGAAATCATGTTGTCCATCATGCTGCACGGACGTTTGTTGAGAGCCAGTTTTCGCTGCGTCTGAATTTTGCTGTGCGCGCCCCTGAAGTGGCTGCAACATGACAACCAAGCTGCACATCATGAGCAAGGCCCGAATGGGTTTGATGTTCATCACTGCACTGCCTCCTTTTATTTTGTCTGCGTATTCGGCTGAGCGTCGCTGCTTCGTCGGCACGGTTACTTCGCAGTTTTCCGCGTGAAATCAATCTCCCAATGTTTGCTCCAGGTCTCGCCGCCATCCGTAGACCGATGACTTTCCCAGTGCGCAGCCCGATCCGTGATCTCGGACCATGTCAGACGCGAGAGAACCTGTCGACCTGCCTCGTCCGCCCACTTGCCGTGAAGTTCGATCGCACCACCTTCAAATCGTCCGCGCCAGACCAGAAAGCCACCCGGCGCAGATGTGTCCGTCCACGTATGCTCCCACTCGGAGGTTTGCGGATTGAAGGCGCGGAGGCCGAGACCTTTGATGTTCGTTCCCTGGTAAGGTCCTTCGAAGAATTCCAACGAGACGCAGCCATCCAGCACCTTCGTTGCCGTCAGCGAGCCGGGGCCCTCCCCCCGGGATCCATCGGGCAGAGGAAAGCGGCAGATCGCGTTCCACTCGCCTTCGAGAAAATCAAATTGCCTCGCGTCTGCCATCGTCGTCGCGGATATCACTGCGCTCATACCGGCTCCATACTGCTTTGATATGAGAAAAAATAACTCGATAAGTGGTCGGTAACAATAGCCACTTTGACGTGTTACGATATAACCACTTCTCGGAGTGCATCAGGATGAGACGAGTTCCTGCCAGCTTCCTTCCACTCATAGCCATCGACTCCCGCAGCAAGAGTCCCCTCTATCGCCAGTTGTACGACTGGTTTCGCGGCAGCATCCTCGATGGCCAAATGCGGCCTGGACAGCGAGTGCCGTCCACCAGAAGCTTGGCCGCTGAGCTGAAGATTTCACGTGTCCCGGTCTTGAACGCGTACGAGCAATTGCTCGCCGAAGGGTACTTCGAAACCTTCGTCGGAGCTGGCACGTGTGTGGCCCGGTCCATTCCGGATGATGCGCTGAGTCCGCCGTCAGTGAGAGCGCGGAAAGAACTTCCCCAAAGCGGGCGCAGCGCAGGTCCGCGGCGAATGTCACGACGTGGAGTTGAGCTAACGAACGCGCCGGCGCAACCCTGGTTCGACGTCTCCGGTGCGTTTCGAGTAAGCCTGCCTGCCCTCGACCAGTTTCCCATCGGCGTCTGGTCGAAGCTGGTGGCTCGGCATTCTCGAAATCCGCCAAGGGGCATCATGGCCTATAGCAGTGCCATGGGCTATCCGCCCTTCCGCGAAGCCATCGCGGAGTATCTGGGGGCAGTTCGCGGAGTTCGATGCGCACCATCGCAGATTCTGGTGACCACTGGCTCCCAGCAGGCTTTGCAACTCGCGGCCCAGATTCTGTTGGATCCCAATGACCGGGTGTGGATGGAGGAGCCTGGCTATCTCGGCGCGCGCCAGGCTTTTGTGACCGCCAGGGCTCAATTGATTCCAGTTCGCGTGGATGACGACGGCATGAACGTAACCGAGATCATCCGTCGAGGCCGCAGCGCGCGTGCCGTCTATGTCACGCCTTCGCACCAATATCCCATGGGAACGACGATGAGTGCCACACGGCGCATGCTTCTCCTGAATTGGGCCGCGGGCTCCGGCGCCTGGATCATCGAAGACGATTACGACAGCGAGTATCGGTTCGGAAGCCGCCCGATCGCGTCGCTGCAAGGCCTGGACACAGACGCGAGAGTCATTTACATCGGAACATTCAGCAAAGTCATGTTTCCCGCCTTGCGCTTGGGCTACATGGTTGTTCCCAAGGACTTGCTCCCCGCCTTCTCCGCCGCGCGGGATGCTGCCGATATCTTTTCATCGACTCTTTACCAGGCGGTCATGACCGATTTCATCCGCGAAGGGCATTTCGCTCGCCATATCCGTCGGATGCGAGTGCTCTATATGGACCGGCGCAGGATGCTAATGAAAGCGATTCAGACCGAGATGGGAGATCTGCTCGAGGTGATCGGCGATGCTGCGGGGATGCACCTGCTCGCACTGCTGCCGCCAGGAATTGACGACGCGGCGGTGTCGAGGCATGCCGCGCAGAGGCGTATTTCTGTCATGCCCTTGTCCAGTTGTTGCCTGAAACCTCCGGCGCGAGGCGGCCTGATTCTCGGCTACGGTGGAGCAAACGCACAGCAGATTTACGATGGCATACGTAAACTCAGAATGATCGTAGAGAACCAGACCGCCTAGGAAATAACTTGACTCCGGATCCACCGGGCAGTGGGCGTCGAGGGGACTGTCGAACCGTCTCGACACACGGGATTCGAGAGCTGACGAAAACTACGACATTTTGCCGAAGCTTTCCCGCCCTTCATGACATCCGATCGAGCATATCCGCGAACCCGAGCCGTTTCCTGGTTTTTGGCGGCAACCATGGCTTACGAGTTCGTTATCACTTTGTGACAACCGAAGCCATCTATGAGTGCTTTGAATGTTTTCCCGGTAACCTCCGCAGTGGGACACACGCAACGCTACGAAGCTCTGCTGCGCGCGACCAACGCGATTGGCACCTGCAGCGATTGTGACGCTGCCGGCGATATGCTGGTGAAAGCGCTACGTGACGTCATTCCCTTCGACTACCTGGAACTTGTCGCGTTCGAAAATGAGACCCGGACGGTCGCGTGGCACATGCTTTATTCCAATGGCACGAGGCAGAGCGTTTCTGCGAAAGAGGTCCTCATCGAGGACACGCCGATCGAGTGGGTGCACGAGTCTCAGCAGCCACTTGTGATCGCGGACTGGAACAACAACGAGGAGACGCGGTTTCCGAAACATGGTGAATGTCTAATCGGACTAGGTATTGCGGCTACCTGTGTTCTCCCGCTCGCCAGAGGCGATCGCCGGCTCGGTGTGCTAAGCATCGGCAGCATGCGTCCGTACGCCTACCCGACGACGAAGTACGTTTCCTCTCTCTGGTCGCCGACCAGATTGCTCTGGCGATTGACGCTGCCGTGAACTTTTATCTTTCGCGGCAGGCGCAGGACCGGCTGAAGCTGATCCTTGATCTCACCAATCAGGTCGTTTCGAAGTTGAACTTTCAGGAATTGCTGCAGGCAATCTCGGCGAGCGTCCGTCAGGTTATGCGTTGTGATGCCGCGGTTATCATGCTGCCCGAGCCGGATGGCGTGCATTTGCGTAAGCACGCTCTCGACTTCCCCGAGAGCAAGGGATTTTTTGAGGAAGATAATCTGATTCCCATCGAAGACACGATGCCGGGCGAAACCTATCGCAGCGGCAAGCCCTGGGTCTTGAACCGTCTTGATCCCGCCCAAGTGTCCCCGGAGATGTATGCCAAGGCGGCTGCCGAGGGCATGAACTCATTCTGCGATGTGGCTCTTATCAGCCGGGATCGCTTGCTGGGCGTCCTTGGCCTGGCAAGCCGGGAGGAGAATGCCTTCGATCCGGACTCGGTGGCGTTCCTGTCTCAGGTTGCGCAGCAAGTGGCGATCGGTGTGGAGAACGCCCTGGCATTCGGTGAAATCGCCGATCTCAAGGACAAGCTGACGCAGGAAAAACTCTATCTGGAAGATGAACTCCGTGGCGATTTGGACTTTGAAGGAATCGTGGGGCAAAGCTCCGCGCTTCGCCATGTTCTGGATCTTGTGGAAACCGTGGCTCCCAGCGACTCGACTGTGTTGCTTCTGGGCGAAACCGGCACGGGAAAGGAACTGATTGCGCGCGCAATCCATGAACGCAGCCGGCGCAAGGATCGGACCTTTGTGAAGCTCAACTGCGCCGCAATTCCAACTGGTCTGCTCGAGAGTGAACTGTTTGGCCATGAACGAGGTGCATTTACGGGTGCGATCTCACAAAAAGTTGGCCGGCTCGAACTCGCCGACCAGGGCTCGCTCTTCCTGGACGAAGTCGGAGACATTCCCATCGAAATCCAGCCGAAATTGCTGCGAGCTTTGCAGGAACGCGAGTTCGAGCGGCTGGGCAGCACCCGAACCAAGAAGGTCGACATACGGCTGGTAGCGGCCACGAATCGCGATTTGGAAAAAATGATCGAGAATCGCGAGTTTCGTAGCGACTTGTATTACCGCCTGAACGTTTTTCCCATCCGCATTCCGCCCTTGCGCGAACGTCCCGAGGATATTCCGCTGCTCGTCCGCTACTTTACTCAGAAGTACGGCCGCCGCATGGAAAAGAAGATCGAATCGATTCCTGCCGCGGCGATGAAGAAGCTATCGAGCTGGCATTGGCCCGGGAACATTCGCGAGTTGGAAAATTTCGTCGAGCGCTCGGTAATCCTTACCCACGGCACGGCCCTGCAAGCTCCGATCAGTGAACTGGGCAGCAACGGCAGCACCACGCCGGTAACGGGAACGCGGGAAGCCAATGAGCGCGACGAGATCGTGCGCATCTTGAAAATCACCAAGGGACGAGTCGCGGGCGCCGACGGCGCTGCCACGCGCATGGGCCTCAAACGCACAACCCTGATTTCTCGCATGAAGAAGCTGGGGATCGACCCGCGAAGAGTGTCGTGAGTTCGACAATTGTCGAACGTGTTGGCATCACCGCAGTAGAACAAGCGCGCGAATGCTCCAGCAAGTTGCTCGTTCCATTTGATGCTCTGTAAGTTAACTTCCCTATCAATCTTGGCCATTGCCTTGCTCTGAACCTTTAACATGATGGGATCCGTTGCATTAGCGAGCCTCTGCGGGGCTGCAGTTTTCTTCCTGTTGTTATTTCTTCGCGCTCTTCTCAGTGAGGTAAGGAGACCTCGCATTCGGCTGATCGTCAAACGCAAAGTAGCCACAGCCACTCCCGTTTCCATTGAGCAGAGTCCCACGCGCTTGGACCGGGCGGCCTAAGCGCTGCACACCGCTCGGCCGTGAATTCTCACCAAAGTTAGGTTTCGATCCATCTCCAGTGGTTCAGGCCCCGACTTCCGCCCTTATTCGTTCCCGCCTCGACAAATGTCGATATTGATTTCGACACTTTTCGACACACTGCCGCGGCGGCTCCGTTTTCATCAATGCTTTCAGCCCTTTGCGCGGGTGGCCCTTTGGCCAGTGTGTTGCCCTTACTTTCCGTCGTAAGAATCAACATGTTCAAGATTTCCATCATCGATAACCGGTCGCAACGCAAGCTGGTTGTGGAAGGAAGGCTCATCGAGCCGTGGGTGGACGAGCTTCGCACGACGTGGAAGGACGCTAGCCGTAACTTGGACGGGCGCAGACTGGTTATTGATGTAGGCAGCCTAACCGTTATCAGCCGCGAGGGAGAAGACGCCATCTTCGATCTCATGAAAGAGGGCGCGAAGTTTTCCTGCGGGGGCGTCCTCACTCGACATGTGCTGAAGCGACTTGCGCGAAGATGCCGGCACTAGCCGTAAGTTGTCTTCGCGCGAATTAAAACGCGATTTATTTGTCCATTTCCACCAGGTTCGAACGACTACTCGTTGTAAGGAGGCAAGATGCTGGGCACAAAGCAAATCGTAGACCGGGAATCCACGCCATATGCAACTAGCGCGAATTTCTGCCGAATTTTCGAGGAAGACATGAACGGTCTGTATTTGTTGTCGTTCCTGCTGACTGCAGACCGTGAAAAGGCTGAGCAGTGCTTCGTCTCCGGCTTGGAGGACTCTGTCGATGCCAGTCCCGTTTTCAAGGAATGGGCGCGCTCCTGGGCTCGGCGGGCGATCATCCAAAACGCCGTTAGGTTCGTCAAGCCGCGGCCGGCGGAGGGAAATGGCCGTTCGGGCTCCTCGGCCCGTCACAGCGAGACGATAGGGACGGCGGAACGGCCGGAGATCGCCGCAGTTCTTGGACTGGGAGCATTCGATCGCTTCGTGTATGTGATGTCGGTGCTCGAACACTACTCCGATCAGGACTGTTGTGTTCTCTTGAGCTGCTCGCGGAAGGATCTGGTCGCCGCGCGAACTCGCGCTTTCCAAAAGATTGGAACGACGATGACTCGGCACCACCACAACCAACTGCCCGATGTGCACACAGAAAAGCAGGCATCCCATGACCGCAGCGCTTCCGTACTTGAATTCCTAATTGCTCCACCTTTGCCCACTTCGGCGTAAGTTAAAGAAGCATCGTTTGCCATACCACTGGTTCTTACCTTAGCCTGATAGTGCGCCAAATCAGGAGGGCCCAGGTGCCCACATCGCCGCGAAAAGGGTTCAAGGAGAGTGCTTCCTCAGCCGCGGAACTGAGGCGAACCCTTCTGCTTTGGGCAGCAGCGGCACTCGCCTTTGCCAGTTGCGCGGTTGATCGCGCTGCCGCCGCAAGCTGTGAAAGTCTGTCGTCCCTCACTCTGCCAGAAACCACGATTACGGCAGCCCAGTCGATACCGGCAGGCACCTATAAGGCGCCCAATGGCGAGGTCTTCACCAATATGCCGGCATTCTGCCGCGTAGCGGCCAGATTGAAGCCGACCAGCGATTCCGACATCCGAATCGAAGTATGGATGCCGGCCTCTGGCTGGAATGGGAAGTTCGAGGGTGTCGGAAACGGCGGCTTTGCCGGTGAGATCGTCTACAGCGCGCTGGCTCCGGGCGTCTCGCTTGGGTACGCCACTGCCAGTACCGATACCGGCCATGTCGGCTTCTCCACCGATGGATCCTTTGCCCTTGGACACCCGCAGAAGATCATCGATTTTGGCTATCGCTCGATTCATCTGATGACCGTAATCGGCAAGCAGATTACTGCCGCCTTCTACGGCGAGAATCCGCAACGTGCATACTTCACAGGCTGCTCAACCGGCGGACGACAGGCACTGATGGAAGCGCAGCGCTTCTCGAGTGATTATGACGGCATCGTTGCCGGAGATCCGGTTGCTTTCTACACTCACCATCATGTCGGCGGGAATCTATGGGTCGTACGCCAGATGTTCAAGAACCCCGCCACTACAGTCTTCACCACTAAAGATACTCTCCTCGGCAACGCCGTCAACGCCGCGTGCGACGCCCTGGATGACGTAGTCGATGGCGTCCTGAACGATCCCCGGCGCTGTCACTTTAGTCCCCAGGCGCTCCTCTGCCAGGGCTCCCAAACCCCTCCGAGTTGCCTTACAGCAGATCAGGTCCAAGCGGTCAGAAATCTCTGGACCGGTCCTGATCAGATAGTGCACCAGCAGGGCTATTACCCGCCCTTTGAGCGGGGTGGCGAAGCCGATGGCTGGCCTTCCCATATTTCTCCACTCCCGCCGCCTGCACCGCAAACCGACTCTCACGCCGCCATCGGCATTCCTTTCTTCAAGTACTTCGTCTTCGACGATCCGGGTTGGGATTTTCGCACCTTCAACTGGAACTCTGACCCAGCTTACGTCGATAGCAAAGTGGTGGTGCCCGGCCAAACTTTGGCGTCGGTGCTGAACTCGATAGATCCCGATCTGCAGCCGTTCCGCGCGCGGAGAGGCAAGCTCATCCAATACCATGGCTTTAGTGATCCCGAGGTGCCGCCGCTCACCAGTATCGATTACTTCGAGGAAGTCGTGAACTTTTCCGGCGGTTCACTGGAACAGACTCAAGACTCCTACCGCCTCTTCATGGTGCCTGGCATGAACCACTGCAGCGGTGGTCCCGGCGCCAATGTGTTCGATATGCTCACTCCGCTCGTTCAGTGGGTTGAGCAGGACATTGCACCCGAGAGCGTCATTGCGACCCACTACGTCAATAACACGGTCGCACAAGGTGTCGCGTTTACGCGTCCTCTGTGCCCCTATCCGCAAATGGCGGTATACAAGGGCAGCGGCAACGACAACGATGCGGCCAACTTCGTCTGCAAGTAATCCTCATCGCAAACCAAGATGAATAACTTGTCATCTGTTCGTCACCCAGAATTCATTCTCTAGCTGATAATCTTTCTCATGGGACTTGGTGACACTGATCGGCCAATGCTTTACCAATGTCTTGCGACCTCGTTCCTGATCCTCATCATCGCTGTCCCTCTCGCTCGCGCTCAAGACAACTATGAAATCCAGGTGTACGGATCCGACCTGGTCGATCCCGGACACACCATGTTTGAACTCCACAGCAACTTCACCATTGACGGCTCGAAGACCGCCGTGGACGGCCTCTACCCCACCAATCATGCCGAGCATGAGACGGTCGAGATCACGCACGGCTTCAATGACTGGTTCGAGTGCGGCTTCTATATTTTCACTTCCATCACCGAAGGCGAGAGCTGGCAGTGGGTTGGGGATCACATCCGGCCCCGCGTTGCCGTCCCGAAGAAATGGCATTGGCCTGTCGGCGTCAGCCTCTCCAACGAAATCGGCTACCAGAGGCGGCAATATTCCGTCGACACCTGGACGTGGGAAATTCGTCCCATCGTGGACCAGAAAGTCGGCCGATGGTATTGGGCCCTGAACCCGACGCTGGACCGGTCCTTCCACGGCCAGAGCGTCAACCAGGGCGTCGTTTTTTCGCCAAACTTTAAGTTTAGTTACGATTTCAATCCGAAAATTGCCGGCGGTCTGGAATATTACGGTTCGGTCGGCCCAGTGACGGGATTCGATGCGGTCTCACAACAACAGCATCAAATCTTCCCCGCGATTGACTTGAACGTCGCGCCGCAATGGGAGATTAATTTCGGTCTTGGCGTCGGGGTTACAGGCTCGACCGACCATTTGATTGCTAAGATGATTTTGGGCTATCGCTTTAACTTCTGATCAAGAACAGGAGCGCGCGTGATAAAGGGTATTGTGATCGGTTTCATTCTGGCGATTGCAATTTCAGGGGCTTGTGTTTTTTATTACTTCTCTACAGGTATAGCGCCGGTAGCAACCACCGACCCGCCAATGCCGTTGGAGAAGAAACTGGCGAATATGGCCCTCGATGCTCATATCGAGAAGCAACACATTCCCCCATCCCCTGTGTCCGCCGACGAACCCAATTTTCTTGCGGGGGCAAGCGTCTACAAACAGCACTGCGCCCTGTGTCACGGACTTCCCGGGCAACCACCCCTCGACTACGAGACCACGATGTTTCCCAAACCGCCGCAACTGTTCCGCGGCACCGGTGTGACCGATGACCCTGCATCAGAGACTTACTGGAAGGCGGCCAACGGAATTCGTCTCTCGGGAATGCCATCCTTCAAGACTAAGCTAACCGACACGCAGTTGTGGCAGGTTAGTCAGTTACTCGCGCATGCCAATGAGATTCCCGAGTCAGTGAAGAAGGCTCTCGTTCCGGATTCGCCAGCATCAGCCTCGACAGCTCCACTAACTTCAGCATCCGGTCAAAAATCGGACAGATGACGCCGGGTTAGAACCAGTCAAGCTCTCCAGTTGTCCACGCCAGGATCAACCGGCCGAGGCGCGCTTATTCCTCGTCCAGATATTCGCCTGGGACGTCGTCCTCGGGCACCTCATGCGTCCGAACTTCCTTCTCGTCATCGTCTCCGGCGCTTTCCACGCCAGAAACAACGTCAGCCTCGAACGCATTGCCTTCTTCGATTAACTCGTCCACGCTCTCGGAATCGGCAGATTCGGTATTGGAGAGTCCCTGCAAATCTCCCGACTGCCCCGCCGATCGTGACCTCATTTCTTGAAGTTCATACGGATCTGGCTCCGAACTCCGCCCTCTCGCCGCAACTCGTTTTTTCGGCGCACCGGCAGTCTTCGAGCTGACCGTCTTGCCACGGACGGTCTTCGCTTTCAGCTCAGCTTTTTTCGGGGCGGACTTTTTCTTTACCAACTTTTTCTTTACCAACTTCTTCTTTGCCGCCTTCTTAGCCGCGCTCTTCTTTGGGCCAGTTTTCTTAAGTTTCTTGTTCTTCTTCTTAGGTTTCCTGTTCGCCATAATCGCAGTCTAACATTGTCCTATCCGTGAGATTCACGCTGGCCCCTCTTCGATGCATGCCAACATGAACAAATCCTTGGCCCCTGTTTTGACGAACCTCGGTAGGCAGCGCGCTATTTGAGAGGGCCGCTTCGAGGTAGTTCATCCGCGGCACTGTAACTCTAGACTGGCGTCACCGACCGTGATCCTCCCATAGGAACCATCGCTCGAACCCTTGTACCGCCTTTGCTCGAGACTATCTCCAGTTCGCCGCCAAGCTGTCGCATACGTTCGTTCATGCCGCGCAATCCGACTCCCGGAGCGGCTATCCAGTCTTTACCGGCCCGGTCCAGAAATTCTGAAGGGATGCCTTTCCCCTTGTCTTCTATTACCAGAACACACCGATCATCCTTCGCCAGCAATTGCACACCTGCGGTGCAACTTCCAGAGTGCCGGTGAACGTTTGTGAGGCTCTCCTGCAAAACGCGAAACAGTGCTAACTCAGAGTCGCGAGACAATCGGCCAAGACCACTCTGAACCTCGAAGGTCGTCTTGATTCCGCTGCGTTCAGAAAATCCCTCCAGGTACCACGGAATCGCCGACTTTAATCCGATCTCTTCCAGCATTGGCGGATACAGTAGGTAGGAAACCGTCCGCACCTCTCTGATGCAGTCGTCCGTTAGCACGATACATTCCGCGACATCCCGAACCGCGGGATCGCCCTGCTCTCCTGCAGGGAGGAGTTCCAACGACTGCAGCTTCATCTTCAACACCGCGAGATATTGCCCGAGACTATCATGAAGCTCGCGGCCAATCCGCCTTCGCTCCTCATCCTGAGTGCGGAGTAAATGAATCGACAATTCTCGCAGAGACCCCTCCGACTCGTGCAGTTGCCGCTGCGCATCTCGCCTTTCGGCCACTTCTTTCTCCAGGGCCTGATGCGCTCGCATTCTTTCGGTAACGTCCCGCGTTACCTTTGCGAAGCCCAACAGTTCGCCCTGATCATTTCTCACGGCCGAGATGATTACGTTTGCCCAAAATCTCGATCCATCCTTTCGCAGTCGCCAGCCTTCATCCTCGAATCGCGATTCTTTCGCCGCGATCACCAGCTCCCATTGGGGCTTGCCATTTCGTACGTCCTCTTCGGGATAGAAGCATGAGAAATGCTTGCCCAGGATTTCCGCGGTCTTGTATCCCTTGAGTCGCTCGGCTCCGATATTCCAACTGGTGATGATGCCCTCAGGGTTGAGCATAAAGATCGCATAGTCCTGTACGGCCTCGACGAGCAGCCGGAATCGCTCTTCGCTTTGACGCAATGCCAGCTCTTTTTCAAGGATCCGAGCCCTTTGTTGCAGCTGCGCGATGCTGCGGAGGCGTTCCTCTTCGTTCCCCAAGGTTGTATAGCTCTCGCTGGGAACAACACCCGCATGTTCTTCGCAAATCTTTAAGAATGGCTCGATGTGCCCCTCACCGCTGAAGCCCGAGACAGGGTAGGCGCAGAGCAAAGAGAAGGAGTGAGTCTTTGCCAAGTCGTTCCAAAACTGCTCCACCCGAATGGCCTCTTGAGGCTTTCCCCCAGCCCACAACAACGCGACGAGTTCCCCGAACACTGCAATGCGGCACTCTTTGCCCCCAACTGCGCTTCGAGCTTGCGTCAACAATCCACCGATCATTGTCTTGAAGCGCGACTCGTCAACCGTACCGTTCTCCATGAATCGCGGCAAAGCTTGGGCGGCATCCAGCGTAATGTAAAGGCCTTGCCGGTTCGCTTCCGTCGTGTCCAGCCCCCGTGCCGTAAGCCGTTTTTCCAGCTCTCTTCGGTGGGGCTCTGTGGCAATCACGACGGCCGCATCTCCTACTGCGAGTGCACCGCCGATAAATCGACTCAATTCATCGATGAGGAAGCCATCATCCGTGTACAACTGAACTACATGCCCCTCGTAATCATGGCGCGGAGCGTAGGAAAAGGACGGGATGAGCGGAACGCTCGGATTGGATGCTGAAGTAGCCATTTTGAGGTAAATTCCCTAGAACCTGAAAACCCATTGAATCATGAGGTTTGCCCGCAATCGAAGTCCATAGGGTGAACGCTGTAGCGTTGAAACTAAGACAAATCGGGCCGACCGGCGCCAGAACATCGATGCGACGACATGCTTTTAAAACCTCTAGTATAGTTTCTGGGCGCAATGTGCATGGGCGCGGTGCGCAAAATCCTCCTTGACTGTAGCCGGCGAATGGTTCAGGAAATCGCGGCATCCTCGCGAAGTTCTACCGAATTGATACGTAATATTTATGTCCTACTTCCTCTGGCTCATCTCGATCGTCCTGCTGGTTCTAGTCTTCGTCGCGCCCCGGTTCGGGGACCGCTGGCTGAGATCCGCTGAAAAACTCCTCGCGCGCCTGGCAGCGCGAAAACGCACGACCATCCTCGTTGTCGCCGTTGCGGCCATCCTTGGACGCCTCGCGGTTCTTTGGTTGTTTCCAGTGCCGATCCCGGTGGCCCATGACGAATTCAGCTACTTGCTCGCCGCTGACACGTTCGCCCACGGCAAGCTTACGAATCCGCCCCACCCCATGTGGGTCTTCCTCGATACCTTCCACGTGCTTCGGGCTCCCACTTACATGTCAATCTTCCCGCCTGCGCAAGGAGCGGTGCTCGCCCTCGGACAACTGCTGGGCCATCCGTGGATTGGGGTGCTGCTCAGCATGGCTGTTATGTGTGCAGCGGTTACGTGGATGCTGCAAGGATGGTTTCCCCCCGAATGGGCGTTGCTGGGCGGAGTGTTTGTGCTCTTGCGCTTTGGCCTGTTCACTTACTGGGTGAATAGCTACTGGGGTGGCGCGGTGGCGGGCATCGGCGGAGCCTTAGTCATGGGCGCCTTCCCACGAATCGTTCATCACCAGCGCCTCCGCGATTCTCTTCTGCTCGGAATTGGTGCCGCCGTGTTGGCGAACAGCCGCCCGCTGGAAGGCTTCATCTTCTGTCTGCCTGTGGCCGTTGCTCTCGGTCTCTGGCTTTTTTCTCAGCACAGTCCCGCCTTGCGGATCACCGGACCGCGCGTGCTGCTGCCTGTCCTGTGCGTTCTGGCGCTGACGGCCTTATTTATCCTGTACGACAACTGGCGGGTAACTGGGAGCGCTCTTCTCCTACCTCACGCGCTTTACATCAGCCAACAGTGCAACTGCCCGTTATTCGCATGGCAAAAACCAAATCCTCCCATGCACTACCTCAACGCGCAATTCAATTACTACTACAACGTTGGCATACGCCAACAGTACGTTCCCACTTTTGCCGGCTGGAAGCATCGCTCCTGGACGTGGGTGAGCGGGATGTGGCGTTTCTTTTTTGGCGGCATCCTTTCGATTTCATTCATAACGCTGCCTTGGGTGGTGCGTGACCGCCGGATGCGGTTGTTGCTGGTCCAGTTTGGCCTGAGCGCGGCGGGCTTGCTGGCGGTGGTCTATCTTGAAGTGCACTATACCGCCCCCCTCGTCGCGACGGCGTTCGCGCTTTGGGTGCAGTCGATGCGACATCTGCGGTGCTGGAAGGTTTTCGGCAAGCCCGTGGGCATCGGCCTGTCGCGTCTGATCGTGCTGGCCGTTTTGGTAAACATCCCGTTCTTCCTTGTACAACGCGCGCGAAACGCTCCAACGGACGCTGCGCCTTGGAGCGTTGCCCGCGCGGATATCGCCAAACAACTCGACGCCACGGCGGGCCTTCACCTGGTTATCGTCCATTACTCGCCAGAGCGAACCATTGAGAATGAATGGGTATATAACGCTGCCGACATCGATCACTCGAAAATCGTCTGGGCGCGCGAAATTCCCGATCGTGATCTCAAACCACTTCTCGATTACTATCACGACCGAACCGCATGGTCGGTGGATGCGGATGCTTCTCCTCCACGACTCGAGCCCTATCGCAGCGAAACAGCGCGTCAGAGTTCCGACGGTTCTTTCAGGCACTCGATCGAGTCCGCTCTCCCTGAACAGCTGTCAATTCCGCGCTCTGCCAGGATTCCGTTGTCTCTTGAGGGCCGCGTTCCCTAAGAGTTCTATTGAAATCGCCGATGGCTTTTCGACCCCAAACCCCGATGAACTCGAACCTGCCATTCGGGTCTCTCAAGAGCATCCGATCCGGTTTTGAGCGTTATGGGGATGTTTCGCCAATTGACAGTGGCTTCATAGCTTCCGAGCTGCCGACTGATCACGGTTGGCGTCCAGCCTGCGGCATCCGGCATCTAATTTTTGAATTGGGGCGGCAATACCGGACGCAGAATCGCTTCGAGGTGGAACCAATGATTGAGTCTTCGGATCTGCGGATGACGAGAATTCCCCTCAACTACGGAGCCGGCCATATGCCCGCACTCGGCTTTGGCACCTTGATTCCCGACCCAGCCGTCACGATAACGCCGAGGCACAGTCTCCGAATGGGTAACGGTTGCGAGCGGGACCAGTGATATCAAGCGTCGTCGCGGTTCCTCGTGGGCCATGTCCGACCTTCTCGCGGCCTTGCCGTGCTAGAGCTGATCTCGATGCTGCTCTAAGACGATACGCACCAATTGACTGCGCGTCCGAACGCCGGTCTTCGTGAAGAGCTGCTGAAGTGTGGCTTTGACCGAGCTCTCCGTCACTCCAATTCGATCCGCAATTTCTTTGTTCGCAAGACCCTCAAATACGCAGGAGAGGACCTGCTGTTCCCGCTCGGTAAATGGCCGTGTTCGATTGGCCTGTGGGGTTGCGACCTCAGCCCTGAGGGCAGTCTGCAGCTGCTCCTGGTTAAACCAAACCTTGCCGGCCATCACATCACGGATTCCTTGTGCCAGTAACGCGGCAGAGTCATGCTTCGGGAAAACGCCGGAAATCCCAGAGCGGATCAGTTCCGTTGACGCGCCCTGGTCTACGCCTGCGGTCACGACCAAAACCTTTCCCTTGAACCCCTGTGCCCTTGCTAGTCGCAGAAACTCTCTACCATCGTGCTCCCCGAGATCGAAGTCGAGGAGCACCACATCAATCGCTTTCTGACGCAAGATTTGCAGGGCCTCTTTAATCGTGCCGCAGTGAGCGGCAACTTCGAATCCCGGCTCGGCGGCGAGAAGCCGACCTAAACTTTCCCGGAACAGGGCGTGATCGTCTAACAATAAAATGTGAACTGCCTTTTCTGCAATTTCAGGCATTTGCCACCTCCTCCTGTGCGACTCCCAGGGGCAAGACTACAGCGAAGCAGCAGCCTTCCGATCTCGGCTCGTAAGAAAGTTCTCCGCCAAAGCTGCGCATAATTACCCTCGAAACGTAGAGCCCGAGACCGCTCGACTTGGCGCCACGCTGAAACGGCTGGAAGAGGTTTTCTGGCGAAGCGATGCCCGTTCCAGTATCTTCGAATCGAATTGTGACCGTCCCTTTCTCCTCTCGCCCCGCAATTCGAAGTTGTTTCATCCCGGTAGACGCCATGGCCCGGCGACTATTCTTCGCCAGGTTCAAGAAAACCTGAATGAGTCCATACCGGTCAGCCCAAACCAACGGCAATGATTCCTGAACATCCCACTGCATCTCGATCTTTGATTCGTGATAGGCGGTTTCAATCAGTATCCGGAATTCGTCCAGCACAGACGTAAGCTCGACCACCTCCCCATTCTGAGCCGTGGTGGAACCCAGTTCCAGCGCTGATACTCTTTCCAGGCTCTGAATCAAGTTTCCCAAGGCTTGAAAGTCCTCGTTCGTCTCAAGATCCTTAACGCGGGAGAGGTTCTTATACACGACAAGCACTGCACCGCAGAGATTCCGAATTTCATGGGCCACGGCGCTCATCAGAATTCTCGTGTTTTTCAATAGATAGTCTAGGCTGAGATCCTCGCGATTGCGCAGATCCTCAGAAAGATCGACGATGATGGCCGCGAGGCGCGGGCCCGATATCGTACCGTATGTCGAAAACCAAACACCGGCCAGAAAGACTTCTCCGTCGCCCCTTTTCCCTGTGCACTGCAGCGTAGTCCGAAATACTCGCGGCTGTTGGGTTTTCAGAACCGTTTGCAATGCTGGGAGATAAGAGTTGATTTCCTGGCCTTGCAAGGGTTTCCCTTCAAGAGCAAGCAAGTGTTGAGCTGCCTCATTTGCCAATAAAACATTGCCCCCCGAGTCGATTGTGACGATCGCAGCTGGACTGCTTTCGACGAGGGAACGCAGTTGCTCCTCTGCGTCCTCCCGTAACTTGATCTGCCCTTCAAGCTCTTCGACGTGCGTCAGCGTAATTCGGCGATTGCGGATCAACTCCGAAATAAACAGTCCTGTACCGACAAATCCCGCTGAGCTGAACAGCAAGCGGATCACAGCTTCATTCTCCGGCAAATTGCTGAAAGCTTCTTGTAGAACGGCGCACACGAGGGCAACTCCAACGATCTGAGTTCGGGACAGAAACCCACCGACCATCATGATGGGAAACAAGTAAAGAAAGCCCAGTGAGATGTACGGTTTCGTCGCCCAGTCGACCGCCGCGATTGCCGCTATCAGGAAACCGGCAACGACGATCAGTTTGGTGCGATTGGCGGGTCCGTAGATGGACAATAGGTCATTCATGTCGTGTCTAATAGTGCGCTATCCGCCACACGCGAGGAAACTGCCTTTTCATCGACTAGCCAAAAGATAGGCTCCCCAGTTGCCGAAAGATAGGCACCAGACTCCCAAAGATAGGATTCCCCTGCCCGCCCCGCACCCGCAGAATAGTTGGGGTAGCAATCAGCACAACTACCTGGAGACCTAAGAGGGCACGCAGGTTCAAGACGGTTATTAGCCAACGGTCCCGCAGTTGCCGCCTAACCACTAGCCGCTCGTCAGAAAAATAGGTGCGAACTGTGTGGTCTGGGTGTTGCCACGCCAGGAGCGTGAATGCTGCAACCGCTTTGCCGGGATGTTGATTGGGGCGCTCAGTGAGCTACGAAGAACTGAACCGGTACGTCTTGATGGCGATCGCGATCTTCGCAGTGCTCTTGTATATCGGTTTGGTCTACGCGGGCTTTGCTGAGTTCATCGCACGTATATCGAAGAGAGGTAACCGCAAAAAGCGTTCCCGGAACCGCGGCGCTACTCGTGGATAGTGGATAGTGGAATGCGAAAAGGCCGATCTGGCCTTGAGTCCACCGGGAGCGCTGACGGTTAAATGACAACGATGAAATATCGGTTTCACATCAGCAAGAGAGTTGCCACTGTGTCTGTGACGACCGCAGCGATCATTGTCGCAACCGGGCTTCTGGAACTCGGGCGCAGTCGTGGTCAATCTGCAAACGCGAATACGCCGCAGTCGGGCGCAATCGCAAGCTCGTCCCCGTCTGAAGCGGCGTTGGATCTTACGCCTAGCCAAGTGAACTCGATCAAGGTCGAACCGGTGGGAAGCTACCTGTTTCCCGTTGAGAAGGAAGCGGTCGGCAACATTGATTTCGACGAAGACCTCTCAGTGCAAGTCTTCCCAGCTTATCAGGGAACCATCCTCAAGACTTTTGGTGAACTTGGCGCCAGGGTTCAGAAGGATCAGCCCCTGTATACGATCAAGAGCCCCGACCTCATCCAGGCCGAGTCAAACCTGATTGGCGCGGCGGCGACGCTCGATCTGACCAACAAGGAACTGGCGCGAGTTCAAGGTCTTGGCGGTGTTTCGGAGCGGGAAAAGGAACAGGCGACCTCGGATCAACAAACTGCCGAGGGCGCTCTCAAAGCCGCACGGGATGCGGTCCTCGTCTTTGGCAAGATCAATGCCGAAATTGATCAAATGATCGCTTTGCGCAAGATCGATCCCGCCCTGGTCGTGCGCAGCCCAATTGCCGGCAAGATCACTTACAAGGTCGCGCAGCCCGGATTTCTCGTGCAGCCAGGAAATGTACCGGCGCCTTACTCGGTCGCCGACGTGGCAATAAAGTGGATGCTGGCGAACGTGAGCGAAGGTGAGCTCTCATCTTTTCACCTCGGCCAACCGGTTCAAGTCAAGGTGTTGTCCTATCCCGGCCACGTCTTCAAAGGCAAAGTTTCAAAGATTTACGAGACAGTTGACCCGAACACTCATCGCGCAACCATCCGTTCCGAAATCGCGGACCCCAAAGACGAACTGCGCCCCGGAATGCTTGCTAACTTCGTCATTCGCGTCGATGGCCCGGTGGAAGCCACCGCTATTCCAGTGAATGGAGTGGTCCGCGAAGCCGATGGGACGATGACGGCGTGGGTGACAACCGATCGCCATCATTTTGAGCAAAAATCATCAAGATCGGGCTGCGAAACGACGACCGGGTTCAGGTTCTGGAAGGTTTGCGACGCGGAGAACTCGTCGTGGCGGACGGCGCTGTGTTTCTCAGCAACATGTTGTCGGCGCCACCAAGCGATTAGTTCATTGCCATTTTCACTTCAATAAAAGAAACGACATGTTCAAATCTCTCCTCGCGTTTTGCCTGAGCCGCCGCCCGATTGTGGTCGTGGGGTTGGGGCTGTTTGCTGGCACCGGGCTCATTGCTTTCAAGATGCTCAACATCGAGGCGTATCCGAACCCAACGCCCGTCATCTTGGAAATTACCGCGCAGGCGCCGGGTCTCTCTGCCGAGGAGATGGAACGTTACTACACGCGCCCCACGGAGATTGGCCTCTACTCTACGCCGGGAATTGACATCATCCGTTCCACTTCGTTTTATGGCCTGTCGTTCGTTCGCGTCACTTTCAAGTACGGCGTGGACTATAACTTCGCCTTCGCCCAGGCTTCGATCGCGATGCAGCAGAACGTCAGCCTGCCGGGCGGCCAGATTCCGAACATCCAAGCGAACAGCTCGACTGGCGAAATCTATCGCTACCAGGTTGTCGGCCCGAAGCACTTCGGAATCACGAATCTGCGCACAGTTCAGGATTGGATCGTGGCGCGCCGATTGTTGACCATTCCGGGCATCGCAGCCATCAACAGCTGGGGCGGCCCCACCAAGGAATTCCAGGTCGCGGTAGACCCGCATAAGCTGGAAGCCTACAGCGTAACCGTACCTCAAATCCTGAACGCTCTGGGCAACGCAAACATCAACGTCGGTGGACGCGAAATCCACATGGGCCAGCAGTCCATCAATATCAGGGGTGTCGGTCTGATAGATGACGGTGGCTACGACGATTTGACCCAGGGTTACAAGGTCGACGACATCGAGAATGTGGTTCTGACCCAAGCCAACGGCGTCCCCGTATTGATGAAGGATATCGGGAAGGTGTCGATCGGCTACAGGCCGAGGCTGGGCATTTTGGGCCGCGACCATCAGGATGATGTCGTCGGATCCATCGTGGTGATGAGGCGAACCGAACAGACCAACATCATGATCCCGAAGGTCAAAGAAGAAATCGAAAACTTGAATCACGACGGGAGTCTGCCGCCGGGAGTCAAGGTTGTTCCTTATTATGACCGCTCATCGCTGATTTCCATCACCACGCACACGGTTCTACACAACTTGATATTCGGATGTGTGCTGGTCTTCCTGATTCAATGGATTTTCCTCGGCAATCTCCGCAGTGCGGTCATCGTTGGAATAAACATCCCATTCGCGCTGTTGTTCGCCACCATTCTCCTGGTGATTTTTGGGGAAAGCGCAAACCTGCTGTCGGTGGGCGCCGTGGATTTCGGCATCATCGTGGATTCGGCCGTCATCCTGGTCGAGAACGTCTTTCGTAATTTTCAACGTAATCAGGAAGAAAGACAGGGCTTGCTGCAACGCCTGACCGAGGGCCATTGGGGGCCAGATCCGACGAGAGTCCCCGGAGATGCAACAGCAGCCCACGGTTGGACGGATCGTTTGCGGCTGATTCTGGTCAGCGCTCTACAGGTGGACAAGGCGGTTCTATTCTCGGCGCTCATTACGGTGGCCGGCTTCGTGCCGCTTTTCACCATGCAGGGAGTCGAGGGCCAGATCTTCGGGCCCATGGCTCGCACTTATGGTTACGCGCTGGCCGGGGCTTTAATTGCAACGTTCACCATCACGCCCGTGATCGCTTCGATGCTGCTCCCTGAGCAGCTGAAAGAAACCGAAACGATCGTGGTTCGCTTTTTGCACCGTATCTACAATCCTGCGCTGCGTTTTGCGCTAAATCACCGCGCTCTCGTGGTGGGAATTGAGCTCGCTCTTTCGATTGGAACCTTCTTGCTGATAGCGCCCCGGCTGGGAAGCGAGTTTCTTCCGCATTTGGAAGAAGGCAACTTCTGGATTCGCGCCTCCATGCCGATCACGCTCTCGCTCGAAGAAGGCGAGGCTTCCGCGAGAAAAATGCGCGAGATTCTCCTGCGACACCCCGAAGTCATCACGGTGCTTTCTCAGCATGGCCGGCCAGACGACGGTAGCGATGCTTCGCCATTCTCCAATGTCGAACTGTTCGCGCCGCTCAAGCCGTTTGACGAGTGGCCAAGGGGCTTGACCAAGGAGAAGTTAACCGAGCAGGTGCAAGCGGAGTTTAACAACGAGTTGCCGGGAGTCATCTTCAATTTCTCTCAATACATCGAAGACAACATCGAGGAGGGGATCTCGGGTGTTAAGGGTGTTAACTCGGTCAAGATCGTCGGCCCCAACCTCGAAGTCTTGACGAAGCTGGCTGACCAAGTCCGCGACCAAATGAATCAAGTGCGCGGCATCGCCGATCTTGGCATCTTCCCGGTACTGGGCCAGCCCAACCTGAACATCAAGGTAGATCGTGCGAAGGCCGCTCGCTATGGCCTTAATTCCGGCGATGTGAACACGGTCATCCAGGCAGCCATGGGCGGAGCGGTAGCGACCGAGGTCTTGGAGGGAGAGCGGCAGTTCGATCTCGTCGTCCGTTATACGCCTGAATACCGCGAGAGCATCGATAAAATTCGCAACATCAAAGTGGCCTATCAAAACAGCAGCGGCGCCAATTCCTACATACCCTTGAGCGAACTGGCCACGATCACCTTGGATACGGGAGCGGCTTGGATTTATCACGAAAGCGTGCAGCGTTTCATCCCGGTCAAGTTCAGCGTCCGGGGCCGCGACCTTGGCGGCACGGTCGAGGAGGCGCAGCAACGAATCGCGAAGAACGTGCAACTTCCGTCTGGATACCGGCTGGTTTGGGCCGGCGAGTTCGGAGATCTGCAGGAAGCGAAGAAGCGCCTGGAGATTATTGTGCCGGTCAGCCTCGTGCTGATTATCGGGTTGCTCTACACCTTGTTCAATAACCTGCGCGACTGCCTTCTGGCCCTCGCGGGCATTCCTGACGCGGTGGTCGGCGGCATCCTTGCGCTTTATCTCACAGGTCAGAATTTCAGCATCTCCGCCGCCATCGGCTTCGTTTCGCTCTTCGGAGTCTCCGTCATGGACGGCATTCTCATGATTACTTTTTACAACCATGAAAGATCTCAGGGACTGGTGCCGGTGGAGGCGATGTACCGCGCGGCTTCAACCCGCATGCGCCCACTGCTGATGACGTCGCTTTCAGCCTGCATCGGCCTGCTTCCCGCAGCCATTTCCACGGGGATCGGCAGCCAGGTGCAGCGTCCGCTCGCCACTGTGATCGTGGGCGGCATGCTGCTCGGCCCCGTCATGCTGCTTCTCGCTGTGCCCGCTTTGCGAATGATATTTATAGGTCGCGACGAGCACCCGCACCTGGAGTCAGAGGATTTACTATGAAGGTCACCTGCCTTCTGTTTCTAGTTCTGACGGTCAGTTGTGCCTCGTTAATGCAGGGGACAAGTTATGCGGCCTCACCGCAGCGATCATCTGACAAGATTCATCCGCGCGGCCGTGTAGGCCTGACCGCGGCCAATCGTCCTAAGCAGCCTTCGACCGGCCAGAAACGTCCCCTTGCCCGAAACGCGGCCAGCCTTCGTCAGCCAGCCTTCGCAAGATCCGGCGGTGCTGCAAAAGGCGGATTGGTCCAAAGCAAAGCAGTCAACGCTGCCCAGCATGTTCGTTCGACAAGTGCTCTCCGGCCCGCCGCGGCATCGCTCAACCCTTCGCTTAACAACGTCCGCCATCGCGGACCCAACCCAGCGGTCGTTGGTGGATCGGCGAACTTCAACAGCAGCAATACCGGAGCGATCAACGGAACGGGTATGCACCACAGGCCCTAAGGAACTCATTCGCATGATTCGCACTTACAAATCGCGTCTCAACGCTTTCATCGCAGCGTTAGCCTTACTGCTTACGACAGGCTGCGTGGTTGGGCCCAGGTTCAAGAAGCCTGTTGCTCCGGACGTTTCCGGTTATACGCCCGCTCCAATTACGACCACCAGCAGCACGCCCAATGTCGCCGGTGGAGAGGGGCAACACCTGCTCGAAGGTCACGACATTCCCGGAGAGTGGTGGAGCTTGTTCCACTCCAAGCCGCTCAACGACTTGATTGAGCGCTCTCTCAAAGCCAATCCCGACCTCAAGGCGGCCCAAGCGGCGCTGATAGTTGCAAGAGAGAATATGTTGGCCCAGCGCGGCGCTTACTATCCCATCGTCACCGGTGGTTTCTCGGCGACTCGGGCGAAGTCATCGGCTGATCTTTCCCCGGTAACCAACACCAGCGCCCTGAATTACAGCCTTTACACGCCGGAGGTGAGCGTTTCTTTTGTCCCAGATGTGTTCGGCCTCAACCGGAGAACCGTGGAGTCGTTGCAAGCGCAGGAGCAGCAGGCGCGTTTTGCCCTGGCCGCGACGCATATCACTCTGAGCTCAAACGTCGCCGCCGGAGCCATTCAAGAGGCCTCATTGCGGGGACAGGTAGACGCGACCCGTGAGCTCATCGACATCAACACCAAGATGCTGCAGATTCTGCGGGAGCAGTATGCCAAAGGATATGCTGACGCGCTCGACGTCGCGGCCCAGGAATCGCAACTCGCGCAAGTCGTCGCCACTTTGCCCCCGCTGCTGAAACAGTTGGCCCAACAACGGGACCAACTGGCGGCGCTGGCAGGCGGCTTTCCCAACCAGGATCTGGCCGAAAAGTTTGAGCTGTCGAGCTTGCAACTGCCGCAGGAACTGCCGCTAAGCCTACCTTCGCAACTCGTGGAGCAGCGTCCGGATGTGCTCCAGGCCGAGGAGAACCTGCATTCAGCCAGCGCGCAGATTGGAATTGCACGCGCCAACCGCCTTCCGAGTTTTGCGCTAACCGCGGACGCTGGCAGCATGGCGGTGGTCTTCAGCCGGATGTTTTCAGGAGGCACTGGTTTTTGGGATTTAGGCACCAGCGTCACCCAGCCCATCTTTGATGGCGGCACTCTTATGCATCGGGAGCGCGCCTCCAGAGCCGCTTATACCGAAGCCGACGAACAATATCGCAGCACTGTCCTAACCGCGTTTCAGAATGTCGCGGACACGCTGAATGCGCTGCAACAAGACGCCGATGCCCTGAAGGCCGCAGCCGCCGCAAAAGACGCCGCCAAAGTCACGCTCGACTTGACGAAGAAACAGCTTGAAGCCGGCTATGCCAACTACCTCGCGCTTTTGAGCGCGGAACAAGCCTACCAGCAGGCCCTGATCAACCTTGTGCAGGCGCAGTCGAGTCGGTATGCCGATACCGCCGCGTTGTTTCAAGCTCTTGGCGGCGGATGGTGGAACCGTCCCGATATTCCTAAGAGCTGACTATGTGGACGCTACTCGTTGCATGCTTAAGCAGTGACACTCAATCGCAACTAACCTTACTAGTGAGTGCTGTCGCCATGGCACTCGGAACTTTTGTTGTCGCCTCACCCCATCGGGCAGCTAAGATCTGGGGATCGCAACGACTCGCCAACTTGTCTCCTGAACGGAGGGCTTGGTTCGTGCGCTGGTATCGCATCTTCGGGACTCTCCTTTGTCTCTCGGGCATGCTCCTTGCGGTTGATGGCATGGGGTTCTCAAGCCATCAGCGTTAGAACGTCCACTCTCGCCCAAGCAAGCAGACGCGGGTCGCTCTCCGCAGCCGAACATGTGATGGAAGAAAAAGACACAGAGGCGGAACTGCGCCTGCTGTTCGCGCCCGGCTCCTCTCCTGGCGGCGCGAGGCCCAAGGCTTCCGTCAGGGGAAAGGGCGGCCAACTCGCCATCGCGAAATTCCCACGCAAGGACGATGAATTCAACACGGTGGTATGGGAGGCGGTCGCAGCAGTTGAGAAACGGGCGTAGCCGGATCGAGTTACGGCACACTTTGCGGCACACCCAAAACATCAACTCGGGTAAGTGCTTGAAAAGCTGGTGAGCGCGGGAGGAATCGAACCTCCAACCTACTGATTAAGAGTCAGTTGCTCTGCCGATTGAGCTACGCGCCCCTACGCTGAAAATCTTCCGGCTGGGTAATTTGTGATTGTAGCATCTCCAGCGTCATCGCGAATGCCGACCCCTGCTGCAAACGAGGAGAGAGGAAAAATGCAGACGTTGGCAATAGTGCAAGCGAGCAGCATCAGCTGTGTTGTTTCGTTACGAGGACCTTGCAGGCAATGCCAAAGGCTCACCGCAGAAACTGAAGCGAGTTTTGCAGACCCAACCCCCGCTAAGAGCGCTGCCGCACTTCTGCTGCTAAGCCTCGTGAACCTTCGCTGACCACCGGACGACGCGGCGGCAAGGACTCTGGCTCCATCGCCTGGCGCCTCTCAACCGTTCCAATCACCGGAGCGTCTTCCATACCATCGGCGTAAGCCATCGAGACGAACCGCTGCTCGGAACATAGCCGATCGATCAAGCGCTGTTGCCAGGAACTGAGTACGGCATGAGGAAGAATCGGAAAGTGACGGAACATCCAAAGAAAATATGCCCGTTGCACAAAGGATGGCATCAAGTATCGCGGCCCGATGGGGGTTTGCACTTGCACCACACCATCTGCCAATTTATCAATCCACATGAGTTGGGCCCACCTAACTACCGAGTTTGGCCGGAGCAATTCTAGGGCCGCTATTATTGCACCAAGGTCGGTGCCAAAGAAAGCATTTTCTTGAACTTTTTTGGAAAACTCCCGGGTCTGAGTCTTCAGACTCTAAGCTGTCGGTAATTTTTTCGGGAAGACGGACGCCGTTACGGGAATAGAAAGGCTACTTCAGATCGGTGATCTCCGGCAGCACGTCCATGCGCTGGATCTCCGCGGCAACTCCAAAATCCTTGCCGGAGCCACGTTCTACCCGCAATACGCGGGCGTGGCAGCATACCCAGCACTTCTCGCCAGAGGTCAATTCCGGAGGAAGCATCAGGACCAATTCGACCTCAGAGCCCTCGGCCATGGCGCTTTTGGTATAGAGGAACACACCATTCCTGCTGACATCTCGAGTTTCGGCGGCCAGCTCCCCAACCCCGGCCGCACCCCTAACACGGACGGGCACCTGGGCGACTACCCTTTGGCGCGAACGTCGATCAATCTTAGAGTTCATTCATCTTCCGGAAGCCATCAAACGGGAACGCCAGCAGAAAGGTTCTTGCCTTCCCGCTGGCGTTCGCCAGTATAGACCAAAGTTGGGTCGAGGATAAGAGATTGCTTACATTTCCGGTCGCCGCAAACGCGCGCCGGGTACCACCAGAGCTTGTTCCATTGTGGGAATATTGGTGCCCCGCAGCTTGGCCTCGGCCTCGGCCAGCTTATCGGACTGGTTGGTCTGGTAGTAGGCCTGCACCAGCAGCTCCATGGTGAAAGGATTGTTCTGGTCTTCTTCCAGATAAGTAATGGCATCTTCGAACTTTTTCTGATCCATCAGCAAAGTTCCGGCCGCCCCGTTGTAGGAGCCCTGGATCACCCGATTCCGGCTGCCCGAGGCCATCGCTTCAAGTTGCTTCAAAGATTTGTCCGCCAAGGACGCATCGCCGGCATGGGCGGCGCGTACGGTGCGGTTGCGCAGGATTCGGGAAAGCTCGTCACTTTTGTCAGACTGCGAAATCGTGCTGCGATGTCCCAGCGCATCCTCTGCACTCTGCAGATATTTCAGAGCGGCGTTATCGTCGGACTGGTACTCGGCCATGTGCCCGTAGGCCTGCGCTTCCTGCAGGTCCTGCTCCTTCGCATGAGCCGTCTCGGCAACCTCCAGGAATAACTTGTCCGCATCCGCGAACTTGCCATCACGCACCCAGGTCATCGCCTTTTGCATGCTGTAGGTCAGCCGGTCGGCCTCATTGTGGGCAAACCGAACCGCCTTGTCATATTCAATCCGAGCCTGCTCCTGATTTCCCATCAGCGCGTAGGTGTCACCCAATCCAACCTGCGAAGTTACGAAATCAGGATCAATCTTCAGCGCGGCGCGGTAGTGCTGCAACGATCCTTCAAAATTTCCCGCCATGCGCAGCAGTTCGCCATAGGAGTCCTGCGGATTTGGCTCGTTCGGGAGCAGGGCGACGTAGGAATCCATCGCCGCAAACGCCTTGGCAAATTGGCGGTTTCGAGCGTACAGGTAAGCCAGATCGTTCAGCGCAGCCGGAAATTTTTTGTCCAGGGCCAGCGCCTTCTCCATGATTCGCTGCGACTGCTCGTCGCCGTCTTCCAGCATCAGCCAGTTGCCCGCCAGGTACAGCAGATGCTTGTCCTTGGGATACATCTCGATCAGGTCGTTCATGGCGGAAATGCCGCCGATGAAGTCGCCTTCCTGCACCTTGACGATCCAGGCAATCATCAGCTGTTCGCCGGGTGTCAGCCTGGGCGCAAGGGCCTTCGCCTTTTCGCGGGCAGCGGTCACTTCATTCGGATCGCTGCTGTTGAAAGCAATCCAGGCCCAGGCCACGGCCAGGTTGGGATCTGCCTTCACGGCACCGCGCCAATCGTCGTTGCAGCGCTCCAGATAGAGGTTCTCGTAGTCCTGCATCCCCTTCTGGTAAAGCGCACGCGCCGGCGCAGACGATGTCGTGACCGGCACCGTCAAGGTACTGCCCTGCTTCAGGTGGTGAGCATACACCGGCGCGGAAAAGCACACGCCAAGAATGAGGACGGCGCAGATAGAGCGACGCATTCGAAGTCTCCACAACAGACGCTTTGGGGGAAGAATTATGAGAGCAGCGTAACATTCGAGTAACCGCCTACCCTAGTGACGGAAGACGTACGACGGGCGGGGATTCTGCGGCGTGGACGCCCTCGCCCGCAAAGCTCACCGGCTCAGGGTGCTGTGGAGTTTCCCCAAAAACAAAAGCCCCTGCCGCGAACGGCAAGGGCCTTGAGTCAAGGGTCCTAGAAGGTGAACTTCGCCGCGAGCTGAATGCCGCGCGGACCGCCGCCACCCAGGAACGGATTGCCGATCCCCACGTCGCCGGTCGCAGTGATGGGATAGAAACCCTGGCCCACTTCGCGAGTCCCGCTGGGACTTAGAGTAAGTCCGTTGAAAGCCGGGTCCGCAATGAACGCCGGTAGAAATGGATTCGCAAAATTAGGATGGTTGGGGAGGTTGAAGAAGTCCGCGCGGAGTTGCAAGGCAATGCGCTCGGTCAGCGGAGTATTTTTGTAAATAGCAAAGTCGAATTGGCGGAAGTTCGGCCCTCGGAATTCGTCTCGCCCTTCGTCGCCATAGTGACGCGTTCCGATCGTGCAGTCGGAAGCTGCCCCGGTTGCTACCGTCACTGTACACGGAATTGCAAAGGAGCTTAGCGACATGAACTGATAGGGATTGTGGTTGTTTTGGCTGACAGGCCCCACAACATCTGGCCGGTCGTAGCATTCTCCGCCGCCGCTGAAGTCGTCCTCGCAGTTGTAATTGTATTGGAAGGGCTGCCCGGTCTGAATAGTGAGGGTGCTGTTGATTCCCCAACCGTTTTTTAACTTCTGCATCCCCCCACCCATCTTGGGGATGTCATAAGCAAAGATCCAAGAGAGCCGCCGAGGCAGGTCAAAGTTCGACGGACCGTACTCGGCCTGCGGATTAGTGCTGTCCTGCGGTTGAGCAGCATTGGGTTCGAAGTCTTCCCCGTCGCTGGAGTTGTCGAGTGACTTCGACCAGGCATAATTCAGTATTGATGTGATCCCATGCCACCCGCTAATCCGGAAACTACCCTGAAGGGCGTTGTAGTTTGACTTACCCGTGGAGTTCTCCATCATTACGTAGTACGAGCAGTACGGATTTCCAGTGCAGTATCCTCCGTATGGCCGCGCCGCACTTCCGAAGTCCTGAAAACCAACTGTCTCGTCCACCTGATTGATCGTCGCGGCACTGGGTTGATTGATGTCGAAAAACCGCCACAGATGATGTCCCTGCGACCCTACGTAGCCTATCTGCAGCATCATTTTCCCAGTAATCTGCTGTTGGAAGTTCAGGTTGTAATTTTCCATGTACGGAGTCTTGATATTTCTATCGAAAGCGAAGGTGTCGCATTCCAGGCTGGCGCAGCTCGGAGCGCTGTAAACCGGAGCCCCAGATACGATTGCAGGTCCAGCCACCGCCGAGATGATCTGGTATTGGCTGGGTCCCACCGGGTTATAGGCTGGTCCCGGATCGAAGTAAGGCGGATACGGCAGGTGACCCATAACCATATCCTGTGAAAAGGCATCGAAGAAGACGCCGTACCCAGCGCGAACCACGGTCTTGCCTTTCCCTGAGACATCCCATGCGACGCTCACGCGCGGAGCAAAATTCTTGTATTGCGGGTTGTATAACCCGCTCAGACCGGGCTGTCCGACCTGGGTGAGCGTGAATGTTCCGTCTCCGGTCGCTGGCGAGAAGCTGGTGATATTGCTCAACAGGTTGTTCTTTTCTCCCACGACTCCGGCATAATCCCAGCGCAGGCCGTAATTGAAAGTGACTCTGGGGCTCGCGCGGAAACTATCCTGGACGTAAAGCCCGTAGTTGTTTTCGAAGGTAGAGCGGGCCGAGTTGCCGGAGTACTGCAAACCACTGTCAACGTCGCCCGCCAGGAAATCGCCAATCGCGGTCCCGGTGGCGTCGCCGTTGAACTTGAGTCGGCCGCGAAACCAGTGGCCGTCGATCCCCTGATTTACGCTGGTGCGATGGAAATCGAAACCAAACTTCACGTCGTGCTTATTGATCTTCCACGAAAAGTTGTCCACGAATTGATTATTGCTGTCTACGCGGTGACGCGGATCGCTCGAGCTCGCACCGAGTTGGGCAACACCGCTCACGAGAATAATGGGAAGGCCCGAATCGGAGACGCCTGAGCCGGGGCATCCCGCCAGAGAACTGGCGGCGCAAAGCCCGATCGAGCTGGGATGAAAGCTTTGATCCGCAGGGAAAAAACCTTCTGCGAATCGATTCCAGCCGTAGCGGATTTCATTGACCTTGTTCGAGCCAATGGTGCGTACATAGGATAAAGAAACCAGCTGAACTCGCGTCGGCGTGTAGGTATTGAAGCCGGGAAGCTGGCCGCCGCTTGCCGTCAGGGCCAGAGGAAACGACTGGATGCTGTCTCCGAAGAAATAGCGCCCCGTAAGTAAATTGTTTTGGTTGAAGCTATGGTCGATCTTGGCAATAAGGCTGGTCAGATCGTTAAAGGAAGGCGAGACGACGGATGCTTCACCCGGCGCGTTCGGAAGGTTCGGAGCTGGCCACGGATTGCGCGCGAGCAACGCTTTTATGACCGGATTGGTCGAATCGGCCGGAGTCAGTTGGCCGTTCGGTCCGCTCCCCGTACTCGGAACACTTGCGATCGTAACCACACCGACCGGCTCGCGCTGCCCTTCGTAATCGAAGAAAAAGAAGGTTTTGTCCTTTACGATTGGACCGCCTAGAGACGCGCCATATTGATTGTTGTGGAAGGGAGCCTTGGGCTGGCCGGCAATGTTGAAATAATTGCGGGCATCCAAAGCGTCATTCCGGAAATACTCGGCTGCGCTTCCGTGCACCGCATTGGTTCCGCTCTTCGTCACGATATTGACCACGCCACCCGCGTTGCGTCCATACTCCGGTTGGAAGTTGGAAATCACGTGTACTTCGGCCACAGCGTCGAGGGGGAGAATCGTGGCCGGAGTTCCGAACACGCCTGCCTCGTTTATCGCGGGATCGTTACGGAAACCGTCGTTCATGTCGGTGCCGTCAAGCAGATAGTTGTTGGATCGGCCCCGAGCGCCGTTCATCGAGAACTCACCAAACGAACCCGGTGAGTCAGAAATCTGATCGGGCGATCCGGCCACTCCAGGGTTCAAATAGATCAGCTTCGTGTAGTCACGGCCGTTTACCGGAAGGTCCTTCACCGTTTCCTGGGTGATCACACCTCCAAGGTCGTTGGTCGTCGTCTCGACTTGGGGCAATAGATCTCCGGCAACTTCTACCCGGGTTGCAACCTGACCCGGCTTCATGGGCGCGTCTACGCGGCGCTCGCTGCCCACGTCCACCGTTACACCGGTCGTTACATAGGTTTGAAAGCCGGCCTGGGTCACCGTCACGGTGTAGGTACCGATCGGCAACTCCGGCAGCGCGTAACTCCCGTCGGCGCTGGTCTCGGTGGTGCGCTCCAATCCTGTCGCCACGTTCTTTACCGTCACCTTGGCGCCCGAAACAACCGCGCCCGAAGCGTCGGTTGCGGTGCCAAGAATCGTGCCGCGGAAGGTCTGCGCCGAAAGGCTAACTGCGGCCAACAGCACAAGCACCAGGATGATGCGCGCTCTCATAGAGTCTCCTTGAACTGGATCTTGTCGGGGAGTGATGTTCGGTAGGGCGGGTCAAGTTACAGACCGCTAAACAGAGGCCTGCAATTCCTTGCATACGAATAAGATGCAGCGCCCCAGCCGCACCCAGAACATTATCGAAAGCCTATCCTTACAGTCAACCATTCAGTTACGATCCGAACGATAGATTTTACGAATAAGGTACTCCGCGGCAGCTTCCAGTCGGGGGACTTATTTTGGGGGAAGTTATTTTGGGGAGGACTTTGGTCTAGAAGGTGATGGTTACCCCGCCCCGCACAGAACGGGCGGATTGCACGAAATAAACCGTTTGGCCGTCCTGGCCCATCACCGGCACATAGCCCTGCGCGAGTAGGTTCCGCAGGTCAATCAACGCCTCCATGTGGGCCGGGAGGAAACCCATGGTCGGGATCGGTTGCCGCACAAAGAGGTTCAGAAAAGCGTCGCCCTGCCCCGGCGACGCGTTGAACATATCCACCGGCGTCAGCGCTGAACCATTCACCCAGCGGTAGGAGGCGATCCACCGCGTATGGGTGCGTGGAATGCTTCCGCTGAGCTTCGCGGCCAGAGCCTGACGGCGCTGTGTACTGATAAACTGCCCGGCATTCTGAATCTCGACATCCGGCTTGGCAAGATCCAGCACATCGCCGCAGGCATAATCCAGCGTAGCGCTGAGGTCGGCGTAGAGCTTGCGCTCGAGAACCAGGCGCAGTCCGTGAGTGTCCAGCGTGCCGCCGGCATACGTGAAGGTACCGGAATAAGAATCGGGCAATAGGAACCCGCCAGCCGCGGTCACCCCGCCAGTGCCGAGCAACGCCGTGTTTTCCACGCGATCACTGAATACCGCCAACTGCATGTTGTTCCGGCCGATCCGCCGCGAGACATTCAATTCCTGATGGTGAGCGCTTTCAAGCTTCTGGGAAAAGTTGGATACGCTGATCCGTGGGTCGCTCTGATTCAACCCTCCATTCAAATCCGCCGGCGCCGAATCAAATGCTTTCTCATCCAGCAGAGTGGGCAGCGACGTCGCATAAGAGTATCCGACGACTGTATTCGGGGAAACGTGCAGGTCCACGGAGCCATAGGGCCGGAATGCGGTCACGCGTCCGAGGAATTGGATCGTCTGCAGCTCGCTGCCGAACTTTAACTCCACCACATCGCCAAGCGAAAGATCATCCGCGCCGGAGAGCGCCAATGCCTGCAGCGAGGCATCATGCAGATTTGGATCAGAGGGTGCGAAACGACGAATCGCAACCCCCATGGATGGCCCCGAACCGTCGGGTAACTGGTGCGAGTACGTTGCCCGCAAAACCGAGTCAGGAAGCCCGTCTCCATAGCCAACGTTTCCGCTCAGACCGACACGATCCGTCGAAAAAATGGAGCGCTCCACGGAGAACCCGGTGTTCATATCTGAGCCGCTGCCATAACCGCCAGCCGCCGAACCCGCCAGGAACGAGAGGCTCCCTGTAAGGTTTCGATCCGATCTATCGGCGCTCAAAGTAGGATCGTCGAACACCCGCAGCACGGGACGATTCGCCACCGAACGCAACGTCCACTTCCAATCGTCGTCATCCGCGGTGCCGCGCAGCGGGCCCACGCGCATGGCATTCAGCAGCGTGTTGAGGGTGATGTTCAGGTGAGTGCTGGTACCGGGATGCAATCCGACTTTGTCGCGCCATGCAGGTAAGAAGGATGCCGCCGAAACTTTAACCGTATATAAGCCGGGCACCAGATCACTTGCGTAGTAGAATCCGGCGCCGTCGGTGAACACGGTCCAGGTGCGCGCCGCCGTCCCGACAATTTCAACCACCGCGCCCATCTGGGGAATCCCAGAGGCATCGCGCACGTACCCGGAGATCGCCCCGGGCCGCTCAGCGGCCCACGCAGGAAGCGACAACGCTACGATCACCGCCCAAGTTCCGAGCTGGCGAAGCTTCACTCCTACCCCCGGGAATCAAACAGGCGGTTACTCTACAGCAAACGTCGCTGAAGGATCAACAACCTGTTTGGAGATGTTGTCGTTCACTTTGATTTCGATCCGATACACGCCCGGCTGCAGGTTTGCCGATGCAATCGACTTTTGCAGCGTCACCTGGTCGCCTACATTACCCATCGTGTCCGTGGATTCGGTTTTTTGAACCACAGGTTTGTTGGTCGCAATGTTGACGATGTCAAACTCGAAAGTGGCCGAGGGTTTGTGCGTCTTCTCGTCCACGCCCAAATTATAAACTTGCATCCAGAAGTTTACCTTCTGGTCACGACTCCGCTTGAACAGAGCAGGCTTGCCGTCCGCCGGAGCCACGCGCGGGCGAACCTTGGTTACGCCGATCACGAAACTCCCCGTACTCACATCCTTGGTGGGCACCGGCTCCATCTGGTCGGCAACGATCAGAGAAGAGGTCGAGAGTTTATCGTCCGAGTACTCCGGTACCACAATGCCACGGCTCCACAGGCCTTTGCGATCGCCGTTCACATCTTTCACCGCAACCTCGATTTTGTAACGTCCGGGTCGCAGCGGCAGCGCCTTCCAATACACCGAGGAGTTCTCCGCGGTGCGCGGCAGCAACTCCGCCGGAACGTCTACCTGCGCCGTATCTTCGAAAGTCTGCACCACGCGGCCGGTTAATGTGGTGACTCGCCCGAAGATGTTCACCGTACCACGCTGCACGCCATCCTTGTTGGCAAACGTAATATCGCGGTACTTCATCTGGATGGTGACCGGTACCAGCACTGTATCGCCCGTCACCTTCACATAATCGGTGCGCACGTCGAACGGCATCAGGTTCGTAATCAGCTTGGTATTAACAATTTCTTCCAGGTCTTTGAACTTGACCGGAGGAGGAGCCTGCAATTTTGCAAATTGTTCCAGCCGGTCGAACTCTTTGGTCTGCAGATCCGAACTCATCGGTCCTTGGCCCAACTGCTCCAGACCCCCATTGCTGAACCGCGACGCCTTGCTCGCCATTCCCATCTGCTCATAGAGCGTCAGGCCGGCGTTCGGCGTGTACTTGAGGGCATCCTTCTCGGACCGGTCCAGCGTCATGTGGTAGTCGCCGCACATGCAGGTATCAACGAACTCGATGATTACTTCCTGACCAATACCTTCTAGGTAACGATAGCGCCAGTCTTCAAACGGGAACGTAGAGGTCTCGCCGCCGCCTTCTTCCATCGGGCGCTGGTACGATCCACCCGAGGGATGCGAATCCACTTCGTCGGCCGGACCGTACATGATGTAGATACGCCCGCGATCCGTCTTCCAGCCAGGAATTCCGGCTGCAAAATGCTCATTGGAGTAGGCTATGCGCCGGTAGTGCTCTTCCTTGTATTCGTTTTCTTCCGTATCGGGGGTGGGGTCGCGGCGCTGCCAGAAAGCCTCAATAAAATTATCGCGCTCTTCATCGTTGGAGAGCTGCTTGAACGCGGCCCGTTCCTGGTCGGTAATAATCCAGACGACGTCCTCGTTCAGCCACTTCTTGTAAGTCTTGCTAAGCTCGATGTTCAGGGCTCTTTTCTGCGCCTTCTTCTGTTTCTCATTCGGTCTGCGCTTCAGCGGATCGGCATCGTCGGCAGGTTGGGCTTGCGGGTCGGTCGCCGCTGCCGGGGCTGATTGCGTGCCCGCTGGCGGCTGGCTGGGAGTGGCCGGCTTGTCGCTTTGCGCTCTGGCCGGGCCGGCAAGGCCTGCGGCTACGAACAAGATGACAAGAGACGAGAGATAACGGGAACGAACCCCAACCATGAGAGGGACTCCTGCGACGGTAAAGCTTTCGTCCAGTATTCTAGGCTCCCAATCGAGCGAATGCAAGGTTAAGTCACAGTAAAGGAAAGACCTGCCGAGCCTAACCAACCTTTGTTGGACGCGCCCACGGTCGCTCCGAGTTGCCCGCGCAAACCAGAAGCTACCCAACCAACAGGCGTCAACAGGGGTCAGGATTGAGACTACGACCCCGGCTGAGAGCAAGCTATAATTGCAGGTTCCGGGTCCGTATCCTCGGCTCTTGGACTTCCCAGGCAGGTCTCATTCGCGCGTCTCTCGATGGAACTTTCCTGTTGGCAGGATCGTATCAGGAGATGTGTCCGTCAGACCGGTGTCCCCGGGCTGGCCAAAATCGAAGATCGAACTGCAGGCCGCAGGGTGACAAACGCCAAGCCCCGGACAGGTGACGGAGACAATGAAACCCTGGAAGAAAATCGCGATTGGCGTCGGCGTAGTGGTGGTGTTGACCGCCATCGTCGGCTTCATCGTGTATCAAAGCGGCAAGAACGTGGTCACGGTGCAGACCGGAAAGGTTCAGCGCCAGGATTTGTTGTCAATGGTCAGCGCCTCGGGGGAGATTAAGCCCAAAACTTACGTCAACATCGGCGCCAATGCTTATGGAAAGATCACCCACCTGTACGTGAAGGAAGGGGATCACGTAAAGAAGGGACAATTGCTGGCACAACTGGAAAACGTGCAGTCCTCGGCGGATGTCAGCGCCAACCAGGCTTCGGTGCAGGCCGCGGAAACGGACGCTATTGCCGCCGACGCGGCGCTCAGGACCTCCGACGCCGACTTGCTGCGCGCCCAGGCCGATTACTCTCGCAACAAGCTGGACTGGGATCGAGCGCAAAATCTCTATAAGGATGGACTGATCTCAAAATCCGATTTCGATAGCCGCCAGAACGCATGGGCCACAGCCGACGCCGGCCTGGTGCAAGCCAAAGCGCGGGTCGCCCAGGCCAAAGCTCAGAAAGACTCCGCCGACCGCCATGTCTCTCAGGCGCGCGCCAATCTCACTCGCGTCGCCGATGTGTTGCAGAAAACTACCTACTCCGCTCCTTACGACGGAGTCGTTACCAACTTGCCGGTCCGCGAAGGCGAGTCGGTGGTCATCGGCATCCAAAACGCCCTTGGCAGCACGCTGCTCACGCTGGCCGACATGTCCGTAATTACCGCCGAAGTGAAAGTGGATGAGACCGACATCGTCAACGTTCACCTCGGGCAAGCAGCCGAAGTAACCATCGATGCCATTCCTCGAAAAATTTTCCACGGCACCGTTTCTGAAATCGGAGACAACGCCATCGTGCGCTCCACCGGCGTGGCAACTTCTCAGCAGGCGACTGCCAGTGAAGAAGCTAAAGATTTCAAGGTCGTCGTTACGGTCACCGACCCTCCGCCGGATCTCCGCCCCGGTCTTTCGACCACTGCGAAGATCACGACTGCAGCGCGAAGTGCAGTGCTCTCCATTCCAATCCAAGCCCTCTCCGTTCGCACCAAGGCGCAGTTGGAACAAGAAAAATCAACCCCGGGCTCTGTGCATGCCGCCGCGCCTGCCCCCAAGGAAATCGCATCCAAGAGCAGTAGCAGCAATAGCAATAAAGATCAGCAGCAGGACATCCAGGGCGTCTTCGTCATTCGCAATAAGAAAGCGGAATTCGTGCCCGTTACTACCGGAATCACGGGCACCACCGACATCGAAGTCATGAATGGTCTGCGCGAAGGGGACGAAGTGATCACCGGCAGTTACAAGGTTTTGCGCACATTGCGTTCTGGAAGTAGCGTCAAGATCGATAACTCGGTTCCGAAGAAGGAAGAGGAATCGTCATGACGTTCGCCCGCTTCATCCGTCCAACGGAGAAGCCGGTCTCGAAACCGAGGTCTCGAATCACAGTCTTGAGCGCAAGTTTTACAGTCGCAACAGCACACGGAGCCCACGGAATCGAATTCAAACAGGGAGAACTCAGTGGCACCGGAGCAGGAGAAAAATATGGCTACCGCCGAAGTACTTAGCATGCCGTCCCCCCCAGTCAGCGCACCCCCGCAGTCCTGCATGATCGCGGCCGTGGATCTCTGGAAGACCTATGACATGGGCTCCGAGCAGCAGGTGCACGCTCTTCGCGGCGTCAACTTGCGCATCGAGCGTGGCGAATACGTCGCCATCATGGGACCCTCCGGTTCCGGCAAGTCCACGCTGATGAACCTGATCGGTTGCCTCGACACGCCTACCAAAGGCGAGTACTGGCTGAACAGCCAGTTGGTCAGTGAACTCGACGACGACGAACTGGCCCGCATCCGCAACAAGGAAATCGGTTTCGTATTCCAGACCTTCAACTTGCTGGCTCGTGCCACCGCTCTGCACAACGTGGAACTGCCGCTCATCTACGCCGGTGTCTCCACCGAGGAACGAATCGAACGCGCCAAAGCCGCACTCACCGCCGTCGGCATGGGCTCGCGCATGACTCACAAGCCGAACGAACTTTCCGGTGGGCAGCGCCAGCGCGTGGCCGTCGCTCGTGCCCTGGTCAATAAGCCTTCCATCATTCTGGCCGACGAACCTACCGGCAATCTCGATTCACAGACCGGAGGCGAAATTATGGCTTTGTTTGACCGCCTGCACCAGGAAGGAAACACGATTGTGCTGGTCACCCACGAGCATGACATCGCCGAGTATGCTCACCGTGTGGTCAACATCAAAGACGGCGTCGTCGAGCGCGACGAGCGCAAGAGATAAAAGCGTCCAGCCCAACCTTTGGCGTACAAGCAGAAACTCGCGCCAAAGCTAACCCCAGCTGGCCGGGGATTTTTCTAAACTGTATTTTTCTTGAACAGGAATCGCCATCTCCTCAGCGCTCTTCGCCGACGCCAGCGCAACCTGATCGCGCCCGCCGCGTTTCGCCTCATACAGAGCGGCATCCGCTGAAGCCATCAAATCCTTGGGCGACATCCCGTGTTCGGGGAATGCCGCCACGCCGACTGAAAATGTAACCATGCCCAGCGACTTTCCCTGATACATGATGTTCAGCTCCCTCATTTTCGAGCGCAATCGCTCCGCCCGCGCATGCGCCCCGTCTAAACCAGCCGTGGGCAGGATCACCACAAATTCTTCTCCGCCAAAGCGGCAAACAAAGTCCTCCGCTCGGACATTCTTCAGCAGGAAAGACGCAGTCTCGCGCAATACCGCGTTCCCCGCGTCGTGGCCATGCGTGTCGTTGAAGCGCTTGAAATGATCCAAGTCGAGCATCAGCACACCTAGAGATTGTCCCGCACGCCCCGCACGCCGCATTTCGCGATCCAATACCTCCTCCAGATATCGCCGGTTGTAAAGCCCGGTCAGGGCGTCCCGTACCGACTGCGTATGCAACGCCTCCCGGAGTCTTATATTGGCGATGGAAAGTCCCACTTGGCCCGCAAAAGTCGTCTTGAACGATTTTTCCGAGGCATCCAGTTGCGGTGCCTCATCGCTCGATTGAAAGTGCACGATGCCCAATGTTTCGCCCTGCGCCAGGATGGGAATACACAGATAGGTATTCTCTACGCCCGCCGCGTGACTACATCGCGCCGTGCTATCGCCAGCCAGCACCAGATGCGGGTGGCCCGTGCGCAAAGCCCAGCATGCCGTCGGCTCAAACTCCCTCGTCGGAAGTTGGCAGTCGGCCCACGATCCGATCACCTCCGCCAGGCTGCGCCTGCCATTCAGCAGAGCCACCGCTCCACCGACGGTGGGAAATATCTTGGGCGCAAAACCCAGGGCAGCGGCGAATACTTCTTCCCGGCTAACACAACTCTGCAGCAATTCTCCCATCTTCGCCAGCATCGTCGCCCGCTCCGAACGCTTTTCCAGCTCTTTCATCATCTCCGCGTTCTGCTGATCCAGCGCGTTGCGCGCGAAATCTCTCTCCAGCATTTCCTCCTGCAATCGGGTGTTGGCATCTGCCAATTGTGTGGTTCGTTCCAGTATCTGCTCTTCCAGAATTTGCTGATTCTGTTTCTGATTCTCAATGTCGGTGCACGTTCCGAACCATTTGATGATTTCTCCCGTCGAGTTGCGGATGGGATTCGCTTGCCCCAGAAACCATCGGTAGGTTCCATCTTTCCCGCGCAGCCGATATTCCACATCGTAGGGTTCGCCCACCCGCAGCGCGTTCTGCCACTTTGAAAAACAGTGGTCTACGTCGTCCGGGTGGACCACCTCCTTCCATGCGGTCCCTCGCATCTGCTCAAATGCTAGCCCGGTGTAATCGAAACATCTCCGGTTGAAGTAGTCATCCTCACCATCGGGATCGGCAGTCCATATAATTTCCGGGACCGCCTCCGCCATCGTGTGGAAATACAATTCTCGTTCGCGGGAGGTGCTGAGATCGAATCTGTGCAACACAACGAACCTATCGAAGAACGACAAAGCAATCGCCCCTGCGAGTACGAAGAGCGTGCTCCCGCTGATAGCCACAACCCCCAACGCGGAAATGTTGATGGTCCTGCTCAAGCTTGGGGCTACGCCCGAGGCGTGAAACCTCGCAGCCCACATCCCGGTATAGTGCGTCAGCGGAATGGCGCTGCCCATCACCAGCGCACTGATAATTTTCCGCCAACTGGTTCGCTTCTCATCCCGCACTCGAAAAGAGAACTGCAAGGCCACGTAAGAAGCCGCGATGGCCAGCATGATCGACAGAATTACGAGTCGGATGTCATAAACAACCACCGCCGAACAGCGCATCGCAGCCATGCCGACGTAATGCATAGCCGCAATCCCACTGCCCATCACGAGGCTGCCCGCGATCTCCTGCCGCAGGTTCATCTTCGGCTGGCTGACTACTAATAGAGCCACCGCGGAAGCGGCGATTGCAGCCAATAGCGAAAGGATCACGGTCGGGAGATAGTAAGAAACCTGCATCGGCATGGTTAAGGCGAGCATGCCCACGTAGTGCATCGCCCAGATCCCCAGCCCCATCGCAGTCGCGCCACAACTCAGCCAGACGACCCGAACGCGGCCATGCGCCGAGGTCACTCGCCCAGCCAGATCCAGTGCGGCATACGATGCAACCATCGCCAGCAGGATGGAAAGGGCCACCAGTCCGTAATCGTAACTGCCGCTCATTGCAGTGAAGGAATTCATCTCTTGTTGATCAGGTGTTATCCGCCGCGCTTGGCGCGGTCGTTTTGACCTCCACGGTCCGGACCGGACTTCCCCGGCGCGGTGCCTTTAGGCTGTATATCGGCAGCATTCAGTACTTTCACCTTAGAAATCGCTAATTACGCGCAGCAGGCACATGCGACTTGGGCAGGAAAATAAAAAGGGCCTCCGGTCGGAGGCCCTCGTGATTATCGACTTCTGGAATCAGACAGCTTGACTTGACTTAGCTGCTCCGTCCTTTAGCGCGCCGCAGCCGTATCCGCAGGCCGCAACGGACCTGCCAGAAAGAAGTTGTGATCGTAAAGATTGCGGTACATGTGGCCCGCAATCTCCGCTGCCTTGGGACCAAACGTCGGCCGCCCACCTTGTAAAAACACCACTACGACGACGCGGCCGCTGCTGGTGTTTGCGTAGGAGGCGAACCAGCCAAAGCGTGTGCCGTCGTGCGAGCAGGTCCCGGTCTTGCCCAGAATCTCTTCCTCGTTGAAGTTGAGTCCTAACCGGCGAGCCGTGCCGTATTGCACTGCTCCGGCCATCCCCACTGAGATTTCCGGAATCGCCGGCGCAATATCCAGCTGCCGCTTGATGCGCGGCTGGAAATCTGTGATCTCTTCCGGCGTCGTTGGATGCTGCAAGTAATAAAGCGTCCCGCCGTTTGCGATCGCGGAAACCATCGCTCCCAGTTGCAGCGGGGTCATCGAGATGCCCTCGCCGAAGGAGCACATTTTCCCCACACCGCCCAGCTTTTCCGGGATCACTTCATCGGGATAGGTTCCCAACTGCTCCCCTGGAATGTCATAACCAGCCAACTCGCCCAAGCCATACTGATGGGCGTAGTAGGCCACCTTTTCAAATCCCAGCTTGCGGCCCACTGCTTCAAAATATGCGTTGTTGGAGTGCGCCAGCGCTTCGGTCAGATTCATTCGATAGCGCCCGCCGAGAGAGACTTCAGTTTCCTTCGAAATCAGACCTTCGCTCAGCGCGGCCAGCGCCACCGAAAGCTTGATCGTCGAGCAGGGTTGCGCACCGCTTGAGAGCGCCAGCTTCTGATTCACCATGGCCAGAACCCGGCCGCTGGTCGGCTCAATCGCCACTACTGTGCCATTCATGTTGCCTAGCGCATCGATCGCCGCCTGGCGCACCACCGGATCTTCCCCGTCCGTAATGTCGCCGCCGGTAATTCCCGCGGCGAAAGAACTCATGGAAAAGCGTTCGTGATAAGTGTGCCGGCGCGCGCCGGTCGAGGTTCTGCTGGTCGAGGTTCGCGTCAAGCTCGCACTATGGCTGCTCGCGCTTCGGCTGCGCGCCAAATGCCGCATCCGACGCCGCGTTCGCTGGCTCTCGCTCAATTTTTGCGTTGCTTTGGGCTTGCTCGCATTCACCGGGTGCGGGTTGACGTGCGCCGCCCAGGTTCCGGGCGCCAGAACTAGACCTCCCACCACCACCATCAGACGAAGATAGCGCGTTCCCAACTTGGACATCTTGTATTCGTCCCTCTGTTCCCCGGATTCCCTGCTTACCTTGATGCACGAAGCCTGCCAGTTACCGTCGGCGCCCCGTAACTTCCCCAACTTATCGATACTACGAGAGTTAGTGGATTTCAGGCAATAACAAAGTTTTTCTGGAACCAAATCATAATTCGCATATAAGTCGTTATAGAACAGGCACTTAAATGGGAGTTACTTCGGTACCGCTGCCTCGGTAACGTATTACCTCATGACTGAAAAGGTACTGCTGAATGGGCAAAGTTTTTCCTCGCCCTCCGCCCGCGTCCTTACATTACCTCCCCGCGCTTGCGCAGAAATGCCGGAACATCCAAATCCTCCTGCTCGAAGTTCGCCACCATCGCGTTCCGCATGCTGTCCAGCGAGATCACTTCGGCGGCCGCGTGACCCATTGCGACCGGAGTCGACTCCGCCATCCTGTGTTCTTCCATCACCCGTTCCGGGAATGAATCAGGAAAAGGCGATACCGGCTCTGCCGGCCCGACCGGATCCGGAAATTCCATGGCGTTATCATGCGACGTCGCAAACGAGTGATGAACCTCCGCCGGCCGTTGTTGCGAACGGGGAACCTCGCGGAAGCCCGTGGCGATCACCGTGATCTTCACCGCATCCTTCATCTTCTCGTCCAGCACCGCGCCAAAAATAATATTCGCGTCTTCATGCGCCGCAGTCTGAATGATGGTGCACGCCTGCTGCACTTCGGCCAGCTTCAGCGAGGCCGATCCCGTGATGTTGATCAGAATGCCGCGCGCTCCATCGATCGCACCCGCCTCGAGCAGTGGCGAGGCAATCGCCCGTTGTGCCGCTTCGATCGTCCGCATCTGCCCGCTCGCCGTCGCCGTCCCCATCACCGCATATCCCATGCGCGCCATGATCGTCTTCACGTCGGCGAAGTCGCGGTTGATGATCCCCGGGATGGTAATGATGTCGGAAATTCCCTGCACGCCCTGCCGCAAAATGTCGTCGGCGATGCGGAACGACTCAAAGAATCCCGCATTCTCCGCCACCGCCAGCAACTTTTCATTCGGAATCACGATCGTCGTATCCACCGATTCCATCAATTCCGCGATGCCCTTCTCGGCCTGCGTCATGCGCCGCTTTCCCTCAAAGGAAAATGGCTTGGTCACCACGGCGACCGTCAGCGCTCCCATCTCACTGGCCAGCGACGCAATGATCGGCGCCGCGCCCGTGCCCGTTCCGCCGCCCAGGCCGGTGGTCACGAACACCATGTCGGCGCCCTCGAGCGCTTCTATAATTTTGTCTGAGTCTTCAAGCGCCGCCTTGCGCCCCACTTCCGGATTCGCACCCGCGCCCAGTCCATTCGTCAGCTTCACGCCCAGTTGCAGCTTCACCGGCGCGTGCGACATCCGCAGCGCCTGCAAATCGGTATTGGCCGCGATGAACTCAATGCCTTCCACTCCGGCATCGATCATGCGGTTCACCGCGTTGCCGCCGCCGCCGCCCACGCCAATCACTTTGATCTTGGCGTCGTTAAGAGGTTCTTCGTTGAAGCTGATGCGAATGCTTGAATCGTTTGTCATTTTCTATGCACCTCTGATTTTGGATTCTCGTGCCGTTCACAAGTGGCCAGTGGCTAGTGGCCAGTGAAATTTCTAGCCCCGCGTTAATCCGCTTTACCGACCACTGGCAACTGGTCACTGACCACTGTTCCTTCACCCCACCAACATCGCCTTCAATCTCGATCCCCATCGATCCCCCTGAAACCCACGCGCCACCCGCGCCCGTTGCCCGTAATTCACCATGCCGATCAGCGTGGCATACTCCGGCTCGGCCAGCGTGGAGGGCATTTTCGCCAGCGGCGTCGGCCACGACAAGCGAACCGGACGCCGCAGCACCGACTCCGCCACATCAAAAATTCCCGGCAGGCGCGACCCGCCGCCGCTCAACACGATTCCCGCCAGACACGCCTCGAACATGCCGCTCTGCCGCAGAGTGTCCCGCATCATCTCGAACAACTCGCGCGCTCGCGGCTCCAGAATTTCCGCCACCAGCCGCTGCGGCAGCAATCGCGAAGGCCGGTCGCCCACCGACGGCACTTCCACTTCATTCCCTTCCGGAATCAGCGTGACGATCGCATTTCCGTACACCTTCTTGATCTTTTCCGCCTCCGCCAGCGGCGTGCACATCCCCATCGATAAGTCGCTGGTGAAGTGATCGCCGCCCACCGGAATCACTCCCGTAAAAGCCACCGCGCTTTGCAGAAAAACAACCAGCTCCGTGGACCCTGCCCCAATATCCGCAAGGCATACGCCTAACTCCCGCTCGTCGGCGCGCAGCACTGAATCCGCTGCCGCCAGCGGCTCAAACACCGTGTCGTCCACGTGAACGCCGGCCCGGTTCACCGCCGTAATCACGTTCTGCGCTGCGCTCGCCGCCGCCGTCACCAGATGCACCCGCACCTCCAGCCGCGCCGCCATCATGCCCAGCGGATCGTGCACCCCCGCCTGATCGTCCAGAATGAATTCCTGCGGCAACAAATGCAGCACCTCGCGATCCGCCGGCAGCGGAATCGCCCGCGCCCGTTCCACCGCCTGCTTGATCTCATCGCGCCCAATCTCTCGCGGACGCGTCCCCAGGCTGATGCCGCCATGACTATTGACGCCGCGCACGTGCGCTCCGCCGATGCCGACAATGGCGTGCTCCACCGCCGCACCGGCTACATCCTCGGCCGCTTCCACCGCTTTCTGAATCGCGGCAACCGCCTTGTCCAGATCCACGATCACGCCCTTGCGCGACCCCCGCGATTCCGCCATACCGTGTCCGCGATAGCGCAGGCCGCCGTCGCTCAACTCCGCCATCAGCGCGCACGTCTTCGCGCTGCCCACATCAATCGCCGTCAGAACATTCCCCTGCTGCTTCGCCATCTCTGAATTAGTCCCCGATAAAATTCATCGCACGTTATCAACTCGAATTCTCAATCGCTCGGCTCCTGGCTGGCCTGAGTCTTGGCAATCGCCGGACTCGGCTTCTGTCCGCCCGCATGACTTGGAGCCTTTGCCGCCGCATCCGCACTTCGCGCCGCAAGCTTTTTGCGCTCGGCCGCGCGGCGCTTGGCCGCGGCCACGGCGGCCCGCTTCCTGGCGGCCTCAGACGCTGCAAACTTTTCCGTCGGCAGCGTTTTCTTCTCCGCCGTGGAACTGGCGGACTTCACCGAGACTTTGCTTACCTTTGGCCTGCCCGGCTTTTTCGTTCCGCTGGCCGCCGCCTTCGGATCAAGTTTTTTCGGCGTCAATTCGAACGCGGGCTTCGGCACCGGCCGATCATTCGGCCCCACACGCGTGAGCAACGACGCCGGCCTGACTCCCGCCGCGGCCGCCGCCTTCGCCATCGTCGGATTCAACGGCGTCTGCTTCGCGGTTCGCTCGATATCTGGATTCACGATGATCTGGCGGTCGTAACGCAAATCCACCGACTCCAGTCGCTGGAACTGCTGTCGCCAGCCCTGGGCGTGGCTCACATAAATTTTGTAGCGCCGCAAATAATCCGACGACCCCAAATGCACCAGCACATCGCCCGCCGGATCATTCACCCGCACCTTCACGTCTTCCAGATCGGAAAGATCCACTTCACTCAGATCCTGCGAATAGCGCGCCCCGCCCGAGTCCAGTTCGCGCACCATCTCGCTGTAAGCCTTCATCCGCGGCGCTCGTGTCGAAAGCGGCTCTCCGGGATTCATTCCCAGAATCACCGGGAACGAATACTTGTGCTTGGGCGACAACTCCATCAGCGTGCCGCCCGCGTCGATCAACGACATCCGCGGCCCCACGCGCGCAAACGCTACCGGCGTGCGCTCCTGAATCTCCACCTTCAGCCGGTTGGGAACAAAGCGCATCACGCTGGCCGATTCCACCCACGGAATCTGCTCCAGTTGCGCCTTCTGCTGGGCCAGGGGAACGAAAAAAATGTTGCGCCCAATGTCGGCGCCCATCACTTCCATGACCTGCGCCTGGGTCACGTTCTGCATGCCCGTGACTTCAATGTTGTCGCTCGATTCCACCCGGAAACGCCACGAGTGCTCGCCATAGTGATACAGCGCCGCCGCCGCCAACCCCGCTGCGCACACCACAGCCGCAGCCACCATGGCCCACAACAACCGGTTTGCAGTTTTTTTCGGAAGTGAACTTCGGCGGGCGGAGACGCGCTTTTGCCCGCGCAGAAATGGCGATTCCTCATCCACATCCAGATCGACCAGACGCGCGTCGTCCATCTCCTCGCGCGCGGCTCCAGCGCTGGGTGGGTACAACTCCTCCTGCAAGATGGTCGGTCCCGATTTCCGCGCCATCAGTTCAGGTCAGTTGTCGCTGTGGAATCGCTGAGCCTTCAAACTATAACTTCATTTCGCGAATTGAGACAGACAAAATATTGCACTTTTGCACAGCCAGGAATCGCATTGGGCATCACCGGGAAAAAGCTCATGTAGGGACAGCCGCCTCCGGCTGTCCGGCCTGGGAGAAGCCCGGCCGAGCCCTACAATTTCTCCACAAAACAAAAGCGGACGCGGCTGGTATTCCGCGTCCGCCCCTTTTCAGGAGGAAAACTATTCTTCGCTGCCCAGACTCCCCGTATCGACATGCACCCCAGGAATCGAAATCTCCACCCGCGGAATACTCACCCGCACCCGCGGACAAGCCACCGGATTGAACGCCGCCGGCAGCACGCGCATCCGCGCGACCCGCGCCTCAACCTGCGCTTCCACCCGCGCCCGATTTGCCTCCAACCGCGCCATCTGCGCCTCTTCCCGCGCCGACATCGCCTCCAACCGCGCCATATCGCTTTGGCTCCGGACAACGCCGGTCCGGGCAAGTCGGGTCTGCAAACGCGCCACCGCCGTCGCCAACCGGCACGACGCAGTTTCATCCTGCGCCGTCACCGCCTGGGTTTTCGCCATGAACCAGTCAGCCCGTCCGGCGGCCAGCGCCAGCACACCTCCGGTCTGTGCGCTGATCTCGCCCATCACCTGGGTCACCGCTCGCCGAGCCCAGGCCGCGCCGCCATCCTGATAAATCCCATTCAACCCCAGCGCCAGTACCCCGGCCGCCAGCCATCCCCATGCCTGTGCATTTTTCATGGCTTCAACCCCTTATGCCAGATTGGACGAACCGCGCCCAAATCCGTTAGCAATGGAAGATACGTAGATCGGCAAGGATTGGTTCCCTACCCCGCCCTCTCTTTCAACTTCTCCACCATCATCGGCCCCAGCTGCGAAACGCTGCCCGCTCCCAGCGTGAGAATCATGTCTCCATCCTCCGCCGCTGCCACTGCCGCACTCACCGCATCCGCGAATGAACTCGCATACTCCACCTTCCGTCCACTCTTCTCGCGGATGTCCCGCGCCAACGCTTCTCCGCTGACCCCCTCGATCGGCTTCTCGCTCGCCGCATAAATATCGAGCACAAACAGCGAGTCCGCATCCCCAAACGCCGTGCCAAACTCTTCCATCAGATCGCGCGTGCGCGTGTATCGATGCGGCTGGAAGACCACATGAACCTTGCGAAAGCCGCATTGCCGCGCCGCCGCCAGCGTCGCCTTGATCTCCGTAGGATGATGCCCGTAATCGTCAATCACGCTCACGCCCGCCGCACGTCCGCGCAACTGGAAGCGCCGGTCCACTCCGCGGAACTGATCAAGCCCCGCCCGAATCGCCTCCACTCCCACATCCAGCCCCACTCCCACCGCAATCGCCGCCGTCGCATTCAGAATGTTGTGCACTCCCGGCACATGCAGCGTGAACTCGCCCAGATCTTCTCCGCGATAGCGCACGTGAAAACTATTGAGCGGGTGCCCCACCCTTGTCGCGTTCTGCGCGACAGGGTGGGGATTTTGACTTTCACTGGTCTTGCGAATCTTGATCAGAAAATCCGACCCCCGCTTCGTTCCATACGTCACCGTGCGCCGCTGCACCTCCGGCAGCAATCGCCGTAACAAAGGATCGTCATTACAAGCCACCACCATCCCATAAAACGGCACGCGGTCCATGAATTCCAGAAATGTTTTTTTCACGTCCCGCATGTTGCGGTAGCAATCCATGTGCTCGCGGTCAATGTTGGTCACCACCGAGAGAATTGGGGACAATTTCAAAAACGACCGGTCACTCTCGTCCGCCTCCGCCACCAGATACTGCGACTTCCCCAGCCGCGCATTCGATCCCATTGCATCCACGCGCCCGCCCACTACCACCGTTGGATCGAGCCCGCCTCCAGCCAGCACCGCCGCCACCATCGAGGTCGTCGTAGTCTTCCCGTGCATGCCGGCGATGGCGATGCCGTATTTCAGCCGCATCAACTCCGCCAGCATCTCCGCCCGCTGGATCACCGGCACATGCAGTTTGTGCGCTTCCACGACCTCAGGATTTTCCGCTGCGATCGCCGAACTCGTCACCACCACTTCCGCTCCCGCAATGTTTTCCGCTCGATGTCCTTCAAACACCGCGGCGCCAAGCCCCGCCAGCCGCTCGGTCACCCCCGAATGCTTCAGATCCGATCCCGAAACCTTGTACCCAAGATTCAGCAACACCTCGGCAATCCCACTCATGCCGATCCCACCGATACCCACGAAATGAATCTGCTGAATCTTGGCAAACATTTCTGTGAACCGCACCTACTTCTGTCATCCTGAGCGGAGTAGGCGCGTCGCGAATGCGAAGCACCTACGCAGTCGAAAGCCTGCCCTGAGCTTGCCGAAGGGGATCCCTTTCACTCAGGCGTGGCCCGGACTCGTAAAGGCGTTCTCTCGGCAATCCGCGCTCCAGAAATTCCTCAAGCGCCTCTCGGCTAGTAATCTTCACCACGCTACCGACCAGATATTCTGCGTTGTAAGGGCCTCTAGTTCTTCCCATGCATTTCGCCTGCGACAACATCAAGAAAGAAGTATCCGTGAAAATCCTTGCGAATCCGTGGCCGGTTGTCTTCACTCCCACTGCGAGCTGTGCCCCTCCAGCCACCAGCAAGCCGGCTTCCCCTGCTGCGGGAAAATCGAGCGGCTGCACGCCTCCTGAAAGCTTCCCACCAGGTCATATTCGGTTTTGCTGCCCTTCAAGGACGTAGCCAGAAATTGATGAACCTCGACTGTGCCATACCCGCCACCTCGCGCCACGCGCCACCGCCATACCAGCCAGTCGCCCGCGTACAGCACTCCAAACAGAACGAGCAGCACGATTGCAACTGCTGCCACTTGTCGTCCTGTAGGCCTCTTCATATTTCTCCTACACCTCCTACACTTCTGTCATCCTGAGCGGAATAAGTGGTTCGCGCACGCGAAGCACTTATGCAGTCGAAGGATCTCTATCAGTTCGGCGCCACCGCGAACTCATCGAGGCACTTCCTTCTAAGAATCCGCTCCCTCGATCCCCGCCACTCTCGCCGCCATCGCCGCAATATCCCGCGCCGCATCCGGATGCGCCAAAGCTCGCGCCGCCTCGCTCATCACCTGCAGCCGCCGCGAATCCCCCAGCAGCGCCGCAATCGTCTCCGCCAGCCAGACTCCCTCCAGTTTCGATTCCTCCACCACTACCGCCGCACCCGACCGCGCCAGCGCCTCCGCGTTCACCCGCTGATGATCGTCCGCCGCCCGCGGAAACGGTACAAAGATCGCGGGCTTCCCCGCCGCCGCAATTTCCGCCACCGTGCTCGCGCCCGACCGGCACACCACCAGGTCCGCCCGCGCAAACGCTCCCGGCATGTCTTCGATAAACTTGAAAACCTCCGCCGACTCGCCTAACGCGCCATACGCCGCCAGCGCGTCATTATAGTCACGCTCCCCCGTCTGATGAATAATATGAATCCCCGGCGCCTGCCGCCGTAACTCCGGTAAGCATCGAATCATCGCCTCATTGATCGCGTGCGCCCCCTGGCTCCCGCCGAACACCAGAAGAGTTGGCGTTCCTCCGCGCTTCTTATTACTAAGAACCGGAATCTCAAAAAATGCCCGTCTGACTGGCACGCCCGTCACCTGAGCGTGACGAAAATATTTTGCCGTCTCCTCAAAGTGCACCGCCGCTCCCGACACAAACCGCGCCACCACGCGATTGGCGAATCCCGGCACAACATTCGGCTCGAACGCCAGCGTGGGGATATGTTTCACCAGCGCCGCCATCATCGCGGGACCGGAGGCATATCCGCCGACGCCGATTACCACGTCGGGGGCAAATTCGTTCAACATTCTCCCCGCGTCCCAGACCGCGCGCGGCAAATCGAATGCTGTTTTCGCCCGCGTCATCAGGCTCACGTTCTTCAGCGCTCCCACCCGCACCAGTTGCAGCGGATATCCCGCCGCCGGCACCAGGCGGTTCTCGATCCCGCGCGTCGTCCCGATAAACAGCACCTGGGCCTCATAACTTTTCTTGAGTTCGTTGGCGATGGCCAGTGCCGGGATGACATGCCCGCCCGTCCCGCCGCCCGCCAGAATGGCCCGCATGAGGTGACTATAAACCAGAGCTACAGATCAACACGGATTCGCACGGATAAAACAAGACGAGAAAAATCCGTGCAGATCCGTGGCCATCTTTACTTCCGGAACTTTGCCGGCAGCGGATTCCCCGCCCGCTCCGTGTCCCACAAAATCGAGAGCACCCACCAGCGCGTGCCGTCGTTCAGCAACTGAATGCTGTTGATGCCGCGCTCGAAAGGCTTGTCAGTTGGGCTGTGTCGCGATTCGTAGCTGCTGAACACCTGCGTAACATTCCCAAAGCTCTCCGGCCGGTTCACGATCGCTTTTTCGTAAAACGGTTCCTTGGAAAAGATCTCGCCGGCATCGCGAACGAATTCGTCGACATTCCATGTCAGAATCACCTTCGACCCGTCGGGCCCTGTGCTGACCTGGGTGTAACGTGCCTGCGGCAGAAACAGCGAACGGAAGCGGTTCCAGTCGCGCCCGCCCGCCGGTCCAGAAATCACATCGTAGATCGCCGCCAAAATCGCATCCATCGACTTCACGTCTTCCGGCTTCGCCGCCGGAACCTTCGCCGCCAGTTCCGCCGCCGTGAACATCGGCACCTGCGGCGGCATCTGGACGCTCTGGTGCTGCTCCGTCTTCTGCGCCACAGCCATCACTCCAAGAACGCACCCAAGCACCGGCACAAGAAATAGATGTTTCAACCGTCCTCCTTAATGTTTCTATCCGCGCAGATCCATGAAAATCCGTGGCAATTCTTATTCCGCTTGCTTCGTAATATTCAGCAGCACGCCCACACACGCCAGCGTCACAAACAGCGACGATCCTCCATACGACACCAGCGGCAGCGGAATCCCTTTGGTCGGCATCATGCCCAGCACCACGCTGATGTTGATGAACGCCTGCAGCACCACCATGCTCGTAATTCCCACCGCCAGGTATCGCCCGAACACATCCTCCGTCCGCCACGAGGCCCGCATCCCGCGCCACAGAAAGATCGCAAACAGCGCCACCACAAACATCGCTCCCACCAGCCCCAACTCTTCGGCGGTGACCGCAAAAATAAAATCCGTGTGCGGCTCCGGAAGATAGAACAGTTTCTGCTTGCCTTCCATCAGCCCGGTTCCAGTCACCCCGCCCGTGCCCACCGCAATCAGCGATTGAATCAGGTGGAAGCCGGCCTTCTGCCGCTCCGCGTACGGATTCATGAAAGCCAGGATGCGATCGCGCCGGAAGCTCACATGAAAGATCAGAAAATAAAGCGGCGCCAGCGACGCCGCAAAGGCATATCCGAAATACCGCAGCCGCATTCCCGCCACATACAGAATGCAAGCCGCAATTCCGGCACACGCGATCGCCGTACCCAGGTCCGGTTGCAGCACAATCAGTCCGAGCAGCACCAACACTGGCGCCGCCGCAGGTACCAGCGTGTTGCGCCAATCATCCATGGTTTTCGCGCGGCCTTCCAGAAAATACGCGAGAAACAAAATCAGTACCGGCTTGGCCAGTTCCGACGGCTGGAAGGAGAATCCGCCCGCGTGTATCCAGCGGTGCGTGTTATGTGATCGATCCAGAAAAAACACCGAGATCAGCAGCAGCGTGGTCACGCCCATCACCGAAAACACCAGCGCCGGATGTTTGAAGCGCCGGTAGTCCACTCGCATCGCCACCACCATCGCCACCAGTCCCGCCGCCGCCCAGATCAGCTGCTTCAACAAGAACGCATACGGCGACCCAAACCGCTCCCGCGCCATCACCGCCGACGCCGAAAACACCATCACCAGCCCCACAAATACCAATAGCATCGTGACGGTAAACAGCCAGCGATCCACACTCACCCGCTTTGCCATGGAAACTCATTTCACCACGGAGTCACGGAGACGCGCAGACCGAATTGCTGATTCAGAATTTTGACTGTTGATTGTCTTGGTTCAACCGGATATTCAGACAGCGTTGTCATCAGACAAGCATTGTCATCCTGAGCGTAGCAAATGTTTCGCGAAGGCGAAGCATTTGCGAAGTCGAAGGACCCCTTGTACTACCGTGCGACCGGCGGCCCCAAAAGGAGTTTCTATCACCGCGGTTTTACGGTCTGCTCGCGAGTGCGTAAAGGCACTTCACACCAACCCCCGCACGATCTCCTTGAACACCTTGCCCCGATGCTCGTAGCTCTTGAACTGATCGAAGCTTGCGCAAGCCGGAGCCAGCAACACCACATCCCCCGGCTGCGCCACGGCATTCGCCTTGCGCAGGGCATTCTCCAAAGTCTCCGCATGCACCACTTCGACACCCTGAATCTGCGACTCAATCTTCGCCGCCGCCGCACCGATCGTGTACACGCGCTTCACCCGCTGCCGCAGCAGATCGTTCAGCACGGATTAGTCGCTGCCCTTGTCCTTGCCGCCGAGAATGAGGTGTATGTTCGCCGGAAACGACTCCAGCGCCTTGATGGTCGCGTCCACATTCGTGGCCTTCGAGTCGTTGTAATAATCCACGCCGCGAATCGTCGCCACATACTCCAGCCGGTGCTCCACTGCCTTAAAGTTCCGCACCGCCTGCCGGATCTTCTCCGGCGCGCATCCCATCAGCGCGCTCGCGCACACCGCCGCCAGCACGTTCTCCAGATTGTGCGCCCCCTTCAGCGGAATCTCGGAAACCTGCATGATCTCGCGCTGTCCTGCGCTATCGCGAAATAAAATGTTGCCGTCCCGCACCCACGCTCCCTGTTTCACTTCCTTTTGCCGGCTGAACCAGAAGATTTGCGCCTGCGCCCGCGCCGCCATCGTCACGCAAGTCGGATCATCTTCATTCAGCACGGCGAAGTCGTCGCTCCGCTGGTTTTCAAAGATGCGCGCCTTCGCATCCACGTAAACCTCCAGCGTCCGATGCCGGTCCAGATGATCGGGCGTCACATTCAACACCACCGCAATCTTGGGACGGAACGTCTGAATGGTCTCCAGCTGAAAGCTCGACACTTCGAGCACAATCACCGTGTCGTGCTTGGCCCGGTCCGCCAGCGAAATCGCCGGAGTGCCAATATTTCCGCCGACCAGCGTCGAAAGCCCGCCCGCCGTCAGAATCTCGGCCGTCAAAGTTGTCGTGGTCGTCTTTCCGTTGGATCCCGTAATCGCCACAATCGGCCCCGGCAAAAACTGCGCCGCCAGCTCAATCTCGCCAATCACAGCTTCGCCCAACGATCGCGCCTGCACCAGCGGCGCCGCATCCACCGGAACCCCCGGACTCACCACGATCAAATCCTGCCCGCGAAACGTGCGCTCCCCGTGCCCGCCCGTCTCAACCGTAATCCCATGATCGAGCAGCACCGGAATTTCGTTGTGCAACTCGTCTCCACTCTTCGTGTCGGACACGGCAACACGCGCCCCATGCGCCTTCAAGAACAGCGCCGAAGCCACTCCCGACTTGCCGAGTCCAACCACCAGCACGCGTTTGTCTTTGAGTTCCATCCAGTTCATTTCACCACGGAGTCACAGAGAAAAAGAGAAAGCCGATACCTTAGTCTTTCAAAACCGCCAAGATTGTTCTTTGCCGTCAGCCTTCGGAAGACTATTTTCCTTCGCTTTTCTCCGTGTCTCCGTGCCTCTGTGGTGGATCCCTTCTTAACCTCAGCTTCAACCACGGAGCCACGGAGTCACAGAGAAAACCAATACCATGCCTTAGTCTTTCAAGAACGCCGAGATTGTTCTTCGCCGTTAGCCCTCGGAAGATTTTTCTTCCTTCGCTTTTCTCCGTGTCTCCGTGCCTCTGTGGTGAAATCGTTTCTTACCTCAGCTTCAGCCACGGAGACACAGAAAAAACCAATACCATGTCTTAGTCTTTCAAAACCGCCAAGATTGTTCTTTGCCGTCAGCCCTCGGAAGACTATTTTCCTTCGCTTTTCTCCGTGTCTCTGTGGCTCTGTGGTGAAATCGTTTCTTACCTCAGCTTCAGCGTCGTCAGCGCGAACAGAGCGAACACCAGCGACTCAATCCAGAACCGCACAATAATTTTCGACTCCGACCATCCCATCAATTCAAAATGGTGATGAATCGGCGCCATCTTGAAAATTCGCTTCTTCCGCAGCTTATACGATCCCACCTGCAGAATCACCGACATCGCCTCGATCACAAACACTCCGCCAATAAACGGCAGCAACAGTTCCTGCTTGATGATCACCGCAACCGTCCCGATCGCCCCGCCCAGCGCCAGCGATCCCACATCGCCCATGAACACTTCCGCCGGGTGCGCGTTGTACCACAAGAATCCAATCGACGATCCCACCATCGCTCCGCAATAAATCGTCAGTTCGCCCACCTGTGGCATCTTTGGAATTTCCAAATAAGTCGCGAAGGTCGCGTGCCCGCTCACATACGTGAGCACCGTCAGCGCCCCCGCGGCAATCACGGTGCACCCAATCGCCAGCCCATCCAGCCCATCGGTAAGATTCACCGCGTTGCTCGATCCCACGATGACCAGCGCCACAAACGCGATAAACGGCAAGAACGCCAGCGGCCACAAATGCGGATATCGTTCCAGATTCTGCACCACCAGGTCGGGATGAAACTGTTTGAGGAACGGTACAATCAGCTTGGTCGAATACATTCCGTAGGTCTGCATCGCAATCAGCATCACTGCAATGATGACGCTGGTAGCGATCTGCAGGCCCAACTTGGCTTTCCCAGTCAGCCCTAAATTCCGGCGATGCGCGACCTTGGTGTAATCGTCCGTGAAGCCGATCGCCGCAAATGCGCAAGTGGCAAACACAGTAATCCACACAAAACGATTGCTCAGGTCCGCCCACAGCAGCGTCGGCACCACAATCGCAATCGCGATCAGCAGTCCGCCCATGGTCGGCGTTCCGGCTTTTTTCTGATGCGCCTTCGGCCCTTCTTCGCGAATGTATTGTCCAATCTGGAATTCGCGCAGCCGGTTGATCACCAGCGGACCTACGATGAGCGCGGTAAACAGCGCGGTAAGACTGGCAAACGCAGTGCGGAAGGTCAGATAGCGGAAGATGCGGAAGGGCGGAAAATAATGTTGCAGCTTCACGAACAGCAGCCAGTAGAGCAATCAGCCTCCGTCCCGCTCCAAAATGTCTTGCCGCTTCAACTTCCTTCCACCACGGAGACACAGAGTCACGGAAAAAACTAAACCTGATAACCCGCTCTGTCCGGAAGATTCCTGGAATCCTCCCGCCCCTGGGAGCCAGTGACTTTGCCCTTCCTCGGTGTCTCCGTGCCTCCGTGGTGAAACATGATCAATTCTTTCCACCGCGCCGGGCCTTCCAGCTCTCCAGCGCCTTCTCCAGCTTCACACCTCGCGAAGCCTTCAATAAAATCACATCTCCATCGCGCGCCTCGCGCGCCAGCCACTCACCGGCCTCTTCCGACGACGCCACAAACTCTGCGTGGATTCCCTCCCGCTTCGCGACCTCGACCATACTCTGCGCCAGTCCACGCACGCCCACCAGTACATCGATCTTCTTCTCAGCAATATGTTTTCCTGCCTGCCGGTGCAATTCCTCGCCACTCGGACCAAGTTCGAGCATCTCTCCCGCCACCACGATCCGTCGCTTCGCCGCCATCGTGGCCAGCGCATCCACCATCGCCTCCAGCGCCTTCGGATTCGAATTGTAACAATCGTTGATCACCGTGATGTTACCCAGTTGGAGAACCTGCCCGCGCTTCTCCGCTGGCTCCAGCGTCGACAGCGCCGCGATCGCCTCCGATGGTTTCATCCCGCGTTCCAATCCCACGGCCACAGCCGCCAGCGCATTCCGCACATTGTGCTCGCCCACTAACGGCAACCGGGCACCTTCGCGCACGCCTCCAACCACCACCTCGAACTCCGTGCCCTCGGTTCCCCTCGACTGAATCTTTTCCGCGCGCACATCGGCCGTGGCCCGCATGCCGTACATCACAACTTTTCCCTTGAAGCCGCGTCCAAACTGCGAGACATACTCATCATCCGCATTCAACACTGCCGTTCCGTTCGCCGGCAACGACTCAATCAGTTCATATTTCGCTCGCGCAATCCCCGCCAGCGAATCAAAAAACTCCAGATGCACCGCCGCCACATTCGTCACCACGCCAATCTCCGGCTGCGCGATCTTCGCCAGCGCCCGGATTTCCCCCGCATGCGACATCCCCATCTCGATCACCGCCACGTCATAATCGGGTTCCAGTTTCAGCAGCATCAGCGGCAAGCCAAAATGATTATTGAAGTTCCCTTCCGACTTCAGCACCCGAAACCGCGCGTTCAGAACATGCGCGATCGCTTCCTTCGTGGTCGTCTTGCCCGCCGAACCGGTGACCGCGATCAGCGGCTTGCCCCACAACTTCCGCACCGCTGTCGCCAGCGTTTGCAGCGCGGCCAGCGTGTCCTCCACCGCCAGCAACTGTGTCTTGCTCGCATACCGCCCGACCTGATCCTTGCGCACCACTGCCGCAGCCGCGCCTTTTTCCAGCGCCTGCTCAACGTAGTCATGCCCATCCAGCCGCTCGCCCTTCACCGCAAAGAAAAGTTGACCTGCTCCCACCGTCCGCGAATCGATCGAGTACCCACGCACGGTTTCTTCCGCCGCAAACTCCCCTGCCGCGGAAATAAACTCCGCAACTTTGCCCAGCGTCAGCCTCATCCCTTCGCTCCGGCCCGAGCGGCTTCGCACTCATATCCCAAGGCTCGCAGCGCCTCGCGTGCCACTTCCAGGTCATCAAATGGAGCCGCACCCTCCCGCGTCACCTGCACCTTCTCATGCCCTTTTCCCGCCAGCAGCACAATGTCTCCCGGCCGCGCTTCGCGAATCGCCAGCGCAATCGCCTTCCGCCGGTCCGCCTCCACGCTATATTTCACCCCAGTTTTCTGCAGACCCACCACCGCATCGTTAATGATCGCCAGCGGATCCTCACTCCGAGGATTGTCTGACGTCAGCACCACAAAATCACTTCCCCGCCCCGCCGCTTCGCCCATCAGCGGACGCTTCTTCCGGTCTCGATCTCCACCGCATCCAAACACCGTGAATACTCGTCCTTTCGCCCCCGCGCGCGAAACCAATTCCCGCGCCAGCGTTGTCAGATTCCGCAACGCATCGTCGGTGTGCGCATAGTCCACCACCACCGTAAACGGCTGGCCGCAGTCCACTCGCTCAAACCTTCCCGGAACGCACGCCAGCTTGTCGATCCCGTCAGCGATCGCCTCCGCTTTACATCCGCGCGCGTAGCACGCTCCCGCCGCCGCCAGAATGTTGTACACATTCACGCGCCCAATCAGCGCGGAGAACACTGGAATCTTTCCCTCCGGCGTCACCAGATCGAAGCGCGTCCCGCGCGTTGTGATCTCCACATTTTCCGCGTGCAGATCGCCGCGCTCCCAGCCATACTTCAGCACCACGGCGCTTTTCTTCCGGCTGAATTCAGCCAGCTTCGCGCCATACTCGTCATCCCCATTCGTCACCACTGCTCGCGGCGCGTCCGTGCCGCATCCTTCGAACAGCACTCGCTTCGCCGCAAAGTACTCTTCCATCGTCTTGTGATAATCGAGGTGGTCGCGCGTCAGGTTCGTAAACACGGCCACATCAAACGGCACGCCAAACACGCGCTCCTGCGCCAGCGCGTGCGACGAAACTTCCATCACCGCCTCCGTCGCCCCGTTTCCCAGCGCCTCACTAAGAATGCGATTCAGTTCCAGCGCCTCCGGTGTGGTATGCGGCGCCGGCAACACTCTCCCGGCCACGTGATATTCAATCGTCCCAATCAGCGCGCTCTTCCGCCTCGCTGCCGTCAGAATCGATTCCGCCAGAAACGCCGTCGTGCTCTTCCCGTTTGTTCCGGTGATTCCCGTAATCGCAATCCGCTCCGCCGGCTTCTTATAAAAGTTCGCGCTGAGCCGCGCCAGCGCTCGCCGTCCATGCGGAACCAGCGCCCAGCCCACGCCCTCGCGTGGTTTCTCCGCCGCCGAATCCGTCACCACGGCAACAGCCCCCGCCTGAATCGCCTGATCGATATACCGGTTTCCGTCGCTGGATTCCCCGTGCATGGCCACGAACACGCACCCCGGCTTCACTCGCCGCGAGTCATATTCCACACTCGTCACGCCCGGATCCCCGCTTTGCGCGAGGACTTCCGCTCCATCCAGCACCTGTTGGAAGGTCATTGCTGAGAATTATATGGTACTTAGGCCGTGGGATTGCCTCGGAAGATACCGTGCATCGCGCCCTCACCGATCGGGAAGACACGACTTTTAGTCTGCTCTGGGCGAAGCCGAAGGGTGCCGTAAGTCCGGCAAAATTGAATGCGGCTTCAGCCGCTGCGGTGAGCCCTTACCCGGCGCCGCTGGTTACCAACGGCACGTTCCCCCACCTCGGCACCAGCGCTACATTGTTGCTATGTCCACCGGAACCGGCCACGCCAAGTACCGTTGCGGCCAGTGTGAAATGCCGGAAGACCAGTGCATCTGCGATAAGTTCTGCTGCCTCTGTCAGTCGCAGCTCGACATTCGCATTTGCACGGACGGCCTCATGTATTGCGACGCCTGCCGCAATGCTTGCGACTACAAAACTTCCGACGATTCGTACTAGACCACTACCGCTTCCCGGTACTCGCCAAACACCCGCCGCATCGCGTCGGAAATTTCGCCCACCGTCGCATAAGCCTGCACCGCTTCCAGAATCCGAGGCATAACATTCGCGCCCGATCGCGCCGCGCTCTCCACGCCCTCGAGCGCCGCCTTCCATGGCCCCGTATCCCGCCGCGCCCGCAGTGCCCGCACCCGCTCAATCTGCTTCGGTTCCAGCGCCGGATCGATCTTCTGAATCGGAATCGGCTTCTCTTCTTCCACTTCAAACCGGTTCACTCCCACCACGATCGCGTCCTCCCGATCCACCGCCTGCTGATATTCGTACGCCGCGTTCTGAATCTCCTGCTGCACGAATCCGCGCTCGATCGCCTTCAACATCCCGCCCATCACTTCGATTTTTCCCAGGTACTCCGCCGCTCGCTTCTCAATCTCGTTGGTCAGCGCCTCGATGTAATACGATCCCGCCAGCGGATCGATGGTCTGCGACACGCCCGATTCGTAGGCAATCACCTGCTGCGTGCGCAGCGCAATTCTGGCCGCCTGCTCCGTGGGCAACGCCAGCGCTTCGTCATAAGAATTCGTATGCAGCGACTGCGTCCCGCCCATCACCGCCGCCAGTCCCTGAATCGCCGTACGCACAATATTATTTTCCGGCTGCTGCGCCGTCAGCGTCGATCCCGCCGTCTGCGTATGGAAGCGCAGCATCCATGACCGCGGATTCTTTGCCTTGAAGTGCTCCCGCATAATGCGCGCCCACATTCTTCGCGCCGCGCGAAACTTTGCCACCTCTTCGAGAAAATTGCTGTGAGCATTAAAGAAGAAGGAAAGCCGCGGCGCGAATTGATCCACATCGAGCCCGGCCTTGATTGCCGCCTCCACATACGCCATGCCGTTGCCCAGCGTGAACGCCACTTCCTGCACCGCCGTCGATCCTGCCTCGCGCATGTGATAACCGGAAATCGAAATCGTATTCCACTCCGGAACGTTCTCCTTCGCCCATGCAAACATATCCGTAATCACCCGCATCGCCTGCCGCGGCGGATAAATATACGTTCCGCGCGCGATGTACTCCTTCAGCACATCATTCTGCACCGTTCCTGAAAGCTGCCGTATGTCCGCGCCCTGCCGCCGCGCCACGGCTACATACAATGCCAACAGAATCGATGCCGTCGCATTGATGGTCATCGATGTTGAAATCTTGGTCAGCTCGATCCCAGCGAACAGCCGCTCCATATCTTCAATGGAGTCGATCGCCACACCCACCTTGCCCACCTCGCCCGCGGCCAGCGCGTGGTCCGAGTCCATCCCAATCTGCGTCGGCAAATCGAACGCCACCGAAAGCCCGGTCGTCCCGTTGGCCAGCAAATATTTGTAGCGCTTGTTTGATTCCTCGGCGTCGCCCATGCCCGCATACTGCCGCATGGTCCACAACCGCCCGCGGTACATCGTCGCCTGCACTCCGCGCGTGAACGGATATTCCCCCGGATACCCAACCTCGCCGTCATAATCCGAGCCCTTGAGATCCGCCGGGGTATACAACGGGTTCACCACAATGTGCGAAGATGTCTCGACGTCTGCCCCTGGCTTCGGATCCGCTACCTTCACTCTCTCAGCCATGATGAACAACTCTTTCTAACCCCAGCCGTTCCCAGATCTTTGTCATTCCGAAGCGCGCAGGAATCTGATTTCCTAGGCAGCGCCTCAACTCTCGCCCGCCTCACCGCGCGTCGCTTCTTCCCTTTTTCTTCACTCTCCAGAACGAACTCACCCCAAACCACGCGAAGATGACTGTGCAACAAATTGCCAGCGCCACCCGCCCCGGCCCCGTCTGTCCCGCATGATATTTTCCATACTCCCTCACGGAGCCCGCGCCCAGGCTCAATGCCATGATCAGGAAAATAACCCCCGTAACCTCCAGCCATAACTGGTGCATCACGCGCCCGAACGCTCGCCCGGTGGTTGCCAACGCGCCCGTGGCCGCGCGCACGGTCCGGCTGCGCTTGGCTTGCTGCGTTGCCACCCGCGCCACCACCCCTAACTTTCGTGCGGTAGAAACCTTATTCACCGCTCGATTTTAACAGTCTCTGGCGCTACAATGACCCAAACCTTTGGCCGCCATCGAACCGTTGCGCGGCTCCAGGCATCTAACCTTAGTTAAGAATTTTTTAGCGTACGGCGATCGGGGGACCAATTGGATCAGCAACTGAAGGACTTAATGAAGGAACTCGGCGAAGCCATCAACGAATCCCTCTCCGATTCTGAACAGATCGCCGAAGTTGTCTCCCGCATCAAGGAAGGCGGCTACGACATTTTTTTGGTCCTCGAAGCCACCATCGGCGTCAGCAAGCAGGGCGAAAAAACCTCCGACAAAACTTCCCTCGTCACCACTCTTTCCACCAATCCCGAGTTCAAAATCAACGACCAGGATCTCAAGTTCCTGAAGCAGCTTCGCATCAAAATCGAGGACGAAAAATAATCCATGTGGGGACGGCCGCCTCGGCTGTCCCGGCAGGAGCGAAGCTACGCCGGCCACTCTCCCAAGGCTCGATAATTAATTTACATCTCACCCGCATCTTGTCGCTCTTCCCTGTGTTCTAACCGACATAGGAGAGAAGTCATGAAATCGGATTCTTGTGCGGCCATGGCGCTCTCAGTCACTCTCGCCCTGGTCTCCCTGTCCGCACTGGCAGCCGCTTCCTCTTCGTCACCGGCAGTTCCGCTCGTCGTCGATGCCGACAGCCACGTCGTCGTCATGGAATATGAAGCCTGGTTCGGCCCCAATGCAGTCACGTTTCAAGGCAGTTCCGCGATGCCGCTGCTGCAGTCCGCAGACATGCAGCCCGTAGGCGGCGGCTATGACAGCGCCGATCCCGCCGTCATCGCCCAGCACGTCGCCTGGATGGAGTACATGGGCATCGACGCCGTTACCATCGATCTGACCAACAACGTCAGTTGCATCTTCAACAGCGAATGGTTCATCAAGAAATATGTTCCGAACTGCACGCCCTCGTTTCGCGTCTACAACCAAAACATCCGCAACAATACCGGCAATCTTTATCCCGCATGGTCCGGGCTTGGAACTTCGCCGAAGCTGATCCCGCTCCTCGGTGGAATCGACCAGAATGTTTTGTTTAAGGATCTTGACGGCAAGACCGCCTTCGAAAAGGAAATCGACTACTTCGGCGCACGCATCCGCCGGTATCCCAACCTCAACGTGATTTACCAGGGCAAGCCTCTCATGCTGATTTACCTCGGCGCGGCGCAGGATCCCAACCAGTCAGATAATCCTTTGTGGTTTCGAATCAGAGAATTTCTGGAAAAGCATCCCGCGATCGCGAGCCAATATACCTTCAAAATGATCGCCGGATATCTCGACAGCCAGCCCGGCCTCTGGGCCACCGAAGGCACTCCTGATGGCCCCATCGAGATCAACCCGGTCTACGGCTTCTGGAGCGTAGTCGATCGCCTCAACCCCACCTGCACCGTGGCTCCATTCTGCCCCTACTTTCCCACCTACAACGAAGTTGTCACCAGCAACGGCCCTCGAGTCGAGAACTTCACCGCCTCCATCGCCACTGCCGGTCAGAGCGGCTGGGGCTGCCCCAACTCGGAGGCTCCGCCCTATTGTCCCGACGATGCGCTACGCTTTGGAAAAGATCGTGCGTATGTCACCTTCGACGCTTTCATGACCTACGCCCAGCAGCTGGATCCCATCTTCCTGATCATTGACCAGTTCAACGAATTCACTCCGCCCGACGAAGGATGGAACGCCAATACCAACGACGATATCGAGCCCGCGAATCTCTGGGGCTTGGGCGCCCTCAACTCCGTCAAGCAGCAGATCGCGATCTACCGTCAGCATCCCGCAGTTGAGAACTCGACCGAAATCCCCTGATTCCCAAAGGGAACATTAGGGCATCGCAAGGGGACCTCCGAATCAGCGCCAACCCCATGGCCCTGTGCTACCATCTACTGTTTTCTGTGGCAGCGGAAAACCGAACTCAGTCCGTTCGAACGTCAGTGACAGTCCGATGAAAGACACTCTCGGAGTCCTTCTTGCCGGCGGCGCTGGAGAGCGCCTGTACCCTCTCACCCGCGACCGCGCCAAGCCCGCCGTCACCTTCGGCGGAATGTATCGCATCATCGACATCACTCTTTCCAACTGTCTCAATTCCGACCTCCGCCGCGTCTACATCCTCACCCAGTACAAAGCGCTCTCGCTCAATCGCCACATCCGCGAAGGCTGGAACATTCTGGGCCGCGAGGTTGGCGAATTCGTGGAAGTCCTTCCGCCCATGAAGCGGGTCAGCGACCAGTGGTATCAGGGCACCGCCGACGCGGTCTATCAGAACATTTACTCCATCGGCTCCGAGCAGCCCAAGTACGTCCTCATCCTCTCTGGCGATCACATCTACAAAATGGATTACGGCAAGATGATGAGGCAGCACGAGGATTCCGCCGCCGATGTCACCCTGGCCACCATCCAAATTGATCTCGCGGAGACCGCCCGCTTCGGCGTGGTCGATGTCGACAAAGATGGCCGCATCAACGGCTTCGAAGAGAAGCCCGCTACCACGGCGCTGCGTTCTCACTTGAATCCCGAAAAAGTCGCCGGCTCCATGGGCGTCTACCTTTTCAATGCCGACGTCCTCATCCCGGTCCTGCTGAAAGATTCCGAAGATCCCAATTCCAGTCACGATTTCGGCAAAGACATTCTGCCCAAGATGGTCGATGACTACCGCGTCTTCGCCTACGACTTCATCGACGAAAACAAGAAAGAAGCTCTCTACTGGCGCGACGTGGGCACGCTCGAGGCCTACTACGAAGCCAACATGGACATCGTTTCGGTGTCCCCGATTTTCAACCTCTACGACCAGGAATGGCCCATCCGCACCCATCAGCGCCAGTATCCGCCGGCCAAATTCGTCTTCGCGGAAAAAGATCGCATGGGCACCGCGCTCGACTCCATCGTTTCGAACGGCTGCATCGTCTCTGGCGGAACGGTCAAGAACTCCGTGCTCTCTCCCGACGTGCGCGTGAATTCTTACTCCGAGGTCGACTCCTCCATCCTCTTCTCGCACGTCGCCGTCGGACGCCATTGCCGCGTCCGCCGCTGCATCATCGACCGCAACGTCCATCTTCCCGAAGGCACCACCATCGGCTATGACACCGAGGCCGACCGCTCCCGCTACTTCGTCACCGATAGCGGCATCACCGTCGTCACCCGCGACTACTCCCTCTTCGAGAATCCCGTGACCGTCGACTACTTCACCAGCGAGTAGGCCTTGCGCCCGAAGCGGGTTCATCAGAACCGATCCCGGCAAAACTTTCTGCAAGCCGCCTTGGGACCCGGAATTTCCGGTCTGCTCGGTACCGCTTCTCCACCAGTGTAAACACCGGTTAACGACAGCTAAGCGAACAGTTGGATTTCCCCAGACATCCCAATTGGCGAAACGCCACCACCAGAGACGTGGACGACGAAGAGAACAAGCTTACAGGCTTTCCAGATCCAGCGCGTAAACTTCCTGGCTGCCAGTGTCGTGCATGAGGAGGATATCGCCCTGCGGGGTGAGGCCGAGCCATGCGACCCATGGGGTAACGACACGGCGGAAATCGTTCAGCGAGACAAGTTTCTCGATCTTGCCGTCGGCGACGTGCAGGCGGAAAACTGATGGATCGGCGCCGAATCCGTTATCGAAATAGATGAACTTGCTATCCGACGACCACGTGAAGCTGCCGATCTGAGTCGTGACCAGGTCGGTCCATCGCCCGGTGCTGAAGGTAAAGAGGTGGAGCTTGTCGCCGCTTAAAGTAGTGACCACCAGAAAGCGTCCGTCCGGGGAGCGGTGTGGGCCGACGAAGTTCGCCGAGTCAGGAATGTCGGTCAGAGCCTGAGTCTTGAGGTCGAAACGGCGAAGCGTCGAAGTGCCGGGATTGACGACGTCATTAAATATCAGGGATTGACCGTCGGGATCCCAGGACGGGTCGATTACGTTGTAGTGGCCGACATCGAGGATCCGCAATGTGCCACCGGTCGCTGCCACCAGATAAAGCCGAAGCCTTCCATTGGCACCGCCTTCCGAGGCTGACATGGCGATCTCGTGGCTGTCCGGCGACCAGTTCGTGCTGTCGATGTAGAGCGGGGTCGAGGTGAGACGCAGGCGGTCACTGCCATCGTTACGGCAACGCCACAGGTATCCATCCGGATACGACACGTAGCTGATCCATTGGCCATCGGGAGAAAAGCTGACCGCGCGGGCGGAAATCCCCCCGAGATAAGGAACGAACAGTTTGGACTTGGCGTCGTAGCGGACAAGTTCGCCTCGCGGCTCCTCGCCGATGGCGTATATAGTTTTGCCGTCAAGGCTCGGCTGCGGCGCGTAAAAGTTGAGCGGTCCGGCGGTAAGCTGCAGAGGCGAGGGCGCAGGCTTGCGCCACCAGTCCGACTTTTCCTGAAGCGCCCAAATATCCGCGCGCCCCCAGTTTTGCTGCGTCTGGAACACGAACAGGCGGCCGTCCGGAGTCCAATTGCCGGCCGAGAGATCGTCGCCGGGGTGCCAGCCCATTAGCAGCTCGCGGTACTGGGTGCCATCGGCGGCCGCTTCCGCGATCAGGTTGTGGTCGGCTTTGCTTACCGTGAAACGCAGCACCTTCTTGTCCGGCGACCAGCGCAGCCAGTAGGCCGAGTCCAGGGCGCTGGGCAGCTTTCGCCAGGTGCGAGTCGCTCCATCGCCACTCACCAGAGACAACTCGTTCCCGCGCGACACCAGCACCTCTCCATTCGGCGTCCAGGTTACGTCCTGGCCGCTAACCGAGGTGAGGCGGCGAGGAGAGCCTCCGAGAGTGGGCACGGCAAACAGCGGTTGGTCGAGTTCAAGGCCGGTGAAGACGCCGACCACCAGCTCGGAGCGGTCTGCAGAAAGATTGTCGAGGGCGACGTTGGGAAAGGGAGTCGAGATAGGGACGGTGTCGCCGCCGGATGCCGAGACCTGGGCTACCGCAAAATGGCCGTGAATGGTCTCCTGGATGTAAAGTCGTGGACCATCGGTGAGCACAGTCGGGGCAGTTTGTCCGTAGGAAACCTTTTGCCAGCCGTCATGGGTGATCTGGGTGAATCGCGCGATCTTTGGCGGCGGCTGGATGGGTCGGAATTGCCACCCAAGCGCCGCGACTGCTAGCGTGACCAAGGCAGCGAGCGCGAACAGACGTGGGCGTCGCGACGGTCGAGAAGGCGGAGCAGCCACAAGCGCTGGCGTGACAACGCTCGCCGCGCTGGTTCGTCCTGAGTCGATTTCGCGGCGCAGACGTTTAAGGTCAATGGTCATTTCCGCTGCGCTCTGATAACGCAGCTTGCGATCCTTCTCGAGAGCCTTGTTCGTGATCCGCTCCAGCTCAGCAGGGACGGCCGGATTCACCCGGATTGGCGAGGCGGGCGCTTTGTGCAGGATGGCGTCGAAAACGAGCGCCGAAGTGTTGCCCGAGAATGCGGGATTGCCGGTCGCCATCTCGTAGAGCACGGCCCCGAAAGAAAACAGGTCCGTGCGGGGATCGAGTTCCCCGCCCGCCGCCTGCTCCGGCGACATGTACGCAATAGTCCCGACAGCGGAGCCGGGATTGGTGAGATGAGCCTCGGTCATAATCGTGGCCGCGTCCCCGATTGACGCGGAGGAGTGCGCCGGGGCGGCAACTTTGGCCAGACCGAAGTCCAGAATCTTGGCGTGACCAAACGGCGTCACGAAGATATTGGCGGGCTTGATGTCGCGATGCACAATGCCCTTGCGGTGCGCGGCATCAAGACCGTCGCCGATTTCGATGGCTAGCTCGAGGAGTTCGTTATTGGGCAGCGGCCTGCCAACGATGCACTCGCGCAGCGTCCTGCCTTCGAGCAGTTCCATCACGATGAAGTACTGGCCATCCTGATAGCCGATCTCGGAATCGTGCAGATGTTGGGATGGTTCAGCGACGATGCCGCCCGCGCCTCGCGCTGGAAGCGATCCAGAGCCGCCGCATCGTTGCTGAACTCGGGCGGAAGAAACTTCAGCGCGACGTGACGGCCCAGGGTGACGTCTTCGCCTTCGTAGACGACTCCCATTCCGCCGCTTCCCAGTTTCTTCAGGATGCGGTAGTGCGAAATAGATTGGCCGATCACTGGCGTGAAATCTTAGGGCTACGTGTGGGACAAGTCAATGAAAGCCACGACGTTGGCAGTGTTCGCTGCTGCCTCGTTCCCCGATCACGGGCAATCGGGAAGCAATCACTGTTGTAAACAGCGATTACACTCAACCCGGCTAATGCGGATCACTTCACGGGCTCCCAGCCCTCGGGCAGCATATCGAATGCCAGCGTGTCCCGGTAAGCGTACTGATTGCTTTCCAGTACTGCCACTGGCGTCAACATATGCCAGACGCGATCATCGTCGAAGACGTAACACTCACCCGATTCACGCATCGTGAAGCGGTCCATTTCTTGTTTGTCATTGTCGGTTATGATGACTTCGCCACCCTGCGCGCCGCATCGGCCCAGCAGATGTGTGGCGATATATTTTTCCCCGTCTTTATGGAACCCCGGTGGGCTCGTGTCACACGGCCGGCCCGGCGTAGCGGTGAACCTGATTAGATGGCTGTTCACCAAATACTTCGTACCCACCGCCGAGAGCGGCAGGTCATGAAGGTGCTGAGCAATCATCTTGCGAACGCCTATCGAACCGGCGATCGCCGGCGGCAGGGGAGCGTACTCTCGCGGCTGGTCGCCGAGTGTCGTGTTGTATTTTTTCAGCTGCACATAGGGCGTGCTCTCTTCGCTCAACCAAACCTTTACACCACCCTCAACAATCTCGGCCCGGAGACGATTTAGGGAACGATACCTGTCGCCGCCGTCATAGTACTTATCCTTTGGAATGGACCATGCCGCATGGCAGTACGCTTCCAGCGTGCGCGCTACGTCTACATCGACTCTGCGGCTGACGACTAAACCCGCGCTCGACGAGGTCGTTTCGCAACCGGGCATTTGTTACTACCGGAATAAAGCTATCTTGACCCATGATGGCTCCAGACAAATGCTTCCCCAGCCTGCCGCCGCTCCGCACCCAGCAAACGATGCAGGAGCTATAAGGTTCGGTAAGTCATTAAAGTGCATGGCACGGTCGAGCCCCGCACCTTCTCCACTGTAGTGGACTACTTCGCGAGCGAGTAGGCTTTCGTTTGCCCCTGGGGCGCTTCGCCCGTTCCGCCCGGCGCGTAATATCCGTGTCGCGCATAAACATGAAGTTTGTGCCCCGACTTCTGCGCCGCCAGCGCAATCGAGCGGTAGCTGCCATCCGCCTCGAAATTCGCCGGCTTGTAGGAAATCAGATACCGGCTGCGGATCACCTCTTGTAGATCGGAAAGTCGACGATCCAGCTTTCCCAACGAGCCCGGGAAGAATGAAGCGCCACCAGTGCGTTCCGCAAGAGCCTTCATGGCGCGGTCGACTAAATATTCACTCGCATCTTCCGCCGCGACCTCTCGCGTGCTTACCGTGTAAATCGTAACTTCCCCGCGTTCGGCACTTTCGATTGCATCTTTCAAAGTCACGCTGCTGGAGTTGTCTTCGCCGTCGCTGATCACTACCAGAATCCTGGCAACTGGCTGTTCCTCCGCAAGACCGGCAAGCTTCTCAGAGGCAAACTTCACCGCATCCCACAGCGCAGTTCCTCCACCGGGAGCGAGTTGATCGATACCTTGGGAAATCTTTGCGCCGTCACTGCTGAAATCCTTGACCAGCAGAACGGCGTTGGAAAAGCCCACCAGGAAAGCCTGATCATTCTTATCCTTCAGACTTTGTATTAAGAAAGACCCCGCCACCTTTTGCTCGAAGGCAAACCGTGTCGTAATCGAGCTGCTTGTATCAATGACCAACCCCAGCCGCAGCGGTAGCTGCGACTCGTTGCGAAATTTCGTAATCGTCGCCGGCGGCCTGCCCGCATCTCGAATGACGACGTCTTGTCGGCTGAGATCCGTTACCGACTTCCCGTGATCCGTAGCCGCAAAAAATACCGCAACCTCGTTCACCGAGCTGCGCAATGTGTAAGGAGAAATATTCAAGCTGGAATGCCCGGCTCCGGACAACGACGCGTCCCGCCCGTTGCCCGCAGCGACTGGCTCAGAAGCACTCGTCTCCAGGCAGGTCTCACAAACTGATTCCACATCGGCCAACTGTTTCTGCTGCTCAATTTGCTGCAACACCCTGCGGGCCGCACTCGGAAGGCCCGTCGTTGCGTTCGCATCGAGCGGCGCGGCGCTGAAAGCAATCTCCACCGGCGCTCGCGGGTGCTCCTGCCACTCTTTGATCTGCTCCATCACCTGTCGAGCCTCATCGGCCGAGGGAGATTGCGGCGCCTCGTCGAGAAAAAGCTGCAACTCATTCCTGGTTTCCTGCAGATTGTCCTGCCCCTGCCAGGCAGCCGCGGCAAAGTAGTGCACGATCGCCGCGTTCTCATGCTTGCGGCCGTGAATCTGGTGAGCCGTAGCAATCGTCGCACCGTAGTCATGATTCAAAAGCTGCGCATAGCTCAGCGCGGTAAGCAAATTCAAATCGAGCGGCGCCAGCCCGGATGCCTTCTGAATCGACTCCTGCGCCCGCGAGAAATTGTTGCGCGCCAGCTGAGCCCAGCCCAGATTCAGATACGAATACGGCAAGTGGTCGTCCAGGGCAACCGCCTGCGAAAATTCGCTTTCTGCCTGCTCGCCCTGGCCCAGGTACAGGTACGCCGATCCCAACCCGTTGTGCGCCGCCACAAAGCTGGGATAAATCGAAATCGCCTTCTTCAGATGATCCGCCGCGTCGCCGAAATTTTTTCGTATCAGAAGTTGATTGCCTTTCGCAAACTCCCGCCGCGCCGCGCCCGGCGCTTTTAGATCTAATTTTGAAACCGGACCGGAAAGACTTTCGAGCGACGGTTGATGGCTGTTGCGGTCCTGGATCTCCATCACCATATCCAGCCGCGATAGGTCGAATCCGTCCATGGCCAGCGGCGCCGGACGCAGCCCTTGCTGCCCACTCCCGCGTACGGCCGTAAACAAAACGAAGCAAGCGGATACTATCGCAAGAGCGACTCGACATCGTTTTGCCTTGCTCTGAAAACACATGGAAGGAACTGCCCCACCGCAACTGGCGCAAAATTATAACTCAGTTTTGGATCATCTCGACCCACATACCTTGTCGCGAACTCTGCTTCGAGTGCCCCCTTACACGCAATAGGCGAGCCCTGCTATGCAAAATATCTCCACTGTTACAATGCCCTGTTTCAAACAACTTACGTCGGCGTCGTTGGGTTGCCGAACTTACAGCTCTACATCCGCGTACTGTCTTGTGGGGAGAGCGGTTGACTGAGAGCAGCAGGTTCCTCACCGCGCCTTAGGCCGGTTCGGAATGACAGAGATTTTAGTGAAAACTGAAGGCTGATAGCTGACAGCGGTTTGCCGGGGGAGTTCCATTTGGAGGATGTCCAGGTAGTCGCGATGCTGGTCCGCCGCTGTGTAGCTGGCGACGCCGCTGCCTGGGAGGAAATCGTCCACACCTACAACCGCCGTATCTATAACATCTGCTATCGCTTCGCCGGATCGGCCGATGACGCCGAAGACCTCGCGCAGGAAGTTTTCATCAAGATGTACCGCACCCTTTCCAGCTACGACAGCTCGAAAGGTGCTTTCGTCACTTGGGTGACCACCATCACCCGCAACCTGCTGGTCGATCATTTCCGCAAAACCAAGCAGGACCGCATCACCGACTCGCTCGACGCCACATCCTCCGCTCACGAGGATGCCCAGCCCCTCAGTGAGCAAATTCAGGACCAATCTGCCCCGCCCGACCTGCACGTACGCAGCCGGGAGGTCGGAGAAACCGTCCACGCCGCCCTCGGCAAGCTTTCGCCAGAGCTCCGTGAAGCTGTGATTCTAAGGGATTTACAAGATTTTGACTATCGCGAAATCGCTACCGTTTTGAAGGTTCCGGAGGGAACTGTGAAAAGTCGAATAAATCGTGGGCGGGCGGAACTTGCGCGCCTTCTACAACGTACCTATAGGCAGGTGATGTGATGCCAGACCACACCAGTAACGGAATGCAGTGTCAGGAGTTTGACGGCCTGCTCACCGACGCGCTCGATGGCGTCCTGACCGGCCTTCAACTCGACCGCTTCCAGGCCCACGCGCGGACTTGTTCCGCTTGCGGGCCGCTGTTCGCCGAAGTCGAGGCGGGCCGCAACTGGCTGAAGGATCTCACGGAGGTGGAGCCTCCAGTCAGTCTGGTCACCAATGTTCTGGCATCCACAACGGGCGTTGACACCCAACGCCTGCGGGTAAACCTATCTGCGCCGCAGCCTCGCGTTACCTGGGTCGAGAAGGCGCAGGCGTGGGCCTTTGAGGCAATGCAACCCATCTGGACCACGGTCCGGCAGCCCCGGTTTGCCATGTCGTTCGGCATGGCATTCTTCTCGCTGTCGGTGGCCTTGAGCGTACTCGGCGTAAAACCCGCTGACCTTCGCCAGGTGAGTTTGCGTCCCGCCACGATTCGCCACACGTACTACAATACGCAAGCCCGCGTCGTCCGCTATTACGAAAATATCCGGTTCGTGTATGAGGTGGAATCGCGCGTGCGCGAACTCAAGCGCAATGTCACGCCCGCCGAGCCCGCGCCGGAAAAGAAAGATCACAAGAACGACACAACGCAACAGCCCGAACAGAAGCAGGAGCGCAATTACAGCCAGACCGAAAATCATCTCATTCTGGCCTGCGCTCCTCTGGGTCCATCTGTCGTCGATCCGTCAAATCCGGATCTGCCTGTAGTGTCGGTGACCACGTACAGGAGGTTCGTATGAACTGCGCCACACACAACGATACGGCCGCAGTCGCGTTTTGCCGCACCTGCGGCAAGCCGCTCTGCGCCAACTGCACCCGCGACGTTCGCGGAGTCGTCTATTGCGAGCCATGCCTCGCGGCCCGTCTGGAAAGCACGGCCCCCGCAGCCGGATTCGTCCCTCCGCAACCTGCCTATCCTCCGGTCGGCATAACACCGGCCCCGCGCCATTCCGGCTCCGGTCCGAATCCTACCGTCGCCGGCATTCTTGCCGGATTCTTTCCCTTTGGCGTCGGCGCCGTTTATTGCTCGCAATACGCCAAGGGACTGGCGCACTTGCTCATCTTCGGCCTGCTCATCTTTGCCTCGGATCATGCTGGAAGTTGGGACGCGCTGTTCGGTATCGCCATCGCATTTTTCTACGTCTACCAGATCATTGACGCCGTGCGCACCGCTCGCGCTCTTCAGGAAGGCCAGCCCGCGCCAGATCCCTTCGGCCTTGCCCAAGCTTTCAGCATGGGAGAAAAAAGCGAGACCAGGAACATTCCCACCGTCGCGATCATCCTGATCGGACTCGGCGTGCTCTTCCTGCTCCACACCATGAACATCTGGGAGTTCGGGATGGACCGCTTCTGGCCGCTCATTCTGATTGCTCTCGGGGGGTGGATGTTCGCCCGGCAGTGGGGAATGATCGGAGTTCATCCCGAAGGCTGCACTTGTGCAAGCTGCCGCATGCGCAAAGCCGTCGGTTACAACTGCCGCTGCGATCGCTGCCGCATGCGCAAAATCATGGGCCCAGCTATGCTGCTGACACTCGGCACGCTATTCCTGCTCCAAAGTCTTAACGTCGCAAGCTTCGAACGCACCTGGCCCGCAATCCTGCTTGTGGTCGGGATCGTGAAACTGCTGCAGAGCAATGCTTCCTCGGCCGGACACGTCGGCCTGTTGCCGCCCGTGCCTCCGCCCGCAACGCCACCTTCACCGCCCTCATCGTCCGATCCGGGCGCAGCACCCTCCGGAGAGGTGCGCCATGTCTAGCCCGCTTCAGACTCCGGTTCAGGCTCCACTTCCCCCGCGACGTCCCCGCCGCTCGATTGCCGGACCCTTCGTACTGATCGTCCTCGGCATTGTCTTCCTCTTTGGCAACCTGCACATGCTGTCGTGGGCGCGCCTCGGAACCTGGTTCGCCCACTACTGGCCGGTGCTGCTGATCCTTTGGGGCGTCATTAAGCTGATCGAGCACCAGCAGGCCCAGCGTGACGGATTGCCCTCCCGCGGCATCGGCGTCGGCGGAGTTTTCCTCGTCATTTGCATCGTCGTCTGCGGACTCATCGCTACCCAAGCCTCGCGCTTCAACTGGGGCGAAATCCGCGACAACATGAATATGGACGACGGCGATCTGAATAACATTTTCGGCGAAACCTACAACTTCGATGACCACCTCGAACAGGATATTCCGCCCGCCGTCACCAGCCTGCGCGTCAACGACGATCACGGCGCGGTGCATGTCAGCATCGCCAACGACAACAAAATCACAGTCGTGGTCCGCAAGCGCATCGGTGCCGAAAGCCAGAGTGACGCCGATAAATACAACCAGCAAACCAAGCCCGAAATAACCGTTGCCGGCAATGCCATGGTTCTTGACGCCAAGACCCAGGCCGCCGGCGATCACTCCGTACAAACCGATCTCGATATCTCGATCCCCCGCAAGATGGAACTGCACATCACCGGGCGCCGCGGCGATGTCTCCGTCACCGGCCGCGACGGAGACGTGGAAATCGCCAACCAGCACGGCGAGACGTCCGTGGAAGACGTCAACGGCAACGTGAAACTCAATCTGGAAAAAAGCTCCGCCAAGGTCGAACAGATCACCGGCGACGTCCATATCGATGGCCGCCTGAACGAAGTCTCCGTCACCGATGTAAAAGGTTCGGCTCAACTCGACGGCGAATTTCAGGAGAGTGTCAAACTCGCCCGCATCAGCAAGACCGTGGCCTTCAAGTCTTCCCGCACGGACATGGAATTCTCGCGGATCGATGGCGAACTCGATCTCGACTCCGATGACCTGCACGCGGAAAAAGTCACCGGCCCCGTCCACCTGACCACTCGCTCCAAGCAGATCCGCCTGGAAGACGTATCCGGCGATGTGCGCCTGCAGGATTCCAACGGTGGCATCGACGTCTCCATGCGTTCGCTGGGAAACGTGCAGATCGACAGTCGCAACGGCGACGTCCAGTTAAGCGTGCCCGACAAATCTGCCTTCCGCGTGGATGCGCGGACCCGCGACGGCGAAATTCAATCGGACTTCCCGGAATTGAAAATCGAGAATGGCGACCATGAGGGCACGGCCACCGGCAGCGTGGGAAATGGAACCTCTCACATCGTGATCAACAACGAGCACGACGGCATCGAGATTCGCAAAGTTTCCGCAACCGCTGTGCCGGCAGCCCCAGCCACTCCCGCAACCCCGGCCAAGCCCGCCAAATCCTTGCCCGCCCCCAAAGCCAAAGTCGAACCCACCGATAACTAAGTATTGAGGCGGGCGGAGGGGCCTGATGTTCCATGCGTTCGAGATAGACCGTGTGGAGCGGACACTCCTGTCCGCTGCCGTTGACGTTGATCTTGCGTTTTTGCTTATGCAACAAAGGAATGGATAGAACAACCCTGGAAGAGCGGCGCTTCAGCCGCCTGCCCTGACCGATGTTCGAATGGGCCCCGTTAAGCTCCCGAACTCGCGCTGGGCTTCAGCCCCTGTGGTCGCACTTGCCCGCAGTCCCGTAGCTGCCGGCAGTACCGTGGAAGAGCGGCGCTTCAGCGCCGCGTAAAGCTCCAGCAACTCGCGCTGGGCTTCAGCCCCGTGGTCGCACTTGCCCGCAGTCCCGTAGCTGCCGGCAGTGCCGTGGAAGAGCGGCGCTTCAGCGCCGCGTAAAGCTCCAGCAACTCGCGCTGGGCTTCAGCCCCTGTGGTCGCACTTGCCCGCAGTCCCGTAGCTGCCGGCAGTACCGTGGAAGAGCGGCGCTTTAGCGCCGCGTAAAGCTCC
>Ga0187871_10000075_pt1 | contig 84683 bp, 55 predicted proteins | sample June2016WEW_16_1_FD_132988 | JGI IMG/M metagenome (GOLD analysis project Ga0187871, IMG submission 132988) | Peatland microbial communities from SPRUCE experiment site at the Marcell Experimental Forest, Minnesota, USA - June2016WEW_16_10 | ecosystem: Environmental > Terrestrial > Soil >...
GCCCAAGAAACCGGGCATTCTCCCGCTCGAGGAGACCATGAAGAAGCAGTGCCGCCGCTGCGGCGCGGAATTCGTGACGCGGTCGCGCATACGGAAACGCTGTGACGCATGCCAGACGGTGGTATCGGCGGAAAAGCAGAAGAAGGCCAATGAGCGCTTGAAGGCCCGCCGCGCCGCACGCCGGATGTGCCTGCTGGCGAGTTAAGCCCGGCAGCGAATCGACAAGTTCGGCGACAACCGCTCCCCGTGGTCGCGGCACCGAATCCGCATTCGGGTTGCGGCTGTGGTGTCGGTTTGGTAACGCCGGCGGTCTTGCCGCCGGTGATTTACTTCGTCACGCTGCCAGCAAGAAGAACCGGCGGCAAAGACCGCCGGCCTTACCGAGACAGCCGGCTGACATCCCGCAGAGCCGGGACGAGCACCGGAAGGTAAATCAGTACACGTCACCGGGGCGTATCCTGAATCGGCCCAGTTTCAGCGACAGCAGGCCGATCTCTCTCACCGGGTCCGCGGTGTCGGGAGACCACCGGTCGACAACATGGTATTGCCCGTTCTTCACGCCTTCCACGATCCACTGCGCACCGTCCGTGCCAATCCATTGCACCCCGTCCGGGCCGGCGTTCGTCCCTGCCAGAGTAGGCAAATTCCAAAAGCGCGCTGCCGCTAAAGCGCTCAGTAGCGATTGGGTTTTGGACTTGGTCAGCCAGGAGACTCCATAGCGGATGATCCTCCCTGGCTCATAGCCGCCCTGGCCGGACGTCATACGGACATGCATCCACCCCGATCCGCTTGCTCTTAGCACCAGCCGCACGGCGATAGGGTGATGAAACGAACGCAGCCACAGGAACCGGTAAGCCTCAACATTCGGGTCCTGCGACAATTCCCAAAGCGAAGGTTCATGCAGGGCCCTGAGCTCTTTGGCATACCAGCTCGCCTTGAAGTCGTGCTCCTGCGGCGTGGCGCCGAGAACGCCGCGCGGAAAGTACTGCTGGGCGGGCAATGCGCAGACTCCCGGGAGCAGTAAGCACAATACCGTGAACAATCGCATGGCGCTACTAAGTCGTGTTGACGTCGCGGCTCCGACGGGCGTTGCGGCCGCCGAAATAAATCCTCGACCTTCACTTTTGGCGGACGAGCTGCCTGGCAGGACGCAAAGCGTGTGAAGCTCGAAGCAGGCCGAAAACGGCAATGTGGGCGCCGTATTGAGCCGCACCGCTCCACTGGCATACCATAAGCGTGAGTGCCCACCTCAACGATCACCGTATTGCTGGTCGACGATCACGCCCTGGTCCGCCGCGGCTTTCGCCGCATGCTGGAGGACGACGCCGAAATCGAAGTCCTGGGCGAAGCCAGCGACGGCCATGACGCGGTCGAGGCAGCCGCGCGCCTACATCCCGCCGTGGTGGTGATGGATTTCGCCCTGCCCAGCATGAATGGCGCGGTGGCCACCCGGCTGATCCTCAAAGACAGCCCACAGACCGCCGTCCTGATGCTCAGCATGCATTCGGAAACGTCCTTTGTGCGCACCTGCCTGGAGGCCGGCGCGCGCGGCTACCTGCTCAAGAACGCTATGGATCTGGAATTGGTGGCTGCCGTCAAGCAGGTGGCTGCCGGTGTGCGCGTGCTCGATCCGCGGCTGGGCGCAGTGGTGGAGAGCTCGAACGCGGCTCCCGCCTTGAGCACGCGCGAACTGGAAGTGCTGCAACTGATTGTCAACGGAAAGTCGAACAAGGATATCGCTACCGTGCTGGGCCTCAGCGCCAATACGGTAGCCGTGCACCGCGCCAATATCATGCAGACGCTGGGCATTCACAATACGGCGGAGCTGGTGGTCTACGCCATCCGCGAAGGGCTGGTGAGCATCGCGTGAACCGCCGTTCGTTTCTTGGCGGGCTGGCTGGCCTCGCGGCGCCGTTGTTTCCCGCCGCCCCAAACGGGCTCGGCTTTCGGCTGCTCGACGTGACGGCCGCGGCCGGCATTGACTTTCATCACAATAGCGGCGCGTTCGGCGCCAAGTATCTTCCCGAAACCATGGGCTCCGGCTGCGCGTTTTTCGATTACGATGGCGATGGCTGGCTGGACCTGCTGCTGGTCAACGGCATGGACTGGCCCGGCCACAAGCGCCGCCGCAGCACCCTCAAGCTCTACCGCAACAATCGCAACGGCACCTTCACCGATGTCACCGAGCGCGCCGGCCTCTCGCTCGAGATGTACGGCATGGGCGTGGCCGTGGCCGATTACGACAACGACGGCTTTCCCGACGTGCTGATTACCGCGGTCGGCCAGAACCGCCTGTTCCACAACACGGGCAAGGGCACTTTCGTCGATGTCACCGAGCGCGCCGGCCTGGGCGGGCGCGCGGCGTTCTCGACTTCGGCGGTGTGGTTCGATTACGACCGCGACGGCTTCCTCGACCTCCTGGTCTGCAACTACGTAAAGTGGTCGCCCGAGCGCGACGTATTCTGCAGCGTGGATGGCCACCGCAAGTCTTACTGCACGCCGGAGGCCTACCACGGCGAGACCTGCTGGCTGTTTCGCAACCGCGGCAACGGCACCTTCGAGGATGTGACCGCCAGGAGCGGCATCTTCGACAGCACCTCGAAATCGCTCGGCGTGGCGCTGGTCGATTACGATCGCGACGGCTGGCTGGACGTGCTGGTGGCCAATGACACCCAGCCCAACAAGCTCTATCACAATCTGCGTAACGGCACCTTCGAAGACGTCGCCGTGCGCGCCGGCATCGCCTTCAGCGAGGATGGCAAGGCGCGCGCCGGGATGGGGATCGACGCGGCCGATTTCGACAACTCCGGCGCCGATGGCATCGCCATCACCAACTTTGATAACGAAATGATGGCGCTCTACCGCCCCTCGCGCTCGGGCGGCTATTCGGATGCGGCTATCAAGGCCGGCGTGGGCCAGGCCTCGCGCGAAAGCCTGGGATTCGGCTGCGCCTTTCTCGATATCGATCTCGATGGCAGGCTGGACCTGGCCGCCGTCAACGGCCACATCGACGAAACCGTCCGCCACATCCGCCTCAACGTGGGCTACGCACAGGCCCCGCACCTGTTTCACAACGATGGCCAAGGACGGTTCCACGACGTTGCCCTTGCAGCCGGCGCCGGTTTTGCCGCACCCAAAGTAGCGCGCGGCCTGGCCTATGGCGATTTCGACCGCGATGGCGACCTGGACCTGGTGGTCACCACCAACCAGGGCCCCGCGTACCTGTATCGCAACGACGTGACCAACGGCTTCCACTCACTGCGCATTCATCTCACCGGCAAGAAATCCAACCGGGATGCGATCGGCGCCGTGGTGCGCGTGACCACGCCCGAAGCAACCCAAACGCGCATGGTCAAAACCGGCTCCAGCTACCTCTCGCAATCCGAACTGACGCTCACCTTCGGCCTGGGACCCAGAGACACCGCCAGTCGCTTAACCATCGAATGGCCCAGCGGCGCCACGCAGGAATTCTCCGCCGTTCACTTCGGCGGATACGAATGTCTGGAGGGCCAGCCGCTCAAGAAGCTGGACGGCTATTGAGCGAGTGGGGCAGGTCCCCGACCTGCCAACCGGGCGAAGCCCGGCAGCTCTCGGTAACGCCGGCGGTCTTGCCGCCGGTTCTTTTCCACTCTCGCCCACCACTAGCGCCGCCCCCGCAATCTCACAAAGAACCGGCGGCAAGACCGCCGGCGTTACCACTTCCGCGCACAGTCACCACCTATCTCCCCAACTCTTCCAATCACTTACCTCTCAAACCCCTTGACGCACCCCGTATCCTTGAATCAGGACTGTGGCGCCAGGCTCCGCTGCTAGTCCTTCTCCCTGGCCAGGGAACGTTGCACTCAGGTGATACTGAACTTCCGGCGCCCGTTAACGGCATGCGGGGTCCCCCTCGGGCTGGACTCTCGACGGAAGACTTTGGATCTCGAGATTCATAACCGCCGGCGGAATACGGATAGCAGTGATCGCCGCCCGCTCGGATAACAGAGAGCAAGGAACGAATCGACACCGTACTGTTCGCCATCAAAGCGGACCAATACATCGAAGTTCCTGCTCAAATCATTGGGTGGCCGATACGCACGGCGATAAGTCCGCGAAGCCCGGCCACCCGCAACGGACTTTTATCTTTTCCTGCCTATACCTTTCGGCATCATTGCGCCCCGAAGGTAGGACGGACCATCGCCTTTCGTGGTCTGTCATGCTCCGCCAAAGCGCGAAACGCCAAAGCGCGGCAGGCGACAAAATCACCCGGCGTTGGCAGGTCGGGGACCTGCCCCACATTCCGCGCAGGGACAGATGCGGCGGAAATAATCCCAGGAGTAAATGCCGGCGCTGTGGCCATCGCTCCAGTTGATGCGGATGGCATAGTTGCCCACCTGTTCCGCCCCCAACATCTTCAATACCGGTTTGTACATCTGCAAGGGATTGGCGGCTTCGGCCTGGCGCGGCGGCGTTCCGTGCGCGCCCGTGCAACCGGCGCAGGGACATTTGTCGCGCAAGTAGACCAGCCCGTAATCGCTGTGATGGCCGTCCTTCCAGTCGATCTTGATGCCGCCGGATTTGGAGATGGCGATGTGTTCGGGGTCGTTGGCGAGACTCATGTCTGATTGAAGAGGCGCTCGACGTCGCGCACGCCGGAGATGCGGCGCATGGCGGAGACCAGTTTCTCGAGTTGCTTCTTGTCGCGCACGTCCACCGTCATCTCGACCACGCTGCCCACCTGGTCGGTCAGCGATCTGGCTTCCAGGCTGCGGATGTTGGTGCTCTCGTCGGAAAGCACGCCAGTCAACTGGTTGAGCATGCCGGGGCGATCGTCGGTGTGGACCACGATGCGCACCGGGAACGCGTCGTCCACCGCTCGCACCCATTCGACCTCGATCTTGCGCTCCACGTCGTACATCAGGTTCTGCACGTTGGGGCACGCGCGCGAATGCACAGCAACGCCCTTGCCGCGAGTGACGTAGCCGACGATGGCTTCGCCGCGGATGGGGTTGCAGCACTTGGCGCGATACACCAGCAGGTCGTCCATGCCGCGGACCTTGATGACCGCGTCGCGATCCGTCTGGCGGCCGGCGCCGGCGGGCGCGCCGGCTTGCGCGGGCTCGACCTCGGGCACGAGGGGCTCGGCCGCTTCTTCGTCCACCTTATCCGGAGCCACTTTGCTCAGCACCTGGCGCGCGGAAAAGCGCCCGTAGCCGAGCGCCGCGTACAGGTCCTCGGTCTTCGAGTAGCCGTACGTGCCGGCCACCCGATCCAGATCGGCTCGCGCCACGCGGGACATTTGCACACCCAGACGGCGGGCTTCCTTTTCGAGATACTTCTCGCCGATTTCAATGGCCTTCAATCGCTCGCTGGCGTTGATGACGTGCTTGATCTTGTTGCGGGCGCGCGAGGTGCGGACGAAAGCCAGCCAGTCCTTGCTCGGCTGGTGGCCGGGCTGGGTCATGATTTCGACAATGTCGCCGTTGCGCAATTGCGAGCGCAGCGGAACGATGCGGCCGTTGACCTTGGCGCCGACGCAGGTGTTGCCGACGTCGGAGTGGATCGCATAGGCGAAATCGATGGGTGTGGCTTCGCGGGGCAGCACGATCACTTTGCCTTTCGGGGTGAACGTGTAAGCCTCTTCCGGGTAGAGGTCCACCTTCAGCGTGGACATGAACTCGCCGGGGTCCTGCATGTCGCGCTGCCATTCCACCAGGTGGCGCAGCCACGCGATGCGGTTGTCGTCGGCTGCCGGGCCTTTGCGGCCCTCCTTATATTTCCAGTGTGCGGCGATGCCTTCCTCGGCGATGCGGTGCATTTCCTCGGTGCGGATCTGCACCTCGAACGTCTGCCCCTGCGGTCCCACCACCGATGTATGCAGCGACTGATAGAGGTTGGGACGCGGGATGGCGATGAAATCCTTGATACGGCCGGGAATGGGGCGCCAGCGGTTGTGGATGACGCCGAGAGCGGCGTAGCAGTTCTTCACCGAGTCGGTGAGGATACGCAGCGCCATCAAATCGTAGACTTGGTCGACGGTGATCTTCTGCCGGCGCAGCTTTTGGAAGACGGAGTAAGGACGCTTGACGCGGCCCTCGATGCGGGCGGGAATGCCGTCGCGGCGCAGTTCGGCTTCGACGGTGCGAAGGATTTCCGCGAGGAATTCCTCGTTGGAATGCCGGCGGCTTTCGATGGAGGCGATGATTTCGCGATAGGCGTCGGGCTCGAGGTACTGGAAGGCCAGGTCTTCCAGTTCGCCGCGCACTTTGCCCATGCCGAGGCGGTGGGCGATGGGCGCGTAGATTTCGATGGTCTCGCGAGCGATCCGCTGGCGCCGTTCGGGAGCCAGGTAGCCCAGCGTGCGCATGTTGTGGATGCGGTCGGCCAGCTTGACCAGGATGACGCGGATATCCTCGACCATGGCCAGCAGCATCTTACGGAAGCTTTCCGCTTGCCGGTCCTCGGCGGAAAAGAAATCGAGTTTGGAGAGCTTGGTGACGCCATCCACGCAGCGCGCCACGTCTTCGCCGAATCGCGCGCGGACTTCGTCGATGGTGACGCTGGTATCCTCCACCACGTCGTGCAGCAGCCCGGTCTCCATACCCACCACGTCCATGCGCATTTCGGCGAGGATGCCTGCCACCATGAGCGGATGAACCATGTAGGGTTCGCCGGAATCCCGCATCTGGCCTTCGTGGCGCTCACGGGCGAACTGATACGCGCGCTCAAGCGGCGCCAGGTCGTCCTTGGGACGGTACTCGCGGATCTTGGCCTCAAGCTCCCGGTACAACTCCCCCACCGGGTCCGACGGTGGCGGAAGAGACACGGGTTCCGAAAGGCTGGCGGGTTCGGATGCCACTTTCCTCGATTGTAGCAGGGGCGGCCGCGAGCTCCGGGCTCTATGGGTGCGCTGGCGCGCGATCCTCACGGAGCCGCGACCATCGATCGGAGCCGCGACCAAAGGGAGCGGTCAAGCTGAACGCGTGTGTACAGCTACGTGCTGTCGCCTCGTTATTGACACGCGATTTGACCGCTCCCTTTGGTCGCGGCTCCGTGAGGATCGTGGCTCCGCTTGAGCGCGCCGGTGCGAGTCCAGCCATAATGGAAAGGATGGCAACTCCAGTGACGGTTGTGATTCTGGCGGCGGGATTAGGGACGCGCATGAAATCGCACAAGGCCAAGGTGCTGCACCGGGCGGGTGGCAAGACGCTGATCGAGCACGCGGTGGATCAGGCGCTTGCGCTGACTTCAGCGGAGCGCGTCTTTGTGGTGGTGGGGCATCAAGCCGAGCGGGTTCGAGCCGCGATTTCGACGCCCGGCATCGGTTTCATCGATCAGACCGAACAGCTCGGCACAGGGCACGCGCTGCTGGTGGGGCGCGAAGCGCTTTCACAGCTCGATGGCCACCTGGTGATTCTCTACGGAGATGGTCCGCTGCTGCGCGCGGCCACGGTGCGCCGGCTGATCGAAACAATGGAAGCCAGCGAAGCCGCGGGTGCGCTGCTTTCGGCCGACATGGCCGACCCAACCGGCTACGGTCGCGTGATACGTTGTTCCAGCGACAGGGTGACCGCCATCGTTGAGCAGAAGGTTGCCAGCCCCGAGCAACTCGAGATCCGCGAAGCCAATATGGGAATCTACTGCTATCGCGCGGACCTGTTCTGGCGGCACGCCGGCGAAATGCGCCCCGAAAATCCCGCGCACGAATACTACCTGACCGACATGGTGGAAATTCTCAACCGCGGGGGACATTCGGTGACGGCGATGAAGATCGACGATCCACGCGAATGCCTGGGGATCAACGACCGCATCGAGCTGGCGGAAGCGGACCGCCTGCTGCGCGAGCGCAAGCTGCGCGAGCTGATGCTGGCGGGAGTGACCATCGAGAAGCCGGAAACGGTGACCATTGACGACCGGGTCGAGATCGGCATCGACACGGTGGTCGAGCCGTTTGCGCTCATTCTGGGCGCGACCACCATCGGCGAAAACTGCCGGATTGGAGCGTCGAGCGTTATCGAGGATTCGATCCTGGGCGACGACGTGGTGATCGGTCCACTGACGGTGGTGACGGCCTCGCGCATCGATCGCGGCGCACAAGCCGGACCGTTCTCCCGTCTCCGACCGGGGAATCACGTCGCGGAAGGCGCGCACGTCGGCAATTTCGTGGAGCTGAAAAAGACCCGCCTGGGCGCGGGAGCCAAAGCCAATCACCTGGCCTACCTGGGCGATTCGGAAATTGGCGCCAAGGCGAACATCGGCGCGGGCACCATCACTTGCAACTACGATGGCGTGCACAAGCACCCCACACGGATTGGCAGCGGGGCCTTCGTGGGTAGCAACTCGACCTTGGTGGCGCCGCTCGAAATCGGCGACGGCGCTTACCTGGCCGCTGGCTCGGTGATTACCGAGCCGGTTCCCGCCGATGCGCTGGGCGTGGGCCGCGCCCGCCAGGTGAACAAAGAGGATTGGGCCAGGAAGCGCCGCGCCCGATCGGCCGCACCGCCAGCCGGAAAGTGACGCAGCGCGCCATCGGGCATCGAACGGCCGCGGACAGGCGTGATTGCGGCCGATATTACCAGTACTCCCAGTCGCCCGATCGAGGCGTGACTCTCACAAAACCGGGCCCGAATTCGCTTCCGTCTGTTGAATTTCTCAGCGGAATGCCACCGATCGTCTCACTAATTTGGAGCAAGTCCGAATCGTCGGCATAGAGCCAGAGGTCGTCATGCGGCCGCAAGCGCCCGACCTGCCGCCAATCAACAGAAAACAAAGATAAATGCCGTCGCCCAGCAATGTGGCAATCGGAATGCCTTTGCCCTTCCGGGACATTGTGCAAGGCCCAGCGCGGGGGACGGAGCAGAAAGACAGCTTCCGCCAACTGGGACTAAAAGGGCGGTAGCTTGCACCAAGACTCTCCCAAAAGGTATCCATGAGCAACGAAAGACTTCTTGAGCCGGCGCCGGAACAGTGGTTCGCGCTGCGGGTGAAATCGCGCGCCGAAAAAGGCGTCTCGGCGATGGCGCGGAACAAGGGGTTCGAGGAGTTTCTACCGGTTTACGAATCCCGGCGCCGGTGGTCGGACCGTTTGAAGTCGGTCGACTGTCCGCTTTTCCCGGGATATGTATTTTGCAAATTGGATCCGCGCTACCGGCTCCCGCTATTGACCATTCCCGGCGTGCTCCATTTTGTCGGGATCGGAAAAACTCCGGTCGCCATCGAGGATGAGGAAATCGTCGCGATTCAGAGCGCGGTAAAGTCCGGTCTGGCGGCTGAACCATGGCCCTTTCTGGAGGCCGGGCAGCGCGTGCGGCTTGAGGATGGGCCGTTGGCTGGGCTGGAAGGGTTCCTGGTGGAAGTACGCAAGCAATGCCGCGTGGTTGTATCGGTAACTCTTCTGAAACGGTCGGTGGCAGTCGAGATCGATCGGGAGTGGGTGGCGCCCCTCGACCAAAGCGGGACCCCGATGCCGATCCAGATCAGACGCTCACTGATCGCGAGTCCGCAGTCCATATAGGCCGGGTTAGGCCAGCGCGCTTCAACAGACAGTCTGGCGCCGCCGGTTTCGGCGGGCAGAAGATCAATCAGTATTGGTGGCGATAGCGAGGGTGAACTTTGTGTCGAATAACATGGCCCGTCTTAGAGCGAACTCCCCGTTAGCACCGCAGTCCTTCATTGCTGCCGTAGAACCGCGAGACCATGGGATGCTCGCCGAAGAACTGTTTGTGCGCATGCTCCGGCTGGAACGTAAGAGAACCGAGCGGTCGCATCGGCCCTTTGTGCTGATGATTCTCGAATCGGGCGAGCTTCTAACAACCGGCAATCGGGAAGCAACGCTCGACAAGGTTCTCGGTGCATTGTCGCAGGCGACGCGCGACACGGACATCAAGGGTTGGTACAAGGGCGGCAAAGCGATCGGAGTCATTTTCACCGAGATCGCGGCCACCGAGGAAAAAGCGGTGGTGAGATGCCTCTCGGCCAAAGTTACCGACGCGCTTTATGACACCTTGAGCGTCGGGCAAATCAACCAGATCCGGCTCAGCTTCCACGTCTTCCCGGAAGATTGGGATAACGACGGTCCGGATGGGCCGGCTAACTCGACTTTGCACCTGGATCTGGCGCTCGGCGCGAGGAAGAAGCCAACCACGGCGCTGCTCAAGAGGCTGATGGACATTGCCGGCAGCCTGACTGCATTGGTGCTGTGTCTCCCCGTGCTGCTGGCGATTGCGATTGCGATCAAAGTGACATCGAGAGGCCCGATCCTGTTCCGTCAAGTCCGGCTGGGCCAATACGGGAAGAAGTTCACGTTCCTGAAATTCAGATCCATGCATGTCGGGAACGACCACGCGATTCACGAACAGTACGTGAAGCAATTCATTGCCGGCGCGCAAGGACTGGAGCAATCCGGGCCGGACCAGCGAACCCAGTACAAACTGACCGCGGATCCAAGGATCACGCGAGTAGGGCGGTTGCTGCGCAAAACGAGTCTGGACGAATTGCCTCAATTGTTCAACGTTCTGAGCGGAGAGATGTCCCTGGTGGGGCCGCGGCCTCCGGTGATGTACGAATACAAGTGCTACGAGCTGTGGCACAAAGAGCGCCTGATTGCGGTGAAGCCGGGGATTACGGGCCTTTGGCAGGTGGAAGGGCGAAGCAGGGTGAAGTTCGACGAGATGGTTCGCCTGGACATCCGATACGCCAGGCGATGGTCGTTGTGGCTGGATATCAAGATTCTCCTCCAGACACCGCTAGCAGTCATCTCCGGAGCCGGCGCGTGTTGAGGGCGGAGGAATCATGATTCGAGTCGGCATCATCGGGTATGGCTATTGGGGACCGCACATCGCGCGGAACTTCAATGCGGCGGACGATTGCGAAGTCGCTGTGATCTGCGACAAGAGTCCGAACGCCCAACGGAGGATCCAGCGCGCCTATCCGGGTGTACGCGTAACCGGCGACGTCTCGGAAGTGCTGGCCTCGCCGCAGATAGACGCAGTCGCCGTAATCACGCCGGTTTGGACCCACTTCGAGTTAGCCAAGGCGGCGCTCGAACACGGCAAACACGTGTTCGTCGAGAAGCCATTCACGTCGACCGCAACGCAGGCCGAAGAACTGATCGAACTGGCGGCGAAGAAGCACCTGACCATCATGGTCGATCACACCTTCCTGTTCACGGGCGCGGTGAAGAAGATCGAGCAACTCATCAAGGAAAACACGCTCGGCAAGCTCTACTACTACGACTCCACCAGGGTCAACCTAGGACTCTTCCAGCACGACGTGAATGTCATCTGGGACCTTGCACCCCACGACCTTTCCATCATGGACCACCTGGTGCATTCGAAACCGGAATACCTGGCGGCAACCGGGCAAAGCCACTTGAACGGTCACCAGGACGTCGCCTATATCACGGTCTACTTCAGCGACAACGTGATCGCGCACTTCAATGTCAACTGGCTGTCGCCCGTGAAGGTGCGAACGACCCTTTTGGGCGGCGAGAAGAAGATGGTGGTGTGGAACGACCTGGACGCCGACGAAAAGATCAAGGTATACGACAAAGGCGTGGACATCAAGAGTCAGCAAGGCGTTTACGAGCTGCTTGTCAGTTACCGAACAGGCGACATGTGGGCGCCGAAAGTCGAGCAGACTGAGGCGCTCTCCTCGGAGATTCGTTATTTCATCGAGTGCGTCACCTGCGGCACAGTGCCCTTCAACGACGGCATCGCCGGTCTCCGGGTGGTCAAGTTACTAGAAGCGGCGGACAAGTCGCTGGCAGATATGGGTGCGGCGGTGCGCCTATGAACGACTATCTGTCGATCACGCCGGACGTCAAGCTTGGCGCGAACGTGAAGCTCTCCAAATTCATCAACCTGTATGGCTGCGAGATCGGCGACAACACGAAACTCGGCGCCTTTGTCGAAATCCAGAAGAACGCGAGAATCGGAAAGAACTGTAAGATATCGAGCCACACCTTCATCTGCGAAGGCGTGACGATTGAAGACGACGTTTTCGTCGGCCATGGTGTGACGTTCATCAACGACAGCTACCCTCGCGCGACAACCGCCGGACAAGGCCTGCAGACCGAAGCGGACTGGAAGGTGGAACCGACGGTGATTAAGAAGGGTGCGTCGATTGGATCGGGAGCCACTATTCTCTCCAAGATTACGGTGGGCGAAAGGGCGATCGTCGGCGCCGGCAGCGTGGTGACCAAAAGCGTGCCCGCCGACACAATTGCGGCGGGAAATCCGGCCCGTGTCCTGCGGGCAGTGGATTCAGAAGCGTCTCGGAGGACGGAATGAAGGAAAACGGTACGATTCCATTTTTGGATCTGGTTACTCCTCACAAGGAATTGCGCGAGGAGCTGTGCGACGTGTTCGCAACCGCCCTGGGGACTGCGGGCTTTATCGGCGGACCGATGGTCGAGGACTTTGAACGAGCTTTCGCCAAGTTCTGCGACGCGCAATACTCGATCGGAGTCGGCAGCGGAACGGATGCGCTGCGGTTCGCTTTGATTGCGGCGGGAATTCGGAATGGCGATACGGTAATCACGGTGCCGAATAGCTTCATCGCGACCACCGAGGCCATTTCGCAAGCGGGCGCGGTCCCGAGTTTCGTCGACATCGACGAGAGCACTAATAACATGGATCCCGCCAAGCTTAGCGAGTTCTGCGAAGCGAAATGTTATGTGGATCAGGCAACCGGAGAACTGATTCACCTCAGCTCCGGCTGCCGGGTGGCCGCCGTGGTTCCGGTCCACCTTTATGGCCAGATGGCGGACATGGATGCCATCCAGGAGGTCGCGGAACGGTACAACCTGACGGTGGTGGAAGATGCGTGCCAGGCGCATGGGGCGGAGTACTTCTCCAAACGCGAAGGCCGCTGGATGAAGGCCGGCAGCATGGGGCGGGCAGCCGCATTCAGCTTCTATCCGGGCAAGAACCTGGGAGCGTGTGGCGAGGCCGGGGCGGTGACGACCAACGACGCGAAGCTGGCGAAGAAGATTCGCATGCTTCGCGACCATGGCCAGGCGCAGAAGTACTATCACGACATGGAGGGTTACAACGGCCGTCTGGACGCGATCCAAGCGGGACTTCTCAATGTCAAACTGCGGCATTTGGCCAGTTGGAACGAGCTGCGCCGGGAGAGTGCTTTCCGGTATCGAGAGCGGGCGTCCGCGTTCGGCGAGCGCGTTCGGCTGCCATATGAGCCGCCGTGGGCGAAGTCGGTGTACCACTTGTTCGTCGTCCGCGTCGACCACCGCGAACGACTGCAGCGACACCTGGCGGAGGCGCACATCGGCACCGGAATCCACTACCCGGTTCCGCTGCACCTGCAGAAGGCCTACAGCCAGCTCGGCTATAAGACGGGCGATTTCCCTGTGACTGAGAAAGCGGCGGGCGAGATACTCTCATTGCCTATGTACCCAGGGCTGAAGGACGTTCAACAGAGTCGGATTGTCGGCGAGCTGAGCAATTACGTGGCGAAGACCCGAGCCGCAGCGCTGACAGTGGCCGCGGGTGGGGCGGCTTGGTAGGGCCGCGGTAGCCGAAGTAAGCGATAGCGCCTCTGGGGTTGGAGCCAATTGTGACATTATCCATCGTCATCTTGTGCTGGAACGATCTAAAGGTCATCGGCGACTGTCTTCAGTCTATCTACCGGGAGACAACGAGCATTGACATAGAGGTCATTGTGTCGGATAACGGATCGACCGACGGCTCGGTGGAGTTCATTCGCCAACACTACCCGCGAGCGCGCGTCTTGGAGAATGGGACCAACCTCGGTTTTGCCAGGGGTAATAACGCCGGAATCGCCGAGAGTTCCGGGCGCTACATTCTGATCCTGAATCCGGACACGATCATCCACGATCGCTCCCTGGAGAAGTGGGTCGCCTTCGCCGACTGTCACCCCGAGGCCGGCGCGTTTGGCTGCCGGGTTCTCAACCCGGATGGTTCCTTTCAAAATCCGGCTCGTCCTTTTCCCACAGTTTGGCGAAGCTGGATCGCGGCGCTTTACTTGCGTTCACTGGCGTACGTATCCGACGTCTTCATCTCCGACACCTACACGGGATGGGACGGCACGACGCGGCGACTAATCGACTGGCAATCCGGGTGTTGTGTTATGTTCCGTGGCGACTTGCTGAAAGATCTGGGCGGTTTTGACGGGCAGTTCTTCTATCACTTTGAAGAGGTCGATCTGTGCCGGCGCGTGTGGGATGCGGGACGTTCCATCTTATACACTCCCAAGGCGGTGATTACACATCTCGGCGGGCAGTCTGTCAACCGCTTTCCCCTGCGCTTTGAGCTGGAACGGTGGCGCAGCCGCTACCGCTATTTCTACAAACACTTCGGCCCACGGGGCGCCCGGCGGTGCAGGCGCGCGGCGCTGGCCTGGATCGGCGTCCGCCAGATGGGATGGGGCCTCCGTGGACTGTTCTCGCCCTCTGAGGCGCTGAAAGCCAGGCTAGAGATGTATCGCGTCACCAAGGACTGGAACAAGAGGTTGGACCCGGTCAGATTTGTCGAGGGCGGTGGCGAGCCAGACATCCGGGCTGGCATGGCCCTGCAGCAGTCCTAAGCTTCGAGTCTAGCGGTTCACTTACGATCCAAGCAGGAAAGGAATTGTCTCGATGTCTATCTCTTTAGTCACGGGGGGCGCGGGCTTCATGGGCTCGCACGTCGCCGAGCAGTTGCTCCACATGGGACACGACGTGGTTGTATTAGACGACTTGTCCGGCGGTTTTCCGGACAATGTTCCGCTGGCCGCGGAGTTCGTGCAGGGCTCAGTGGTCGATCACGATCTGCTCAGCCGTCTCTTTGACAAGTATCGCTTCGATTATGTTTACCACTTAGCGGCATACGCAGCGGAAGGGCTTAGTCATTTCATCAAGCGGTTTAACTACCAGAACAACCTGATCGGCTCGGTCAACCTGATCAACGAGTCGGTGAAGCACGACGTGAAATGCTTTGTGTTTACCTCCTCGATTGCGGTGTACGGAGCGGGCCAGACACCCTTGACCGAAGACATGATTCCGGTGCCAGAGGATTCGTATGGTATCGCAAAGCTCGCTGTGGAGCAGGAACTTAGGGTCAGCCACGAGATGTTCGGCCTGGAATACGTGATCTTCCGTCCGCACAACGTCTATGGCGAAAAACAGAACATCGCCGACCGGTACCGTAATGTGGTGGGAATCTTCATGAATCAGCTCCTGAAGGGAGAGCCGATGACGATTTTCGGCGACGGCACTCAACAGCGGGCATTCACCCACATCAATGACATAGCCCCGATCATCGCAAGATCGGTAACGGTCGCCGGCGCCCGAAATCAGATCTTCAACGTCGGAGCAGACGTGCCGCACACAGTCAACGAACTCGCTAGGTTCGTCAGCGATGCGATGAGAAGCGAGTGCCAGATCAAGTACCTGGATCCGCGCAACGAGGTGAAGGTAGCGTTTTCGGACCACGCGAAAGCGGAGCGTGTGTTCGGAGCAAAGAACAAGGTACCGCTGGACGCAGGGGTTCGCTTGATGGCCGAATGGGTGAAGAGGCGTGGCGCGCGCGAAAGTTCCGTGTTCGAGAATATTGAAGTGTTCAAGAATCTGCCGCGCAGTTGGGCTCTGGCGGCAAAGGCCAGGGCTTAGCAGAGTGTGGACACAGGGTCAGACGGCCGGGAATCCCGCGTGAGTTCCTCAGTGCATCAACAACCACGCCGAAGGGTGTGCATGGTCGCCTATGCTTTCTACGAGAGCGATACGCGCATATTGCAGTATGCGACCGCCCTTGCGAAGCGGGGAGATGTGGTGGATGTCATTGCGCTACAGCGCGACGACAGCTACCCGGCGTTTGAACTTCTCGACGGGGTCAATGTCTATCGGATTCAGGCCAGGACCGTGAATGAAAGAGGCCTGGTCAGTTATGCGACGAGAATACTTCGGTTCCTTTTACGGTCGACGTCGAGTCTGCGACGGATGCAGAGGGAACATCCCTATGACCTCGTCCATGTACACAATGTGCCGGATTTCCTGGTGTTTGCGGCGCTGTACCCGAAGTGGAAAAGGGTGCCGATCATCTTAGACATCCACGATCTGTTACCCGAGTTCTATGCGAGCAAGTTCAAACTTAGGCATGGCTCATGGATGTTCAGGCTGCTGGTGCTGATGGAGCGATGTTCGGCGGGGTTCGCGAGCCACGTTATCGTCGCCAATCACCTCTGGCGAGACCGGCTGGCGGCGCGGTCGGCGCGTCAGGACAAGTGTAGTGTGGTGCGCAATCTTCCCGACCTCGACATCTTCGTGGCGCACCCGAAGCAGAGACACGAGACCGCGGGCAGGCTGCTGTTCTTATACCCGGGCTCGTTGAACTGGCATCAGGGTCTGGATGTGGCCATCCGCGCCTTCGCGCGGGTTACCGACGAAATGCCCGAAGCACAATTCCACATCTACGGGGAAGGGCCGGCCAAACCTGCGCTGGTCGAGTTAGCGAACGAACTGAACTTGCAGGGCCGTGTAGTCTTTCACGGCTTCCTGCCCAGCCGTGAAATCGCCCGGGTAATGGCCGGAGCCGACCTTGCCATCGAGCCGAAACGCGCTACCTCCGCGTTCGGCAACGAGGCGCTTAGTACGAAGATTCTCGAGTTTATGGCTTTAGGCGTGCCGGTGGTGGCTTCAAGGACCAAGACTCACATGCTCTACTATGACGATTCGATCGTCAAGTATTACGACAACGACGACGAGAGGGAACTGGCGGATGCGATGCGCCAGCTCGGGAACGATCCAACGCTGCGTAAGGAGCAGGCCGCCCGCGCCTCCATGTATGCCGCTCGAAACACCTGGCAAGCCCGGCAGGAAGAGTATTTGCGCTTAGTTGAGGCCTTGGTCAGCAGCAACGGTGAAACAGGCCTCTCCACACAAGCTGTTACAGGCGAGCCCGAGCAAGCCTCTTATAACAAGGCTTAACCGCCGTACCAGCCACTTTGAGCTTCCCAAATTACCAAGAAAGGACCTAAGTTATGGCCAAGCATCTAATCACAGGCGGCGCCGGCTTCATCGGTTCCCATTTGGCGGATCTCCTGATCAACCGGGGCGAATCCGTCACCATCATCGACAACCTCTCGACGGGGCGGTTTTCCAATGTAGCTCACCTGGAGCGAAACAAGAGGTTCAATTGCATTGTTGACAACGTGGCCAACGAGCATCTGACCGAGGGGCTGATCCGCGAGGCGGATTGCGTCTATCACTTGGCGGCCAGCGTCGGTGTGCGGCTGGTCATCGAGCGGCCGACCGAGGCCATCATCAACAACGTGATGGGAACGGAGATTGTCTTAAGGAACGCTTGCCGCTACCGCAAACCGATTTTGATCATTTCGACGTCCGAAGTTTACGGCAAGAGCCGCGAGCAAGTGTTCAGCGAGGACGCCGACTGCGTGATGGGTCCGACCTCCCGGTCGCGGTGGGGTTATGCCACATCGAAGGCGATTGACGAGTTCCTGGCTTTGGCGTATTTCCAGGAGAAACAGTTGCAGACGGTCGTGGTGCGCTTGTTCAATACAGTTGGCCCACGGCAGACGGGCCACTACGGCATGGTGATTCCTACCCTGGTGCGGCAGGCTCTTTTCAATCAGCCGCTGACCGTGTTCGGGGACGGCACGCAGACGCGCTGCTTCGGGCACGTTTTCGATGTGGTGCCGATGCTGGTTGACCTGCTGGGCCGGCCGGACACCGCTGGACTCGTCTTCAATGTCGGAACTCAGGAGGAAGTGTCCATCAAGCGCCTGGCGGAACGCATTATCGAGTTGACGGGCTCGACGTCCACTATCACCTATGTACCGTACACACAAGCGTATCCTCCAGGATTCGAAGACATGGAACGCCGCGTTCCCGATCTTTCCAGGCTAAAGCGATTCACGGGCTATGAACCAAAGCACCACCTGGACGACATTCTACGCGACGTGATCCGCCATCTTCAGGAAAAGGTCCCTCAGCAGGAAGCGATTGCAGTCGGCGCGTAACTCGTCAGCGCAGCAGGAGCCGTCAGCCGTGGTTGAACCCAGAACAGCCGTAAGTTCCGTCGCCGGGGACGCCCTGGTGTCCGTGGTGGTTTTGAATTACAACAATAAGGATCTGCTGGAACAGAGCCTCGCCAGCGTTCTACACCAGGACTGGCCGCAGTTGGAAGTGATTGTCGTCGATAACTGCTCCACCGACGGTTCACCGGAGATGGTTGAGGAGCGGTTCGGCGACAGGGTGCGGGTGATTCGTCGCACCGTGAATTCGCCAACGGCCGGACGGAACCAGGGATTCGAGGCGGCGGCGGGAAAGTACATTCTTTCGATCGACAACGACATCACGCTACCGGACGAAGCCGTGGTCCGCAAGGGAATGGGACTATTCCAGCATTTCCCCGCAGTGGGCGTGCTGGCATTCAAGGTTGGAACGTCCGAGAGCCCGAATGAGCCGCTCCCCGAACACTGGTGGTATTCGCGGCCGATGGACACCTGGAAGGACCGCTTCTTCTATACAGACTTCTTCAGTGAAGGAGCAGTGATGTTCCGGTCGAAGGCTCTGGCGGCCAGCGGGGGATATGACGCCGAGTTCTTTCAGTATTTCGAAAGCGTCGATCTATCATTGAGGCTGATCCGCGACGGCTTCGAGATGCTTTACTGTCCGGTGCTTTCGTGTGTCGAGTTAAGGGTGCGCGGCATGTTACCGCGGAAGCGGACGCGCATCAACTATCTCTCTTTGCGCAATCGCCTGTGGATCGTCTGGAAACATTACCCGTTCTGGCGCGGGCTCCGTTTCGCTGTCGGCAGAGTGGCTATAGCCTCCTTACGATCGGCACGTTACGGATGGATAGATTACTTCTTTCGAGGCGTTGTGGAAGGGATCGCGGCCCCGCGAGCCATCCGCGCGCAGCGCAGGCCCCTCAGCAAGGACATCTGGAACAAGATCCGGGATATCCGCCACGGGCTGTATCCGGAGACCCCGGATGACGTACTGGCGAGGACCTCACTGGATCATACCCCTCCAAGCCTCGCCTCGATTCACAAATGTGGTTGATCTGCGCCATTGACGTGCTGGTTGTCTTCACGCTGGTCAGGCTAGCGACGAAGCACGGCCTGGAAGCCGCACTGCCCGCATTTGTCTTCTTTGTGACCCTGATTCCGGGCGAGTGCCGGATTGTCACGGGCGTCTTCGACCTTTACACTTCCAGGCTGGCCCTGATTGTTCTTGCCACCCTGTTCCTCACGAATCGAAAGAAAAGCGTTATTCGGACGTTTCCCCTCAAGAACCTAATGTTCGTTCACGCGAGCTGGCTTTTGCTTTCGACGCTGGTTTCGATTGTCGTCCTGACAAGCGCAAAACAGTTTCTAGCCCAGGTTCTCGAATACTATCTCATCTATTACATCATCTTGAAAACCGTCACGGAAGTGCAAACTATCTATAAACTTGCTTTCGCAATGGTGGCCGCGGTAGGGGTGGCGTGTCTGTTCGGCTTCTTGGAGATTTACGCCGGCTGGAGCGTACTGTCGATCTTCCCGGCTGAGCTACAACAGACATTTGGCAGCGGGAGCACACTTTACGCAGAGTTGCTGGACCGCGGGATACGGGCCCGTTCCACCTTCCCTCATCCCATACTGTTCGGCGGCGCGATTTCGATGGTCGTCCCGCTGACAATGTATCTCGTAACCACGGTTTCCAGCCGTTTACAGAAGGTGTTCCTGTATGTGTGTTTGGTGGTCATGTTTTGGAATCTTTACAAAACGGCGAGCCGAGGTCCATGGCTGGCGACGATCGCTTCGCTTGCAATTGTGCTTGTCGCTTCCAGCCGCAAGGTCCGCAAGCAGCTTTTGGCGGTGGGCGCGCTTGCGTCCTTGGTGCTGTTGATGCGGCCCGGTGTTACGGATACGATTTGGAATACCTATTTGGCGACGCTGAATACAAATACTGGAATGGGCATGTCGTTTGCATACCGGCCAGCTCTTTACCGTGCTGTCACGCAGGCGCTAATGGCAGATCCGCTACGCGCCTTACTGGGGTTCGGCCTCGGCGCATTCCGGGAGAAAGGCCTGATCATAGTGCTTCCGACCATAGCGCCTCACCGATGGTTTACTTGCGATAGTGCTTGGCTTCTCTTGACGTACGAGACGGGCTATGCGGGCGTAGCGCTGATCGGCCTTCTGCTGGCGAGGCCAGCGGTCATGGCTTTGCGGGCTTATCGAACGCTGCCGAAGCCAGAACGCTACTTCTGCATCAACTGTTTTAGCTGTCTTGTATCCTGTTTCGTGGTCATGATATCTGTCGCAGCCTATGGCTGGGGTCAGAATGGCCAGATGTTGTGGGTGGTGATTGCGATGACGGTATCGTACGTGGCCCTAAGAAAGCAAGAAAGGAACCGCCAGGCGCCAGTCGAGCCGCAACCTGTCGACGAGGTGTTTGCGTTTTAGGGCTATGACTTCCAACTTACGCGCTACCTTCGTTGCCGCGGTGAATAGTAGAGAGGTGCTGGAACAGAACCTCTTGGCTTCACCCTGCCTCAAGTCCAAGAGCGGACATGAGGTTCTCATTCAGGAACATTATGCGTCCGCCGCGGCAGCTTATAATGACGCGCTGCGCAAGGCAGCTAACAACTTGATCGTCTTCGTTCATCAGGACGTATTTCTGCCGGATGCGTGGTTGTCCCAGTTGGAGGCGAACCTGCAGCGCCTGGAGGAGAAGGATCCTGGTTGGGGAGTGATTGGCTGCTGGGGCGCCCGGGCCGATGGAGAGCTGTGCGGACATATCTACTCTTCCGGCTTAGGTGTGTTAGGGCGGGCGGTCGACCAGGCCGTCGCCGTGCAAACGCTGGATGAAGTCGTGTTGATCGTCCGCCGGGATTCCGGCCTCAGCTTTGACGAGACCCTGCCGCACTTTCACTTCTATGGGACGGACATCTGCATGAGGGCGGCCGAACAGGGACGGCGGTGTTACGCCATTTCAGCCTTTTGCATTCACAATACGCGGCAACTCTTGAGGCTTCCGGACGAGTTCTATGCCTGTTATGCGCACGTAAAACGATCATGGAAGAGCCGCCTTCCGATTCAAACTAGCTGCATCAGGGTTTCGCGCTTCGATTCCGAGGTGTACGTTCGGAGGCTGGAAGATCTTTACCGGCATGGGTTTCCCGGTGGGCGCAAGGCCGCGCCGCGGATCGCGAATCCGCAGCGGCTCTTCGAAGATTTGGAAGCCGAGCGGGAACTAAGGGTTCGAACATAGTGACTGTGTATAGCTTCGATCCGCTACGGGACCCGCGCTGGGTGGAGTTCCTCCAGCGGCAGCCGCACGCTTCTGTTTTCCACAGTCCAGGCTGGCTGGCTGCGCTCTGGCGCACCTATGGTTACCAGCCGGTGGTGTTCACGACCTCGGCTCCGAGCGCGCCATTGCAAAACGGTCTGCTGTTCTGTCACGTCAACAGTTGGTTGACGGGCCGGCGACTGGTGTCGCTGCCATTTTCGGATCACTGCCAGCCCCTTGCAGGCAGCAGTGACGAGGTCCAGGTTGTCCTCGAGTACCTAGAGCGGGAGTCGCGACGGGAACGCTGGCGGTACGTGGAGCTGAGGCCGCTTTCCGACGCCGGAATATCCGACTGTGGATCGCAGTTTGTTAGAAGCGAGAAGTTCGGTTTTCACAGTATCGATCTTCGTCCATCGTCCGAGGTGATCTACAAGCGCTTTCACGATAGCTGTGTAAGGCGCAAGATCAAGAAAGCGGAAAGGGAGCAACTGGTTTACGAAAAGGGCCATACCGAGGAGCTACTGGAGAAGTTCCATCATCTCTTGCTTTTGACACGGCGCCGACATCAATTGCCGCCCCAGCCCATGGCTTGGTTTCGAAACTTAGTTGAATGCCTGGGAGAGCAGTTGACGATTCACGTTGTTTCCAAAGATTCCACGCCAGTCGCCAGCATCGTCACGCTGGCCTACAAGACCTCGCTCGTCTACAAGTACGGCTGCTCCGACGCCACATTCAATAACCTGGGCGGCACATCCTATCTGTTTTGGCGAGCGATCGGAGAAGCCAAGCGGGTAGGCCTCGAGGAGTTCGACTTGGGCCGGTCCGGCCTCGAGGACCCCGGACTAGCGAGCTTCAAGAACCACTTGGGGGCCGCTGAGTCAGAGCTGCATTACTATCGCTATTCGACTGCGCCGCCCAGAGAGTCGTCTGCCCGAGGGGAGCGTTCTTACGTCAGGCAGGTGTTCGCCCGCATGCCAGACGCGATCTTTACAGGGGTTGGACGCCTCCTCTACAAGCACATGGGCTGAGGGCGGCGGTCTCGTTTCCTGGCATGAACAAATCTTTCCTGGACTATTATCGTTGCCCCGAGCGGTATGCCGACTTTCGGCTGTTGCATGGCGACGGTGGCGGCCGAGCGCCCGGCTATTTCCGGTTTGGCGGCCACCTGTGTTACGGAAGTTCGACGCTTGCGGCAGGCGCGCACAGCGCCAACGATAGCCTGCAGGACGTCACTTCAGAAGTCGAACTCGGGGACTCGACTTGCTTTCTACCGTTCGATCTGAACGACGTGATAACCAACCTCCGGCAGGAGAAGTACTTAACACGGAGCGTTCGGCCGTCGGCACTCAAGAGACTGATTCGGAGCGCTTATTATCTGGCGCGTCCCTGCCTGGCTGTTTCCGTGCGGCGCCACCTTCAGCGTTTCTGGTTGAAAGACTGGGACAGAAAGCCATTTCCAAGCTGGCCAGTTGACCGAACGGTCGACCAACTGCTCGAGTCCGCGATGGCGCTCACCTTGAGGGCGAGTGGCGCTGTGCAAATACCTTTCATCTGGTTTTGGCCGGAAGGTAAGAAGAGCTGCGCGATTGTCACTCACGACGTGGAAACCGGGACAGGATTGGACTTCTGCAACGCCCTCATGGACATGGACGACTCCTATGGGATCAAGTCTTCCTTTCAGATGATTCCCGGTGCGAGATATACCGTCCCAGCCACAACTCTGCAATGCATTCGGGACCGGGGCTTTGAGATCAACGTCCACGATTTCAAGCACGACGGGCGGCTCTTTGAAGAGTGGAGCGGATTTCAGGCGCAAGCCCGGCAGATTAACGAACACGCCGAGAGATTCGGCAGCAAGGGCTTTCGTTCGGGTGGCCTATACCGGAACCTGGATTGGTATGGCGCGTTTCGTTTCTCCTATGACATGTCTGTGCCGAACGTCGGACACCTGGACGCCCAAGTTGGCGGGTGCTGCACGGTCATGCCGTTTTACATCGGCGACATACTCGAACTTCCGCTGACCACCACCCAGGACTACTCATTGTTCAACATCCTGAACGACTACTCAACCGCTCTCTGGCAACGTCAGATTGACGCAATCAGAAGCCACCACGGCCTCATCAGTTTTAATGTGCACCCGGATTATCTCAACACCTCCCGCGCCCGGGGCACGTATGAGGCCTTGCTGCAAAGCCTGGCGCCGCTTCGGAACGAAGCGGATGTGTGGATTCCTCTTCCCGCGGCCGTCGATACGTGGTGGCGGCAGAGAAGCCGGATGACAATCGTGCCCGACGGAACCGGCTGGCGTATTGAAGGCGACGGCGCGGAGCGCGCCACGGTCGCCTACGCGACCTTGGATGGGGATGGCGTTAGCTATTCCATCGGATAAGAACACTTGAGACTCTCCAAACAGATGCCGTCGATTGATGGGGCGGGACAAGTCCCAGCCCGCGCCCGCTGGTTTGCAGCGTTGTTCGTAATTACCTCGTGTCAGGTCGGCTACTCCGCGAATGTCGTCCTTCTAGAGGGAGGGGGTGGACCGTCTCCTTCAAGTCCGCGCGTGGCCGTCGCCTCGAACTTCTACGGGCTCAAAACGACGGTCTTTCATTTGAATGAACGGCGAGACGACCTGACTGTCATTCAGGCCGCAAATCAGCATGACACTGTAGCGGTCGTCATTAATGCGGAGGCTTTGCAGGCAGTCAGTTTCGCGCAACTACTATCTGCGGTCAGACGCGGGAATGGGAGCAGCGTTCCCATCTTGATCGATGGGATTACGAAGGACACGGGAGGGGAGACTCTGCGTACGTGGTCGGGCGGGGCGGTTGCCGGATGCCAGGGGCCTGTGAATGTCACCGAACAGAGCGCCTACCGCATTTCTACAGTCGACGGAGTGACTCGGCAGCTCTCCGGCCAGAGGTTGAACGCCAGGACCGGGCAGACATGTACCCTGATGGTCGACCGCGAGAAGACCGATTCCATTATCGACCTCTCAACCGCCGCCGACGAGAGACCGGTATTCGCGAGGACGGGCGTTCGGTCAGCCAGAGTGTTCTTGAGTTCCGAAGTAACTCTAGCCAGCGCGGAGTTACCGCCAGATGCGCTGGATCAACCCTCGTTCGAGTTTGCCCCGGTTGCAGCCATGATGATGTTCCTCCGGAACGCGGCGGGGGACAGGGCGTGGCACGCCAACCAACACTACGCTAATCTCACGATTGACGACGCATGGCTGCGGGAGCCCTACGGGTACCTCCGGTATGGCGATCTCTTGCAAGAGATGCGGCGCCATAACTTTCACAGCACAATCGCCTTTATTCCGTGGAACTACGATCGCAGCGAACCGGGAGTGATATCGCTCTTTCGGGCAAACGCCGACCGGCTGTCAATCTGTATCCACGGCAACAACCATGACCACCAGGAATTTGGACCACTTGCCAGCCGGCCGCTGAACGAGCAAGTCAGCAATATCAGACAGGCGCTTGCCCGGATGGAGCAGTTCCAGAAATCCACGGGGATTCCATACGACCGCGTCATGGTCTTTCCCCACTCGGTAGGCTCCGAAGCGATCATCGGCGAGTTAAAGGGTTTCAATTTTCTGGCTACGGCTAATTCGCGCGATATCCCCCTGGACTCCCACCTCGCATTGGCTCCCGACTTCGCGCTGCGGTCGTGGACGTTGGCTTTCCGCAACTTTCTCAGCTTTCGACGGTACTCCGCTGAGATACCCACGCCCGCGTCAGAACTCGCGGTGGACGCGTTTCTGGACAATCCGCTGTTGTTCTATGTGCATCAGGCCTACTTTGCAGAGGGCGTCGACCGGTTTGACGCCATGGCGGACACGGTCAATCGACTTCAGCCTGGAACCCTGTGGCGCGGGCTAACCGACATCTCCGAGCATCTCTATCTCGAAATGACGCGCGACGATAGCAACTTCGACGTCCAGGCATTCAGTGGCACTGTTCGAATTGACAATGTGCATGGGAAGGACGCCACTTTCCATGTCGAGAAAGCCGAGGACTTCCACTTTCCGTTAACACTTATTGCCGACGGACAACCGCTCAGCTACACAAAGACCGCGACCGGGATCGCTTTCATTTTGCGGGTTCCGGCAGGAGCGTCGCGGCAGGTGATTTGCCAATACCAGAACGGCCTGGACATTGCGAACGTCGACATCTCGAAGTCCTCGTTACGGGTCGCCATACTGCGACATCTATCCGACTTTCGGGACGATGTGGTCAGCAGGTCGCGCGTTGGCCGGACATTCATCCGGGTTTACACGGATCACGAAAAGCAGGCAAATGAAGGGGCCGCGATGCTGCTCGCGATCCTCTTTCTTACGTTGCTTGCTATTGGCTGGCGGACATGGAAGAGCCCAAACCACAATCGGGCGTAGCGACTGCAACAGCGGGTGTACCGATAGTTCTGATCTGACGAATGGCAGCCTAGGGATGTTAACCTACAGCATCTTGCCGCAGCGCCCTCTCGAAGGCTATAAAGAGAATGCACGGTCAGTACTGGCGCTAGCGGTGTCGTGAGAGCGGCAACGCTGTGAGGCGAGGCGGGTCGTGCCGATTTCGTGACCAACATGCGCCGGGATCCGGTGCATAGAGTGTCGGTGGTTCCGAGATTGGAAGCGAGCGAAGTGGATGGGCCATTCCGATGAAACGTTTTCATAGCATTTTAGTTCGATGTGTTCTCCCTTGCCTGGCGGCCGCTGCGCTGTCGTCGATGATGTCGCTGCCGCTGGCCGCAGCCTGCCACGTTGTCACACCGGCTGGCGGCGGTTCGAAGACCGGAGCCGATTGGAACAATCCTTACGCGGGACTGCCGGCGACGCTGGTTCGTGGCGACGTCTATTATTTGGCAGACGGCAGCTACGGAAGTTATAGCCTTAATACGGCGGCTTCAGGCACTACTCAGATCACGATTAAGAAAGCCATAGCGTCTGATAACTGCACAAGTACCGGATGGAACGTGGCGACGATGGGATCCGCCCAAGCGACGTTCACACAGATTGCCTATTCGGGCGGCGGCTACTACACGATCAACGGGCAGGTGGGAGCGTTCAATAATAACAACGGCCTTCCGACCGAAGGGTCTTTTGGAATTTACGTGAATGGCACGAGTTGTCATCTGGGTTCGATGAGCCGGTGCGTCGGGCTAGACATGCCCAGCGCCAGCAGCACGACGCTATCCTATATCGAAGTTCAAGGGACTGGGGCGACTTCCGCCGCCAACACTAGCACGCCGGATGACCTGCTCTACTACGGAGGCTCGACGAACCTCACCATAGACCATGTGTTCATGCACGACAGCAGTTGTGACTTCACATTCGGCTACGGCAGCTCGAACCTGCTGGTTCAGTACTCGTATTTCTACAAGAATTGGGGCGCCGGCTCCTGCCATGGTCAAGTAAGCTGGAATGGAAACGCTCATACGGGAACGGTGTGGCGCTATAACACCATGCGCACCATCGAAGGGAGCGCGATTTGGACCGCTGCGACGGCTGGCGGCGGAACAACTTACGACGGGGTAGAGATCTACGGCAATGTCATCTACTGGGGCGGGACGGCGGACAAGGCGGGTTACCAGTGTTTGGGCGACGGCGTGTTCACCTGCCTGAATTCCGGCGTATCGTGCAATGGGCTGCAGTTTTACAACAACACCATGGTTAATCTGCAGGCGTCCGGAAGCGCTGGGAACAACTGCGGCGCTGGAGCCGCTGGTATCTACTATGACCCAGCATCAAGCGGAGGCACCGCCACGGCCGCCAATAATGTCTGGTACAGCACGAGCAGCGGCGCAGCGGGGCCAAGCTTTTCGGGCGGGACGATCACACATAGTTATAATTCCGCTTTAGGTACGACGGCCGGAGGACTGAGCGAAACAGGAGCTGTCAACGATGCCGGAGCTGCTAATCCGTTCGTGAGTTGGAGTGGGTCCGGAAATCTTAACGCCGAGCTGGCCGTGAGCAATTCCGATGTGAACAATTGGTTGGCTTTGTCGTCGCCATTCGCCACCGATCCTCTGGGTGTTGCACGCACATCGTCGCGGGGCGCCTATCAATACGGCAGCGCGCAAATGGTGCCGGCGACGGCTCCGCCCAATGTGACTACGACTATTCACTAAGCTGTTGCGTCTTGTTGTGACTCCTGCGATCGGCAGATCGCAACCCATGGCGGCGGGGTTTACGCCGCCTCAGGACACCTAGACTAGCGTTCCTCCCACGCACCAAGCGCTTCCAAGGCCTTCCCTTGCAGGCTCAGTTGCCGCGACTCATGCCTCCATCCATCTCCGTCGTCATCCCAGTCTACAATCGTTTTGACTGTCTGAAGCAGTCCGTCGAGAGCGTACTGGCCCAGACGCTGCCTGTTTCCGAAGTCATCCTTGTGGACGACGGTTCCATCGACGCCACTTCCGAGTTACTCCCGCGCTACATTGCCGAAAACCCGCGGTGGCGCGACAGGGTTTCGTACGTCCACCAGGAAAACCAGGGCCCAAACGTGGCCCGAAATACGGGCATTGCGCACGCGAAGGGCGAGTGGATCGCCTTCAACGATAACGACGACCTTTGGCTTCCACAGAAGCTGGAATGGCAATTTCGGGCACTCGACCAGTACAAAGACCAGTGTGACGCGTGCATTACGGACGCCTGGTTCATGAATAACCCATACATGAAGATGACGCTGTTTGAGCTCGCGGGCAAGCAGCACCGAGAGTCGATCGGCATCATCGCAGATCCGCTCCGATACATGCTCGGCCCGAACTCGGTGGTTGGTGTGCACCCGATATGGCTGCAGAACCTGGTCGCTCGAGCGGACCTGGTAAGGCGCGTGGGCGGATTCGACCCGACACTCCGCTTTGGCGATGATGATGACTTCGCTTTCCGGCTGGCGTGCGAGACTAAGTTCTGCTTTGTCGGAATGCCCATGGTTCTTATCGACCGCACCTTGTCGGCTGAGCGCCATATCGGAGCCAGCAAGAATTGGGACGACGCGGATTTCCGCCTTCGGATGGCTCAGAGCCGAATGGAGAAGCGACTCCGGATGAGCGACCACTTGCCGGGTGAGGTTCGCACGATGATTCGGCGCGATCTTGCCGCCATCCACAGCGGATGGGCCAATTGGCTTCTGCAAAAGGGCGAGTACGGAAAAGCCAAAACAGCCGTTCAGGAAGCCTTTCGATTTCACGGTACAGTTAATATTGCAGTCAAGTCGGCGCTGATACGGTGCGCGCCAAGGCTGGCGAGAACCCTCGTCCGGTTTCGGGAAGACTATCGCACCCGCAGAACTTTCGGTGTTGGCTAAGAGAGGCTCATAATGAACTCCCAAGGGCAGCCGCTGGTGAGCATCGTCACGCCGATGTACAATGAGGCCGCGCATCTGGCCGAATGCATCGAAAGCGTCCTCGGCCAGACCTATCAGAACTGGGAGTACATCATCGTCGACAACTGCAGCACGGATGGAAGCGGCGAAATCGCACGCCGGTATGCCGACAGGGATCGACGGATTCACATATCTCGCAACACACGGCTTTTGAAGGCGCTCGCGAACCATAACGCCGCTCTGCGCCAGATTTCTCGCGCCAGCAAGTACTGTAAGATGGTGTTTGCCGATGACTGGATCTTTCCAGAGTGTCTGGAGCGGATGGTCGCCGTAGCCGAGTCAAACCCGTCGGTTGGAATCGTCGGCGCATACGGTCTGGAAGGCCAGGACGTCGTTTGGACCGGGCTCGCGTACCCGAGTACGGTGGTCCCGGGCAACGAGATTTGCCGCCGTTTCTTCCTCGACGGCCTTTACGTTTTTGGAACGGCCACTTCACTGCTCTACCGAGCCGATCTTGTTCGAAGCCGCGAGCTGTTTTACAACGAAGCGAATATTCACGCAGACCTGGAGACTTGCGTCGCGCTTCTCAACAACTGCGACTTTGGGTTTGTCCACCAGGTTCTTACCTATACCAGAGTCCGCGAGCAATCGCGGATTTCCATGTCGAGGAACATGAATACGCTGGCAGCCAGTAACTTGTATCATCTGACCGCCTACGCCCGGAGTTTTCTCAGCCAAGCAGAATTCGACGGATGCCTGAGGCGGACACTGGCCGAGTACTATGACTATCTGGCGGCCTGCCTTTTGCGCGGCCGCGCCAAGAGCTTTTGGAACTATCATCGCGGGGCGTTCCAGGAAGCGGGCATCGGCTTCAGCCGGACGCGCCTGGCTGGAGCGGCGGCAGCAGCGCTGTTCAACGCCTGTCTGAATCCCAAGGCCAGCATGCAGAGGCTCTTGAGGATTACACCGGACCAGAGTGTCGCACTTCGCACGGAAATGACGCCATCACAACCGGTTCCGGCTCCTGAGCTCCGAGTAACACAGCACCAATGACTTCCGCTTCGATAACCGCATTCTTTGCGGATGTGAACCAATGCCCTCTTTGAAAAACGACACTCAGGGACGTGCGACCAGTCCCAAGGCCCGCGTCGCACCCGGCATACAGCCACGCGGGACGGGCCAGAGGAACGGCGTGCGGCACAGAATCGGACTGTTCGGGCATTTTGGCGACATTAACTTCGGGAACGAGAGCACACTGCAATCGCTTCTCTACCATCTGCGCAGCAACTTCCCGAGCAGCGAGATCACCTGCATCTGCACGGACCCTGCCGCCGTGACACGCACGTATAACATCGACACCCTGCCAATGGGCGGTGTGGTTGTGAAGCCAACGTGGCTTCGCGGTAACTCGCTGGCGCGATTTGCGCGGAGGCTGATTATCGGTATACCGAGCGAGCCATACAGGTGGTTCCAGGCTTTGCTGACACTCAAACGACTCGACGTCCTTATCGTGGCGGGAACGGGCCTTCTGACAGACATCAGCGGGCTTCTCAACTGGGGTCCCTATAGCCTTTTCAAGTGGTCGCTGCTGGCGAGGGCATGCCGCTGCAAGCTGCTCTTCGTGAGCGTGGGCGCCGGTCCGCTATACGGCTCCGCCGGCAGAGTCCTTACGAAAGCCGCCCTTCGTCTGGCGACCTTCCGCTCTTATCGCGACAACGCGACAAAACAGTTTCTGGACGATCTCGGCGTTCGGACGGGCAATGACGGAGTATATCCGGACCTCGCATTCAGTCTGCCTAGAACCGATATGCCGGCTGAGTCCGCTCCACGCGGGACGCGGCCCGTTGCCGGCCTCGGTCTGATGTTGTACGCCGGGCGGCAAAGCGCGGATAGGCCCAGCGAGGCGATTTATGCGGAATATCTCGAAAGTCTAGTCGTGTTTGTGCGGTGGTTGCTGGATCACAACTACGACATCCGGCTGCTGACCGGCGACGTGTGCGATAGGCCCGCGGTGCGCGACCTTCTTGAGCTGCTGAAGGAGCGATCGGTCCATTATCAGGAGGGGCGTGTCCTCGACGAACCGGTCCTGTCCGTGGAACATCTCTTGTGGCAACTGTCGAAGACGGACCTGGTGGTGGCGACTCGTTTTCACAATGTTCTATTGGCGCTACTCCTGAATAAGCCGGCGATATCGATCTCTTTCCATCAGAAGTGCGACTCATTGATGAGCGCCATGGGATTGCCGGAATACAGTCAGGACATAAAGCAGTTAAGTCCCGAGAGATTGATTGAGCAGTTTTGCGAGCTGGAGAGGAATGCGCCGAGGCTGAAGCGGTCAATTGCAGAGAAGACCGATCGGTTTCGCAGCGACTTGGATGAGCAGTACGACGCGATTGTCAAGGAAATTCTGACGCGGTAGCGGAGCCGACCTTTCCGGGGAGGAACGGTTCCCGGTATTCGGCGAAGGAACAGTGCCACATTATGGGACAGGTGAGCGAGACATATTTCAAGAGAGACTTTTGGGCCAAGGAGAACCTTCACTACACGGAGGCCCACTTCCGGCTGGAGAAGGTCGCCGGGCTCGTAAACAGGATCGCAGGCGAAAGAGAGTGCGATCTTCTCGACGTTGGTTGCGGACCGGCGACTCTCGAGCGGATGCTTCGAAGGAACGTCCAGTATCACGGGATCGACATAGCCATTCACACGCAGTCGCCGAATCTTGTGCAGACCGATTTCGTCGAAGGACCGGTCGCCTTTGGCGGTAAGCGGTTCGATATCATTGTGGCGCAAGGCGTGTTTGAGTATGTCGGCAAGGTTCAGTCGCAGAAATTCGCGGAAATACGAACCTTGTTGAAAGATGGCGGCACCTTCGTTGCATCGTACGTCAACTTCAATCATCGAGACACGAGTATTTGGCCGGCGTATAATAATATTCAATCGATCGGTGAGTTTCGAGCGGGGCTGGCGGCCGTTTTCGATATCGACCATTCGTTCCCGACCTCTCATCACTGGCATCATCATGAGCCACGGCGACACTATATGAAACGACTGCAGATGCATATGAACGCGACGCTTCCCATCGTCAGCCGTTTGCTCGCGGTGGAATATCTATTCATCTGTTCGTTGCCAGGTTCCAAGAAGCGCTGAGAGGCCGCGGGGCCGCCGCACATCGTCTCATCGAGTGACAAGGTTATGATTTTTGAGAAGACGAAGCTGCCAGGGGTGTTCGAGATCCGTATGGAGCCAATGCCAGACGAGCGCGGGTTCTTCGCGCGCTGCTGGTGCGAGCGGGAGTTTGAAAGCCATGGGTTGAATCCGAAAGTGGTGCAGTGCAGTGTTTCATTTAACGCGCGCAGGGGAACGCTGCGCGGGATGCACTATCAAGTGGCACCGGATCAAGAGGCCAAGGTGGTGCGCTGCACCAAGGGCGCGCTGTACGACGTGCTCGTCGATCTGCGGAGGGGTTCGCCAACATTCGGGGATTGGGTCGCGGTGGTTTTGACGGCTGAGCGCCGAAACATGGTTTACGTGCCGGAGGGTTGCGCGCACGGCTTTCTGACCCTGGAAGACGAGACCGAGGTTCTGTATCAGATTTCGGAATTCTACAGCCCACAATCGGCACGAGGCGTGCGCTGGGACGATCCGGCCTTTCGAATCGTCTGGCCCGAGGAGGTGAAGGTGATCTCCGAACGGGACCGGAAGTATCCCGACTTTGCACTAACGCAATGTGTCTCCTAAAGAAACTCGACGAGAGAACGGCGGCGGAAACGGGCCGTGAGCTGCACCAGTTCGCAGCGGAGCTTTATCCGACGTGCCGGAGCATCACTGGCGATGGCATCCGACGGACCTTGGCTACAATCGCAACGCGGATTCCATTGCAAACGACCGATGTTCCCACGGGCACGGCGGTTCTAGACTGGACCGTGCCAAAAGAATGGAACATTCGAGACGCGTATATCAAGGCGCCGGACGGGACGCGGGTTGTCGACTTCCAGCGCTCGAATCTACACGTGGTGAACTACAGCTCGCCCGTCCACGCGACCATGCCGCTGAGCGAACTCAAGCCGCACCTGTTCACGCTTCCAGATAGTCCCGATTGGATCCCTTATCGCACTTCCTATTATCAGGAAAGCTGGGGATTCTGCCTGTCTCATAGCCAGATGCTGGCGCTCGAAGATGGCGACTACGAGGTTTTGATCGACTCGACGTTGGAGGCCGGACGCCTGACGTATGGCGAGTGTTATTTGCCCGGCCGCTCGACCGACGAGATACTGATCTCAACTCACGCCTGCCATCCATCCCTGGCGAATGACAACCTTTCGGGGTTAACGGTGGCGACCTCTCTGGCGCAGTTGTTGTCCGGGCAAGATCATCATTACTCGTACCGGTTCTTGTTCATTCCGGGGACGATCGGTGCCATCACCTGGCTAGCTCGGAACTGCGCGGGGCTGGGGCGCATTCGGCACGGGATGGTTCTCACTTGCATCGGGGACGCGGGCGGATTCCATTACAAGAAGAGCCGCCGCGGCAACGCCGAGATTGACCGCGCCGCGGCGCATGTTCTGCGCCACCAGAGTGAGCCGTCGGAGCTACTGGAGTTTTCCCCGTACGGCTACGACGAACGACAGTACTGCTCGCCCGGTTTCAACCTCCCGGTTGGCTGCCTGATGCGGAGTGTCTGGGGAACCTTTCCGGAGTATCACACCTCAGCCGATAACCTCACATTTATTCAGCCCCTTCAACTGGCCGGATCGCTTCGCGTGTGCGCCGGCATCTTAGATGTATTGGAAGGCAATCTGCGATATCGTAATCGGAGCCCTTATGGCGAACCTCAGTTAGGACGGCGAAATCTCTACCGGTCGGGCGGCGGAGCGCCTGGACTGGAGATTTCGGCGCGCCTCTGGGTGTTGAATTTCTCCGATGGAGAGCACTCTCTGCTGGATATCGCGGAGCGTTCCGGTATTCCATTCCCAGCCATCAGCGCTGCGGCCAGGTTGTTGTGCGAGAGCGGTCTGCTGACCGCGATTGCCGACGACGCCGCTTAAGTGCACGCCCACGCGGGTTCCCCGCAGGCGGACTGGCGCCAAGATCCCAAAGTTTTGGATTTGCGGTCCTTCCGGAGTTTGTTGTGGCCGCAGATAACTGCCTTATCGTCAATCTGTTGGCGCACTGAATAGATTGGACTTCAGCGTGCTCAACAGGGGTGCGACATGAGAATACTGCTGACTGGACACAAAGGCTACATAGGCGCGGTGGCGGGACCACTTCTGCGGTCTGCCGGACATGAGGTTGTGGGCCTGGACACAGACTTGTTTGCGGGCTGCGAGTTCGGGCGGCCGGCCCAGGAGATACCCGAACTCAACAAAGACATCCGCGATCTGACGAGGGCGGATCTCGATGGCTTCGATGCGGTGGTGCATCTGGCTGCGCTGTCGAACGACCCGCTCGGCAACCTGGATGGCGATCTAACTTATGACATCAACCACCGGGCCTCAGTCCGGCTGGCCGTACTAGCCAAAGAGGCGGGTGCGCGCCGCTTCGTTTTCTCGTCGTCCTGCAGCACATATGGCGCCGCGGGGGACGTGATCCACGACGAGAGTGGCGCCCTCAGTCCCGTAACGGCGTATGCCGAAACCAAAGTTCTCGTGGAGCGCGACCTGGCGCGGCTGGCGGACGAACGCTTTAGCCCGACTTATCTTAGAAACGCGACTGCATACGGAGCGTCTCCGAGACTGCGGCTGGATGTTGTGTTGAACGATCTGGTGGCGTGGGCGCACACCACTGGCAAGGTGTATATCAAGAGCGACGGGACGCCATGGCGCCCCATCGTGCACATCCGGGACATTACCGCGGCAATCCTGAGCGTGCTCGACGCTCCGCAGGATGCCATTCACAACGAGACTTTCAATGTCGGCCGGACGGAGGAGAACTACCGCATCCGCGAGCTGGCTGCCATCGTTGCCGAGACCGTGCCTGGCTGCCATGTCGAGTACGCCGCCGACGGTGGGCCCGACAAAAGGTGCTACCGGATTAACTGCGACAAGATCCAGCGTGCGCTGCCGAGCTTCCGTCCACAGTGGACGGCCCGCAAAGGAGCGCAGGAGCTGTATGACGCGTATCGGGCGGCCGGGATGCGATTTGCCGACCTTGAGCGGGGCCGTTACACCCGGATCAGCCACATACAGAACATGATGAAGGCCGGACGGCTGGACAGCTCGTTGCGGTGGAGAACGCAACCTGTCGCTGCCGCAGTGGGTGCCTGATCCGACGCGACTTTCCAGCAAACCATATGGCTACAATAGCGCTTCCTACCAATACCCAGCGGCAAGAAACACCAACTAAGGTGTGCCGCTTCTGCAATGCGGGCCTGCGGCGGACCTTTGTCGACTTAGGAATGTCCCCGCTTTGCGAGACCTATCCGTCACCGAGTGACATCAATCGCGGCGAGGTGTACTATCCGCTTCACGTTTACGTGTGTGACGAGTGCTTTTTGGTGCAGCTCGAGCAATACGAGAGCGCTGAGAACATCTTTAGCGACTACGCGTACTTCTCTTCCTACTCCGATTCCTGGCTGAAACATGCCGACAATTACTGCGGCAAGATGATGACACGGCTCGGCCTAACCGGGCAGAGCTTCGTCGTCGAAGTGGCCAGTAACGACGGCTACCTATTGCAGTATTTCGTCAAGCGTAACGTGCCGGTGCTGGGCATTGAGCCGGCGGCGAATGTGGCGGAAGTGGCCGTCGAAAAGGGAGTTCCCACCCTGGTCCGGTTTTTCGGAACGGAGTTGGCGGAAGAGTTGGCCGGAGAAGGCCGCTGCGCCGACCTGGTTCTCGGCAACAATGTGCTGGCGCAGGTTCCGGACCTTAACGACTTTGTGGAAGGGCTCAAGATCTTACTGAAGCCCGATGGGGTCCTGACGCTGGAGTTTCCCCACTTACTGCGGCTGATCGAGCGAAACGAGTTTGACACGATCTACCACGAGCACTTCTCGTATTTCTCGATGATCTCCACCCTGAGCATCCTGGAGGCCCACGGGCTGAAGGTGTTCGACGTAGAGGAATTGGCGTCGCACGGAGGCTCGCTCCGTGTTTACGCCTGCCGGGCGGAGAGCCAGGCGCACCAGATCGAACCGCGCGTTGGGGAAGTGATCGCTCAGGAGCAGAAGGCTGGACTGGCGTCGGCGGAGGGTTACGACAGCTTCGCGCGGCAAGTGAAACAGACCAAGCTGGCACTGGTTGAGTTTCTGCTGACGGCCGCCCGAGAAGGCAAATCGGTGGCCGGGTACGGAGCGCCGGGCAAGAGCGCGACGCTACTGCATTACTGCGGCATCGGAAAAGATCTGATCGAATACACGGTGGACCGAAGCCAATACAAACAAGGACGATTTCTGCCGGGTACGCATATTCCGATTTATCATCCGAGCCGGATCTCCGAAACAAAACCGGACTATGTCGTCATCCTGCCCTGGAATTTGAAAGACGAAATTATGGAGCAACTGCAGTTCATCCGCGAATGGGGCGGCCGGTTCGTGGTGCCGATTCCGACAGTGGCCGTATATTGAGGCGAAGCAGATGGAGGTGAGCTCATGAAGGTGGTTCTTTTTTGTGGTGGGGCCGGAATGCGGCTCAGGGGCTACGCCGATGACGTCCCCAAACCGATGGTGCAGGTCGGGAGCCGACCGATACTCTGGCACCTGATGAAATATTACTCTCACTTCGGGCACACGGACTTCGTCATTTGCCTCGGGTACAAGGGTAACTCCATCAAGGACTATTTCCTGCACTATGACGAATCCGTCTCCAACGATTTCGTGTGGTCGCAGGCCGGGAAGAAGGTTCATTTCCTGAACCGCGATATCGACGACTGGACGATTACCTTCGTCGAGACCGGCGCCAATGCCACCATCGGCGAGCGGCTCAAGGCAGTAGAGTCCCATCTGCAGGGCGAAGAGATATTCCTGGCCAACTACGGCGACGGCCTGAGCGATCTGCCGCTGCCTGAAATGCTGCGGGTATTCCGCCAGAGCAATGCGGTGGGTTCTCTACTCCTGGTGCAGCCGACGGCGAGTTTTGACATAGTAAGCGCCGGGCCGGCGGGAATGGTCACCAACATCTCGGCGCTGAATCGCACAGACATTTGGATCAATGGCGGCTTCTTCGCGTTGCGCAATGAGATTTTCCGCTACATTCGCCCGGGCGATGAGTTGGTGAGAGAACCATTTCAGCGGCTGATTGAGCAAGAGTTGTTGTTGGCGTATAAGTACACCGGCTTCTGGCAGTGCATGGATACTTTCAAGGACAAGCAGCGCCTTGAGGAACTCAACCAGGGTTCGGCGCCGTGGAAGGTCTGGCATAAGGCATCGGGGCCGGTCTCAGCCGACGCCGTGGCGGTGTCGGCACGCGCATGATTCACCTGAATCTTGGTAGAGGGGCGGATGAAGCGTTGCAGATTCTCTGCTTGGGCTCTCATTCCGACGATATCGAAATCGGCTGCGGCGGCACCATTCTTCGCTTGGCCGAGGAGTACCCGGGCAGTGTATTTCACTGGGTCGTGTTCAGCGCAATTGGGGTTCGGGAGGCCGAGGCGAAATGCGCAGCCAGCATGTTCGCCGGCTCAACGGGCCTGAGGGGGCCGCTGCTGAAGACGTTCCGGGACGGATTTATGCCGTTTGTGGGCGCCGAAGTGAAGGACGTGTTCGAAGAGCTGAAGCAATCGGTTTCTCCGGATCTGATCTTTACCCACAACCGCAAGGACGCGCACCAGGATCACCGTCTTATCGCGGAGCTCACCTGGAACACGTTTCGCGACCATTTCATTCTGGAGTACGAAATTCCCAAATACGATGGAGATCTCGGACAACCAGAAGTGTTCGTGCCTCTCCAGGCCGACCATTGTCAGAAGAAAGCTCGCTATATCTTAAAGGCCTTCCAGTCACAACACGTCAAACGGTGGTTTCGAGAGGATACGTTTCTCTCCCTGATGCGGCTGCGGGGAATGGAGTGCAACGCCCCCAGCGGTTACGCGGAAGCGTTTTACTGCCGGAAACTGGTGCTCTGAAATGAGAGGCAACGCACCAATGACGACTAAAGCCGGCTGAAGGCTCCGGCATTCGAGAGAACACGATGCACGACTTGAAGGGGAAGACGATCCGCGGCGGTCTCGCAAGACTGTCCGCCCAAGGGGCGGGCTTCCTCCTGCGCGTGGGCTCTCTCATGGTACTCGCCCGCTTACTCGAACCGAAAGACTTCGGATTAGTCGGCATGGTCACAGCCTTTACCGGAGTCTTGACCCTGTTCCGAGACTTCGGCCTTTCGTCCGCCGCCGTGCAACGCTCCACCGTCACGGAAGAGCAGGTTTCAACGCTGTTCTGGATCAATATGTTGGTTGGCGCGCTGCTTGGCCTTCTGGCCGTGGCGATGGCGCCGTTCATCGCGGTTTTCTATCACGAGCCCCGGCTCTTTAAGGTGACCATCGTCCTGGCGGCAGGCTTCTTCTTCAATGCCGCCGGTGTGCAGCACTCGGCCCTTCTCCAGCGCCAAATGCGCTTCACCGCCTTATCGGTTATCAACATTGTCAGCTTGATTGTGGGCACCGCCATTGCGATTGGGGGAGCTAAGGCGGGTTATGGATATTGGTCTCTGGTGGCGATGACGGTCACGCTTCCAATCGCCAGCACGATTGGTTTTTGGCTGACCGCTGGCTGGGTTCCCGGGATGCCGCACAGGCAGGCCGGAGTTCGTTCCATGATCCGCTTCGGCGGCACCGTTACGCTGAATGGTCTGGTCGTCTATGTGGCCAACAACTTCGAGAAGATCTTATTGGGCCGCTATTGGGGAGTCGACGCGCTCGGCCTCTATGGACGGGCATACCAGCTCGTTAACATTCCGACCGATAACATCAATTCGTCGGTCGGCGAGGTTGCGTTCTCGGCGCTTTCGCGCCTTCAGGATGATCCCACGCGGCTCAAGAGCTATTTCTTGAAGGGGTACTCTCTGGTTCTGGCGCTAACCCTGCCGATAACAACTGCCTGTGTGCTGTTTGCGGATGATATCGTCGTCGTGCTCCTGGGACCAAAGTGGAAAGATACTGCCGCGATCTTTCGCTTCCTGGGTCCGACGATCATGGTCTTTGCAATAGCCAATCCACTGTCCTGGCTGCTTTCCTCGATCGGATGGGTCGGACGGAACCTCAAGATCGCTCTGCTCATTGCACCTACGATGATGGCGGGTTTTGTAATCGCGATGCCGTACGGGCCGCGGGGGGTTGCGTTTGCCTATTCGGCAGTCTTGACTCTGTGGCTGCTTCCGCTGATTGCCTGGTGCGTGCGAGGCACGGTGGTGTCCTTTTGGGATATCCTGCTGACGGTGAGCCGGCCGCTGGTTTCCAGTATTGTGGCCGGAACTCTCGCATTCGGTTTACGGTCGGTCTACGGTTCGGCGCTGTCTCCTCTTCCACGGCTGACGATCGAAGGCGCCGTGCTTCTTCTGGCGTTCCTCGGCATACTCTTGTTCGTTACCGGACAGAAGGATTTCTATTTGAGCCTCGTACGGGGATTAACCAAGCGTGAGGCGCCCGAAGAGAGCGCTTTAGTGTCGGCTTAGTAGGCAACCAATGTTAAAGACAGCGACTCACGAACCGGGTGTGCAACAAACGGACGCAGTGCGTCACGGTGACGAAGTGGCTTCGGCGCCCATGGGCGGCAAACAACTCGATGGGGACAGTCGCGCCTGCAGAGTGGCCGTAGTCACCGGAGCCGGTGGGGGAGTTGGGCGGGCCATAGCGATCGCACTGGCGCGCAAGGGGTTTGAGGCATGTCTTCTCGGGAGAGATCCGAGTAAGCTGGCGGCGACCGCGGCCGTGGCCCGGCCGTTTTCGGCGGCGACCGAGTTTCAACTCGATTTGACTGCCAAAGGTACTCTCCAGCCGCTGATCGAACACCTCGAAGGAGGAGCGGGCAGGCTGGATGTTCTGGTTCACTGTGCCGGCGTGATTCAACAAGATCCCATCGAGCGCGCCCGCCTGACCGACTTCGACCTCCAATATGCCACCAACGTCCGCGCGCCGTACGAGGTGACGCAGCGCCTGCTGCCGCTTTTGATGGCAGCCCGCGGACAGGTTGTGTTCATCAACTCGAGCGTTGCATTGACCGCAAAACGGCCAGACGTGGGCCAATACGCCGCGACTAAACACGCGCTGAAAGCGATCGCGGACAGTCTGCGGGAAGAGGTTAATCCAAAAGGTATTCGCGTTCTCTCGGTGTATCTAGGCCGCACCGCCACGCCGATGCAGGAAGCCATCTGCAGGCAAGAAGGACGCGCCTATCGCCCGGAAACGCTTTTGCAGCCGGAAGACGTCGCGTCGGTGGTTCTTCACGCGCTCATGCTCCCACAGACGGCTGAAGTGACTGACATTTCCATTCGCCCCATGGCGAGACCCAAGGGTAATTGAACTGTGAAACGGCACAGAGTATCGAAGCGGAACGAAGTTGGCTCGGATGCGACCGCCGTTGCCGCTTAAATGATGCCGGAAGACGATCGGAGTGAGGTAAGAGAGATGATGAACAATTCGCTGGTCCGTGCGGGTCTCGCGCAGGGCAGGATCGTCCGCCTTGCAGTGTGCGGCATTGCGGCCCTTGTGTGCTGGCTCAATCCGGCCACTTTGTCGGCTGCGTCAATCACCTACGTACAGGGCAATAACTCCGATCCGCAAGCGTCGGAAACGTCGGTGAACGTCACCTACACAGCCGCGCAGGCCGCCGGCGACCTCAACGTCATCGCCGTTGGGTGGAATGACAGTACAGCCACGGTTAGCTCGGTCACGGATACGAAAGGCAACGTATACACCCGAGCCGTCGGACCGACGGCTATTTCCGGTCTCGAGTCACAGTCCATCTATTACGCCAAGAACATCGCGGCGGCCGCGGCGGGAGCGAACAGCGTCACGGTAACGTTCTCCGTTGCCGCTGCGTTTCCGGACATCCGGATCCTCGAGTACAACGGCGCTGATCCAACTAACCCGGTGGACGTGACTGCTGCGGCTTCCGGCGACAGCGCCACCAGCAGCAGTGGCGCCGTAACGACGACCAACGCGACCGATCTGATCTTCGGCGCCAACATAGTTCAAACCTCGACCACCGGTCCGGGCACTGGCTTTACCAGCCGCATGTTGACGTCGCCCGACGGCGATATCGCCGAGGATGAGATGGTCACTGCCACGGGCAGCTATAGCGCTACCGCAGCGCTCACTTCCGGCCAGTGGATCATGCAGATGGTCGCCTTCCGCACGCCAGCGAGTGGAACAGGTGCGCCAACGGTGACCAGTGTGTCGCCAAATAGTGGCTCGACGGCGGGTGGGACAGCGGTTACGATCACGGGAACAAACTTCGCCACGGGAGCGACGGTAACGTTTGGAACGGCAGCAGCGACCAACGTGGCTGTGGTCAACAGCACCACCATCACCGCCACAACTCCAGCGGGAAGCGCCGGCGCAGTGACGGTAACCGTGACGGTCAGCGGGCAGAGCGGAAGCTTGGCCAGTGGTTTCACTTACGCTCTTGCGCCGACTGTGACCGGCGTATCGCCGAACAGCGGGTCGACTCTGGGCGGGACAGCAGTCACCATCACCGGGACGAACTTCTTGACGGGAGCGACAGTGACGTTCGGCGGGACTGCGGCCACCAACGTGGTGGTGGTTAGTAGTACTTCGATCACGGCTACGACCCCGGCGGGAAGCGCCGGTGCGGTTACTGTGACAGTGACCGTTGGCGGGCAAAGCGGAAGCCTAGCCAGCGGATTCACCTATGCAGTGTTCCCAACGGTGACCGGTGTTTCGCCAATTGGCGGACCGACGGCCGGCGGAACGGCAGTTACCATCACGGGCACGAACTTTGCCACGGGGGCGACGGTGACGTTCGGCTCCGCGGCAGCTACCAACGTGGTGGTGGTCAGCAGCACCTCGATCACGGCCACCTCTCCGGCGGGCAGTGCGGGCGCGGTGACGGTGACAGTGACGGTCAGCGGGCACAGCGGCAGCCTGGCGAATGGGTTCACCTATACCGTTGCGCCGACAGTGACCGCCGTTTCGCCGAACAGTGGGTCGACGGCGGGCGGAACAGCGATCACGATCACAGGAACAAACTTCGCCACGGGAGCTACCGTGACGGTTGGCGGAACGGCGGCGACCAGCGTAGTGGTGGTCAGCGGAACCCAGATCACGGCGACCACCCCGGCGGGCAGCGCAGGGGCAGTGACAGTGACAGTGACAAATCTGGGTGCACAAAGCGGAAGCTTGGCCAGCGCGTTCACCTATGTAACATCGGGGACTCCTACCGCGCCTACCAACCTGACGGTTGGCGCAGGCCCCGGGCCAACCTATGTCAGTGGCCAAGGGTATTACAATACAACATCTCTAACTACCCACACTACAGCATCGTTCAACAGCACCGGCGGCGATCTGATCCTGCTGTTTGCGTCCTCTCATGCCGGAGTGACGTTCACTCCGAGCGATAGCTTGGGCAACACTTGGATCCCGATCGCTGGACCGACCAGCACGGTGTTGGGCTTCGATTTACGTTCCCAGGTGTGGTATGCCCCACATCCCACGGTTGGAGCCGCTCAGACGGTTACCATGAACCTGTCGATAGCACAGCCTTTGGTGATGTCGATTGTGGTCGTAAAAGGCTCGAACGGGTCCTCGCCGATTAACGCGATATCCCTGATTGGCAGCGACAACGGGACCTCGACCGTTAACGTCATCAGCCCAAGCATCACCACCACGGGCACAAACGATCTGCTGGTTGGTTTCGTAAAGTGCAACGGCACGGAGACTTTCACGGCTGGGACAGGGTTCACGCTGCAGGCGGCGACAACCGTGCTAAACCTCACTGGCGAAACAGAACTGGAAGCGGCAGCGGGCACTTACGACGCAACATTCACGTTGAGCACGGGTGTTACCTGGCAATCCGTGGTGGGAGCGGTATCCAACAATCCGAACCAGACGACGTTATCGTGGACGGCATCGACCGAGGCCGGCGGAACCATTAGCCAGTATCTGGTGGAGCGCTGCCAAGGCGCAGCATGCACCACCTTCGCGCAGATCGGAACGTCTACCACTACTACGTACAATGACACGGGGCTGACGGCATCCACCAGCTACAGTTATCGGGTCCGGGCCGAAGACACAGCCAGCAACCTGGGGCCATATTCCAGCGTTGTAACGCTCACGACGCCAGCTCCGATTCCCTCGCTGCCGGGAAATCTGACTGCAACGGTAGCATCCAACACTCAAGTCAATCTCGCGTGGGTTGCATCGACGGAAACAGGCGGAACGGTCAGCAGCTACCTGGTGCAACGCTGCCAGGGCGCGGGATGCAGCAACTTCGCGCAGGTTGGAACGTCCACCACCACCACTTACAACGACACGGGATTGACTAGCGGCGACAGTTACAGCTACCAGGTGCAGGCCAAGGATTCGGCTGGAAACCTGAGTCCATTTTCGAACGTGGTGACCTCTACTCCGGGTCCGCCGACGGCGCCCAGCGGTTTGACAGCGACGGCGGCCAGCATGGTTCAGATCAACCTGAGCTGGACAGCGTCGACCAGCAGCGTCGGCCTGGCGAACTATATTGTGCAACGATGCCAAGGGGCAGGCTGCACGAACTTCGCGCAGGTAGCGTCATTCGCGGCGACCACCACGACGTACAGCGACACAGGTCTGGTGGCCGGCACCAGTTATAGCTACCAAGTACAGGCCAGCGATATCGACGGCGGCTTGAGCCCGTTTTCCAACGTGGCTACAGCAACCACGCTTTCGTCGGCCACGGCGATTACCTACGTGCAGGGCGCGTATACCACGCCACAGTCGTCGGTGACGACCGCCAGTGTCGCATTCACGGGCGCGCAGGCGGCCGGGGATCTCAACGTCGTAGTGGTGGGATGGAACAATAGCACGGCCACCGTCAGCTCCGTCACCGACACGAGCCACAACACCTATACTCTCGCTGTGGGCCCGACGATCCAGAGCGGAGTGGCGACGCAGTCGATCTACTACGCCAAGAACATTGTGGCTGCCGCCGCCGGCGCAAACTCGGTCACCGTGACGTTTTCGGCTGCTGCGGCGGAACCCGACATCCGCATTCTCGAATACACCGGAGCCGACCCCAACAACCCAGTTGACGTGACTGCGGCTAGCAGCGGCAGCAGCGCAACCAGCAGCAGCGGCTCCGCAACCACGACCAATGCGACGGATTTGATCTTCGGCGCCAACCTGGTTCAAACCACGACCACCGGTCCGGGCACCGGCTTCACCAGCCGCCTGCTCACCGTGCCAGACGCCGATATCGCCGAAGACGAGGCGGTCACCGCAACGGGCAGCTATAGCGCCACCGCACCGCTTACGTCCGGACAGTGGATCATGCAGATGGTTGCCTTCCGTACCCCGGTAGGCTCAACCGCGCCGACAGTGACCACTGTGTCGCCGAACACTGGCTCGACGGCCGGCGGGACCGCAGTGACCATCACCGGAACCAACTTCGCCGCGGGAGCGACGGTTACGTTTGGAACGGCAGCGGCCACCAACGTAGTGGTTGTGAGCGCCACCCAGATAACCGCTACGACTCCGGCAGGGACCGCCGGTGCGGTGACAGTCACAGTGACGGTCAGCGCGAAAAGCGGAAGCCTGACGAATGGGTTCACCTACGTTCTTCCCCCGACGGTGACCAGCGTATCGCCGAATACCGGGTCGACGGGAGGCGGAACAGCAGTTACCATCACTGGAACCAACTTCGCCACGGGAGCGACGGTGACATTCGGTGCGGCAGCGGCGACCAACGTTGTGGTCGTGAGCAGCACCTCAATCACGGCTACGGCTCCGGCCGGAAGCGCGGGCGCCGTGACGGTGACAGTGGCCGTCAGTGGGGTGAGCGGCAGCCTGGCCAGCGGGTTCACCTATGCAGTTATACCGGCGGTGACCAGTGTCTCGCCGAATACCGGGTCGACGGCGGGCGGGACAGCAGTTACCATTACGGGAACCAACTTCGCCACGGGCGCCACGGTGACGTTTGGCGCCGCGGCGGCGACCAGCGTCGTGGTAGTGAGCGCGACCCAGATAACCGCCACGACTCCGGCGGGAAGCGCCGGTGCGGTGACGGTGACGGTGACCGTCAACGGACAGAGCGGAAGCCTGGCCAATGGTTTTACCTACGCTCTTCCGCCGACGGTGACCAGTGTATCGCCGAACAGCGGGTCCACTTTGGGCGGGACGGCAGTTACGATAACGGGAACGAACTTCGCCACGGGAGCCACGGTGACGTTTGGAGCGACGGCGGCGACTAACGTAGTGGTGGTCAGTAGTACATCTATCACGGCTACAACTCCAGCTGGAAGCGCCGGTGCGGTGACGGTGAAAGTGACCGTCGGCGCGCTGAGCGGAAGCTTGGCCACAGGATTCACTTATGCGGTGATTCCGACGGTAACCAGTGTGTCGCCGAATACCGGGTCGACGGCGGGCGGGACAGCAGTTACCATTACTGGAACCAACTTCGCCACGGGAGCCACGGTTACGTTTGGCGCCGCGGCGGCAACCAGCGTTGTGGTAGTGAGCGCGACCCAGATAACCGCTACGACTCCGGCGGGCACCGCCGGTGCGGTTACGGTGACGGCGACCGTCAACGCACAGAGCGGAAGCCTGGCCAATGGTTTTACCTACGCTCTTCCGCCGACGGTGACCAGTGTGTCGCCGAATAGCGGGTCCACTTTGGGCGGGACAGCAGTCACCATCACGGGTACAAACTTCGCTACGGGAGCCACGGTGACGTTTGGAGCGACGGCGGCGACTAACGTGGTGGTGGTCAGTAGTACATCTATCACCGCCACAACTCCGGCCGGAAGCGCCGGTGCGGTGACGGTGACAGTGACCGTCGGCGGCCAAAGCGCTAGCCTGGCCTCCGCGTTTACGTATGCCGCTTTTCCAACGGTGACCAGTGTATCGCCGAATAGCGGCCCAATAGCTGGCGGGACGGCAGTGACAATTACAGGAACAAACTTCGCCACGGGAGCGACCGTCACGTTTGGCGCAACTGCGGCGACCAACGTTGTGGTAGTGAGCGCGACCCAGATCACTGCCACAACTCCGGCGGGAACCGCGGGAGCAGTAACGGTCACAGTAACGGTGAGCGGGCACAGCGGGAGCTTGGCCAGTGGGTTCACCTACACGCCTCCGCCGACGGTGACCAGTATCTCGCCGACCAGCGGGTTGACGGCGGGTGGGACCGCGGTCACGATCACCGGGACGAACTTCGCCACGGGAGCGACCGTGACGTTTGGGGCGACGGCGGCAACTAACGTAGTGGTGGTCAGTGCGACCCAGATAACGGCCACGACTCCAGCGGGAAGCGCCGGCGCGGTCACGGTGACAGTAACTGTCGGCGGGCAGAGCGGGAGCCTGACCAACGGCTATACATATGTAACTGTCACCATGATTAGCTTTGTCCAGGGCAACTCCGCCACACCGCAAACAAGCGACACCAGTGTCACTGTAACTTACACTGCGGCTCAGACAGCAGGACACCTCAACGTCGTGGTTGTAGGCTGGAACGACAGCACCGCGACAGTCACCGCGGTAACGGACCACAGTGGCAACACGTACACGCGAGCCGTAGGTCCCACCGTTCAAAGCGGAGTCGCAACGCAGTCCATTTACTACGCCAAGAACATTGTAGGTGCAGCGGCAGGGGTGAACATTGTTACCGTGACATTCTCAGTCGCCGCGGCGTACCCCGACATCCGCATTCTGGAGTACAGCGGAGCGGACCCCAATACTCCGGTAGACGTGACGGCCGCTAGTTCGGGCACCAGCGCCACCAGCAGCAGCGGCGCCGTTACCACGACTAATGCGACCGATCTGCTTTTCGGCGCCAACCTGGTTCAAACCGCGACCACTGGCGCGGGCACCGGCTTTACCAGCCGCCTGTTGACAGTGCCGGACGCCGATATCGCCGAGGACGAGATGGTCACTGCGGTCGGCAGCTACAGCGCCACGGCCCCGCTCAATTCCGGGGAGTGGATTATGCAGATGGTGGCTTTCCGCACTCCCACCATTCCGCCGACGGTGACCAGCGTATCGCCGAGTATCGGGACGACTCTGGGCGGGACGGCAGTCACTATTACGGGGGCGAACTTCGCCACTGGCGCCACGGTGACGTTTGGCGGCACGGCGGCGACCAACGTAGTGATCGTGAGCGCGACCCAGATTACGGCCACCACTCCGGCGGGAACCGCGGGAGCAGTGACTGTGGCTGTGACAGTGAATCAGCAAACCGGCAGCTTAGCCAGTGGGTTCACCTACGTACTGATTCCAACGGTGACTAGTGTGTCGCCGAATACCGGCGCAACCGTGGGCGGGACACCAGTCACCATCACGGGGACGAATTTTGCCACCGGAGCCACCGTGACGTTCGGTGGCGCCGCAGCAACCAACGTGGTGGTGGCAAGCGCGACGCAGCTCACGGCCACAACTCCGGCGGGAAGCGCCGGCGCCGTTACCGTGGCAGTGACTGTGAATGGGCAGACTGGCAGCTTGGCCAGCGCGTTCACTTACGTAATTATTCCGACCGTAACTAGCGTTTCGCCGGCTGGCGGGCCGACCACGGGCGGGACCGCAGTGACCCTCACCGGGACGAACTATGCCACGGGGGCAACCGTGACGTTCGGCGCGACGGCCGCGACCAACGTGGTGGTGGTTAGCGCGACCCAGATCACTGCGACCGCTCCGGCAGGAACCGCGGGACCGGTAACGGTGACGGTGACGCTGAATGGGCAAAGCGGCAGCTTGGCCAATGGATACGTCTATACCCTTCCGCCGACAGTGACGGCCGTATCGCCCAATAGCGGGCCGACCGGAGGCGGAACACCGCTCACGATCACGGGAACGAACTTTGCCACGGGAGCCACCGTCACGGTTGGCGGAACGGCAGCAACTAGCGTGGTGGTGGTCAGCGGAACCCAGATCACCGCGACAACCCCGGCGGGTAGCGCGGGAGCAGCGACAGTGACGGTGACGAATCTCGGGGTACCAAGCGGGAGCCTGACGAGCGCGTTCACCTACGTGGTAACTCCGACCGCGCCTACCGGTTTGACGGTTGCCGAGGGAGGCCCCGGCCCAATCTATGTGAATGGCCAGGGTTACTACAATGACGCCTCCTTGACCACCCACACGACGGCCGCGTTCGACAGTACTGGCGGCGATCTGATATTGCTGTTCGCCTCCTCTCATGTTGGCCTTACGTTCACTCCGAGCGATAGCTTTGGCAATACTTGGATCTCAATAGCTGGGCCAACCAACACAGTCGTGGGCTCCGATTTACGTTCACAGGTTTGGTACGCGCCGCATCCGACGGTTGGCGCCGGTGAGACCGTTACCCTGAGCCTTTCGATAGCGCAGCCCATGGTGATGTCGGTCGTTGTCGTGAAAGGCTCGAACACTTCTTCGCCAATTGACGCGATATCCCTCATTGGCGCAGACAACGGAACCAATTCCGACAACATCGTCAGCCCGAGCATAACCACGTCCAGCGCAAACGATCTGCTGGTTGGTTTCACAAAGACCTATGGTGTGGAAGATTTCACCGCTGGCTTAGGCTTCACGCTGCAATCGGCGGCAACCGTGGCGAACCTTACCGCCGAGACGGGACCCGCAGCAACACCTGGCAGTTATGACGCGACATTCACGGCAAGCGTACATGGCAGTTGGCAATCCGTGATTGGAGCGGTAACCAACAATCCGAACCAGACGACGTTATCCTGGACCGCGTCAACGGAGACCGGCGGCGGTACCATCGCCGAATATCTGGTGGAACGCTGCCAGGGCGCCGGATGCACAAGCTTCGCGCAGATCGGAACGTCCACCACTACCACGTACAACGACACCGGACTGACGGCATCCACCAGCTACAGCTATCGCGTCCGGGCCGAAGACACAGTCAGCGTGCTGGGGCCTTATTCCAGCGTGTTCACGCTCACTACACCAGCTCAGATTCCGTCGTTGCCGGGAGATCTCACCGCAACGTCGCCATCCACCACCCAGATGAATCTCGCGTGGGTTCCATCGACGGAAACGGGCGGAACGGTCGGCAGTTACTTGGTGCAGCGCTGCCAGGGCGCGGGATGCACCAACTTCGCGCAGATCGGAACGTCCCCCACCGCCACCTACAGTGACACGAACCTTTCCGCTACCACCAGCTACAGCTACCGGGTGCAGGCCAGTGACGGGACTGGAAACCTCGGCCCATTCTCCAACATCGCGACCACCATCACGCTAGGTCCGCCGACCGCACCCGCGAATCTGACAGCGGCACCGGCCAGCATGGTCCAGATCAGCCTGAACTGGACGGCATCCGCGACGGGTGTCGGCCTGGCGAACTACACTGTGCAACGGTGCCAGGGGACGGGTTGCACGACCTTCGTGACGGTAGCATCATTCGCGGCGGCCACTAACGCCGTGCCGCCAATACCTATTACCACGTACACCGACACGGGCCTGGTGGGCGGTACAACTTACAGCTACCAGATACAGGCCAGCGACACTAACGGGGCACTGAGCCCATTTTCCAACGTGGCGACGGCGACTACGCTTTCCTCCGCCACAGCGATCAACTACGTGCAGGGCGCCGATACCGTGCCACAATCGTCCGTGGCCACTGCCAGCGTCGCATTTCCGTTCGCCCAGGCGGCTGGGGATCTCAACGTCGTGGCAGTGGGTTGGAGCGACAGCACGGCTACGGTCACCTCGGTCGTCGATAGCAAAGGCAACACCTATACACTCGCGGTAGGCCCGACGATCCAGAGCGGTGTTGCCACGCAGTCGATATACTACGCCAAGAACATCGTGGCTGCCGCTGCCGGCGCTAACTCCGTCACGGTGACGTTTTCAACCGCCGCGGTGTACCCGGACATCCGCATCCTCGAATACACCGGAGCCGATCCCAACAACCCGGTAGACGTGACGGCGGCCAGCACAGGCAACAGTGCCACCAGCAGCAGCGGCGCTGGGACCACGACCACCGCGAACGATCTGATCTTCGGCGCCAACCTGGTTCAGGCCGGGACCATTGGTCCGGGCACCGGTTTCACCAGCCGTCTGCTGACGGTGCCAGACGCCGATATCGCCGAAGACGAGATGGTCACTGCCGTCGGCAGTTATAGCGCTACGGCAAATCTCTATGCCGGACAGTGGATCATGCAGATGGTGGCCTTCCGCTTAGCTGCGGGAGGTACCGTAGCGCCACCGACAGCGCCGGGGTATCTCACGGCCGCGGCAGACCGGCAGGGTCCGATGGACCTGGCCTGGACGGCGTCCACCAGCAGCGTTGGGATAGCGGACTACATCATACAGCGCTGCCAGGGAACCGGGTGCGCGAATTTTGCGCAGATCAACACAGCGACCGGCACCACTTACATCGACTCAGCCGTGACATCCAGTACGACTTACAGCTACAGGGTGCAGGCTGTCGACATCGACGGAAATTCGAGCGCGTTTTCGAACATAGCGACCAACACCACGGTTGGCTCAACGCCGCCGACAGCGCCAAGCAACTTAACCGCTACGGCCGTCAGCACGAGCCAGATCAACCTAAGCTGGACGGCATCCACCAGCAGTCTTGGGCTGGCGAATTATGTGGTGCAGCGATGCCAGGGAGTAGGATGCGCCAACTTCGCGCAGATCGCCACTCCAACCGCAACGACCTATACGGACACCGGTCTCGCTTCCGGTACCAGCTACAGTTACCAGGTGGAGGCCGTCGATATCGAGGGGAACTTCAGCCCGTTCTCGAACGTGGCCACGGCGGCTACGCCATTTCCGTCCACGACGATTACTTACGTGCAGGGCGCTTATTCCACGCCGCAAACGCCCCAGACCAGCGTGAGTGTCACATACTCGGCCGCGCAGGCCGCTGGGGATCTCAACGTCGTAGCGGTGGGGTGGAGCAACAGTTCGGCGACGGTCAGTAGCGTCACCGACAAAACCGGCAACACCTACACTCTCGCGGTGGGCCCGACCATTCAAAGCGGCACCGCGACGCAGGCGATCTACTACGCCAAGAACATCGCGCCTGCCTCCGCCAGCGCCAATGCCGTCACTGTGGCGTTCTCGGCGGCCGCGGCGTTCCCCGACATCCGCATTCTGGAGTACGCCGGAGCGGATCCCAACAACCCGGTGGACGTGACGGCAGCCAACAGCGGCAGTAGCGCTACCAGCAGCAGCGGCTCTGCCACGACCACCAACGCGACCGATCTGATCTTCGGCGCTAACCTGGTTCAGACGGGGACAACCGGTCCCGGCACCGGCTTCACCACCCGCCTGCTGACGACGCCAAACGCCGATATCGCCGAGGACGAGATGGTCACCGCCGTCGGCAGTTATAGTGCCACCGCACCGGTCAATTCCGGATCGTGGATCATGCAGATGGTTGCCTTCCGCACTGCGACTTGCGCGGGCGGGCCGCCAACTGTGCCGACCAATCTAACCGCGAGCGCGACCGGTGTCAGTACGATCAGCTTGAGCTGGACTGCGTCCACTACTTGTGTTGGCATCTCCCATTACGTGGTGGAGCGTTGCCAAGGCACTAGCTGCACCAGCTTCGCCCAGGTCGGAACCTCTACAGGAACCACCTTCAGTGATACGGGCCTCACAGCCAACACCAGCTACAGCTATGAAGTGCAGGCTGTAGACGTCAACTCGAACTCGAGTCCTTTGTCCAGCGAGGCCACCGCGACAACGCTGGCGGTTTCGATTAGCCCTCGCAATACGGATCTCACGTTTACGCGCACGCAACAATTCACGGCCGCTGGCAGCACCGGTGTGACTTGGGCGGTGGACGGGGTCACCGGCGGGTCGGCGACTTCGGGAACGATTACCACCGCCGGGCTTTACACGCCACCGAGCACCGTTGGCACTCACACGGTCACGGTGACCACCTCGAATCAACTCTACTCGGCTAGTGCTACCGTTTACATTACGAACTATGCGGGAACCTACACCTATCACAATGACAACCTGCGGACCGGTCAAAACCTCTCTGAAACTACGTTGACACTGAGTAACGTAAATCAGAACCAGTTCGGGAAACTCTTTTCCTATCCGATAGACGGCATGGCCTTCGCCTCGCCACTCTATGTCGCTAACGTCAGCATTCCCGGACAGGGTTATCACAACGTCGTCTATGTCGCCACCGAGAACGACAGCGTTTACGCGTTCGACGCCGACGGAGTGACTACCACGCCTCTCTGGCATGTCAGTTTCCTCGGCACCGGTGTCACCACGGTTCCCTGCGCCGACACGGGTGAGTGCGGCGACATTCTGACCCAAATTGGCATCACAAGCACGCCTGTGATCGATCCAACCAGCGGCACCATATACGTAGCTGCCGCCACTAAAGAGGGTGCCAGCACCTGGGTGCAGCGTCTGCATGCGCTCGACATCACAACTGGCGCCGAGAAGTTCGGCGGCCCGGTCGTGATTCAGGCCAGCGTGTCAGGAACCGGCAGCGGATCCTCGGGTGGCACCCTGGCGTTCGATCCACTGCGCGAGAACCAGCGAACCGGGCTCCTCCTCAGTAACGGAGTCGTCTACCTCGCGTGGGGCTCTCACGGCGACAACAGCCCCTGGCACGGTTGGGTGATCGGCTACAATGCCACGGCGCTTCAAACGCAGACGATGTTCTATTGCGTCACCCCGAACGGTAATGGAGGCGGCATCTGGCAGGGTGGTGACGGACTGGCAACCGATACGACGGGAGACATCTATTACGTCACCAGCAACGGTGACTTCGATGTCAACACGGGCGGCGTGGACTACGGCGACACGGTTCAAAAGCTAAGTCCTAGTGGCACCGTGGTCGATTACTTCACCCCGCATGACCAGCAGAACATGGACGTCAATAACCTCGATCTCGGGGCTGGCGGTCCAGTAATGCTGGTCGATCAGACTACCGGCTCGTACCCGCACCTGCTTATCTCAGCCGGTAAGAGCGGAACCATCTACGTGATCAACCGCGACAATCTGGGCAAATACAACGCAAGCAACGACAGCCAGATTGTCCAATCGTTGGTAAACGCGCTGCCCAACGGCACGGCGGAGAACGGGAATTTCAGCACGCCGGTGTATTACAACGGCTATATCTACTTCGGCGCCGTCAACGACGTGATCCGGGCGTTCCAATTGACGAACGGATTGCTCTCCACGTCGCCGACGTCGACATCGGCCGCGATCTACGGGGTCCGCGGGGCCTCCTTTGCGATTTCCGCCAATACGGCCTCCAACGGAATACTGTGGGCCTTACAGAACAACGGCGCCAGCGCGGACAACGATGTGGGTAATCCGGGCGTGCTCTTCGCGTACAACGCAGATAACCTTGCGGTGGAACTCTATGACACCACTCAGGCCGGGACACGGGACACTCTGGACAATGCCGTGAAATTCTCGATTCCGCTGGTGGCAAACGGAAAGGTATTCGTTGCGGGCCAGACGCAACTCACGGCTTTCGGGCTGCTGCCGTAATGTTAACTAGATAACCGCCGGGAGACGGTATCCTGAAATGAGGGCTCGGTATCCGATCGGGCGACTGCGGGCCGAGCCGCGTTTCTTGAGTCTCGTGGTTGCCCTGCTCGCGCCACTGACGGGTCCCGTTGGTTGGGCCGCTCAAGTCACTGCGTCAATTTCCGGAAGTGTGGAGGATGCTTCCGGCGGAGTGATCCGTGGAGCCGCGATCACCGTCAGGAGCCTGGAGACCGGCGCCACGCGTGAAGTAAGCACGGACGAGGCGGGTAACTACCGAGTCTTCTCTCTTCCGCTTGGGCTTCAGGAAGTCAGGGCCGAAAAGGACGGTTTCCGGACCGCGGTGCGAACGGGAATCAATCTGGAAATCGGCCAGGAGGCGGTGGTGAACCTGCGGCTCGAGGTGGGCGGCCTGGTCCAGCCGATAACCGTTTCGGCCGATGCTCCCGTTGTCAACACCACGACCGCGGCAGTATCCGGGATGGTTGGCGAGCGAGCGGTGAAAGACCTGCCGCTGAATGGCCGCAGCATCGATAACCTCATCACGCTCAATCCGGGTGCGATTAACTATAGCGCCATGAAGAGCGCTAACACCAGCACCAGCGACGGCAACACGTTTTCGGTCGAGGGGCGTCGGACCGGAGACAACCTGTTCCTGCTGAACGGCATTGAATATGGTGGAGCGAGCCAGCTTGCCGTCACACCCGGCGGCGCCAGCGGCGAGTTGCTAGGTATCGATGCGGTGCGCGAGCTCAATGTCCTGACCGATACTTACGGCGCCGAATATGGAAAACGGGCTGGCGCGCAGGTTACCATCGTGACTCAGGCGGGAAGCAACGTGCCGCACGGGACTAGTTTCGAATTCCTTCGCAACAGTGCTCTCGACGCGCGGAACTTCTTTGACCAGGCTTCTGTTCCGCCTTTCCGAAGAAATCAATTCGGCGGCTCCTTGGGTGGGCCGCTCAGGAAGAACCGGCTGTTTCTGTTCGGCAACTACGAGGGATTCCGGCAGGCGCTGGCGCTCAGCAGTGTTAGTGTGGTCCCCGACCTGGAGGCTCGACAGGGCCTGTTGCCGAACGCCTCGACAGGGATCTACTCCGCAGTTCCTAAACTGAACAACGCGATGCTATCTTACATGACGTTTTGGCCCTTGCCGAACGGTCCGGAGCTGCTTTCGAATGGTGTGGCGAGCGGGGCGGCCCTGTCGTATAACAACCCCAAGGAATCCATTCGCGAAGAGTTTGGCACGCTGCGGACGGATTATCTGGCGCGCGACCGCGACACAGTCTCGGCCGTGTACACGATCGACGACGGCGATAGCCTGATTCCCCTGTCGGACCCTCTGTTCGCCTCGCGGACCGGTCTTCGAATGCAGGTCGCCAGTTTGGAAGAGACCCACGTATTCTCGCCGAACATCCTCAATACGTTCCGCGCTGGTTACTCACGGGCGGCGTTCAATCTCGATTCGGCGTTGCTGGCCTCGTTTCCCGCGACCCTTTCCTTCGTCAGTGGAGCCGGGCCGGGAGGCATCGTCATCAATGGCGGCGTCACCACCACGGGCAACAACGGCAGCATCACCGCGGCAGGCCCTAACAACGCAGCCGGCGTCTGGAATCGGCGCAACCTTTTCACCTATTCCGACACAGTGCAGATCAGCAAGGGAAGGCACCAGGTCGGCGTCGGAGTGTGGTTTCAGCGGCTCGATGACAACGAAGACACTGCGTCGCGCCAGCTTGGTCAGGCGAGCTTCTCCAACCTGACGACGTTCCTACAAGGCACTGTGACTACTTTCCAGGTAGTGCCCGACCCTAATGAACTGGGCTGGAGGAGTCTTTACGGGGCGTGGTATTTCGAAGATGCCATCAAGCTGCGGCCCAATCTAACGCTCGAAGCCGGCATCCGGCACGAATGGAGCAGCGGCTGGAATGAGAGTTCGGGCAGGGCGGCCAACTACGTTACGGACTCGGCCGGCATTCTCGTGACGACTCCGCGGATTGGCGATTCAGCCTTCACCGAAAACAATGCGAAGCTGCTGCTCAGTCCGCGAGTTGGTTTGGCGTGGGACGCATTCGGAGACGGAAAGACTGCCATACGGTCGGGATTCGGAACCTACTACTCCTTGATGGACGCGCTCAGCTTCCTGCTGAATTCGCTGCCTCCCTATAATGGATCCGTCTCATACTCGAACACGCCCCTGACTTCGCTGTTGCCAGTTATGCCGGGCGTGCAACCGCCGCCCTCCTGTGGACCCGGAGTGCCGTCGCCCTGCACCACTTATGCGCCTCAGGGAGTACAGCCCAACGCCAAAACCCAGGCGGTCGAGGAGTGGAATTTGAGCGTCCAGCGGCAACTCGACAGAAACTCGTCGGTCCGCATTGCCTATGTTGGATCGCACGGGTACCATGGCTTGCTGAGCATAGATCCCAATAGCATTCCGGCGCAGGTGTGCGTGAATCCGAACGGGTGCCAATCGGGCGGCGTGGCACCGTCTTTGAGAGGCACCGTACCGGAAGGGACGCAGTTCATTCCAATAGGATCCCGGCCCAATCCGTACCTGTCGGCTGGGTTCTTCTGGTACACAGATGGGAACAGCAGCTACAATTCCGTGCAAACGGAGGTATCCCACCGCCTGACTCGCGGCCTGGAGTTTCGCGCCAACTATACTTGGTCTAAGAACCTGGATATGAATTCGGGATTGACGGGAGCCCAGTCCCAAAACCAGGCACAGATGATATTAGACAGGAACGACCTGCCCAGGGATTGGGGATTGTCCGCATTGAACGCAGCCAGCCAAGCCAGCCTTTCCGGCCGCTATGAGCTGCCTTTCGGATCTAACAGACACTGGCTGAATGGAGGCCGCGGGTTGGCGAGCCGCCTGGCTGGCGGCTGGCAGTTGAATGCAATCGCCACCTTGTTGAGTGGGTTCCCGTTTACACCCCAAATTGGTGCGAACCGTTCCGAGGACGGAGATACGAGGAATCCCGATCGGCCCTCGCTGAATCCGTCTTTCACCGGGCCCGTGGTGCTGGGAAGCCCGAATGAGTGGTTCAATCCCAATGCGTTCATCCTGCCGGCCTTTGGCACCTACGGCAACCTGGGAAGAGGAACGCTGACGGGGCCTGGCCTAGCCACGCTCGATGCATCCATGTTCAAGAACGTATCGATTTCCGAAAGAGTCACCTTACAGTTCCGGGCGGAGTTCTTCAATCTTCTCAATCGGGCGAATTTCGGGCCACCCAATGCGACGCTGTTCACCAACGGCGCCAGCACGGTTTCCACCGTTCCGGCCATCAGCCCCGCAGCGGGATTGATTACGGCAACCGCAACCACTTCCAGGCAGATCCAGTTCGGGCTGAAAATGGTCTTTTAGCGGTCCCGATTGAACCTGCGAAGATGCTCCGGGGTGTCAGAAAACTTGGCAGCAAATCCAAATCGTCGTCCACGCTAATAGTACTAGTCTCCGCGCCGCCCTTTGCGGAATCTCCCTTAAGTCTCTGAAAGATATCACAATCCTGCACTAAGACCGAGTTTGGTAGTTGAATTGCCCTTGCCCTTTAGGGAAACAGAGCGAGTCGGGGCTTTCGAGCGCCGTGGGCCTTCTGCATGGCTGGGATGAAAAGGGCGGTAGCTTGCATGAAGGCGCGTTTTACCTCGGCAACAATATCCCCTGCAAGGGCTTGACCGAACTCTCGCGCCCTTGAAGCAAGCGGAGCGCGTTTCGGCGGGCGCGAACATAGTCTGCGGGTTCACGGCGGGTTTCGACAGAGTGATATGGAAAGTACACATAACCACACGGCAACAGAAGAGGCGGAAGGCAATCTCGGCGAGACGCTAGCTCGCTTCGTTGGGGCGTTGATCCGGCACCGTTGGTGGTTTCTGCTCACGGCCGCGGCCGTTATCATTGCCACGGCGTTTGTCCTGACTCTGCTTCCGAACCGGTATACGTCGGAAGCCACGATTATCGTGGTGCAGCAAAGCGTGCCCGAAAGGTACGTCGTGCCGACGGCGACCACCGACCTCAACCGGGTTCTTGAGGCCATCATGCAAGAGGTGTTATCGCGGCCGCAGTTGCTGGCGCTGATCCAGGAGTTCGGACTCTACCGCACCGAAAGAGAGCACCTGGCTCCTGAACGTGTCCTCGCCCGAATGCGGGGAGATATCGACGTTAGGCCACTGGATCCCGTGGGGGAGACTTCCGGGCAGAAGGACCTGAATGCTTTCAAGATCTCCTTCACTGCCGCCACGCCACTGCTTGCCCAGGAAATCACCAGCCGGCTAACTTCGATTTTTATCCAAACCAATCTCACCTCCCGGGCGAGACAAGCCACGAATACCACCAGTTTCCTCCACGAGCAACTCGAAGCAGCCAAGGGGAAGTTGGCCGATCAGGAGCAGAAACTCAGAGACTTCAAGATGCAGTACCTTGGCTCACTGCCTGAGCAACAGCAAGGGAACCTGGCCATTCTCGCTAGTATACAGTCACAATTACAGAATACCGAGGACAGTCTGGACCGTGCGCGGCAGCAAAAGGTGTACCTTCAGTCGATGATGGACGGGTATCGACGCCTGGCCTCGCAAGTAAGTTCGATGACGGCCACAGGCGTCACCCAGGTGAATGGAGTTATTCAACCCGCAAGTCCTCTCTTGACTGCTCGGGCGGATCTAGCCAGGCTGCAGGCCAAAGAGGCGGATTTGCGAACAACCTATGGCTCGCAATACCCTGAGGTCATCGAGGTCCAGCGCCAGATAGCCGCAGCGGAAGCGACTATATCCAGTCTAAGGTCCGCAAAGCCCGTTGCCAGCGTCGAAGATGCGAAAGGCGACAAGACCGCCGCGCCAACTACTGGACCCGGCGGCAGTTCACCTGCTCCACCGGAAGACAACGCGTCGACTGCGCAGATCGAGAGCCAGTTGGAGGCCAACCGGCTGGAACTCGCGGACCTGTCTAAAGACGAAGCGCAACTGCGGGCGAAGATCACGACCTACCAGGATCGCCTCAACTTAACGCCGGTGCGCGAACAGCAATTAGCCGGACTGATGCGGGACGACGAACTACTAAAGAAGGAGTACTCGGACCTGCTGAGCAAGGAGCTGGAATCCCAACTGGCGACGAACCTGGAGGAGCAGCAGGGCGGGCAGCAGTTTCGCCTGATCGACCCGCCAACGCTGCCGACCCTGCCGTCTAGCCCAAAACGCGGTAAGATCGCGCTCGGCGGCGCCGCCGCGGGTGTCTTTCTGGGCTTGGCGCTGGTATTTCTGGTCGATTCAAAGGATCATTCCTTTCATGGCGAGAAGGATTTGAAACATCAACAGCGTTTTCCGATCATAGTCAGCGTGCCATTGGTGTTGACCGCTTGGGAACAGAAGCAGCACGCCTGGAGAACGGCCGTCGAATGGTGCGGCGGGGCTTTGGTGGCGATATCGGTCTCTGCGGCCGGGCTGTTCCTGTATTTACATCGATAGGATATGTATGGACCTTGCTCTGGTGACACAATGGCCGTAAGAATCCAATCGCCTTCGGAGTCGAGTCGATGAGCCGGCTAGTCGATTTGATGCAAAGCTCGGTGCCTCCGCCCGATCGCGACGAACTCGCTCCCTTGCCGGTCGAGAACGCCGAGATCTTACCGGAGGCCCGGCTCGTCTTTCACACGGATCCGCACAGCCCAGGCGCCGATCGTTATAGGCTTCTACGAATGCGGCTGCGGGAATTGGGATCGTCAGGTAAGCTGAAGACTCTTCTGATCACGAGTCCTCTTCCTCACGAGGGAAAGTCCACGGTTTGCCTGAACCTCGCCACGGCCCTGGCGGAAGGCGGCAAGAAGAACGTTCTTTTGATCGAAGCCGATCTTCACCAGCCAGTTCTGAATAGCCGACTGCGGCTCACCGACTGGGCGGGCCTCGCGGAGTGCCTGGAGGGTACCGTGGATCCGCGCTCCGTGATTCGGCGTATCCATCCGTTGAATTGGTGTCTTTTGCCGGCTGGCGGTTCGCGAGTCAACGCTTCGGAGTTGCTGCAGACTGCCGCTCTGGCTGGCGTAATGAGCAAGCTCTCGCCACAATTCGATTGGATTATCGTCGACTCTCCCCCAGTGCTGCCCCTCAGCGATGCGACGTCTTTGACCCGCTATGCCGATGCCACTCTACTTGTCGCGCGGGCCGACCAGACGGTGCGTGAGGCCATAGAAGAGACGATCGCCATTATCGGGCGCCAGCGCGTTGCCGGCGTAATCCTCAACGGAGTGAATTCGTTCGATCGCTCCTATTCCAAGTACTATCAGTCGTATTATTCCCGGAAGACACCCCAGCCCGAAGACACACACAACTAAGTGGGGTTGCATGCGCGCTCGCATCGGGTCTGAGAGCTGCCTGACAGTTCAGGCTCGGTTTGGACCACTGCGCCTCTGACTGGAGTTCCAATGACACGAATCTTGATAGCCGACAGCCAAGTGAGCATTCGCCACCGGTTACGGCAACTGCTGGAGCGCGGGCGCGACATCCAGGTCGTCGGCGAGGTCTCGGATGCGTCCAGCACTCACAAGCTGATCCGGCAGTTGAAGCCGGACCTTCTCCTAATCGATCTTGAACTGTGCCAACAGTCGGCACCGCTGGACTCGGACGGGGGAGGCTCGGCGCCGCAACGGACAATTGTGATGCTCGCTTCGATCGACAAGCGCGGGATAGTGGAAGCCTTCCGTCTCGGCGCGCAAGGCATCGTTCCGAAAACAGCGGCTCCGGCAACGTGGAGGAAGACGATTCGGCGCGTCATGGATGGTCAATACTGCTTTGAAAATGGCAGCGTCACGGTTCTCCTGGAGGCGTTCCGATCGTCATTTGCCCGGCAGAGCGCGATGGCGCAGAAGGAGTATGGCCTCACAACGCGGGAACTGGAAATCGTTGCGAAGATTGCCGCCGGTCATTCCAATCGGCAGGTCGGCCAACAGTTCTCGATCTGTGAGCGGACCGTCAAGCATCATCTAACCAACATCTTTGACAAGGTCGGAGTCTCCAGCCGGCTTGAATTGGCTCTATTCGCAGTGAAGCACCGGTTGGTTCCGGCTGAGTCCGTCGTCCACCAGCCGGAGGAGGAGATAGACTTCTCATTACAGCATAGCTCGGCTGTCGTGGCAGGAGGCGTTTCAAGAGGTGCGGTGGGCGTGACAGGATGGCGCGAATAGACACGTTTGTACTCGTCCGTGTCTGGATGAAACGTCTGGAGCGCCTGCAATCAATGCCACGACATTTGTCATTTCCGCTCGTTTTGCTCTTATCGCTCGTGCCGTTCTGGCAGCCACTGAGCACCTTGATCAAACTGGCGGTCGAGAGCGATCGATACACGTACATCGTGTTCGTGCCATTGATAAGCCTGTGTGTGTTCTATCTCGAGCGCAAAACGATCTTCTCCAGCTCACACTATGCGTGGCGAAGTGGAGTTCCATTTCTTGCGCTGGGGCTGATCCTGTTTTGGCTTCTAAGACAGCATACCTCGTCGACGGATGCCGGCAGCCTGTTCCGCGTTATGCCCTCGATCATACTCGTGTGGGCGGCCGCCTTTCTCCTTTGTTACGGCCCGGCGAGTCTGCGCGCCGCGGCGTTTCCAGTGTGCTTTCTTCTGTTGATGGTTCCCGTCCCGGTTTATGTGCTGAACCAGATCACTTTCGGCTTACAGAGGGGCTCCGCAGACGTCAGTTATCTGTTGTTCAAACTCTCGGGAATGCCCGTATTCCGGCAGGGTTTCAGATTCTCGCTTCCCAGCGTCGAAATAGAGATCGCCGAGCAATGCAGCGGCATCCGGTCGAGCCTGGCTATGGTGATCACCAGCATTTTGGCGGGCCACCTGTTTCTCAGGTCTTGGTGGAGCAAGGGATTGCTCGTCCTGTTCACCTTTCCTGTGGTCGTCTTTAAGAACTCGGTTCGCATTGTTACCATTTCAACCCTCGGAGTCTACGTGAACCGGGCCTTTCTGTATGGCAATCTGCACCGGCGTGGCGGCTTGCTATTCGCGTTGCTCGGACTTCTGATGCTGGTTCCGGCGCTTACGGTGCTGCAAAGAGCGGAGCGCCGTTCTCGGAAGCCATCGACGATTCTAGAAACCGAACTGTAGCCGTGCGGTAACCGCCCGGGACGTGGCGATAGCAGTCCCGGAGAAAAGGCCTGCGAAGTCGATCACATTGATCTCGTTGGTGAGGTTCCTACCGTCTATTTGCAGCCGCACGGGACGCCGCTCCGATCGGCGGAAGATCACCCCGACCGAGGCGTCGAGAGACACCAGTGGAAACGGCCGGTAGTCGGAGAAGTTCACCCGGTCGAGGATCGCCTGCCCATACTGCTCGGCAGCCTGCTGATACGTCCCGCTGAAGTCGATCGGCAGGCCACTATCGTAGGTTCCGCCAATCGCCACCCACAGGCGAGATGTAGCATCCCAGCGAAGGCGGGCGCGAACGGCGTTGCGCTCGTCTTGCGAGACTGGAAAGACACTGCTTCCCGCGCTAAGGGCTTGCGCCGCTTCATCCCCCAGGAACAGGCCGCCGGTAACTGGAAAATAGCCGTTTCCCCTTTCGTTGGAGTAACTGATATATCCGGAGAAGGGCCCCCAATGCGGCATATCCAGCTTCACCTCGGCCCCGTATATGTCAGCGCGCGCGAACGTGATCGGAAAACTGACCGCCGTATTAAGCAGTAAGTCGTCGTCCGGATAATTGCGGTACCCTCGCCAGTAGAAGTTTCCGTCAATCTTGATGTGTTGGAAGAAGGTCCGGCCCAAACCGGCTTGATAGTAATTGCCCCGCGCCGGCTGCACGGGCAGCCGGAGAACCTGATCGCTGAGACTGCTAACCAGCGGTGAACTCGACACCAGAAGATTCTCGAACGGCGGCGTCTGGAAGACCCTGTCATAGGACGCGCGGAAGACGATGTTGGCCCACGGGAGGTAGTACGCGGCGCCAAGGCGCGGGCTAGCTGCCTTTTGATTTACCAACAGGGAATAGTGATCGAAGCGCAGGCCGGCACTCAGCGTCAGATGCTTCCAATGGACCTCGTCCTGTGCGAAGACGCTTTGCTCCCGATCCGGCGCGTGACCGTAGAAGGTGAACGAAAGCGGTGTGCTGGGATCGAACAGCGCGGGATCGGTAATCCGATAGCTGAGCGCTTCCTGAATCGACGCATAATCGAAGTCGCCTCCCACCTTCCACTCCTGGACTCCCGTGTGGACGGAAATCGCGCCCTTGGCATACTGCTCATGATAGGCTCGGTCTTGGCCGGCAATTATGGGAGTGGAAAGATCATTCGACCAGTAAGTGGCAGTTAAGTCTCGCGCCATGGCGCGGAAAAGAGCGAGCACATTCGGCGAAAAACTGTGGTCGTATGAGAGTTGCACGGCGCTTTCAAAGCTCTGCCGATCCTGCCGCTGCCCGGCCTGCCACTGTAGGATCTCGTCCGGAACTTCGAATTTGGACTGCTCCCGGCGCAAGACAAGCCCGATCCGGTCTTTGTCCGTCAAATCGCGCTCATAATGTGCCATCAGGTCGCCCAGCGTACCGTGATTAGTATAGTTTTGCGGCACCGGTGGATCGAGGTAACGGTCCGTCGTGGCGGCGGATCCACTTAGCGTGAGAGTGTTGGCTCCCCAACCATCCTGAACCTCTGCGTAGGCGCTGGCCGCGTCGAAGCTTCCGCCAGATAAAATGGCTTTACCGTGAAGGCCAAGGCGTGAGTCGCGCTGCGTTTGCACTTCGACCACGCCGCCCAGCTTTCTGCCATATTCGGCTGGGAAGCCTGCAGTCAAGATGCTCATTTCCTGCACATCGTCGACATCGAAGTCCGGAACGTACGCAACCGACCGGTTGTCAGTCAGCGGAAGACCGTCGAGCACATACTGAACCTGGTACTCCTCCGCCCGCGGGTGAAGAATCCCATTACCTTCGAATATCCATCCCGGCTCCTGGTTCACCAAATCCGCGAGCGACCGCCCGGGCATGGCTGCGACACGGTCCTCGATGGTCGCAGCTCCAATCCGATTGGCGGAGCCATAGTTGCCAGGATCGAGGAGAGTGTCCTCGGCGCCAACGTTCACCGCGGTTCTGAGTTGCGCGACGCCTAGGGTAACTTTCAAGTCGTTGGGGATTGCCGAGTGAACGTCCGCCATTTGGGAGACCGGAGTAAGACCCGGATAACTGGCGCTCAGCGTATAAATGGCATATGGAAGGCGCTTGGCGACAACGTGGCCGCCGGCATCGGCGAGGAACCTTCGCGCATAGTGTACGGCCTGACTGGCCAAATCCACGCGCCCGCGTACCGGAAGCCCGCTGGAATCGGTGATGGTGAGCCGCAACTCACCAAAATCGCTCTGAGCGAACGCGGGTCCCGCAAACAACAGAAAAAGGAGCCGTGGAAAGTGCATCTCTACCAGTGGCCGGGCGCGGTGCGGGCTGGCCGGAAGTGAACCACTGGCCACCACCCGCCTGCCGCGTACCTACAAGTATAAGCCGGAACTCTGAGCTTCGTCTCCCGCTAGTTAGGGGAGCGGTCGCCTTTGTCCTCATTGCTGCGAGCGGCCGCTCGATCTTGCGCCTTTTAGGCCCGCACCAGCCGGCGGCGCATCAGAAAGACGACGCCTGCGAAAGCGGCGAGTTCGAACCCTAAGGTCGCCGGCAGCGACGCCTCAGGTGCACTGACGACGAGGTACTCCTGTGCCGCGCCCAGCGGGTTAGGCGTGTAAATCGACACGTCGAGGCCCGTCGCCCCCCCGCTTGCGGCTTCGGTAAGAGCCGTGGTTCGGAAAGTGTTGACCGCACTTTGCTCGGTACCCGTCAGGGCGTTCCCGCCATATCCGTTGACGGCGTCCGGGTCGAAGAGAGTCCAGATTGCATAGGAGTATTCGCCGGCCAGGGTCGAATCACCCATATTAGCCATGACATCTTCGGCCAGTAAGGCCGCAGCGTCGTACTCCTGCTCAATCGAATAAGGCGACCAATCGGGCGTCGTGAACTTCTGAGGGCCACCCGGCCCTACAGCGGATAACGAGTTCTGATTCGCTTCCCAGGTGTCGCCAACCCACACGTCGGTCTCAAAGTCGTCGCATATTACATAGGTGGATACACCATTTATCGAAGCCACGTACGGGCTTGTGTAGACTCCGCCCATGTTAGCGCCTGTGCCGATGCCCGTCAGCGTCATACTGACTTGCGCGATAGCGCCGCTGCTAAGGCAAGTCGCTCCCGCGATCCCCCAAAACGTTAGCTTCCGAATCAGTGTCCCAGCCGTCATCAGTTTCATCCTCATCCCCTTTCGGTATCCCTGGCGGCGCTGCCTTACCGCTGCCACCCTCGAAACCCTTCCCAGACAGGTAACTTGTCACGGCAGCCGTAACTGCGCTGTGAACCTTTATCAAGATTACTGCCCGCACGAAGCCCGGTCAATGGCACCAAGGGGCAGGACGAGGATTCAGAAGTGAGTAAGTTAAGCAACGCATTGTTCTCAAAGCACTTCGCCAGGTGAAAAGTCCTGGTACCGATAGTAATGTGTGAGACTGCGTCCCTTGGTAAGATGGTGCCAGTGGCGGCCGGCGTGACGCCGGTTTCTTCAAGGCATTAGGTGAGGGGCATGCAACTAACACACGGTAACACGCTATATCGAACCTGTCTCGCGGCCTTCCTGGCGCTTGCTATGGCAGGTTGTTCCTGGGATCGCGGCCATCGGAAGCTGAATTACTTTCATAGTGGTGAGGCATACTTCCACGCCGGCAAATACATGGAGGCCGTCATCCAATTCCGGAACGCGGTGCGTCTCGATCCGAAGTTTGCGGCGGCCCATTCGCGGCTGGCTGAGGGCTACTTAAGGTTAGGCAACTCCGAAGCCGCCTACCGGGAGTTTATGGAAGCCGCGACACTGGATCCTAAGGATACTATCGCCCAATTACATCTTGCCGATCTGCTGCTCTCGCGGCGTCAATTCGACCGGGCTCAGTCGGCGGCGCAAGCCGCCCTGAATTCCGATCCCGCGAATGATCGCGCTCACGCGATCCTCGGCGAACGCTTCGTCTTGATCGGGGACAACGCGGGCGCGATACGCGAATTCGTCGAGGCGATCGGCCTCGCTCCCAATAGAGTCGAACATTATGCGGCTCTGTCGTCCGTCTATCTATCCCTGGGACAGGCAGCGCAAGCCGAAGCTGTTAGCCGGAAGGCAGTCGAGGCCAACCCGCGATCGGTCGCCGCTCACATCCATCTCGGGCAATTCTACTTCACGCAGGACAGGCTGGCGGAAGCCGACGCTGAGATGCGCCTGGCATCCGAACTCGACCCGGGCGCCATCCGGCCTCGGGTGTTCTGGGCCCGCGTCCTGGTCCGGGCGGGAAAGCTGACTGACGCAGAGAGGCTTTACCAGGGGATCAAGACCCTCGCCCCCGGCGACCCGGAGGCTTATCGGGCGCTCGGGAGGTTTTACCTATCTACTGGCCAGAAAGAGAAGGCCGCCGCGGAGTTTCGTCTGTTGATGACCTCCAAACCGGCGGATGACATAGTCAAGATGAGCTTGGTCGACGTCCTGATCGACCTGAATCGGATCCAGGAAGCGGCCGCCTTGGAACAGCAGATTCTAACTAGTAAGCCCGATAATGCGCAGGCGCTTCTTTCGAACGGCCGGTTACTGATCGCAGAGGGCAACCCCCGGCAGGCGTTCCCGGCTCTCGAGAAGGTGGTTCAGGCCGATCCGCAGTCCGCCATCGGATACTATTACTTGGGCGTCGCCCAAAGAGCACTCCGGATGTCCGACTCGGCCAAGGCTTCTCTCAGTCGTGCCCTCGCACTTTCTCCTGGGATGACCGAGGCCCAAGCTGCGCTGGCGTCGCTGACAGCCGCGGCAGGCGACCATGACGAAGCCTTGCGATTGGCCACCGGCGCCGTGCAGGCTCGCCCGGCCTTGCCCCTGGCGCAACTTGCGAACGCTCAGGCACTGTCGGCAGCGGGTGACTCCGGCCACGCCGAAACCGCACTGGAGAACCTGCTCAAACAGGATCCAACCTCGCTGTCCGCCTTAGCGCAGTTGCTCAACGTGTACATGGCTCAAGCGAAGACCGCCCAGGCCGTAAAGAGAATTGCCGGCTTGGCTGAGCGGAACCCTCGAAATGCCGGGTTGCACTTCCTGTTAGCGCTGGGCTATTTCGACCTGCGGGACCTGGATAAGTCCGAATCGAGCCTGAAACAGGCGATCGCGCTCGATCCGAAGACGCCCCAGGCTTACAGTCTGTTCGGGAACATTCATCTCGCCCGGGGCGCCGTTGAAACCGCCAAGGAGGACTTCCGCCGGGCGATTGAGGCCAATCCGCGTAACCTGTCCAACTATCTTGCCCTGGAGGCTCAGTACGAACGGGAAGGCAACTGGGAAGAGGCCAAGAGACTCTGCGAACAGGCGCATGAGATGGATCCGGAATCTGCCGTCGCCGCCGGATCGCTGGCAGTACTCTATTTGGACCATGGCGGCGATGTCAATCTGGCATTGTCTCTGGCCCAAAAGGTCAAGCAGAAGATGCCCGGTTCGCCGCTGGCCAGCGACACGCTTGGTTGGGCTTACTACAGACTTGGGTCGTATGATTCAGCCGTGGCACAGTTGCGCGAATCCGTGAAAGGGGCTCCGAACAACGCCATGTTCGGATTTCACTTAGGCATGACCTACCTGACGGGCGGCCAGCCCGATGCAGCCCGCAGGACCCTGCAGAAGGCCCTCCAGGACGATCCGCAATCGCCGTTCGCCGCTAACATCCGAGAGACGTTAGGAAGAATGACGGCCGGCACGAGATAGCCGGCTTGTCATGAAATACTGTTGCAGATCCTAGTGACCGGCGTGGCGCGCGCAGTCCTGCGCGCTGCGTCGAGAGGTCATCTCGACGTTTCTTGGCTTCCCGGCTGTCCTGCTGGGTTGGAATTCCTTACAGGCGGACGATCTTGGGAGATCGAAATCGCTTCAATGCGTTTCGCGTGTCGACGATCAGCTTTGACTCGCGAACAATCGCCGCGTAATCGAACTCGGAGTGGTCCGTGACAATCACCACGCAATCGGCGCGCGAGCAAGCCGCCAAAGGCTCTTCGGCAAGGTATTCGCCTCCGGTGTCTAATTGCAGGCGGCGGACTCGCGGATCGCTGTAAGTCACCCGCGCGCCGCGGCGAGCGAGCACGTGGATGATGTCCAACGCCGGCGATTCCCTCACGTCATCGATGTCGCGCTTGTACGCGACGCCCAGCACGTGCACGTGCGAATCCCGCAGCGGTTTGGATTGCTCGTTGAGAGCGCCTTGGATCTTGTCCAGCACGAAGTGCGGCATCTGGCCGTTGATGTAGCCCGCCAACTCGATGAAACGCGCCTCGATTCCGGCCTGCCTCGATTTCCAGGAAAGATAGAACGGGTCGATCGGGATGCAATGGCCTCCCAGCCCTGGGCCCGGATAGAATGGCATGAAACCGAACGGTTTGGTGGCCGCCGCGTCGATCACTTCCCAGACGTTGATGCCCATGCGATCGCACATCATGGCGATTTCGTTCACCAACCCGATATTGATCATCCGGAAAGTGTTCTCCAGCAGTTTGACCATCTCGGCGACCTGACTGGAACTCACCGGCACAACCTTCTCGAGTGCCTGCGCATAGAATAGCGCGCCCATTTCCGTGCACTCCGGCGTGATCCCTCCCACCACCTTAGGGATGTTCGCCGTCTGGAAATTCGGATTTCCCGGGTCCACTCGCTCGGGCGAGAAGCACAGGAAGATGTCCCGGCCCACTCGGAGGTCCGGCGTCTCCAGCAGTGGCAGTAACACCTCTTCGGTGGTGCCTGGATATGTGGTCGACTCCAGCACGATGAGCATACCCGGATGGGTGTACTTGGCGAGTTCCTGACACGCCGCCACAATGTAACTCATATCCGGGTCTTTGGTCTTCCGCAGTGGCGTGGGGACGCAGATACTGATCGCATCCAACTCGGCAATCTCGGAAAAGTCGGTGGTCGCCCTGAGCTTTTTCTTCCGTACCAGGTCGCGCACGCGGCTGGCTGGAACGTCTTGAATATGAGAACGGCCGGAGTTAATGCCGGTGACTTTGGCCTCTTGTAGGTCGATGCCAGTGACCGCGAAACCCGCGTTTGCGAATTCGACGGCCAAGGGACATCCCACATAGCCGAGCCCGATGACTCCCACGCGGGCCGAGCGCATCCTGATTTTCTCGGCCAGCATTTCGGCCACACTGAGCGGTTGTAATGCAGCGGCTGACATAAGGTTTAGACTCCGCGATAGACGGCCTAGGGCCGGCATCTCCGGGCAAGTACTCGACCGGGCAATTACACCTAGCATATTGGGGGCCAAACCGCTTTTTGGGCCGGCGGCCTTTGCCTCGTAATGCGTTGCGGGCAACGGTCTCAGCGCAAAGTCCAACTCTTTTGGCTTTTTCTCCGCTTCGGTTCGTCTTCGCTCCGCCGGCAAGGGGTCCCCACGCGGCCTGCGTTACACTTCACTCAGAGGGGACGTGGCCGCAAAATTGCGAGTGACCACGTCACTGGATATGTACACCGCTTTCTTCGGACTACAGAAGCTGCCATTCAATCTGACGCCCGACCCGGAGTTTCTTTTCCTGTCCTCGAAACACCGGGAGGCCCTCGCCGGGTTAAAGTACGCCGTTCTCGGCCGAAAGGGGTTCGTAGTTCTGACCGGCGACGCGGGCACCGGGAAAACCACCCTCCTGAGCGCCGTTGTGAGTCAGTTGCCCGCTGGCAAGGTCCTGTCCAGCCTTCTGTTGAATCCAACTCTGACGCCGTCCGAGTTCCTCGAGCTTCTCATGCTGGACTTCGGAATCACCGACATTCCCGCCAGTAAAGCGCAACGTCTTTGGAAGTTGCAGGGCTTCCTGTTGGAGGCCTACCGCAATGGCCGGATTGCAATCCTGGCAATCGACGAAGCTCACAAATTGAGCACGGAAGTTCTGGAAGAGATCCGGCTGTTGGGAAACTACGAGTACGGCCCGGATAAATTCGTACAGATCGTGCTTTTGGGCCAATGTGAGTTAGACGAGCTTCTGGACCGGCACGATTTGCGCCAATTCAAACAGAGGGTTGCGGTACGTCTCTACATCGACCCGCTTACCCCTGCGGAGACCACCGACTACATACGGTTTCGCTGGGCAAAAGCAGGCGGAACCGGCGAGCCGCCGTTCCCCGCGGACGCGGTCGAGAGCATTGCGCGGTGGTCGACCGGAATTCCGCGGCTGATCAATTCCATTTGCGATTCAGCGCTGCTGATGGCTTACGGGGATGGGTCTTCCACGGTCGGTGTGAGCTACATCCGCGATGCGGCCACGAATTTGGTTCTGATGCCCTCGCTCGCCGCGATGAGCGTCCCTGCGCAACCGGCGTCAGCTTCGCTTCCTGAGGAAACCCCGCCTCCGAAATTGGGGCCGGTTGAGGTCCCTCCCCGGCGCAACACGAACTCCGTCTTGTCCGAGGTGGATTACGAAATTCCTTCCTTCGCCCGGTATGGGCTCGCCCGCCAGAATTCTTCCATTCTGAAGCGATTGGCCGGCAGGTTCGGCTTCCCACAGTGAGGCCGGTTGAGCGTCGCCACAAGCTCCGGTGCGAGCGCGTCAATCCGCCGCGGCAGCCGCGGTAGCGTCGTTCCTCCTGTGGCCCGGCCCGTGCTATCCTGAGCGCGAATGTTTCGTCATCTGCGGAGCGCCCGTGCTTTGTACGGATTGTCGGATCTCATCCTGGCCACCCTCGCCTTTGAGATCGCCTACCACGCGCGCGCCATCCAACATTGGCATTTCGAGTTTTACCTCACGGCGGAACAGCAGGTCCTGGTGCTGGGCTTCTCGCTTTTCGCTTGGGTGACACTCGGGTTGTGGCTCGGGGTCTATGACAAGCTCGATTCCGCCCGCCAGGGCGCCATACTCCGCGATTCGGTGAGACAGTGCGCCTATGGCGGACTCTGCCTGCTGGTCTTTGAGTACGCGCTGCGGATGGATCTCAGCCGTTTCTTTCTGGCTCTTTACTCCTCCGTGGCATGGGTGCTGCTGCTGGTCTTCCGGCTCACTGCCGGCCGCGTGGTTGCCGCGATCCGCCGCGAATTCGCCGCCCCGCACTATTGTATGGTGGTTGGCACCGGAGAGCGCGCCATCCGTCTGGCGGGCGTGCTGGAAGAGTCGGCCAAGTACGGCGTTCGCCTGCGCGGATTCTTCAGTGAGTCCGGCGGCGGCGTGGCTGAAATAGCCCTTGGCGCCGTCCACAAGGTGTATCCCATCGCGGAGCTGCCATCCTTCCTGCGCCAGCACGTGGTCGATGAGATTATCTTCGCCGTCGGCAGCGAGAGCCTTGCCGATCTAGAAGAAGTTTTTCTCCTCTGCGATCAGGAAGGGGTCCGCACCCGTGTAGCGGTTGATTTCTTTCCGCACGTCAATAGCACGGTTTCGCTCGACCGCCTGGAATCCACGCCGTTGTTGACGTTTACCGCCGCTCCCGACGATGAGATCCGCCTGCTGGTGAAACGTCTGACCGATATTGCCATCGCCGCCGCGGGCCTGCTGGTGCTGGCGCCCTTCATGGCGGCGATTGCGGCCCTGATCCGGCTTACCTCGCCCGGCCCGGCCATCTTCACGCAAGTGCGCTGCGGGCTCAACGGGCGCCAATTCCGGTTCCACAAGTTCCGCTCGATGTGCGAAAACGCCGAGCAGCTCAAGCCCGCGTTGGCTCACCTCAACACGCGCACCACCGCGTTCAAAATCCCCGACGATCCCCGCCTCACTTTCGCCGGCCGGTATTTGCGCAAGTTCTCGATCGACGAATGGCCCCAACTGTGGAATGTGTTGCGCGGCGATATGTCGCTGGTGGGCCCGCGTCCGGCCGTCCCGAGTGAGGTGGAACACTATCAGCGGTGGCAGCGCCGGCGCTTGCGCATGCGGCCCGGACTCACCTGCCTGTGGGCCGTTTCAGGCCGTGACAATGTCGATTTCGACCGATGGATGAAGCTGGACATGCAGTACATCGACAATTGGTCTCTGGGGCTCGATTGGAAGATACTGCTGCAAACCATCCCCCGCGTGCTTACCGGCCACGGAGCCAACTGAGCGATAACGCTACCCTCTCCGAGGTTAATAAGACAATATGAACCAAAGGCGGGATGACTCGCGCTAGAGTCTGACCGTAGCATACAACGTATGCGAAGCCCGACTGCATCGGAGACGCTGGTGTTAGCTCCGCCCCGCGAACATGCGGCCTTGGACCGCGCGCGGGTGGCCGTGGCAGGCCAGGGGACGAAGCAAGAGACCTCCCAGCCCGATCATCGCCGCGCAGCCCGGGGTGTCCTGATTGGCATCTTTCTGGGCGCTGGCGCCTGGGGCGTGATTTTGGCCATTGCCTCGGCCCTTTGGCATCGCGGCTAGCGCAACCGAGCTTCGCGGATAAGCGCTAGTGTGGTGCGTCCAAAATTCCGGCAAGTATCGCGTGCAGAGGTGGGGCAGGCGCTTCCGCCTGCCAACCCGTGTGTTCAAACGCCAACGGCTCCCCGCCGGCATCCCGAATGAACTCATCCAGGTCGAGCCGTGCAGTTGGCAGGCGAAAGCGCCTGCCCCACGGCCCGAGCACACTAGTTGTTCTGCTTGACGCACTACACTAGCTCATCGCTTGATCGACCGGGAGATTTCGCGGCGAGTCGTTTCTGAGCCCGGAGGGCGGAAAGACACTAGCCCACGGCGCAAGCCGTGGGTCCGCGGCATCCCGGGCGCAGCCCCGGAAACGGGGCGTAAGAATCCCGCCAGCGAGAACGTCTTCCGCCCCGTTCCGGGACTGCCTCGCGTTTCATGCCGTTCCCAAGGCTCACGCCTTGGGCTACTGCCTGCCGCCCACTGGGCTTGCCCGAGTCAGCGCTAGGTTAGCGCTTTATGAGACTTCGCCCCGGTCAGATCGCACTAGCGTCCGGCCGGGCGAGCGGGCGAGCGGGATTTCCTCCCACGACAATTCCCGCGGCAACCGGCTTCACCACCACCGCTCCCGCTGCGACCGTGCTTCGGTCACCGACATCGGCAAGCACCACCGCCGAAGCCCCAATCCAGCAATGCTCGCCGATCGCGACTTCCACAAACTCACGGCCTTCGTCGGTGAGCCGGCCCTGCGAGTCCCTTTTGTGTTGCTGCTTTCCGCTCAGAATTTGCACGTTGGGTCCGAGCCGCGTGCCCTCCCCGATCGCAGCGCGCCCGATCACGCAATAGGGTCCGATCCCGGCGCCGCGTCCTACCGCAGCCTGCGGGTGGGCAAAGAACGCGCCGAAACTGATCTCGCAGTCGCGCGAGCAACTCCGCAGCGTCATCCGGTAATAAGCGACGCGCACGAAGTCGCCAACCACACCGGGGACCAGAGCGCAAAGTTGAGCGAAGAAACTGAAGACGCCCGGCTGCCGCCCAAAGCCAGACACCGCAGCGCAGGGGAACATGAGCGCGAGGAACACTGCAGCGGCCAGCCTCTTCCATAACTGTCTCTGAGACGGAATTCCCATCTTAGACGAACCTTCCCACTTAAGACTGTCGGGTACTGTCTCAGTGTACACCTGGCTTTTTTCGTTGATGGATCACCGGCGCTTCAGCCAGCCGCGGTCGCCGGCGCGGAGACAGCCGGACGGAGATCTTCGAGCGCCCGTGCCTGGCTTTTCTCCAGCCAGTGATCCAACACCAGCAGGCGCCAGAGTTGGACTGGGATCCACCGCCGGCGCAGCGCATCGCGAAGCGGCGCTTCGAGCGAGCCCTTGCGTACCCATCCGTCCCGCTCCAGCGCGGTGCCTTGCCGCAGGCCCTCCAGCATGCCGCTCCAGCGCTCCGCCAGCCAGCGTTCGACGGGCACCGTGAATCCCTGCTTTTCGCGAAACGCTACATCCTCTCCGACGCGGCGCCGCACAATCTCTCGCAGCACTGCCTTCAGGTTTCCGCCGTGGAACCGAACCTCGGCGGGGAGCGCCGACGCGTATTCCCAGATCTTCTGATCGAGGAATGGAGCGCGGGCTTCCAGCGCGTAATGCATGGTGCCGCCATCTATCTTGACCATGAACTCACTCACGAAATGCTGGTTGCGGTGATACGAGAAGAACTCCCACAACAGCCGGCGCGCCGAGCGAAGCGACGCTGGAAGCTGCCGTTGCGACAGCTCGCGTCCGGCCAGTGCTTCGCCTAAAATCCCCCGCTCCCGATAGTACGGCAGCCCGTCGTGCGCCCGGATAAACGGACCGAGACCGCCGGTCGAATAATTCAGAAAGTTCTTCGCTCTGCCCAAAGACCCCCAGCCCGGAATCACGAAGCTCGCCCGGTTCCAGATCGTCGCGGCCGCCTGTGGCAGGCGCCGCGCCAGTTGTTGCGCCATCCAGACATTCCGGAAAAACGGATAGCCGAGAAAGACATCGTCTCCGCCGTCGCCGGTCAACAGCACCGTGGCCAGGCGCTTCACCGACCGCGAAACCCACAACATCGCCAGGGCGGACGAGCAACTGAACGGCTCGCTGTAAGCGTCGGTGAGTTCGTCCAGCGAAAAATCGGTGTCCGGCATGTCGACGATCTCATGCGAGATCCCGAGCCTCCGGGCCGTGTCCGCCGCCGCGGCGCTCTCATCGGAGTCGCTGCCGGGGGCGCGTACCGTGAACGCCCTGACATTGGCGTTGAGTTGGCGCAAGGCCCAGCAGACCAGCGTGGAATCGATGCCGCCGCTCAACAGCGCGCCCAGTGGTACGTCCGAAATCAGCCGGAGCTTGACGGCCTCCAATATCAATTGTTCGGTGTGTTCGACTGCCTCATCGAAAGCCACCGGGGCGGATTCGCCCGTCTCCGGCAATGACCAGTATTGCCTGCGCTCCAGGTGGCCATCGCGCCACTCCGCAATCGTGGCCGGAGCGAGCTTCTCGATGCCTTCGAATATAGCGCGGGCTTCGGTCACGTACCCGAATTCGAGGAACTCGAGGACCGCTTGCGGGTCGATGCCGCCGCCGAAGCCTGCCGTTCGGAGGGCCGCGATGGTGGACGCGAACGCGATCTCGCCAGTTTGTTGGCAAAACACCAGTGGCTTGACGCCCAGCCGGTCGCGAGCCAGCGTCAGCATGCGCCGCGGATTGTCCCAGACGGCAAAAGCGAACATGCCGCGAAGGCGGCTGACCAGAGCGTCGATTCCCCACTCCCGGTAGCCCTGCAGCAGAACCTCGGTGTCGCAATCCGAGCGGAACCGGTTGCCGCGGCTCTCCAGCTCGCTGCGCAGTTCCAGGAAATTGTAAATGCAGCCGTTGAAGACCACGCCGAACTGGCGGTCGTCGGAGAGCATCGGCTGGCTCCCCGCCGCGCTCAAATCCAGGATCGCCAGGCGGCGGTGGCCCAACGTGACGCCGTCCCAGTTTTCCAGGCCTTCCGAATCGGGGCCGCGCCGCTCGAGCGCCCGAACCATCCCTCGGACAGCCGGCTCCGTTGCCCGGGCGCGCAACGCTGACGCATATCCCGCAATTCCGCACATAGCCACATTATTTCAGAAAACAAGGTTGGATCTCTCCAGGGGCCCGGCAATCAGGCTAGCCCTGCACCTTATGCGCGGGCGTAGAGATGTCCTTGCGACGCTGCCGCTGAGTTTTCAGGCGTGATCTCGATGGCCGTTTCCACGTGGAGAATCCGCCGGTAGCCCAGTGCCCAAAGATGATCCGCGATGGCCCGCGCACGCCTGCGCTTGTCCTCCGCGTCGGCTCCGTGCATCTCGAGAAACAGATCGGGCCCGCGCTCGAGGGTCCTTGCCGCCCCTTTCAGCACTTCGAGTTCAAAGCCCTCCACGTCGATTTTGATCAGGTCCGGCGGCTCGAGGCCCAGTTCTCCGTCGAGCGTCCGCAGTTCGATGGTCTCGTGCTCGCTTCCGCTGGCCACGCCATGATCCACGGTCGCCATTCCGGGCATCAAAGGGTCGAACCTCATTTCCGCCCGCGCGGCTTTCGACGACAGTCCGTATGACCGCACAATCACGTTGGAAAACCGGTTCAGATTCACGTTCTCCAGCAAGCGGCGCCGGTTCCGGCTGTTGGGTTCCCAGGCGACCACGGTCCGCGCATCCCGCGCGTAGTGGATCGTCAGCAGCCCGTGAAAGGCGCCGACATCGTAAACCACCTTGCCGCGCAGGTCCAACGACTTCCAAAAGCGCGATTCGGCAGTATCGCGCTCCACGGGGAGCCATCCTAAACCTCCCCTGCGGCGAAGCCCACGATTCACGCCGTTGCGGACCGTGTACGTGAAGTGATCGAACAGATTCGCGCTCACCCAGGAGACAATTCGGTGCTGGAAGGCGGGTCCAATCGCCCCTGATCGTTCTCCGCGCAACTGGCCGTCGCCGCTGTTCTGAATCGCGTCAACGGAGTCTTCCTCGGCCGCCGCGTCTGGCGGCGACTCCAACGCAGCGGGCGCGAAGTTGTGGTGTGGTACGCCGCGCAGGTCTATGGCGTGGCCGTTATCGAGGTAATCCGGCGTATTCTCGAAAAAACCATTCCCGAGGCGCAGGACGTTCCGGCAGTCGTCTCGGCGGTACCCCGCACAGACTTCGCGGACTTGCTCAGGCTGATCGGCGGACGGCTGGATGTCCTCCAACAGGAGATCTCGGACGTCTCTCTTTTCTTGAGCACTCGATCCGGCCACGCTGATCTAGTAGCCGGCGGCCTCGATTCGTCTCGACAAAAATGCCTACCCTCGCTGGCCGAGAACTTCCGCGAAAAGAGTCTCGTAGCGTTCCGCGACCCGATCCGTCGAATAGTTATCGATGATGCGTTGCCGTGCGGCCTGGCCCATGCGGCCGCGCAACGCCGGATCGCGAAACAGCCGAATCAGCGCACTGGCCATGGCGGAATCGTCTCCCACCGGCGCCAGCAAGCCGTGAACCTCGTCGTCAATGAGCTGCGCGTTTGCCGGAATCCGGCTCACTACCGAAGCCAGGCTCGCGGACATGGCTTCGGCAAGCGCGCAGGAGAATCCCTCGTTCGGCGACATCAGTGTGAAGACGTCGCTCGACCGCAGCCACGCCGGGACTTCCGATGGGTCCACCCGGCCACCGAAGAGCACTTGCGAAGATCCGAGGCCCAGCTTTGCAGCCGAGGCTTCCAGCTCTTTTCGCATGGGCCCATCGCCGACCAGAACCAGCATCGCACGCGGTTCCTCGCGCGCCGCCAGCGCGAAGCCGCTCAGCAGCCACGGCAGTCCCTTCTCGTGGGACAACCGGCCGACATAAGCTACCACTAAAGCTTCCGGCGGAATTCCGAACCGGGCGCGCAGCTCGCCGATTTCCTCCGGCTGGCCCGGCCGGAACTGTTCCGTATCCACCGGATTCGGCATCCACAACATCTGATCACGAGGAAACCCGTATTCCATCGCCTCCCGCATCATTCCATCGTTGAGAATCAGCAGTCGCGCTGCCCACCGCCGCAGCCAGCCCAACTCCACACGGCCGATGCGCGACTGCCGGACCAGCGAAATCACACCGCTTCCGGCCACCTTCATCACGATTGGTTTCTTGAGCGCGCGCGCCACCGGCAGGCCGGCCGCCAGGTGCAAGCCTTGCATCAGGAAATAGACAATCTGGTAGTTGCGCCGTTCCCGCCACAGCGCCCAGGCCACTCCACACGCAAAAACAATGTCTTTCCACCTGCCCCGAGCGCTGCGAGTGAGGATCTCGACCGGCACTCCCGCCGGGTCCACCCAGGCGCGCACCGGTGGCATCGGGGCGCCACCGGACGTCAGCACCCGCACGCGATGGCCGCGGCGGATCATCTCCGCCGATACCCGCTGCGCCTCGGTCTCGCTTCCGCCCAGCACGGGCGGATAGCTGTACGAGATGAGCAACACCGAAACCGGGTTCATGTCTATCTGCTTCGTCATTCGAGGCGGACCGGCGCGCCACGAAGTCCGCCGCTGCCCATCGTACCCATCCGCGGCGCCGCAGCCCGCCGGATCTGCGCAACAGACGAAAGGTGCGCCGAGGCTAAAGCCGCGGCAACGACGATAACGCCAGAATACAACAGATCGCCAACGGCCTCGCCATCGTCAATCGAGCAGCACGGTCTGCGACTGCGCCAGCACGCGCCCACTTTGCGACAGATAGCTCATTCGGTACACGTGGCTTCCTTGCCGGTCGTCAACCGTCACCTGGCACGGCGAGACCGAACAAGTGTAGCTGGTCTGGGCCCCGGATGGCGCCGTTACGACTATTTTCACGCCGGCCGCCGCAGCCACGCTGCCGAGATCGAATCCCACGAAAACCGCGCGCGGCCGCGCCGCCTCCACGCCGCCGTACCGCTGTGCCGGCCATCGCCACGATGCCCCGATTCCAAAGAAGAAGCCATACCACTTTCCGGCCCCGATGCCCCAGGCTGTGGACGCGTTCAGGTTTCCGTTTACGCTGTCGCAGGTGTTCCCGTCCGTTGGCGCGTAGAATCCTGAAACCGTGTAGAGCGGGTTGCCCATGCAATTCCCGTACAGCAGATCGCCCCAGGAGATTGCCGCTGAACTCCCGCCTTGCGACACGTAATAGTCGGTCAACGACATCGAGTTTTCAATCGTGTTGACTCGCCCAGCCGTGTAGCTGGCTGCCGCGCCTGGCAGGCCGGTCGGAGGATAGCTGCCATAACAGACGGACTGCCCCATCGACGCCAGCGTGATCGGATTGCAGGCCGGCTGGATGGCATAGAACGAAGCGCCGGATGCTGCATCGTAGACACTGTGCTCGTAGTTCCCCGCCTTGTTTCGCAGCGTCGCGAACTGCGCCGAGAGAGAGCCTGTCGATGCTTGCTGCGCCTGCAGCCACGCATACTGTCGAATGCCGAGCATGAAGGGCTGAACCGCGAACCCGGTGACATTGAGGCTCTGCGCGAAGTTGACTCCGCTGGTGCCTGTCCACGGGCGATTCAGCGTGATCGACGAAGCGGAGTTGTAAATGCACGACCATTCATACTGACTCATCGGGTCCGCTTCGATCGACAGGAATGACGTGACAGTATCGCCCGTGCCGCTGCTGTTGTCGAACATCACACTCGCCGTCGTGCTGCTGGCTCCAGGCCACGTCGCTCCAAAGCTGATCGTGAATTGCGTTGAACTGCCCGGCGTAGCGTAAACCCAAAGCGTGGGAACCGGGTTGCCGCTCCGATCCGTAAGTCCGGGACCGGTGATCGCCACCCTGTTCCACCCCGTGGTGGGAAAGCCGGTACCCGTAACCGTGGCCGATCCGTTCGTCACCGTGACGTTCGATGCTTGCCCGATTCCAAAGCAGTAGTTGCTCGTCAGGCCACTGCCGGTTCCCGCCGTCGAGCCGTTGGTAAGCGTCACCGCGTTTGCGGCCGATTGAGACTCGGGCCATCCGTAGAACGTGGAACGCCAGGAGTTATCTGTGTTGCCGAACTGGTTGGCGCAGCCCGCTTCATTCGTTGCATATTGCGAGAGGGCGTTTTGCCAGTACTGATGCCAACTGATTCCTCCCGGAGCAAAAGCGGATGTGGTGTCCGGGTCGTAATTCGCCGCCAGCGCCAAAAAAGCTCCCATGTACCCGTATTCGCGCGAGTCATCTCCATTGCAGTCAAACCCGGTCGAGCCTATTCCTCCCGGCGCGGCTCTTGGTATCACAAAAGACCGAATGTCCTTCCACTGGGTCCCATGCCCGGTATCGGAGAGCATGGCATTCGCGATGCCGCCGACGACAGGACCGCCATAGGTGAGGAGTGTACCGTTGCCGGCATTGGACTTCTGTGGATGGCGTATCCAAATGTCGCCAATCATCATTGAGGAATCGTGAAACTGCTTAAGTCCCGAGCGAAGCCAACCAGCCAAATTCGCTAAATCCTCGGAATAATAGTCTAAGCCTCCCGTGCTGGATTGGTTGTACCACCAATTGCCAATCTGATAAGTGTACGGCTGGGCTGTGGTGACCGGATAGGATGCAAATGATCCTGGGTCCCACGACGGGTAGATGTATGCCAATGTATCCGATTCACATCCATAGGACATTGGCCAGTACTTCGTGAACGGCACGGCGGGGTTCAGCCCCTGCGCCACCGTGTACCCTATATCCACATACAAGTTCGGATTGACGATCGCGTAGATGAGCCCGCTCGCTGAATCCGCGTCGGAAGGAAATGGACGCGTCAGGACCAGGTGCGTGGAGTCCGTAAGGCTTGCGACGGGAGAAATGAACCGGAATGGCGTGCCCGAGTGTGTGGCCGAAACCGCTATATAGAATGAGCCGGCCACATTCGATGCGCTCCAGTTGCCCCCGGCTAACGTGACACCCGTCGATCCCGCTGTCAGCGCCACGGTGCCTGTTGAGTAAGAAACTGTGCCGGTGGGACCGGGAGCGCCAGCCGGACACAGCGTACTCGTGAAGGAAGTTCCCGTGCCGATGATCGGATCATTGCCAACAGTGTCGCCTGAGTTCCAATTCTGCGCAGGCAGCCGCGAACCGTTCGCCGGGTCGGCATAGCCGCGCCCATCGTAGCAGAACGTTAGTGTGGCAGGCGAGCTGCCCGACACTGAGCAGACACGCAATTCCTCGAACGCCGGATTATAACGATTGCTCGAGGCGCTGGAGATATAGATTCTCGCGGGCAGGGTTGTCAATTGCAGTGGCGTTGCGCTGGCGACGGTGCATGATGTAGCGGTGCTCGAACAAGCGGCTGTTAAAGTGGTTCCAGGTTGATACATAAACGACGGAGCCATTCCAACACCAACCCAGTTGTAGTTCACCGTGCCCGGCTGCATCGTCTCCCAGGTCGCGTAAGGCCACGTCGGCGAGAGCCCGTAGGAAACATACTGAGATAACCTCTGAATGCTCCCCGCAAGGTGCCAGTAGTCCTGCAAGCCCCAAGGGTTCTGCCCAAACGCGATCATGGGCCCGAGTATCGCGTCGGCCACTGAATTGGCGTTTACAACCACGCCGTGTTCATCCGTCGCGACCGCCCCTATGTGTGTGATGGATGTGGCCTCATTGCCCGACTGATCGGTCACCTTGAGCTGGATTGCATAGTCGCCAAAAACCAGCCCGGTAAGCGTAGGTGCCTGCGAGTTCTGGTCGCTCCAGAACGGCGCGCTCTGTCCCGGCTCTAGCAGGACCTGCCAAAAGCACGAGACTGAGGCACTATCCGATTGTGAATAACTGGCTGCGCACGAAAGAGTTGCCGGTTGACCTGCGCGCATGCTAGGCTGATAGCCCGGAATCGACCCAGGCCACGATGGGCTGACTCCCGTATTGGTCACCAAGGGCACCACAAGGGACTGGCCCAGTGTGCTGACGTAGCTCGCCGCGCCACTGTTCAATATTCCGGTGTATCCGCCTGGACCGGAATCGCTGAGATTGCCGTCGAACCTCCATTCGAAAACCAGATCGGCGGTCGTGTCTGCCGTCACAGGAGGCCGGGAATTGACTCCCACTGTCGCCGAGTAGATTCGCGCATAGTTGATAGCATACCCGGCGCCGTTGCCGTCGCCGACCATGACACCGTTTGTGTACGCAATTTCCTTGGTGTACGAAACCGTCTGATTGGCGATTTGGTTCCCGTTTATGTCCCACGCCTGGCATACGTCTGTCATCGACGAAGGGAAGTGCTGTACGCGGAACGTGACGAACCCTCCGGGTAATCCGTATGTTTGTATTTGTAAGCAGTTGCCATTGTTGTCACCCGGACATACTTCCAGAAGTTGGCTGCTGGCGCTGGTGCACTGCAGGTATATGTTGGCGGCGACAATTCCCGGATTGAATGTATGGTATCCGCAAGACAGATTTTGCAGTGATTCTTCGATCCGATACGGCGCTCCGGGAGGCAACGGCGGTATCGAGTTATTGTAGACAAACTGGCCGGAGCCGATGACGATCCCCTGCCCGCCGAAACAGAGCGACGCTGCGCTGAACAGCAAAAGTGTTTTCATATTAGTGATGCACGCTCGCATCGTACAAGGTCAATTGAAACTGATCGCCGGCGCCAAACAGCATGCAGCCAATGCCCCAGTAGTTGGGCGACGAAATGTCCGCTGTATCGCTTTCGGAGAATAGAAGTTTATAGCCGGACCCGGAGTTGTAATACCAGCCCCTGTTCGTCCCGTCGTCCACCATCTCGACCCGCGTAACGGGCTGGCTGACCATGCCGGGAAGCGAAATACGGCCGCCCGAGGCGATGCTGTTGAATTGGGAATAGAGAACGCCAAGGGTCGGAGCCCATAAGCTGCCATTGCTGAAACTCCACCCGATTCCGAAGAATACGGAGGAAGCGCTGTTCCCATTCGCTACCCCGAACTGACACGCCGAGTACTGCCCGGCGGACAATTCGTCGAGCGTGAAGGCGATCTCGATCGTGTAGGGGGTTGTCATCGCGAGCGGGGTTATCATGCCCTGAAAGGCGTAGCCGCTCGCCGTTGAATGGCTCGCCGATAACTGCACGGCGCCCGCTACGTCGGTGATGGTGGGGGTATCCGATCCGGCGCCCACCATCGTCGACCACGGAAGCGCCGCTGGCTCAACCAACTGCATTCCGAATGCGATGGGCTGCCACGTTGTTCCGTCACACTGCCATTCTTTGTTGGACAGTTCCTTGGCGAAAAACCGTGTCCCGGTTGCCGCCCCGTTGCAGGCCGGCCGATTCGCATAGGCGCCGAACACCGGAGCTGGAGCCGTCCCGCCTCCACTGCCGCTCTGCTGCGTCCAAACGTTCGCCGCCGAACATTCGTAGATCTGCTGCCCCGCAACCGCGCCGCTAACGAATGCCAGCTCGCCCACCGCGCACGCCGCCGGCAGGCTGCTGGATGAGCCAATCACGATCAGCGGTAAGGTGTGCGCCGCGCCCGAGAAATCCTGCGTGCCCGCGGTAAACTTGTTGCTCGAGTTCGTCGCTGCTGCGTTGGTAACCTGCGACGCGGCGTAATCCCCGTTCGCGGCCGTCACCGCTCCCGTCCGTCCAAACACGCTTTGCACCGGCGCGGATCCGCCTCCCGAAGTCTGTCCCGACCCCGATCCAGGGAATCGGAAGTTGACGCCATCATACCAGACCTCGCGCATGCTGCCAGCCGTGATGTCCGTCGCCGATGGGTCGGTCACGCCGTCCGCCTGCTTGACGCTCTTCGCTCCCAACGAATCCACGTTCAGCGTGGTGGGTCCTCCTGCTCCGTTTACATCGGGCACCCAATGCAACACCATGCCAACCGTATAAGCCGTCGCCGTTGGCGTCATCGAGCATGAATAACTATTCGCCGAACCGTTGGTGGGGCCACAGAACAGGCTCGAACCCGTTTGTTCACTCGGCAGGGTAGCCACTACCGCCGTATCCAGCGCCGACTGGATATTGATCTCTGTGCCCGTATCGGTAATCACCGTAATCAGGCCTGCTCCCGTCAGGAAGTTGGTGATCGGCCGCGATCCCACCGTCACCCCGTTGCTGTCTACCGTTCCGCCTCCGCCTTCCGGCGTCCACGTGTTAGCGGCTGAGCAGCCGTACAAGTTTGCCCCCGCGGGCGCGTTCGTGGCAAAGTAGGTCTGGCCTACCGAGCAGCTCGTGGGCATGCTGGCCAGCGTTCCCTGCATCATGGAACTCGCTCCGCCCTGGCCGCCCTGCGGAGACCATGTGTTCACGGCCGTGCAACCGTATAGGTTGGCTCCAGTAGGCGCGGTAGATAGGAAGAAGATCTGCCCAACCGTGCACGTGCTGGGCAGGCTGGTCCCGGCTTTGATTGGTGCGTTCTTGGCTTGCGTGCTCAGGTCTATCTGTGTTTGGCCTGCTGCGATCCAAACCACCAGGACCATCCAGAGCATTCTCGGCATCGGTTCTCCTCGCCCTGGCATGGCCGCTGTCGCGCGTCTCTCCCCAGCCAATTTGCTGAAGTTGAGTTGTGCGGTGGGACGGTGACTGTGCGAAGCCAGGGGCTTGTCAGGGCGCGGGAAACGCGCCCCTCTCACCCACATTATTCATCGTCACCTGCCGGCGGCAGGCCGCGGACACTGCAGGCCTTTGTGGCATCCATTCTGTTTTCTGAAGATTACGGAAATTACGTGAGCTTGTGACTGGGAATAGTGGCGGTCTTGACTTACCATCGATCCGGCGGCGGCTCGGCTCCTATGCCTAAGTCCGAGCCGTCGCGCGAACATCCGTATGATGCGGTGCTCTATGCTGGAGCACGCCCGACGAATCGTCGCGCTAAACGGAGCCGCGACCGTAGGGAGCGGTCCTGTCCATAGAACCGAATATGCCCGTCGAGGAATCGAAGAGCTACTCTTCTTTCGCCACCACCACTGTAACCTCGGCGGTGACATCCTTGTGGAGCTTCACCGGAACCTTGAACTCACCCAGTTGCTTGATCGGCTCGTCGAGCTGAATCTTGCGGCGATCGATGGTGAAATTCTTGGCTTCCAGCGCGTCAGCCACGTCTTTCGCGGTGACCGACCCGAATAACTGGTCCTGTTCGCCGGCCTTCTGCGAGATAGTCACTGTTACGCCGGTCAGCAGTTTGGACAGGTCCTCGGCTTCGCCCTTCAGATGGGCTTCCTTGCGCAGGTGCGCCTGGCGCTCCTGTTCGACGATCTTGCGGTTGGCGTCCGTGGCGGCCACGGCGAGGCGTTTGGGCAGCAGGAAATTGCGGGCATAACCCGGCGCTACGCGAACCATATCGCCGCGGCTGCCCAGTTTCTCTACGTCTTCTCTCAGTATGACTTCCATGCGAGTTTCCTCCTGACCCTAGCTCGCCGCCGCAAAGGGCAGCAGGGCGATGTTACGCGCCTTCTTGATCGCGTCGGTGAGCCGCCGCTGATGCGGCGCGCACACGCCCGAGATGCGGCGCGGGACGATCTTGCCCCGCTCCGCCACGAAGGCGTGCAGCGTTTTGACGTCCTTGTAATTGATGTCGTCCATTTTCTCGACGCAAAAACGGCAGATCTTCTTGCGCCGGAAATATTGTTTCTTCCCTGAAACGACGGCCTTGTCGCCGCCGGTGGGCCGTTGTCCGGCGCTGCCTGGTCTTCCTTTGAATTCCGCCATGGCTTAATTCTCCTTCGGCTGACCCGGCATCGCCGGCGCCTCTCCGGCATGGGCCGGGCTCTGCGGTGCGCCGGGAGCGGCGGCGGGTTGCGGTGGTGCGCTGGCTGCGCGCTTGGCGGCTCGCTTGTCGCGCTGCTTCTTCCGCTTATCCAGCCGCTTCCGCGTCTTATCGATGCGCACCGTCAGGAACTTGATCACCATGTCCGCGACGCGCAACCGGCGCTCGAGTTCCTTCACGGTATCCGCCGCGGCGGTGAATTCGAGCAGCACGTACGCGCCCTCGCGGTACTTATCCACCCGGTAAGCCAGGCGGCGCTTGCCCCATTTTTCGATCTTGTCTACCGTGGCGCCCGCGGCCGTCAACTGAGTCCGCAACTGTTCCACGAACTGGTCGACTTCCTCTTCTGGCACGTCCGGTTTAACGATGAAGAGCTCTTCGTAAATCCTCATGCTTCCTCTATGTTTGAGCCTGGGGCGCGACGATTGAATTTCGTCATGGCCTTAGCGACGCCTTCGGCGATTATCGAATCGACCGCATCGGCCGCGTAGCCGA